>ERZ838399.34-NODE-34-length-143337-cov-8.503106_pt1 | contig 143337 bp, 132 predicted proteins | sample MGYA00519683_ERZ838399 | MGnify/ENA primary metagenome ERZ838399 (study PRJEB31850, sample SAMEA3708833) | human gut metagenome | biome: human gut; feature: human-associated habitat; material: faeces | place: China | collected 2014 ...
CCGGCTTTCTCCGTTTGGAGCGGTTTGCGAAAACTCAAACCGACGGTGTCCGCCGAAAGTCCTGTGGTGAACTTCAAGTTCACCCTCTCTGCACCAGCGCCGGATGGTGCTCACAGAGACGCCGTAATGCTTTGCAAGAAAACCGATAGAAACCAGCATGGTGACCCCCTTCTTCCAGAGCCTCCCACAACTCCAGCATAAGGGGTGATGGTAGAATTAGCCAGAATTATTTCTAACTAGCTTATCCCCGGCGGTGCCAGCACTAATGCGTGCGCGTTTCTGCGCCGTGGCATCCTCCATGCCTAAAGAGGCGGCAATGGCGGCAGACGTTTCCGCACAGATCATCTGACGGGTTTTCTCTGCTGTTTCAACAGGGGGCAGAACTGTCGCCTCCACCGCCAGGCCGGGCGTGGCCACAATCCGGCGGATAATCTGAAACATCGGCGTCGCGCCAGCATAGGACGTCAGATTGGTTGTCTCGCCATTGAGCGTATAACGCAGACTGATCGGGAGCACCTTTGCGCCGCTCAGCGGGGCCGCAGCAAACAGATTCGAGTAAAAAGGCAGCAGCGCAAGTCCACCGCCGGTGCGTCCCTCAGGGAAAAAGAGCACGTTGTCGCCTGAGCAGAGGGCTTTAGCCATGGTTTCTCCGATCTCAAGCACTGCACTTTTGCGGGAGCGGTCAATAAATAGCGTGTTCACCCCCTTGCTGATCCAGCCGAACAGCGGCCAGGAGGCAATTTCCTTTTTAGCCACAAAACGCATCGGCAGAATCGCATCAAGCACAAAGATGTCCACGAAGCTGATGTGGTTTGCACACACCATATAACCGGGACCGTCCTTGCTGATGAATGAATTTTTCAGCTCTTCCGGAAGCTCGCCCCTGACCGTCACTTTGATGCCCACACAGCGGGGGATCTTCCCGGCGACGCGCTTGATATACCCGAGGCGCGTTTCTTTGCTCATGAAGGGAAAGCCAAGCAGAATAATCAGCGTGATCTGAAGAATCAGCCAGGCAAGCCAGATCAGTCGCCATGAACCAGACATTCAATGCATCCTTTGTTTTTCAGTTAATCATTCTGTTCCTGCAGTTCTTCAGCATGCTCTTCAAAGTACTGCTGAAGAATCACGGCAGCCGCACGATCATCAATCGCTTCCGCCCCGTCTTCCACCACCACGGAGGAGAACCGCTCATCGACGAGCGTCACAGGGCGGCAGAAGCGCCCTGCCACCTGACGTGCAAAACGCTCACAGCGTGCGGTCAGCTCCGTCGGCGTACCGTCACCGTGACGCGGGACACCCACCACAAACAGATCCGGGGTCCATTCCTTGACAAGCGATGAGAGACGCTGCCACCTTTCATCATTCGTTCTGGCGTGAATAATTTCGAGCGGCCGGGCCTCTCTGATGAGGGAATTGCCGACAGCCACACCGGTGCGCGAGAGTCCGAAATCGAACGCCATCACCACTTTGTCTTTTTGCATATTTTGAAAACAGGTTTTGGAAAATTCTTTTCTTTGCACATATTCCGTGCGTAAGCGCTATTCTAATGGGAACTGAGCCGTATCGGCTCTTTCCTGTTTTTTCTTTTACTGTCAGGTATCGGATTATGGTTGAAAACGTTCTGGAAAAACTCACCGCTCTCTTTACCGAACATCAGTGCCGGTTCCGCGTGGTGCATCATCCCGCGGGCGGAAAATCCAGTCAGTCTGTCGCGGACATTCGCGGCACGGAACTTGGTCAGGGCGCCAAAGCGCTGTGCTGTACAGTCAAAGGTAACGGGCACAAGCAGTACGTGCTCGGCATTCTGCCTGCTGACTTTCAGGCGGATCTTGCCCTGCTGGCGCAGTCTGTCGGCGGACGGCGTGCCTCGCTGGCAAGTCCCGATGAGGTTATGGAGCTGACCGGTAGCGTTTTCGGCGCCGTTCCGCCGGTGAGTTTTCATCCCGATCTGCAGGTGGTGATTGATCCTTCGCTCTTTACGCGTTATGAAGAAATTGCCTTCAACGCCGGGCAGCTCGACGCCTCAATCATCATCAATGCCGAAGATTTCCGCGCCTGCGTGCCCCACAAGGAATTCGCCTTCACAAAACTTCCGGCGGAGCCCGCAGCACAATGATCATCCCTTTTGAACATGTCATCAGTAACGCACTGACGCCCATCACTCTCATCTCGGGTGTGGGACTGGTGATGCTGTGCATGACCAACCGCTACAACCATACAGTGGACCGTATCCGTCAGCTCCTGCAGAAAATTCAGGACTCGGATACGGAGGATGAACCGGATCTGCTCGAAGAGATTCATCTCATTTTCTACCGTTCCGTCCTGCTGCGCCGGGCCATTCTGTCCATTGCCATTTCAGCAGTGTCCGCCGGGCTGATGATTGCCACCAACATTGTGGCCTACTATCTTCACACGGATCTCTCCGTGCTTGCATTCGTCTGGCTGTGCGTCGCACTCGGCGCCATTATTCTCGCCACAGGCACATTCGCTCTGGAGGCCACCTTCTCGCTGCATGCGCTCGATCTGGCCGTCAAGCACATGCCCCCGCGCAAAGGAGAGAACTGATGGTTACACCGGAATTCAACCGCCTGCTTCTTGAAGCACTCACCCCCATCACACTCATATCCAGTGTCGGTCTGCTGATGCTCTGCATGACAGCGCGCTACAACCACACGACGAACCGTATCCGTTCGCTGATGAGCAAGCGCCGTCATCTCCAGCCAAAGCAGGAGCCCGACATCGACAGGGAAATTGCTATTTTGTACCGCCGCTGCGCCCTGCTGCGCCGCGGGACAATCCTGCTCACCCTCTCGACGGTGTGCTCGAGCATCCTGATCGCCATCTCGGCGGCGCACAGTTTTCTCGGCGTGGACTACAACGATGCCGCTGCCCTCCTGCTGATGCTGACCGTGGGACTCATTGTCGTGGCCTCACTGTACTTTGCCTCGGAAATCTGGCTCTCGCTTCATGCCCTGCGTCTGGTCATCCGGCGCCTGCCGCCACCGCCAGCGTCACTGTTTTCCTCCGTCAGACATCCGCCTGCCGGTCCGGAGCACTGATGCGTTATAGTACGGACTTGTCCGGATCTCTTTTTCCTGAAAACCTGACCGGCCGCTGGCGGCAGACAAGCCGCAGGCCGGGCGGGACAACTTTTTCACATAAACAGTCATGAATATTCTGCTCACAGGCGGGCTTGGCTTTATCGGCTCGCATACCGCTGTAGAACTCCTCAATCAGAACCACAACGTGGTTCTCTACGATAACCTCTCCAATGCGCACATTGCCGTTGCCGGACGCATTGAGCAGATCACCGGAAAAAAGCCTGTCGTGGTGATCGGCGATATCCGCGATGAGGCCCTGCTCACGAAAACCCTGCAGGACCACAGCATCGAACTGGTCATTCACTTTGCCGCGTTCAAGGCTGTCGGTGAGTCCGTTGTCAAACCGCTCGAGTATTACGACAACAACATCACCGGAACCCTGAGTCTGCTGCGTGCCATGAGAAGCACTAAGACAACGCGCCTCATCTTCAGCTCCTCCGCAACGGTTTACGGCGAACCCAAGAGTCTCCCTCTGACGGAAGACTCTCCGCTTGCCGACGCCACCAACCCGTACGGCCGCACGAAACGCCAGATTGAGGACATCCTTGCTGACGTCTGCCGTGCTTATCCCGAATTCTCTGCTATCAATCTGCGCTACTTCAATCCGATCGGTGCGCATCCCTCGGGACTCATCGGTGAGAACCCCAACGGGATTCCCAATAATCTGCTCCCCTATGTCGCCCGTGTTGCCAAAGGCACACTGAAGCAGGTTCAGGTTTTCGGCAGCGACTATCCCACGCCTGACGGCACCGGCGTGCGCGACTATATCCACGTGGTGGATCTTGCACTCGGGCACGTCAAAGCCATTGACTATGCCATGACGCATACCGGCTGGAGCGCCTTCAATCTCGGCTGCGGCCGCGGCTACAGTGTTCTGGAGGTGATTCACGCCTTTGAGAAGGCTGCCGCACGCCCAATTCCCTATGCACTGGTTGCCCGCCGCTCGGGCGATATTGCGGAAACGTGGTGTGATCCGGGCAAAGCGGAAAAGCTGCTGGGCTGGAAGGCTGAACGCGATCTCGATGAAATGTGCCGTGACTCCTGGCACTTTGAAATGATGCTCTCCGGCGAAGCCTGAGCGCGTAAATAAAATCCGCCCGCATCCCGATGACCAAAAAACGTCTGGGATGCGGGCGATTTAATTGACCGGGTGCAAAGTTATTCACACACCGGGTTATCCACAAAACCGGAAAACAGGAACCTTGATTTTTAAGGGTTTATTTTTAGCAACCCCCTACTTATCCACAATTTCAAGGCGCTGAAATTCACAAATTCCACAGACTTATCCACAGCCTGAAATTCTTTAGAGCTGATCAGTTTTTCTGCTTAAGCTTACGCAGATAAGGCGCGGTCACACTCGGCTTATCGGTCTTGAGAAGCTCCTCAGGCGTACCTTCAAACAGGATCTGACCGCCGCGGGCACCCCCGTCAGGTCCCATATCCACCACCCAGTCACTGCCCCAGACCACATCCAGATTGTGTTCAATCACCAGAACGGTATTGCCGAGTTTCACCAGTTTGCGCAGCACTTCCATGAGCTGGGCGATATCCTCGAAATGCAGCCCCGTGGTGGGTTCATCAAGAATATAGAGGGTGTTGCCGGTATCCGGGCGGGCCAGCTCAGTGGCAAGTTTGATACGCTGCGCCTCTCCGCCGGAGAAGGTTGTAGCGCTCTGACCGAGACGGATATACCCCAGACCGACCGCCTCAAAGGCCTCCAGAGTGCGCCGGATGCGCGGATAGGCATCAAAAACCTCCAGCGCCTGCGTCACTGTCAGGTTCAGCACCTCGGAGATGTCAAGCCCCTTGTACTTCACCTCCAGTGTTTCCCGGTTATAACGCTTGCCGTGGCAGACCTCACAGGGCACAAACACATCAGGCAGGAAATGCATTTCCATTTTGACCATGCCGTCACCCTGACAGGCTTCGCAGCGACCGCCTTTGACATTGAAGCTGAAGCGTCCGGCGGTGTAGCCGCGCTCGCGGGCGGTCTGCGTATTGCCGAACACCTCACGGATCTGGGTGAAGAGCCCCGAATAGGTTGCGGGATTCGATCGGGGTGTCCGTCCGAGCGGACTCTGATCAACCATCACCACCTTGTCAAGGGCATGCACATTCTCAAAACCGTCATTTTCAAGCGGCTCAGTACTCGCCCCGTTGAGTTCCCTGTGCAACCCCGCAAACAGTGTGTCCATCACCAGCGAAGACTTTCCTGAACCCGAAACCCCTGTCACGGTAGTGATCACACCAAGCGGCAGACGGAAGGTGACATTTTTGAGGTTATGTCCGCGGGCATTTTTCACCGTCACCCATTCTTTACCGGGTTTGTTGCGTCTGCCCGGCACCGGAATCTCTTTTTTCCCCGAGAGATACTGCCCTGTAAGCGAGGCCGGGTTCTTCATAATCTCTTCGGGAGTGCCGGCCGCCATCACCTCGCCGCCGAGTTCGCCCGCCCCCGGCCCGAGGTCAACCACATAGTCCGCGCTGCGGATTGCATCCTCGTCATGTTCAACCACGATAAGCGTGTTGCCGAGGTCACGCAGGGATTTGAGGCTTTCCAGAAGTTTGTCGTTATCGCGCTGGTGCAGACCGATACTCGGTTCATCAAGAACGTAAAGCACCCCGGTGAGCCCGGAGCCGATCTGACCGGCAAGCCGGATACGCTGAGCCTCGCCACCCGAGAGCGAATCCGTACGGCGTTCAAGTGTCAGGTAACCAAGGCCGACATGCTGCAGAAAACGAAGACGTTTCTGGATCTCAGTGATCAGGCGCATAGCCACTTCGGTACGCGCATCGGTGAAGCTCAGCTCGGAGAATGTACTGTCGAGTTCCTCCAGCGAGAGGCTCTGCAGGGAGGCAAGATCGACTTTTTTCTCTCCGTCTCCCACAAACACATTGAGCACATCACTGCGCAGCCGGTGACCGTGGCACGTCGGACAGGTCACTTCACTGCGGAATTTGGCAAGGCCCTGACGCATGTAGCTGCTCGTTGACTCCGACTCCCACATGTTCTCAAGTTCGGTCATGATGCCGTAAAAGGGCGGCTGCAGATCGCGGGTGGCATCACTGCCGTGAAGAACCGCCTCCTTCACATCAGCCGGCAGCTGTTCCCAGGGTGCGGTCAGATCAAGACCGATAACCGGCGCCACCATTTTGAGCCGTTTGTAGTTGGCGGCATTGCGCATATCCCATCCGGAAATGGCACCGGCAGCGAGAGAAAGCGGCGCAGCAGAAATGATCTTGCTGATATCAAAAATCGTAGTGAGCCCTGTGCCCTGGCAGGTTTCACAGCAGCCTTCAGGATTGTTCGGCGAAAACATCTTCGGTTCGAGTTTGCCGATGGTGAAATCACACTTGGGGCAGACATAACGGGTACTGAAATCGAGCCGTTTTTCTTCATCCATGCCCTGAAAATACAGACGGCCGCCGCCGATATTGGATGCCATCGCAACGGAATCAGCAAGACGTGTACGGTTGTCTGCGCTCACGCGCAGACGGTCCACGACAACAGCGATATCGTGTTCCCGGCCGTCGTCCAGACTCACCGGATCCTGAAGCTGCTCGAGCCGCCCGTCAATCATGAAACGGGTGAACCCCTGCGAGAGGGCCATGCTGAGTATGGAGGAGAAATTGCCGCGTTTTTTCTGCACAACGGGCGCAATCAGCATCACACGGGCGTTATCAAATTCCCGCAGTGCCTGGTCAACAATCGACGCGACCGATTCCATTTTCAGAGGAAGATGGTGCTCCGGACAGTATGGCACGCCGAGTCTGGCAAAAAGCAGCCGCAGATAATCTGCTATCTCTGTTACCGTGCCAACGGTGGAACGGGAGTTACTGCCTACCCCTTTCTGATCGATGGCAATCGCCGGAGAGAGGCCGTAGACGGATTCAACATCAGGCTTGGGCATTAACTCAAGAAACTGCCTTGCGTATGTCGAGAGGCTTTCCACATAACGGCGCTGTCCTTCAGCATACAGTGTGTCAAACGCAAGGGAGCTCTTCCCGCTGCCTGACAAACCTGTGAAAACAATGAATTTTCCGCGCGGCAGCGTTAAATCTATGTTCTTGAGGTTGTGTGTTTTTGCCCCTTTGATGATAATGCCGTCCATGTGGATCCGTTTCCTTAAGCAAACAAATAACTATTCACTATAGACTGCGTAACAACTACAGTAAAGTACTTCGCCCCGAAGTGCACACAGAAAAGAACAAATCAATGATGACAAACAACTCTGAAAGCCGGAGCGCAGCCCAGTTAAAAATGACGCCCGGTGAAAAACGGGCCAGCATGTCTCTTGCCGGCGTATTCGCGCTGCGCATGTTCGGGCTCTTTCTCATCCTCCCGGTTTTTGCCGTCTATGCCAGTCACCTGCCCGGTGGTGAAAACAGCTTTTACGTCGGTCTTGCACTCGGCGCCTACGGTCTGACCCAGTGTTTTCTGCAGATTCCTTTCGGTCTCGCGAGTGACCGTTTCGGGCGCAAACCGGTCATTGTGGCCGGTCTGATCATGTTCATTCTCGGCAGTGTGGTTGCCGCGCTTGCCAGCAGCATCTGGTGGGTCATCGCCGGCCGTGCACTCCAGGGTGCGGGGGCCATCTCCGCTGCCGTGACAGCCTTCATCTCGGACGCGGTTCGTGAAACCGTCATCACCAGGGCCATGGCCATGGTGGGCGCCTCCATCGGCGTGACTTTCGCTCTGAGTCTGGTCATTGCTCCGCCGCTCGCGAATCTCTGGGGTGTGCAGGGGCTTTTCTGGATGACGGCCCTGCTTTCGGCGCTGGCCATCTTTGCCGTCGTCCGGCTTCCCGACGTTACGCCGCACAAAGCCGAACCGCAGCAGGAGGAACACCAGCACTGGAGCCGTGTGCTCTTTAATCCGCAGCTGTTGCGACTCAATGCGGGGATCTTTTTCCTGCACGCCGCTCAGATGGCGCTCTTTGTGGTGGTTCCACCGCGTCTGGTCTCCATGGGACTGCCCGTGCTGCATCACTGGTACATCTATCTGCCTGCCGTGCTGCTCGGTTTCGCCATCATGGTCAAGCCGATTATCTGGGCTGAACGTCAGCGCAGGGTGACCCGCCTGCTCCGCATCTGCGTGTTCCTGCTCGGCATCGTGTTCGGCCTCTTTACCTTCCTGATGCATTCGATCTGGGAAATCGCCTTCCTGATGACCCTGTTTTTCGCCTGCTTCAACATTCTCGAGGCTACCCTGCCTGGACTGATCTCCCGCAGTGCCCCCAAAAAAGACAAGGGGCTCGCACTCGGCATCTACAACACCACCCAGAGTCTCGGTCTGTTCATCGGCGGAGCGGCCGGTGGCTGGATTTCGCAACATTTTTCAGCCGAAAGCGTGTTTATTGTGTCGGCTTTTGCTATGCTTGTATGGTTCTTACTCGCTCTCGGTCAGCATGAGCCGGCCTTGAGCAAGAAAGCACAATGAAGCTCAATTTTTTATAGTTCAGATATACGGAAAAGTGGTTTTATTATGGCTTCAATCAATAAAGTGCTCTTAATCGGGAATCTCGGTCGGGATCCCGAAACTCGTTACTCGTCTGATGGTAAGACAGCTATCACAGTGCTTAACATGGCAACGACCCGTCGTTACCGCAACACTGACGGACAGACTGTAAGCGAAACCGAATGGCATCGTGTAACGCTGTTCTCCCGCCTGGCGGAAATCGCCAAGGACTACCTGCGCAAAGGTAGCGCTGTCTACATTGAAGGCCGTCTGCGCACGCGCCGCTATACCGGCAAAGACGGTATCGAACGTTTTGCAACGGAAATCGTCGCTGAACAGATGCAGATGCTCGATCGCCGTTCCAATGAGCAGCACGATGTTGATGACGGCTTCGAAAGTGCCCCGCGCTCTCGCCCGGCCGAACATTCGCACTCCGCACCGAGTGCGGCTCCGGCCTCCTCCGGCGGCATTGACTCTCTTGATGAGGACGTTCCGTTCTGATCTGACGTTATCAGAGGAATTCCGCTCCCGCTCTGCCACGGCTGCAGAACGGGAGTTTTTTTACTTTTCTCCAAAGCAAAAGAGCGTCCTCTACAGGACGCTCTTTCGCGATGCAGTGTGTCTCTTATTCGTGTCGCACCGCTTCAATCGGATCAAGACGGGCCGCACGTCTTGCAGGCACGTATCCGAATACCACCCCGGTTACGGCAGCCACAGTGAAGGCCAGAATGTTGATGAACGGATTAAAGATAAACGGCACATCCATCATGTTGGCCAGACCGATCGATACCCCCAGAGCGAGCAGCAGACCGACAAGACCGCCAAGGCCGCCGAGCACAAGAGATTCAATCAGAAACTGAAGCTGCACCTCACGGGCAAGAGCGCCGATCGCAAGGCGGATCCCGATCTCACGCGTACGCTCGGTTACCGAAACCAGCATGATATTCATAATGCCGATCCCGCCCACAACAAGACTTACCCCGGCCACAGCAGCCAGCAGGGTGGTCATGATGCGGGTCGTCGACGCCACTTTGGCTGCAATTTCCGCCGTGTCCAGAATCTGGAAATTGTTGTCATCCCCGTCAGAGAGCTTGCGGCGCTCTCTGAGCAGATTGGTGACAGCCTCCTTGAGCCGTTCACGGTCCGAAAGCGGATTAATGGCAAGGAGCAGACCGCTGACCTTGCTCGAACCGAGCAGTCTGCGCTGAACAGTTTTGATCGGCATAACGATCAGGTCATCCTGGTCGCCGCCCATCGCCGCCGTTCCTTTGGTTTTGAGCAGGCCGACCACACGGCAGGAGAAATCCCCCGTGCGGACCGTCTGTCCGATCACCGGTGCCCGCTCGCCGAAAAGCTCTGTCTGAATTGTGGAACCGATCACGCAGACAGAGGCCCCCGACATCAGTTCGCCGCTTTCAAAATACCGGCCGTCCTGAATTTCGCGGTTGTCAATCTGGAAATAATTGTTGTCACTGCCCACGACACTGGTCTGCCAGTTGCGCCCGTGAGCCACCACTGTCAGCGTTCTGGAAACCTGTGGCGCCACCGAGGTAATACCGGCAATCTGCCCGACAATAGCCTCGGCATCGGCAAGCTTAAAGTCCGGAGCACCGACACTCTGTCCCGGCCCCAGACGCAGTCCCGGACGGATCATCAGCTGGTTGTTCCCGAAGGACTCAATCTGCGTTCTGATTGCCTGTGAAGCACCGTTGCCAACTGTCACCATGGAGATCACGGCGGCCACACCAATCACAATACCGAGCACAGTGAGCAGACTGCGCATGGGGTTGCGGAAAATCTGGCGAAGCGCCAGCAGGAAAGCATTACCGATCATGGTGCCACCTCCCTTGTATCCGACTCGATTCTGCCGTCACGGAAACGCACGACCCGGGAAGCATACTGTGCCATGTCAGGCTCGTGGGTCACCAGAACCACGGTGATATTGTCAGAGCGGTTCAGATCGGTCAGAAGCTCCATAATCTCCACCGAACGGGCGCTGTCAAGGCTGCCTGTCGGCTCGTCAGCGAGAAGCAGACTCGGTTTGGTTACGATCGCACGTGCGATAGCTACGCGCTGCTGCTGACCGCCCGAGAGCGCCGCCGGCGTATGATCCTCCCACTCAAGCAGACCCACGCGATCAAGAGCCGCCCGTGCGAGATCACGGCGCTCATGTTTGGGCAGGCCGCGGTAGAGCAGCGGCAGCTCCACATTCTCGAGAGCAGTCGTTCTGGCAAGCAGGTTGAAGCCCTGAAACACAAAACCGAGATAATGCCGGCGCAGCAGTGCCCGCTGATCACCGCTCAGTTCCTCGACATGAATGTCGTTGAGACGGTAGGTTCCCTTCGTGGGACGGTCAAGCGCACCAATGATATTCATCATGGTGGACTTACCGGACCCCGAAGGTCCCATAATGGCAACGAACTCCCCCTGATCAATCGAGAGCGACACATCCTTGAGCGCATCAAAGGCGGCAATCCCTGTCCCGTAGCGCTTGTAGATGTGTTCAAGCCTCAGCAGAGGTTCCGTTGCATGTGCTGATTCAACTGTCATCACCTACCCTCGCTCAGGATCCCTGGGCTCGCTGCTGATCAACGATCACCTGATCGTTTTCGGTGATATCTCCCGAAACCACCTCCGTGTGCAGACCGTCACTCACGCCGGTAAGCACAGTGACCTTCTGCGCTTTACCGTCACGCAGAACATAGAGATCCTTCTCGGTTCCCTCCTGAGGTCCGACCTCCTTGGAGACTTTGTTTTCTGTCGTACGGTGAGGCGGTCCGACCATAATCTGCGATTTCTTGGCTCCCTTGCCGCTCGCAGCGGGGCTGAAACGGAACGCCGAGTTCGGCACAAGCAGCACATTTTCCTTGTGTGCCGTACGGATGGTGGCTGACGCAGTCATCCCAGGACGCAGCAGCATCCGGCTGTTATCCACGCTCATGTAGGCCGTATAGGTGACGACATTCTCATTCGTGGTCGCCCCGTAGGCGACCTTCTTGAGCTCGGCAGGAAAACGCTGATTGGGATAGGTGCTCACCGTAAAGTAGACAGGATCCCCCGGCTTGACGACGCCGATATCCGCTTCGTCCACGAGCACCTGCAGTTCGAGTTCTTTCAGGTCTGTCGCGAGAGTAAGCAGCTCAACAGCCTGGAAGGATGCCGCCACGGCATACCCCGGCTCAACAGTTCGAGCCAGAACAACCCCGTCAATCGGAGAGACGATATTAGCTTTCGAGCGCTCCGTCTCTGCCGTCTTGAGCGTGGCCTCGGCATCAGCGATGGCTGCCTCGGAGACTGCCAGTGTGGCCTTGTTTACGGCGACCTTGGCCTCCTGCTGTTCGAGTTCACTCTTTGAGGGGCTCAGACCGTTGGAGCGCTTGTGCAGGTCAAGCATACGCTTGAGCGTGAGCTGCGACTCCTTGAGATTGGCCAGACTCTGCTGCTTCTGTGCATGAGCGCTCTGCACGCTGGCCTTGGCGCTGAGCACCTGAGCATCCATTTTGCGGGTATCGAGATCGACGAGCGGATCGCCCACATGGATTGTCGAGTTCACATCCACGTGGACTTTACGCACAATACCGGAGAGTTCAGAGCCGAGCGAAACCGTCCGGATGGGATTGAGTGTCCCGTCGGCGGTCACCGTCATACTGATGTCGCCGCGCTCAGCGACCTCCGTCACATAACGCGGCGCATCTCCCGCCTGACTCTTCTGATACCAGTACCAGGCACCGGCAATAACAGCACCGGCCACAAGTACCCCGATCCCTTTCACATACCACGGGGTTTTGGGCATTTCGAGCAGATTTTTCTCTTTATTTTTCATGGTGTCCTCTAGATTGACGGTGTTGCACTAGCGGGTATTCCATTCACCGCCGAGCACCCGGAAGAGCGTGGCGTACGCATTGCTGGTGCCCGCTCTGTTGTCAATTTCACTCTCCTGTGCACTGAGATATTCCCGTTCAGCAGTCAGCAGCTCGGTATAGTCACCGAGTCCCGACTGGTACTCCAGCCTGGATATTTCACGGGCGTTGCGGGCATGCAGCACACTCTGCTCAAGCGCTGACGCGGACATCTCGGAAGACTTCACCGCCCAGAGAGCGTTATCCGTTTCCTCAAGTGCCTCAACCAGCGTCTGACGGTAAGTTGCCTTGGCCTGATCAAAATTTGCCTGCGCTGTTTCTTCAGCCGCCCGCAGGCTGCCCCAGTTCAGAATGGGACTACTCAGGGCTGCCGCGAGCATGCCCACGCCGGTCCCGGAGGCACCCAGCGCACCGATTGTTGCGGCTTCAGTGCCTAGCGAACCGGACAGTCTGAGTGTCGGGAAAAAGTCCGCCTGACTTGCCTGCACGCCTTTGGCAGCCGCCTGCAGGGACTCAAGCGCACTTCTGACATCAGGCCGGCGCATGAGTACCTCAGCCGGGATCGAGACGGCAAAACCGGCGTCCGGCCGGGGGATTTCCCCTTTCTCGGGGATGTCCAGACGGTCATTGGGCAGGGCAACCAGACGGGCAATGGCATTTCTGTACTGCGCCTTGCTCTCACGGATGGAATTGAGCCGCACAATGGCACTCTGAACCTGTACCTGAGCCATTTCGGAGTCTGTCTGTCCCACCAGCCCGGCCTCAGCCTTCCAGCGGGCGAGCTGTGCAGTAGAGCGGTAGCTCTCGAGCATTTTCTCAAGAAGCCGCTCTTTTTCCTCGGCTGCGCGCAGATTGATGTAGGCCGTGGCCACCTGCGCTTTCATCTGATCCTTGACCGCCTCAAGCGACCAGGCCTTGGCCCGGGCAGCCAGAATCGCCTCGTCATAACGGGCGTACATGGCACCGGCGACATTAATGGACCACTCACCTGAAAGTGTTCCGTCAAACCGGTTGCTTGACGAACCTGCTGCACGCGTGCGCGACGCACCCGCACTGCCGGTGACAGAGGGCCAGAGCTGCGCATCAGCGCTACGGATACCAGCCCTTGCACTGCGCAGCGCAGCCATAGCACTCTCTACGGAGGGAGAGTTTGTCTGCACCAGCGAAATCAGTCGCTCCAGCGTTTCGTCATGCCAGGCTTTCCAGAACTCTGCCGGCGAGACTCCTGCCTCGATGCGGGCATCCGTACTCCAGGCGGCAGGTGTGACTGCACTGAGTGTCTCATCAGACCGGATATCAGGCGCAGCACAGCCGGCAAGCAGTACCGGAACCAAAATGCCGGCAAGCGTACCCGTCTGCCACTTTCGTTTTTCAAAAAATTCCATCACTTACCCTGCGGCAATAACATTGACACAAGCCAATACCTAAAACCAATGTATTCAAGAGGCAATTTGAATCAGAGAACCGTTAGATTTAAAGACTCAAATTTGTTAAGATCAACCTAGTTTTTGTCCTAAATCATATAACTCGCCTCAGCTTAACACTTCGTATGGATTGCGCTCCTCTTATTCTCGTTATTAACGATGATGAAGATCTTTCAACACTGATCGTTGATTTTCTGGCGCTTGAGCACTTTACGCCAATCCGCGCCTCCTCATTTACCAAAGTCTTCAAGAGTGTTGCCCCAAACGAAATTGAGTTTCTCGTCATCAACAACACAATGCCTGACGGCGACGCCGTGACCTGGCTGCGGGAAAATGCAGACAGACTGCACGCCTCTACGCTGCTGCTGCTCAAACCCGGGGAAAAAGCCCCGGATGACGAGGTGTGCAAGACACTCGACATTCAGGCTGTGATCGAACTTCCCTGTTCGGTCAGGAAGATCTTTACACAGATTCAGCGTATGTATGTCACCAAGAGCCTCAAGCGTAAAGAAGAGCTGGTGCTTACTTTCCATGACCTGAGCATCCGCCTCAGCAACAAAGAGGCACGTTATCACGGACAGGTGCTTGAACTCACAGCGAGTGAGGCGACCATTCTGGAAATTCTTCTTGGCCGCCCTGAACAGGCTATCCCCAAAGAATACATTTACCAGCGCGCCTTCGGTCGAACCATGCTTGCCTCCGATCGCTCGCTTGATGTGCACATCTCGAGTATCCGCCAGAAACTCAAACGTATCTCCGACGACATCCGGATCGAGGGGCTGCGGCGCGTAGGTTACATGCTTGTCCAGAAACCGGCGGAAAACGCCACCGACTCCAAATGAGAGTAGCATTTTTGCCATCCTGTCTGAGATAGCACCCGGCAAACTTGCGCTAACGAAATGTAACTGCTGTGCCTATTGTTGTGGACAAAGATTAGTAGCACCTGAAGAGACGTAAAAAAATGCCGCTGCTAACCGGAACAGCTAACAGCGGCCACAGTCTCTCAAAGAGAGCACCCGCCGGGGATGCTCTCTTTTTTTGTCAGCAGGCTTACTTCTTCATCAGCGCTAAGTCAATCCTGTGCTCGAGTGCTATCCTCCTGAGCGGTGATACTCGACAAATTCAAAGTTAACATCCGGCAAAGCATTGCGAAGATAGGTCTCAAGCGGCTGACGGATATCGGTTTCGCCCGGCCGGTAATTACGAGCATCGGCTTGAGGAAGCCGAAACGCACCACAGGCGAGCAGAATGCCGCAAGCAGCATACCGAGCAGACATGTCCGTAATGCTTTCACGCCATGCACCCGGTCTCTGAGGCGCTAGTGCGCGAGGATGGTGAGAATCTGCGAATGCAGCTCAGGGGTGGCGCAGCACACTGCAGAGAGCTCCTCAAGCGGGTTCCCCCCGGTGGTACTGGTGAGAATGCCGCCGGCTCCTTCAACCACCGGCAGCAGCGCGGCCACATCCCAGTAACTCAGATCCGGGTCGATCATCACGTCAGCACCGCCTGTGGCAACGGCAAAGTACCCGAAGCAGTCGCCCCAGGTTCTGTAGAGTTTGGCCTGATCAATGACGGCCTGAAGGTGGCTGTCACCGACCTGCTCAGGTGTTGTCCAGTGCGAAGTGGTCAGCACAGTGGCTTCAGAAAGCGAGACGGTTTCTCGGACATGCACAGCATGCCGTTCAGTCTCCCCGTTCGGGAGCATCCGGTAAAGCCAGCAGGCCTTTCCCGTTCCGAGCGCCCACACTCGGGCCGCCGCAAAGGCCACTACAGAAATAATGGGACGGAAACGGTCATCGGGTCCCGTGGAGCACTCCAGCGCAATCAGGGTTCCGAAGTGAAACGAGTGAGAGATAAAAGCACGTGTGCCGTCAATCGGGTCAAGAATCCAGCGGTAGCGCGGCCATGTGCCTGTCGCCTCTTTGATGCCGTATTCCTCACCGAAAATACCATGCTCCGGCCAGCGCTTTTCAATGTATTCGCGCAGCAGCAGTTCGGTGGATTTGTCCGCCTGTGTCACAGGGGTGCCGTTGGCTTTATCGTCAACTGCAAGCGGGTTCAGAAAGTAGGGCGTGATGTTATTAAACGCAACCTGCACCATCTCGTTGAGTGCTTGCGTGAACTGATTTTCCTGCTGCTCTGACAGCTCCCGACACCAGGTCATTCCTTCGCTCCTTTCTTTATGTGGCACAGTTTTCTAGTTTGCTCTTATTTGCCCGCAAATGCAATACCCTTAAGCACTCTGTCCAACCTATATCAACTGCTTCGGCCTTATTTTTTCAGCGCCGGCTTCACGCGCTAAATTAGATCTTATCTATCGACCAACATTGAGGGAGAACGCTTTATGAGCAACTATCAGACCGAAAACCTTCGTACTGTAGCTTTGGTTGGGCACGGCTCATGCGGAAAAACATCACTCATTGAAGCGATGCTGTTTCGCTCCGGGATGATTCCCGAGCTCGGAACTGTTGAGCGCGGCAATACGATGTGTGACAACGATGCGCTGGAAAAGCAGGTCGGTCACTCCATCCGCCTCGCAGTCGCGCATATTGACACGGCCATGCCTGACCTGACACCAGTTCGCATTCACGTCCTTGACACCCCGGGTTATGCAGACTACCTCGGCCAGGACCTCTCCGCTCTGGACGCAGTGAAATCCGTCTGCGCAGTCATTGACGCAAGCAAAGGGGTTGAACTGCTGACCCGCCGCATGATGGACGTTGCCAAAGAGCGCAAACTCTGCCGCATGATCGCCATCAACAAATTTGAAGACCCCAATGTTGATCTCGAAGCGCTTCTCGCACAGTTGCAGGAAATCTGGGGACCTGGTGTTCTCCCGATTAATCTTCCCGCAGATAACCGCACACGTGTGATTGACTGCTTTGACAAGGACGAGGGCAACGCCGACATTCTGAGCGTCGCTGAAGTGCACCGTGCGTTTATTGAAAAGATTATTGAAAACGACGATGAAACCCTCGAACGCTACTTCGAGGAAGGCACTGTTGACCCGCGCACTCTTCACCCGCTCATCACAAAGGCGCTGCGTGAAGGCAGCATCATTCCGGTGTGCTTTGTCTCTGCAAAGAACCTGATCGGTATCCGTGACTTCATGAAAGTCATCATCCGTCACCTGCCGAGTCCGGAAGAGGCCAACGATGCCCTTTTTGTCACAGCAGACAACAAGCCCTATCCCACGACGCCAGACAAGGACAAACCCGTGATTGCCCAGGTCTTCAAAGTGGTCAACGACCCTTACATCGGCAAGATCGGTATTTTCCGCGTGCATCAGGGCACCATCACCAAGGACAGCACGCTGTATGTGGACGACGGCCGCAAGCCGGTCAAAGCCGCCCATCCCCTGATTCTGCAGGGTAAAACCACCGCTGAAACCGACCGTTTGAGCCCGGGCGACATCGGTGCACTCGCCAAGATTGATGAGCTGCGTTACGGCTCCGTTCTGCATACCGAACCGGAGCTGAGCATCCGGATGCGCCCGATCAACTTCCCCAAACCCATGTTCGGCGTTGCCATCAAACCGGCACGGCGCGGGGATGAAGGCCGCCTCAATGAAGTGCTTGCCAAGATGCTCTCCGAAGACCCGACGCTGGCGGTGGACCATGACACGGTTCTCAATGAAACCGTCATCCGCGGTCTGACGGAAATGCATGTCCGTTCCGTGCTCGACCGCATGAAGGTGGACTTCAACCTCGAAGTACAGACCGGCACACCGAGCATTCCGTACCGCGAAACGATTGCCGCCCCTGCGGAAGGTCATGCCCGCCATAAGAAGCAGACCGGCGGTGCCGGTCAGTTCGGCGAGGTGTATCTGCGTATTGAACCGCTTGAACGCGGACAGGGTTTTGAATTTGTGGATGCCGTCAAGGGTGGTGTGATTCCGTTCAACCTGATTCCGGCAGTGGAAAAAGGTGTGCGTGAGGTGCTCGCACAGGGCTACCTTGCAGGCTACCCGCTGCAGGATCTTCGCGCCACGGTCTATGACGGCAAGAGCCATCCGGTGGACTCCAAGGAAGTCGCCTTCGTTGCTGCAGCACGCAAGGCGTTCCTCGATGCGCTTGAAAAGGCCAGTCCGCAGATTCTTGAGCCGATCGTCAAGATTGAGGTGGTTGCTCCCAACGACTACTTCGGTGACATTGCCAGCGACCTTGGCTCGCGCCGCGGCCAGCTCTCGGGCAGTGACACGCTTGCCGGCGGTCTGACGGAAATCCATGCTCTTGTGCCGCTCAGCGAGCTCGACGGCTATGCAACCCGTCTGCATGCCCTCACTCAGGGTCAGGGCAGCTGGTCAATGGAACTTGACAGCTATCAGCCCGCCCCTGCAGCCAAGCAGGCGGAACTCGCGAGCAAGTACACCCGTAAGGCCGAAGAGGACTGACGGACAGCGAAACGAACCGGCCAACACTGCCGGCTCCGCACCCCCGGGAGGAGATCCTTCAGCATCTCTCCTCCCGGGGGTGTTCTTTTCTCAAATTCCCCGGCAATCCCTCTGTTGCCATCCGGAATTCTGCTAAACTTCCCTCTTCTAATTTCAATATGGCCGGAAAGCAGGCTCGATCTGATCGCCTCCGCCCGGTGCTCTGTGCAGAGCGCCCGGCATACACCTCCTCTTCCCGCCAGTGTTTTTCTTTTCTGAATGACCGGTTTTTCAGAACCGTTTTTATCATGCCTATTTACGCTTATAAATGCACCAACTGTGGCTTCGAACACGACTATCTGCAGAAGATGAGCGACAAACCCCTCACGCAGTGTCCTGAATGTGGTAAAGATACTCTTGTCAAGGAACTTTCTGCCCCCGGGTTTGAACTGAAGGGTTCCGGCTGGGCCGCCACTGACTTTAACGGTGGACACAAAGCTCTGCCGGCCTCACACGCCAAGTCGAAGAAGTAACCTCTTCACCGGTTTCCGGAGGAAGGAGTCCGAGACTCTTTCCTCCTTTTTTATGGCTGCCAATCATGCTCAAAAAATATCTCACTGCCGGCCTGCTTCTCTGGTTGCCCCTGGCTATCACTGTCTGGGTGCTTGAATCGGTTATCCGCTGGAGCGATGTGATCGTTAATCTGCTGCCGCCGGCCTACCGTCCTGACACTCTTTTCGGCGTCTCCATTCCCGGATTCGGTCTTGTTATCGCTCTGGTTGTTATTCTGGGCACCGGCGTGCTGGTCGCCAACTACATCGGTCAGGCTGTACTGCGCCTCTGGGAGGCACTGCTCAACAGAATTCCGCTTGTCCGCCCGATCTACTCCGGTGTCAAACAGATTACCAGCACCATCCTCTCTGACAACACGGACAGCTTTAAAGAGGTGGTGCTTGTGGAATTCCCGCAGAAGAACCAGTGGACGCTCGGCTTTATCGTTTCCACACCGAGCCAGCTCATCAAGGATACCGTTGAGGCCGATGATCTTGTGACGGTTTACGTGCCCACGGCACCGAATCCGACCTCGGGTTACGTCATTATGATTTCGCAGAAAGCGATCAGAAAAACGGAGATTTCCGTCGATCAGGCCTTCAAATTCCATCTCTCACTCGGTGTGATGTCTCCACAAGTTGATTTAACTCAAACGAAGGAGCCCGAGAGCGGCAAAAGTGCGAACAAGTCCTAATGGGCTTTTGTCGCAAAAGTGTTTGCGATAGGGGTAAACTTAATAGGACTTCACGGCTCTGGCGCTTTTACAACGAGCTGTGTGACTGATTACCTGTTGTGTGGTTTTATACTGCTCAACGTTTCTTTTTTTTTCGACTCTCCTCAAAGTCGGCTGCCAGTGGGCTGCCGACGCTTTTATCGGAGCTTTTATGAGAACCGTTTATTCTGGCTTGGTTGATGAAAAACTCATCGGCCAAACTGTAACGCTGTACGGCTGGGCTCATCGCCGTCGTGACCATGGTGGTGTTATCTTCATTGACCTTCGGGATCGTGAAGGTCTGGTGCAGGTGGTCTGCGACCCTGATCGTCCTGAAGTTTTTGAAACTGCAGACAAGTGCCGTAATGAATTCTGTCTGGAAGTCAAAGGGCTGGTTCGTGCACGTCCTGACGGCACAAAGAACCCCTCTCTGATCTCCGGCGGCGTTGAAGTTCTCTGCCAGGAATTAAAGATCCTCAATCCTTCTGCCACCCCTCCGTTCCATCTTGATGATGAGAACCTCTCTGAAACGACCCGTCTGACGTACCGTGTCCTTGACCTTCGTCGTCCTCAGATGCAGAAGAACCTTCGCACCCGCTATCGTGCCGCGATGGCTTTCCGCAAGTTCCTGGATCAGAACGGCTTCATCGACATCGAAACTCCGATGCTGACCCGCTCCACGCCTGAAGGCGCCCGAGACTATCTGGTGCCCTCTCGTGTTCAGGACGGCTGCTTCTACGCTCTGCCGCAGTCTCCGCAGCTCTTCAAACAGCTTCTGATGGTTGCCGGCTTCGACCGCTACTATCAGATCGTGAAGTGCTTCCGTGACGAAGACCTCCGTGCCGACCGTCAGCCTGAATTCACCCAGGTCGATATTGAAACGTCCTTCCTCAATATGGACGAAATCCGCAACCTGATGGAAAACCTGATCCGTTCCGTGTTCAAGGAAGTGCTCGATGTCAGCCTCAAGGATCCGTTCCCGGTCATGCTCTACGATGACGCCATGGCCAACTACGGCTCTGACAAGCCTGACCTTCGTGTCAACCTGAAGCTGGTTGAAGTTACGGATCTGGTTGCCGACTCCGAATTCAAGGTTTTCTCCGGCGTGAAGTCCCTGCACAACGGCAAGGTTGTCGCCCTGCGTGTGCCCGGTGCTGCCGCCATGCCGCGCTCGGAAATCGACACCTACACCGAATTCGTCAAGATTTACGGGGCCAAGGGGCTGGCCTACATCAAGATCAACGAGCTCGAAAAAGGCCGTGAAGGTCTGCAGAGCCCGATCGTGAAGAACCTCTCCGATGCTGAACTCAACGGCATTATGGAACGCACCGGTGCCAAGAACGGTGACGTGATCTTCTTCGGCGCCGACAAGGCCAAGATTGTCTGGGACAGCCTCGGTGCGCTGCGCCTGAAGATCGGTCACTCCGAATTCGGCAAGAAGACCGGTCTGTTCACCCCCGGCTGGCAGCCTCTGTGGGTTATCAACTTCCCGATGTTCGAATACTCGGAAGAAGACCAGCGCTGGGTTTCCTGCCATCACCCGTTCACGAGCCCGCTTGACGGCCATGAAGACCGTCTGCTGAGCGATCCTGAACACGCCTATGCCAAGGCCTATGACATGGTGCTCAACGGCTGGGAAATCGGTGGCGGCTCCATCCGTATCCACCGCGAAGAAGTCCAGGAAAAAGTCTTCGAAGCGCTCAAGATCGGTCCCGAAGAAGCCCGTCAGAAATTCGGCTTCCTGCTCGATGCGCTCAAGTTCGGTGCGCCTCCTCACGGTGGTCTCGCCTTCGGTCTCGACCGCATTGTGACCATGATGTGCGAAGCGGATTCCATCCGCGACGTAATTGCATTCCCGAAGACCCAGCGTGCCCAGTGTCTGCTCACGCAGGCGCCGTCCACGGTCGACGAAAAGCAGCTGCGCGAACTGCACATCCGTCTGCGCAACGAACCGAAGAAAGACCACGATATCGCCGGTCAGTAATTTCTACGGTTAACGGCTGAAAAAAGGGCCCGGGTGAGTTCACCTGGGCCTTTGTCATCTGAGGTCGGCGTCCGCCGCGCAGAGGCTTATTTTTCCTTTTTCAGGCTCTCCACCGGCGCATGCAGTTCCTCATAATCACACTCGAGAGAGTCCACAAGCGCATGCAGCGCCTCCCGATAGTCAACCTTCCCGCAGCCGAGCAGCACCGCGTCCTCGAACATATCCTGAAGCATCGACCGCGCCTCATCCCAGTTTTCATTCAGCACCTTGATGCTCTCAGTACACGAAACGGTCGATCCGTCCACACGCAGCCAGCGTTCAGGCCGTTTTGCCTTATCCATTGCATTCCTCACTTCCCGCGACGGCGGGGCTGACCGTAGGTCACAAACTTTTCGATAATTTTTTGCATTTCCGCCTCTTCAATGAGGCGTACCTCACCCAGAGAGCGAACAATAACATACTGATGGGCAAGATTTTCCACTTCGCTTGCAAGCGTGAGTGCATGCTCGAGTGAGCGCCCGGCGACAAGCACACCGTGATGTTCAAGCAGGCAGGCACTGGCGTTGCACAGAGCTTCTGCAGCCTTTCGGGCCAGCTCCGTCGAACCGAAGGTGGCATAAGGCACCACCCCGATGCTGCTCGCGCCGCTGACGGCCACCATGTAGTGAAACGGCGGAATGGGCAGATTCTGACAGGCCAGCGCCGTAGCATAAGTGGAGTGTGTGTGAACCACCGCCTGCACATCCGGTCTACGGCGATACACCTCCAGGTGCATGAGCCACTCCGAGGACGGCTGCATCTGCCCGATCGCATCTCCGGGTCCCGCCCCCTCGGCAAGCGGCATCCACGGAATATCCGCAGGGGTGAGCAGATCGTACGCGAGGCCTGTCGGCGTGATCAGCATGCCGTCCCGGCCGTCCAGGCTGAACCGGCAGGACACGTTCCCGGACTTGTTGACATTAAGCCCTTTGCGGGAAAGAGCACGAGCGGCATCAATAACTTCGGCAGCTGCCTGATTGTACTGTTCGTCCATACGGCTATACCTTATCGGGGGCCGGTGCACGTTCGGAAAGTTCCACCGGCGTGAAAACCCCGTTTTCCGTGATGATACCGGTCACAAAGCGGTTGTGGGTCACATCAAATGCCGGATTCGAAACCGGGGTCTCAGGCGGTGCAATATGCACGGCACTCAAATGGCCCTGATCATCAAATCCGTGAATACTGAGCACCTCGTCAGGTGAACGGTCCTCGATTTCTATTTCACGCTTTCCGTCGGTAATCGTCCAGTCGATCGTGGACTCGGGCGCCGCCACATAAAACGGGATGTCATTATCTTTGGCGGCAAGCGCTTTGAGATACGTTCCCACTTTGTTTGCCACGTCGCCGCGGCGGGTGATACGGTCCGCCCCCACGATAACCATGTCAACGTCACCCTGCTGCATAAGCTGCCCGCCGGCATTATCGACAATCAGCGTGTTGGGGATACCCTGCTGTTTGAGCTCCCACTGGGTGAGCAGCCCCTGATTGCGGGGACGGGTTTCCTCCACCCAGACCTTGAGCGGCACACCCTGCTCAAAAGCGATATACACCGGCGAGAGTGCTGTTCCGTAATCAACAGTGGCAAGCCACCCGGCGTTACAGTGCGTGAGAATATTCACCGGCCGGCGCAGTGCCTTGTACTTTTCCGCAATCAGCTTCGCACCCTCTTCGCCGATACGGCGGCACGTGTTGACATCCTCCTGAGTGAGGGTTTCAGCAAGGCGGATGGCCGTCTCACGGCGCTGCTGGGGATCACGCGGCATCAGAGCTCTGAGCATTTTCTTCACGCCCCAGGAGAGATTCACCGCAGTCGGACGCGCTTTGGCAATCACATCCGCAGCCTTCATCAGCGCCTCGTTTTCAGGATTCTCCTGTACAGCCAGCGCCACAGCCCAGATCCCGGTCACCCCGATCAGCGGAGCTCCGCGAACCCGCATTGAGCGGATCGCCTCCACACAGTCGCGCCAGTCACTGAGCACACGCGTCTCAAACCGGTACGGCAGCAGTGTCTGGTCAATAATCTCCACGGCGCTGCCGTCACGGATAGAACGGATACAACGATAAACCTGACTGCCAACCTTCATGTAAAAACTCCAACGTTCAATCTGATTGATTCTCAGCGGCATCCGAACCGGTGCAGAGACCGCCGGCGGTATGTCTGTTCACGCCCTGACACAGTTAGTGTACTCGGAAACGTTCCTGTCGGGCCGAAACACAGTACACTCTAAGTGTGCTTAACACATTTCCGGCTGCTCACTGATATGACCTTACAGAAGTTGCTCTCCCCTGTCTCTACCGTCATTGTCGGCGCAAGTTCCAGACCCGCCGGCCCGGGATATTCTGTCTGGGGTGCAACACGCCGCTCCGGAGGTCTCAGCACTCTGATTCCTGTCAATCCGAAATATGAAACGCTTGACGGCTACAGCTGTGTTAAAGACATCCGCCAGCTCAGAGAACCGGTCGATGCGGTTCAGATCTGCATCGGTCCGGAAAAGGCAGCCGGTACCATCGAACATGTCTCCGGACTCTCCTGCTCGCTGATGATTCTTCACTCTCCCGCCTCAGCCGGCTGGCAGAGTCAGACGGCAGAAAAACGGCTCAGGGACTGGAAGGCCCGCACCGGCGGACGCATTATCGGTCCGGGTGCCGCAGGCATTATGCTGCCCGGTCAGAAACTGAATCTGAGCGTCTGGGAGGAGCTTCCCAAACCCGGCAACATCGCCCTTATTACACAGACGCGCGCTATCGCCAGTGTCATGCTCGACGATACCCGTGGCACGGAGCTCGGCTTTTCGGCCGTGATCAGCACCGGGGCGGAGTGCGACCTCTCGCAGGCGGAACTGATCGAGCATTTTGCTGCGGATAAAAACACCCGCGTAATTGCCGTCGAACTGTGTCGCATCAGGGATCCGCGCCGTCTGTTCTCCGCCCTGAAGCAGGCCTCCAGACACAAACGGGTCGTGGTTTTCTCAACGTACCTCTCTCTGAGGGAACATCCGCTTCTGGAATCCATTCTCAGACAGGCACAGGTATGGCTCACCGGCACTCTGGAAGAGTTTGTGGCCGTCACCAGCACACTGGCGACCAACCGGCTGCCCCGCGGCAACCGGCTGTGCGTTGCCACTCTCGGCGAGAGCATCGGGGAGTGGGCGGTGAGTCAGTTTTCCGGACAGGGCGCCGCACTCTCAAGGCTCTCCGCTCAGACACTGGAAAAGCTTCGCCAGAGCGGCATCACAGAGGCGATTGAAAATCCTCTGGTGCTCCCCGGATCTCTCGAGCAGGCGCTTAAAGCGTTACCGGTGCTCCTTGAGGATGACAGTACGGACGCCCTCCTGCTGATCGTACCGCCCACGGGCGGGGAGAGTGCACCGCTCGCGCTCGGTCAGCTCATTAAAAACACAACCGGTTCACAGAAACCGATTCTGAGCGTTTGGCTCAGCGACAGAAATGCCCGTGCGATGCGAGGCGGGCTCTCTCAGACACTCAACACCCCGCTCAGCGTTTTCACCTCCGTCGGGATCGCCTGCAAAGTGTTTGCCGCCCTGGTCGAGCAGACCCGTCACCGGACGCAGCGCCACGAGGTACTGCTTGACCGGCCGCGTATTCGCGACACTGCCACGATCCGCGATATCCGTCTGCTGGTGATGAGTTCTCTGGAAAAACGCAAATTCACTATGGAACTGCCGCAGAGCAGAATGCTGGTTGAAAAACTGGGGCTGACCAACACACCACTCTGGGTCTGTCAGAGTACAGAGGACATTCTCACGCAGGCCGGAACACTCGGCTGGCCGCTCTGGGTGAAACTGCGGGCAAAAGGTTTTGAGAACCTGATTCCCCCGGCTGTTTACTATCACCCGGAAGAAATCCGGGATGCCTGGCAGGAGGCACACCGCAGAATATCAGCACTCTCTCTGGGCGAGCCCAAACTTATTGCCCATGTTCAGCGCTATATTCCGCACTCTGCCCGTGCGCTTGAGGTGACCCTCGAGCGTTCTGCACTCACCGGTCCGTATCTGCAACTGGGAGGTGGTGCTCCGGACGCGACGCTGCCGCTGCAGATTCCGTTCCGCTTCAGGGAGGCTGTTGACAGACTCAAAGAGCTTGACCTGCCTTCAGAGGTCTCAGCAGCCGGACGCTTTCAGCTTGCCGAAAGTCTCTCAAGAATTTCCGATGCTGTTGCCTGTATCCCGGCACTCGAGAAAATGGTGCTCCATATCGTGACCGATCACGGGAAGTGGGTTGTTCGCGACTCTCTGATCAGTCTGTGTCAGGATGCCGCACAGGCTGACGATCAGTACAGTCACCTGCTGCTACCGCCCTCGCCGCTTGAGGCGGAAACCACGCTCATGGCCGGTCCCTCTGAAGTGACGCTGCGACCGCTGCTCGACGGGGACTTTGCCGCCCTTCGCGCTTTCCTCGAAAGACTCTCCGAAAAAAGCCTCTACCTGAGGTTTCATACCCGGGCAAAGCTGACGCCACAGCGCATTGCTCAGGTCTATGACCACGATCCGATCCGGGAATCCGCCTGGGTGATTGAGTCTGCCGGTGAAATCCATGCGTTCGCCAACTGGCATCAGAGCGCAGAGGACAGTGAAGCCGAGTTCGGTATTGTGGTTGAAGACGCATGGCAGCGCCGGGGACTGGCCCGGGCGCTGATGAACACCCTCATCGACACTGCACGCCGCCGGGGTATTTTCCGCCTTGTGGGGTATGTTCTCAAAGGCAATGAAGCCATGCGAATGACGATGATTCATCTCGGTTTTTCAAAACAGCCCGGTGAAAGCGCGGACACCGAAACCTGGAGTTTCAATATTTCCTATAATCCTGAGCAAACTTCAGATTAACGGGACAGGCTGACTCAAGGTCACTGCACTCAAGGAATACTATGGATTTACTCGTCAATAAAGAATTCGGTCTTATGCGGCTCTCGTTTAACCGTGAGGCCAAGCGCAACTCTCTGAATATCTCGCTGTGCAATGCACTGCGCGATGCGCTTGTACAGGCACAAACCGATCCGGCCGTACGCGTCGTCATGCTTGAAAGCGAACAGGAGGTTTTCTGCGCTGGTGCGGACATGGAGGAGATGCGCGACAAAGCTGAAGCGCTGGAATCCGCGCTTGTGGAACTCTTTGACACCCTGCGTCACTTCACCAAACCGGTTATTGCCGGTGTGTACGGTCCCTGTGTCGGTGAAGGTGTTTCCCTTCTGCTGTTTGCAGACATGGTCTTTGCCTCCGCTGAAGCCGTATTCGCCTTTCCCTCCACTGCGCTTGCCAAAATCCCCCGTTTCGGCATTACCGAATGGGCTTCACGCTGCGCCAATCCGCGACTGCTTGCTCAGAAACTGCTGCTCTCTGAGCCGATGAATGCTCAGGAGGCGCTCTCTATCGGACTCGTCACGGCCGTAACCGACCGTGATTCTCTCCCCGGTATGCTCGCTGAGAAAGCGGCACGCCTCACGGTACTGCCGCCTGCGGCCGTTCAGGCCACCCGCCTGCTGCTGAACCGCGAATTTCTTGCCGCACTCGACAAGCACTGGAACAGCGACCTGCTCATGTACGAAGAGCAGGCGGCTTCGGATGAGGCAGCAGAGGCTCTCGCTGCATTTCTTGAAAAGCGCGCCCCGGTTTATACCAGTAACTGATCGCCGGCCGCCTCTTTTTAGTGCAATGCACTATTTTGGTGCGATCCAAATCTGTTTTTCCTGACGCCCTCCCCAAAGGAGGGCGTTTTTTTGGGGATAACTGGGCGGTTTTCGCAAAAAAAAACCTGTTTTAAAAAGTTGGCACGCTTCTTGCTTGTAAATAAATAACACCTCGCCAATTGTTCCTGATGAGGCTCGACAAAGTACAGACCAAGGAGATTGCTCTATGAAGTTATCCAAGATTTCCATCGTTGCCTGCGTTGCCGCAACGCTTTTATCCACATCGGCCTTTGCCGGTGACGCCCTGACCGGTACCCTGAAAAAAGTGAAGGATTCCGGCACGATCACCCTCGGATATCGCGAGTCCAGCGTTCCGTTCTCCTACCTGCAGGCTGACGGCACGCCGGTCGGTTACGGCTATGAAGTCTGTAATGCCATTGCTGATGCTGTGAAGAAAGATCTGAACATGCCCGATCTGAAAGTGGTCTATCAGCCCGTGACCAGTGCCAACCGTATTCCGCTCATCCAGAACGGAACGGTGGACATTGAATGCGGCTCGACCACCAACTCCAAGAAGCGTCAGGAACAGGCCTCCTTCGGCACCAACTATTTCGGTATTCAGGTTACAGCCGCCGTCTGGAAAAACGGCCCGATCAAGTCCCTCAAGGATCTTGACGGCAAGAACGTCGCGGTGACCTCCGGTACGACCTCTGTCGAGCTGCTCAGCAAGTTCGAAAAGGACAACGGTATCAAGATCCGTCTGCTCAAGACGAAAAACTTCGCCGAAGCTATGAAGCTCGTGGCCAACAAGCGTGCTGACGCCTTCGTGATCGACGATGTGCTGCTCGCCGGTCAGATTGCCACCCTGCCCAATCCGCAGGACTTCACCATCATCGACGAATCGCTTTCGACTGAACCGTATGCCCCGATGTTCCGCAAGGATGATCCTGCCTTCAAGGCACTGGTCGACAAGACCATTACCGGCATGATCAAGGACGGTACGCTTGCCAAGCTCTATAAGAAGTGGTTTGAAAGTCCGATTCCCCCGAAGAACACCAACCTTAACTTCCCGATGAACAGCGTCACAAAGGATCTGTTCGCCAAGCCCAACAGCGACGGGATTTAATTAATCGTTTTAACACCCCGGGGTGCCAGGCTAGCAAAAACATTCGGCACCCCCGGGGACTTTCTATTCATAACAATACCTCTCACGGGCGCAAGCCTTGCCCGAGAAGTAAAGAGGAGCTCAATCATGGCTTTGAATATGTCTCTGGAAGTCCTTCTGGAAACTTCCAGCCTCAATGACTCTCCCTGGTGGCTCTACCTCGTTGAAGGGGCGGAGTGGACCATCGGACTTGCAGTTGCATCCTTTGCACTTGCCCTTCTGGTAGGTACCGTCATCGGGACGCTGCGCACTTCCAGCAACAGACTGATCAGCGGCTTCTGCGAGGCCTGGATTGAGCTCTTCCGTAACATCCCTCTGATTGTTCAGATTTTCATCTGGTACTTCGTGGTACCGGAAATCATCCCGGCTTACAAAGACTGGATTATTTCCGTTGACCCGATTTACTGCCAGTTCCTTTCGGCCTTCCTGTGCCTGGGGCTGTTCACCTCCTCGCGTGTGGCCGAACAGGTCCGCGCCGGCATTACCTCCCTGCCGCGCGGTCTCTCCAATGCCGCCAAAGCACTCGGTCTCACCGGTTTTCAGCGTTACCGCTATGTGATTCTGCCCATGGCATTCCGTATCGTGCTGCCGCCGCTCACCAGCGAATCCATGAACCTTGTGAAGAACACCGCCGTGGCCATCACCATCGGTCTGCCGGAGCTGACAATGCGCGCCAATGAAATGGGTGAGGACACCTTCCAGTTCTTCGCCGCCTATGTGTGGGCCACTGTGCTCTACATCATCATCGCCTTGTCGGTCAATTTTCTGATGACCTGGGTTGAACGCCGCAGTGCGATCCCCGGCTTCATCGTGGCAAAGTAATCAGGGAGTGGTCATGTCTATCGATTTTTCCTCCATCACCAACAGCTGGGGCTACATTCTCAACGGTGCCGCCTACACACTGGAACTGACAGTCATTACCGCTGCCGGCGGTCTGTTTCTCGGCACCCTGCTGGCGCTGTGCAGACTCTCGAACCGCCCGTGCCTCGCGGTTCCTGCGCGCCTGTATGTCAACCTGATGCGCTCCGTTCCGCTCGTCCTTGTGCTTTTCTGGTTCTTCCTGCTGATGCCGGAAGTTCTGCGTTTAATGCTTCATTTAGACCGCCCCGTGCAGATCGGAGCCGAAAGCACTGCTATTATTACGTTTGTACTCTTTGAAGCTGCATACTTCTCCGAGATCATGCGTGCAGGGATTCAGTCCATCAAAAAAGGACAGATCTACGCCGCCTACGGTCTCGGTCTGACCTACGGCCAGACCATGCGTTACGTGGTTCTCCCGCAGGCCATCCGCCACATGCTGCCCGTGCTGCTTACGCAGACCATCATTCTGTTTCAGGACACGAGTCTGGTCTATGTGATCAGCGGCAACGACTTCATGGGCGCAATTTCCAAGATCGCTCAGCGTGACGGACAGCTGATTTTGATGTACTCTTTTGCTGCAGTGTGTTATCTGACGATTTCACTTTCGTTGTCACTGTTGATTCGTCGACTTCAGTGGAAAGTGACCTCTGCACATTAATCGTATAAACCCTTTGATTTGAAACAGGATTACCCCCATCATGGCAATGATTGAAATTAAGAACATCAGCAAGTGGTATGGCTCCTTCCAGGTGCTCAAGAACTGCTCTGCTGAAGTCCAGAAAGGTGAAGTGGTGGTCGTTTGCGGTCCCTCCGGTTCCGGTAAGTCCACCCTCATCAAGACTGTCAACGCACTCGAACCCTTCCAGAAGGGCGAAATCATTGTTGACGGCATTTCCGTTGGCGACCCCAAAACCAATCTGCCGAAGCTGCGCAGCCGCGTCGGTATGGTGTTCCAGCACTTCGAACTGTTCCCGCACCTCTCCATCAAGGAAAACCTGGTGCTCGCTCAGATGAAGGTGCTCGGCCGCGGCCGCGAGGAAGCCACGCAGCGCGGTCTCGAACTGCTCGATCGCGTCGGCCTGTCCGCTCACGCTGAAAAGTTCCCCGGTCAGCTCTCCGGCGGTCAGCAGCAGCGTGTGGCTATCGCCCGTGCACTGGCCATGGACCCGATCTGCATGCTCTTTGACGAACCGACTTCGGCACTTGACCCTGAAATGATTAATGAAGTGCTTGACGTTATGGTTCAGCTCGCCAAGGAAGGTATGACCATGATGGTTGTAACACACGAAATGGGCTTTGCCCGTAAAGTGGCCGACCGCGTGATCTTCATGGAAGCCGGTGAAATCATCGACAACCAGCCCGCTCAGGACTTCTTTGAAAACCCCAAGAGCGAACGCGCCCAGCAGTTCCTCTCCAAGATTCTGCACCACTAAAACACTGGTGCAACGCCTCAGGGTTTACGCAAACCTGGCTGCCCGACGCTCGGGAGCCAGGTTTTTCTTTTGAATTTGCTTACTTTTGAGGCAAGTCCTGCGATCAGAATTCCGGCAGGTCACCGGACAAATTGAGTATTATTACGGCAACGAAAAAAGACAGACGAGGACCCTAAATGGGACAGCACATCACAGAAGAAAACATTCTCAGCCTCGGGCGTGAAGTTCTCAAGGCCGAAGCTGGCGCTCTTGAACACCTTGCACAGACGATCAGTGACAATTTCGTGCACGCTGTTGAACTGATTCTTGCCTGCAAAGGCCGGGTGATTGTTTCCGGCATCGGCAAATCCGGTCATATCGCCAGCAAGCTCGCAGCCACGTTCGCCTCCACCGGCACACCGGCCTATTTTGTGCACGCAGCCGAAGCCGCTCACGGCGATCTGGGAATGATCACGAAAGATGACCTTGTCATTGGTATTTCGTACTCGGGAGAATCGAGCGAACTGCTCACCATGCTCCCCGTGCTCAAGCGCGAAAGCATTGCGCTCATTGCCATGACGGGCAATGCGAACAGCACGCTTGCCCGGCATGCCGAGGTGCATCTGAACTGCCATGTCGAACGTGAGGCCTGCCCTCTGAATCTCGCCCCGACCACGTCCACCACACTCACGCTTGCGCTCGGGGATGCGCTTGCCGTCGCCTGTCTCTCGGCAAAGAACTTCACCAAGGAGGACTTTGCGCGCAGTCACCCCGGCGGAGCACTCGGGCGCAAACTGCTCACCCGCGTGCGCGATGTTATGCGCTCGGGCGATGCCGTACCGGTTGTCGAAGAAGGCGTGAGCGTGATCGATGCCACCCGTGAAATCTCCAGAAAGTGCATGGGTATGACCGCTGTGGTCAACAGCCGCCGGGAACTTGTCGGCGTCTTCACCGAAGGGGACCTGCGCCGTCTGATCGAACGTGTCGGTGACGTCCGCGGCATTGAACTCTCCGAGGTGATGACCCGCTCTCCGCGTGTGATCAGTGAAAACGAGCTGGCTGTCAGTGCGGCAAAACTTCTTGATGAGTACCAGGTCAACCAGCTGCTGGTAACCGATGAACAGGGAAATCTGATCGGTGCACTGCATATTCATGACCTGATGGATGCAAAGGTGATTTAAATGACGCTGACTGAAAAAGCCCGGGAAATCCGCCTGGTCGTCCTCGATATCGATGGGGTGATGACCGACGGGAGTATTATCACTTCCGGAACCGGTGAACTCTTCAAACGTTTCTATGTCCGCGACGGCCTCGGCATCAAGATGCTCCAGAAGGCGGGTATTGAAGTGGCTGTTATTACCGGCCGCAGCTCCGACATTGTTGCCGAGCGCTGCCGTGAACTCGGCATCGAACGCGTTTACCAGGGACAGCGTTTCAAAACACCGGCCTATGAGGCACTGATCGCTGAACTGAAACTCACCGATGAGCAGGTTGCCTATATGGGTGATGACATTCCGGATATCCCGCTGCTCGCCCGTGTCGGTCTGGCGACCACCCCCGCGGACGGCAACCCTGAACTGACGCCGCTCATCACATGGCGCAGCAGCTTTAACGGCGGCAACGGCGCCATCCGTGAACTTGCAGAACTGATTCTCAAATCCCGGGGGGTATGGGATAATCTTGTAAACGACACTTTTGTACTGGGTAAATAAACACATGGCTCAACGGAGTTTGGTTCTTCGCGAGCGCATGACCGCTCTGGTCGGAATTCTGCTTCTGACCGCGCTGGTGGGCATGAGCTACTACTACTCCATCCGCATTCAGCTTGACGGACTGAAGTATGTCCCGAGCGAGAAAAGTCCTGACTTTATCGCAAAGTCGATGGTGATGACGGACTTTGATCCCGCGGGACAGCTCACGCGCCGTCTGCTTGCGGATAATGTTGAGCATTACTCGGACGGGCGCATGAACGCCACGGACGCCCGAGTACAGGGCTTCGGCAAAAACCGTGCGCCGGTCTATCTCTCCAGCGACAAAGCCTGGACGGTTGACAGTCTGGCAACGCTCGAGCTCTCCGGCAATGTGCGGGTGTATCAGCCTGCCTACGGCAAAAACCCCGATATGACGCTCAAAACGGAATACGTCAAGGCATTCCTCGATAACGACTACTTTGAGACCGACCGTCCCGTGTTTCTCTCGAGAGGCCGTGACACAACACAGGCCCAGTCCGGCATGCGCTTTGATAACGTCACCCGCACGGTGGAGCTTGAAGGCAAGGTCTTCTCGGTCTTTCATCCGACCTCCGGCAGCAAAACCGCCGCCAAACCGACCAAACAGAAAAAATAGCTTTCGAAATCTTTTTCGGCCGCCTCCGGCCTACTGCTATACTCAGTATGTTTCGCATACTAGGCGTGCCAGGAACTCATCTCCGGGGCGGGTATCTCATTTCGAGCAACCCGAAAAACGCCTAAAATACGGGCTGATCCTCCGGTGTTACCCCACCGCGGATCCGATCGGTTTATTAAACCGGTGCTATAGCCCCGGGTGTTGCCCTCAATACCTTATTTTCGCGCGGTATTTACTATGAAAAAGCTTCTTGCCACTGGACTTTCTCTGCTTCTCTGTGCCGGCTGTGCACATGCTCTCTCAACCGACAGCAGCCAACCCATTGAGATTCATGCCGACCAGTTCAACGGTGACGAAGTCAAGCAGACCGCCATTTACAGCGGTAACGTTGTCGTCGATCAGGGGTCCATCCGCTTTACCGGCACCAAGCTTACCCTCTCTGTCACCCCGAAAGGGTACCGCCACATTGTTCTGGACGGCTCTCTGGCAACCTTCCAGCAGAAACGCGATAACAAGGATCCCAAAATCGAAGAGTGGATCCATGCCAAAGCCAGACAGATTATCTACGATGAGGAGACTGACCGCGTCACGCTCTCCGGGCAGTCTGAACTGCGCCGCACTGAAAACGGTGTGCAGAAGGATATGACCAGCGGGGAGACGATCACTTACGATATGCGTAACGCACTCTCCGAGGTGAACGGCGCTGTTGTCAACGGCACTCGCCAGCGTGTGACTACGATCATTGCACCGCGTAAAAAAGGCGATGACAAGCAGTCCTCGACGAAACGCCAGAATCTCCAGCCGTCCACCAAACTCTCCGATCCCAAAGGAAAGAACTGATTATGAGCACAGCCGGTGAAACCGGGCAGCACACCCTGCAGGCCCGCGGTCTTAAAAAACACTATGGCTCCCGACGTGTCGTCAAGGGCGTAGATCTGGTCGTCCGATCCGGTGAAGTCGTCGGCCTTCTCGGCCCCAATGGTGCCGGTAAAACGACCACGTTCTACATGGTGGTCGGCCTGGTGGTGGGAGACGAGGGAACGGTCGAGCTTGACGGTCAGGAACTCACACACATGCCGATCTACCAGCGCGCCCGTCTGGGGGTCTCGTATCTGCCGCAGGAAGCCAGTGTGTTCCGCAAACTCAGTGTTGAAGACAATATCCGCGCCATTCTTGAGCTGCAGAAAGACGAGAACGGGCAGCCCGTTCGCGGTGCAGAGCTTGAAAAGCGTCTGGATAACCTGCTCACTGAGCTGCAGATTCAGCATATCCGTACCAACATGGCACTCTCGCTCTCGGGCGGTGAACGCCGCCGTACGGAAATCGCCCGTGCGCTTGCCGCCAATCCGCGCTTTATTCTGCTCGATGAACCGTTTGCCGGGGTTGACCCGATTGCTGTGATTGAAATTCAGCGTATCGTGCGTTTCCTGCGCGAACGCAACATCGGCGTACTGATCACTGACCACAACGTTCGTGAAACGCTGGCAATCTGTGATCACGCCTACATCATCAATGAGGGTCAGGTGCTTGCCTCGGGCGAACCCAAGGACATCATTGAAAATCCGGACGTCCGCGCATTCTATCTGGGCGAAAACTTCCGGATGTAACACCTCTGCCTATGAAAGCAGCGTTTGTTCTCTCTCAGACACAAACTCAGACTCAGACCCTATCCGTGAGGCAGCAGGCCTCGCTTGAGCTCCTGCAGATGCCCCTTAACGAGCTCCTCACGGATATGAGCTTTCTTGCTGCTGACAATCCGCTGCTTGAAGTTGACAGCTCCCCGGTAAGCACCGCCGGAAGCGCTGCCCCCGCTGCCGAATCTCCGGACGAGCCGTCCGTCACATCACCACAGGCCGAAACCCCTCTTGAGCAGGCTTTTGAGTATATTCCCTCCGCAGAGACAGATGACTCGTGGATGGAGCGTATCGCACAGCCGCCCTCCTTTAAGGACGCTCTTATTTCCGAACTGCGCTGTCTGCGCCTGACACAGAGTGTGCGGCTGCGTGCCGGCATTCTGGTCGATGAGCTAACGGGCAGCGGCCTGCTGAGCGGGTCGCTCGAGCACATTGCCACCGAGTACTGGCCCGTCCTTGAAAGGGACGGTCTCGCCGTCGGTGAGGACGCAGCAGATGAGATGCCGCTCTGGCTGGCCGCTCAGAAAGCGCTCCGGCGCATCTGCGCACCGGGGGTGGGCGCAGACTCCGTTACACAGAGTCTCACCTGGCAGCTTGAGGATGCCACCAGAACCAGCCCGGTCGACGCCAGTCTGCTCGATACAGCTATGCGCTTTATCCGGCTTCCGCTTGCGGATATCGCCAAAGGCGCCACTGCCCGCAATGCCAGAACACTTGGCGTCACAGTAGAAGCGCTCCGACTCGCACAGGGACTGGTTCATTCCCTGCGACCCTACCCGCTGCAGGAGGAATCCGCCACCCGGACCGACTTCATCACACCCGAACTTGTTGTGCGAATTGAAGACGGCCGGGCGCTTGTATTCCCCGTCAGCGATCCGCTCACTCAGATCCGCTGGGTTTCCGAACAGCAGAAGGCACGCATCAGAGCAGAACTGCCGCCGCAGATGTGGCAGCGCTACCTCAGTGAAGCCTCTGCGCTGCTCTACAGTCTTGAAATGCGGCAGAACACACTGCTGCGCGTAGCCCGTTTCATGGTCGGGCATCAGCAGCGTTACTTCCTCGAAGGCGAGAGCGCACTGCTGCCGCTGAAAATGCAGGACATCGCTGATGCACTGGAAATCAGCATCTCCACGGTCTCGCGTACTGTTGCCGGAAAATACTTCATCTCGCCAGCGGGCACCCGTGCACTCTCAGACCTGCTCGCGCAGCAGGCCAAAACCCTGCCCGCAGCAGAAAACACCGGAGCCGATGAGAGCCCCACAACCGCTGCTGTTCTGAAAGCCATCACGGAAATCGTGGCCGCTGAACCTTCCGGCAAACCGTATTCGGATGCCAGAATTGAAAAGGCTCTCAAAGAAAGAGGGTTTAACGTCTCCCGCCGGACAGTAACCAAGTACCGCGAACAGCTTCAGATACCTGCATCCTATATGCGCAAACAGAGTGCTTAACTCGCACATCAGTTAAATTTCAGTTAGACTGCTCTTTGGGAATCTTTCCCGTCTTACCTGAGTAAGCTGATTTAGCCCTTTTTCATGACTCTTATATCATCACTCATCAATCTCGGCACAGTGCTGCTGGACCAGGAAGTTGTCAGCCGCAAGCGCCTTTTCGAAGAAGCCTCACTGCTCTTTGAAAGTGCACATGGGATCCCTCACACTGACGCTTTTGAAGCACTGATCGCCCGGGAAAAACTCGGCTGTACCTGCCTCGGACGCGGTACGGCGATTCCGCATGGACGGCTCGAGGAGCTCGAAAAGCCCGCGGTCTGCTTTGTTCGCACCAAAACCGCGCTTGCTCTCGACGCACCGGACGGCAAACCTGTGCAGCTCTTTTTCTTTGTTCTCATCCCTGAGAACAACCGTGAACAGTACAAACTGCTCATGAAGGAAATCCGTCTTCTGCTCGAAGACAAGGAGATGCGCCAGAAGCTTACTGTCTGTGATACCCCGCTCAATGTCTGTGAAACCATCGCCGGGTGGCAGGCGCCACCTGAACTGGCAAGCGAATTTGAGCAGCTTCAGGCGCAAGAAGAGCACACAGAATAAAATCGACCGGGAGGAAATCAGAGATGCAACTCACACTCGTGACCGGAATGTCCGGTGCTGGAAAATCCATCGTGATCCGACAGCTCGAGGATTGTGGCTACTACTGTATCGATAACCTGCCGGCTGATTTTCTCATTCCCGTTGTCACACGCCTGGCACAGGCCGGGACAGAGACTGTGGCGGTCGCCATTGACGCACGCAGTCAGGCAACCTTTGACCATGCGCTCAGTGCGCTGGAGACTCTGAAAACCGGAGGGGTTGATGTCCGGGTGCTCTTTCTCACCGCCAGTCAGGAAGAGCTGGTGAAGCGTTTTTCGGAAACCCGCCGGCGTCATCCGCTCTGCACCCGCGCAAAGAAACACGATCAGATGCTCTCCCTGCAGGAGGCTATTCAGACCGAGCGTGATCTGCTCGCCCCCATCACGGAGTTTGCCTCTTCCATTGACACCACGAATCTGCTGCCGGCGCAGCTGCGCAAATGGGTTCAGCAGTTTGTCGGTCAGCCTCATGCGGAAATGACGCTCACCTTCGAGTCCTTTGCCTTCAAACACGGGATTCCCATTGCAGCTGACCTGGTCTTTGATGTCCGCTGTCTGCCCAACCCGTACTATGATCCGGCACTGCGACCGCTCACCGGCATTGACGAACCGATTGTGCAGTTCATGCAGGGCAAGCCGCAGGTGACTGCGATGATTTCCGACATCAGAGACTTTCTTGCCCGGTGGCTGCCTGCCTATCTGCAGCAGAACCGCCACTACCTGACCATTGCAATCGGATGCACCGGCGGGCAGCACCGCTCGGTATACGTTGCACAGACTCTCGCCCATGCCTTTGAAAAGGAATATCCGACTATTGTGCGGCACCGGATTGTTGAGCAGCGTGAACTGCTCAACCCGCTGCAGGCTGTACAGACGCTTTAACGCTGATTCCGCCAGAGACTCATCTGAGTCAGCAGGGTCTTAACGGGCGCTGGCAGTGCAGGCCACGGCGCATCAAGCGACACCGCCGTCATGCCCTCAGGCACAGCCCCGGCACGCAGTTCAACCAGCACCGGATGCACGATAAGGCGGAAGTGGGTGAAGTCATGGACAAAGTCCGCCCAGCGGGTCTCACTGAGAACGTCCTCTGAAGCGACACCTGTACGGGGTCCCTCCTCTGCGTCCTGCAGCGTAAAGTCTGAAAAAGCCGGCACCCACAGATCCTTCCAGACGCCTTTTTCCGAGCGCTTCTGCAGCCAGACACTGTCTGCGGAGAACATAAAGCGGGCGGTGGCATACCGGACCGGTCTCTCCCGCCGGGGTTTTCTGCCGGGAATCTCCGCTGTACGGCCACACCGGAAGGCAAAACAGAATTCGCTCATGGGGCAGCGCTCACACAGCGGTTTGCGTTTGCAGAGAAGCGCACCAAAGTCCATCAGCGCCTGCGTATAGGCCGGCATATCAGCAGACTCCGGCAGCAGCTGTCCGGCAATCTCCCAGAGTGTGCTCTCAAAAGTCTTCTCCCCGGGGTAGCCTTCAACGCCGAACACACGCGACAGAGAGCGTTTTGCATTCCCGTCACACATGACCGCTCTTTCCGATGTGACGAAGGAGGCGATTGCCCCGGCAGTCGACAGGCCGACGCCGGGCAGTTGCGCCCACTCAGCCGCACTCGAAGGCACCTCTGAATGACGTTCAAACACGATTTCGCGAACAGCCCGCAGCAGATTTCTGCAGCGCGAGTAGTAACCGAGTCCGGCCCAGAGCGCCATCACCTCCTCATCGGGAGCGGCCGCGAGCGACTGAGCATCAGGATAGTGTGCAATGAAGCGCTCGAAATACGGAATCACTGTGGCCACCTGCGTCTGCTGAAGCATCACCTCGGAAAGCAGCCGTGTATACCAGTTATCCGTTTTCTGCCACGGAAGCTGATGGCGCCCGTTGCTTTTATGCCACTCCAGCAGCTGGTACGTAAAGCGCTCAAACGCTTGTCCACGCTCAACATTTGCTTGCATTCCTGCGCTCCTTAGTTCTATATCCTGACCCACTTATCTGTTATCGTGAATTGCATTCGTTAGAATAACGCCTTATCGCATTCCCATTTGTGGACTTTATGTCGCGCCCCTTTACATACTTAGCCACCGTGCTGCTATTCTGGCTTGGCACAACCGCTGAAGTGTTCTCGCAGGAAGAGGACTCTGCCGCCCTGATGGCAGAGCCCGGGCAAACGCTTTACGAACTCCTGCTTGGCAACCTGGCGCTCGGCGCCGGGGATCACCAGCTTGCTTACGAGCTGCTCAAAAGCGCTGCCGAGAAGCTGAACAACACGAGCGTGGCAGAGCTGGCGTGGACTGCTGCCGTGAGAACCCATTCCGGCAACCAGATTGTGGAAGCCTCCAGAATCTGGTCGACACTCGACCCGTCTGCACAGGCCGCAAATGATGCACTGCTCACCAATGCCATCTCCCGACAGAACGGTGCCGAAGTGCAGCGCCTGCTCGATGAGCGTGTCGAAAAACTCGGTGAAAACGCCGCCGCCTTCATTGCAACACTGACCCGCAATCTTAGCAAAGAGAATTATGATCTTCAGTGGCTCGAGTCCTATCTCGAACCGTTCTGGGACCGCTTTGTCTCCACTCCCGACGTGGTGATCGCCAAGGCTGTCTACAAAAAGCGGATCGGTGAAGATAAGGAGGCCTGCCGGGCCGCTCTTTCCGTACTGCCCGGGAACGGCCTCGTTTTCCGCCCGCGCTACACGCACTGGTTTGCCGAGCATGAGGATTTCGCGACCACCGCTGCCGACATCTGCTGGTCGGTCATGCCTGAGAAAAGTCAGCGTATTCTGGAAACGGTGATTGTTGCCAATCCCAACTCCACTGTCGCCCGGCTGATGCACGGCAAGATTCTCGCCCGCTTCGGACACACCGATCTCGCACTGCAGGAAACCCGGGAGGCCGTTCGGCTTGAGCCTGACAGTCCGATGGTGCTGTTCAATGCCGGTCAGCTCGCCATTGAGGCAAAAGACCTCAAATTCGCCAGAGAGCTTTTCAACCGCTATATTGCGGCAGGACGCGTGAAGAACCCGCAGCACGAGTGGGCCACAGATGATGTGTGGCTCGAGCTCGCACTCATTTATGATCAGCTCGGCGAGTACGCCGCCGAGGCACAGGCGCTTGAGCGCTACCACCCGAAAGAGAATGCCGCCGACATCCGCATTCGTGAAACGGCCGCCTGGCTCAAGGCCGGCAAACCCGACAATGCCGAACAGGTCCTGCTCAACGCCATCGAAGCCGATCCGGCCAACAAGCGGATCTACTTTAATGCGCGCATTGAAACGCTGATCAAGAGTGAACAGGTCGACAAGGCCATACGCATTCTGCAGGGACTGCTGCGCGAATCGCCTGACAACGAGGATCTGCTCTATCACCTTGCGCTTATCTATCAGCAGCAGAACCAGCCCAGAGACTATGAGGCCACCCTGCGGCGGATCCTCGCCATCAACCCGGACAATCCCTTCGCCTGCAACGGACTCGGCTACCACTACGTGCTGGCCGACACACGGCTCTCGGAGGCACGACGTCTGATTGAGAACGCATACCGTCAGCGTCCGCTTGACTGGCATGTTCTCGACAGTATGGCCTGGCTGTGCTTCAAGGAAAAACGCTACGAGCAGGCCTACTACTTTGCGCTCGCCGCCATGAGAGGGCCGTTTCACCGGGAAGTGGTGGTGCACATGGTTGAAATTCTTGTCGCCTCCGGCCGCCCGAAAGAGGCGCAGGCGGTGTATACCGAGTTAAAACGCCGTCTTCCCGATGACAGTACAATCCTTGATATTGGTAAACGACTTCAGCTGACACCGTAATTTATGATGCGTCTTTCTCTCCGACTTTGCACTGTTGCCATACTGGGCCTTCTGGCCGCCGGGTGTACAACCCCTGATCAGTCCGCCTACCAGCAGGGCGGCCGCTTTGCGGTGAATTTCTTTGACGGGGAGAAACTCAGAGCCGAAAACGGTCGTTTCCTTTACCGGGAAAGCACCGGCCTCAGACAGCTTGACCTCCTCACGCCGCTCAACGGCGTACTGGCACGCATCGAGGTCACGGCGCGCGAAACATGCCTTACCCGCAGCAGCGGCGAAACCACATGCCGCCCGTCTGCCGGCACGCTTCTGGAGGAGCTGATCGGGTTTGACATCCCCGTTGAGGCGCTCGGCAGTCTGCTCAGAGACGGCACTATGCCCGCCGGGGTGACACAGTGGCAGGCACGCGTCCGCGCGCGCCATGAAGACGGCCGCGTGAAAACCCTCACCATCACGCCGCTCTTTCCGAATAATGTGAAATCGCTTTCTATCGTTGCGGACTGATTCATATGCCCACCCTCCCTCAGACCACCGCCTCGCTCAAGGGGCTGCCCGCCCCGGCCAAAATCAATCTGTTCCTGCACGTCATCGGACGCCGTCCTGACGGCAAACATCTGCTCGAGAGCGTGTTTATTCTGATTGACCGGGCCGACACTATCGACCTGACGCTGCTCAATGAGGATGTGATCGAGCGCGACGGAGACATTGTGGGCGATCTCGAAGGGGATCTGTGTGTGCGCGCCGCCAGACTGCTCAAAGAACGTTTCGGTGTAAAAACCGGCGTCAGGATCACATTAAAGAAAACGATCCCGAGCGGGGCTGGTTTAGGGGGCGGAAGCTCTGATGCCGCGACCACCCTGATCGGGCTGAACCGGCTTTTCGGTCTGAGGCTCAGCAGATCCGAGCTCATCGACCTGGGGGAAACGCTCGGGGCCGATGTTCCGTTTTTTATTTTCGGCCGTCCGGCCTTTGTTCAGGGGATCGGAGAAATCCTCACACCGGTCGGAATTCCCCCCGCCAGATATGCCGTTATATGGCCCGGACAGTCCGTTTCTACAGGGAAAATTTTTTCCTCTCCTGCCTTGACAAGAGATACTGAATCCAGCAAAATACAGTGCTTCAAAGATTCGGTGGATCATTTTTGGCCCAGACTGTACGGTCATAACGACCTGCAGCCCGTTGCCGTGTCTTTGGAACCTGAGATTGCGACTGCCCTGCAGCGGCTTAAACCGTTTACAGAGCCCCGCATGACCGGATCAGGCAGTGCCGTGTTCGGCATTATTCCTCCCTTTGAAGAGTCAGTGTCAGAAATTCTCTTCACAGGTTTGCCTGCCCACTGGATCGGGTTTATTTCAGAGTCTTTGCCGGAGCATCCTCTGGCGCATTGGCTCGAAGAATAAAGTAAGGAGAGGGGTATCGCCAAGCTGGCCTAAGGCATCGGATTTTGATTCCGACATTCGAAGGTTCGAATCCTTCTACCCCTGCCAAACGAGAATTTGAATGGAGGATGGTATTAGGCCTTCCTCTTTTTTCTTTTGCACAACGCCCTCTTCGTCTCCGGAAAGTCGTGTTGTATGTCTGTCAACCCGGACGCATAGCGCCCCAACACAAGTAGAGCTTTTATCATGGATCCCATGGTGCCAGAAAGTATGATGGTTTTCTCCGGTAACGCCAACCCGGCGCTTGCCCTGGCCGTCACCAAATACCTCAATATTCCCCTTGGTTCTGCAACGGTTAATCGTTTCAGCGATGGCGAAGTTATGGTTCAGCTGTTGGACAATGTCCGTGGCAAGGACGTCTTCATTCTTCAGCCTACCTGCGCTCCGACGAATGACAATCTGATGGAACTGATGCTTATGGCCGACGCCCTCAAGCGCGCCTCCGCCCGCCGCATCACCGCCGCGATCCCCTACTTCGGCTATGCCCGTCAGGATCGCCGTCCCCGTTCCACCCGCGTTGCCATTTCCGCCAAGGTTGTGGCAAACATGCTCCAGAGCGTCGGCGTTGATCACATCCTCACGATGGACCTCCATGCCGACCAGATCCAGGGTTTCTTTGACATCCCCGTTGACAACATTTTCGCAACCCCCATTCTGCTCAACGACCTGGTTGAACGTCACTACACCAATCTGATGGTTGTGTCTCCTGACGTCGGCGGTGTGGTTCGCGCCCGCGCCATGGCCAAGGCTCTTGAGGTTGACCTTGCGATTATCGACAAGCGCCGTCCCCGCGCCAATGTTGCTGAAATCATGAACATCATTGGTGAAGTGAAGGATCGCACCTGCGTGATCACGGACGACATCGTTGACACGGCCGGCACGCTGTGCAATGCCGCCGGTGCTCTGAAGGAACGCGGAGCCACGCGCGTTGTCGCCTATATTACCCACCCGGTGCTTTCCGGCGCTGCGGTTGAACGTATTAACAATTCCGCTCTTGACGAACTTGTCGTGACCGACACGATTCCGCTCAGCGAAGCCGCTGCTGCAAGTCCGAAGATTCGTCAGATCACCACTGCCGCCATCATCGGTGAAACGCTTTCGCGTATCGCCCGTGAGGCTTCAGTGAGCAGCCTGTTTGCTGTTTAAGAGATAATTTTTTTCCCGCCCCCGCAGTTGGTCGCGATTGCGGGGACTTTCTTTCTACTATCTAGGAGTAATCCAATGAAATTCATCGCCACTACGCGTAATACGCAAGGTACGGGTGCGAGCCGCCGCCTTCGTCGTGCGGACAAATTGCCTGGTATCGTTTACGGCGGCAAGGAACCCGCTACGCCCATCGAGCTCGAACACAACCCCATCTTCTATGCACTGAAGAAGGAAAAGTTCCATGCCTCGATTCTGACGATGGAACTTGACGGTGTTGAACAGCTGGTTGTTCTGCGTGCTTTCCAGATGCACCCGTACAAGCCGCAGGTCATGCACATCGACTTCCAGCGTATTGACGCCAACGAACCGGTGACCATGCGCGTGCCCCTGCACTTCCATGGCGAAGAAGACAGCCCCGCTGTCAAGATCGACAAGAACCTTGTTTCTCACACCGCTTCCTACGTTGAAGTCACCTGCCTGCCGCGTCAGCTGCCGGAATTCGTTTCCGTCGACCTGTCCGGCATGACCACCGGTGCCACCTTCCACGCTTCCATGCTCGAACTGCCTGAAGGCGTTGAAGTTTCCCACAAGTTCGGTGCTGACACCGTGATCGCCTCCGTGGTGACCGTGGCTGAAGAAACCATCGTCGGCGAAGAAGCCGCTCCTGCCGCTGAAGGCGAAGCTGCTCCCGCTGCCGCTGAAGCTCCCGCCGCCTAATTTTTCAGGCAGGCTCTGAGCCTCAAAAACAATAAGGACCCGCTGGGAGTCCCTCCCAACGGGTCTTTTTTACGAGTCATCCCTGACTCGCTGCTTCTCCGTGAGTGCCGTGCACTCCGGACACTCTTATTTTCTGTTGTGCCGTTTGCCCCTTGCGTTGTGATCTTTGCTGTGTGGTGGGGTAGGTGGCCCGCACACTCTCTCTAGGACAAAGATGACAACCTTTGCAGATCTGGGGCTTTCCCCTGACATTGTTTCCGCTCTCACCCAGCTGGGTTTTGAAGAGCCCACCCCCATTCAGAACGAAGCGATCCCGGCCATTCTTTCGGGCAGGGACGTTCTCGGCAAAGCCGCAACCGGTACAGGTAAAACCGCCGCGTTTGCCCTTCCGCTCATTGAACGCTATGCGCTCAACGTGGAGGCAGACAAACCCGTTATTCTCGTTCTGACGCCGACCCGCGAACTCTGCCTGCAGGTGAGCGAATCGTTCCACAACTACGGCAAGAACGCCCAGGTACTCGTCACCCCGATTTACGGCGGTCAGGACTACAGCCGTCAGATCCGTGCACTCAAGCGCGGCACTCATGTCGTCGTCGCCACCCCGGGGCGTGCGCTTGACCATATCGGCCGCGGCACGCTCGACCTTTCGCACATTCAGGCGATTGTGCTTGACGAAGCCGATGAGATGCTCGATCTGGGTTTTGCCGATGAGCTTGACGCCATTTTCGAAGCGCTTCCCAACAAGATTCAGACGGCGCTCTTTTCGGCCACGCTGCCCCCGAAGATCGCCTCCATTGCCGAAACACACCTCGCCGACCCGGTTCGCATCAGCATTGCACGTGAAACCACTGCCGAAGGGGAAACACCCCGCGTGCCTCAGATCGCCTATATCGTCGGGCGCAACTACCGCACGGCTGCGCTGGGTCGCATTCTCGACATTGAAGCCCCTGAACTCGCCATCATCTTTACCCGTACCCGTATGGAGGTTGATGAGCTCACCGAGGCATTGCGCGCCCGCGGCTACAGTGTTGAAGCCCTTCACGGCGGTCTCGATCAGCCGACCCGCGACCGTGTGATGAAGCGCGCCCGCGCCGGTCAGGTCGAAGCGATTGTCGCCACTGACGTGGCCGCCCGCGGTATCGACCTTGAAAACCTCACGCATGTGATCAACTTCGGTATCCCCGCCTCGTACGAGACCTACATCCACCGTATCGGCCGTACCGGCCGTGCCGGTCGCTCCGGCACCGCAATCAGCATCCTCGAGCCCCGCGAACACCGTCATCTTCGAGCCATTGAAGGCATCACCAAGGCCCGTATTGAAATCCGCTCCGTGCCGAGCGTTACCGATATTCAGGCCAAGCGTCTCGAGGCCCTGCGCGATGACATTCTTGAGATTCTTGACAAGCATAATCTCGACAGCTATAAGGTCATCCTTGAAGAGCTCTGCGAGGACAATGACCCGTTTGATGTTGCCGCTGCCGCCATTGCGCTCACGCAGCGCCTGCAGGGCAACATCGATGACAAAACGGATATTCCGGCCTACTCTCCCTTCGAGCGCCCCCGCCGTGATCAGAGTGCCCGCGGAGAACGCGGCCGCCAGCGTCACCGAATGAGTGAGGCCTCCGAACCCGGAATGGTCCGTCTGTTTATCGGCGTCGGCCGGGATATGAATATCCGCCCGAGCGATCTTGTCGGTGCCATTGCCAACGAGGCGGATGTGCCCGCGAAATCCATCGGCGCTATTGACATTTCCGAGCGCTTCAGTCTCGTTGAGGTGGATGCCCGCGAGTCCGACCGGATTGTCGAAGCGCTTCAGGGGATCCGCTTTAAGGGTCGCAGTGCCACAGTGAAATACGACCGTCCCGGCAGCCAGCATGAGGACGGTGAGTACCGCGGCCGGCACGACCGCGGCGACCGTGAGGAGCGTCAGTATCGCGGTGCACGCACGCAGCGTAACTTCTACCGCGAACCTGCTCAGGACCGCCGCCGTCCCCGCCGCTGATTCTGATTCGCCCTTTTGTGAAGGTTAGAGATGTCTGAAATTCAGTTGATTGTTGGTCTAGGCAACCCGGGCGCGCAGTACGCCAGTACCCGGCACAACGCCGGTTTCTGGTTTGTTGATGCGCTTGCGCGCCAGAAAGGTGTCTTCTTTCGTGAGGAAAACAAGTTTCATGGTGAAGTCGCACGCGTGCGTCTGGACTCGAGCGAGGTCTGGCTTCTCAAGCCCGGTACCTACATGAACCGCTCAGGGGACGCCGTCGTTGCCCTGGCGCTCTACTACAAGATTCTGCCCGATTCGATTCTTGTGGTTCATGATGATCTCGATCTGATGCCAGGCTGCATGAAATTCAAAAACGGGGGCGGAAACGCAGGGCATAACGGCCTCAAGGACATTACCGCCAAGCTCTCCACCCCGAATTTCTGGCGCCTTCGTCTTGGGATCGGCCATCCGAGAACCCTCGGTCTGGCTCAGCAGGTTGCCGACTATGTGCTATCGAGCCCCTCTGCTGAACACATGCAGGGAATTGAAACCTGCCTTGAGGCCGCTCTCAAGGGTGTGGATCTGCTCGCTGCCGGCGAAACTGACCGCTACAACCGTATTATCAGCAAATACGCCTCGCCGAAAAAGGTCGAGCCGCAAAACGCCTGAGAGCCGGTGCGATGAAAATTCTCGTCAGCAGCTGCCTGCTCGGACAGTCCTGCCGGTATGACGGCAGATCTTCGGCCAATCTGCGTGAGCGGCTGCATGCGATGGGCTTCAGGGACGAAGACATTCTCCCTGTCTGTCCGGAAACAGCCGGCGGCCTGCCGACGCCGAGGACACCGGCCGAAATTAACGGAACGGCTGACGGCGTTCTGGCCGGAAGAGATTCCGTCAGAACCGCAGCCGGCACCGACGTGACTGCCGCCTATGTACTGGGAGCACTGAAAGCTGCCGAAAGCGCAAAGCGTCACGGTGTCAGCATTGCGCTCCTTAAGGCGAAGAGTCCGTCATGCGGAAACCGTCATATTTACGACGGACACTTCAGCGGACGGCTCGTTGAGGGCTCAGGCGTGGCCGCCCGTGCACTCTCCGCAGCAGGCGTAACCGTTTTCAGCGAAACCGAACTCGAGGCGCTGGAATCGCTCTCCGGACGGCAGACCAACGGAAACTGACGCCCGAGCTGAGATTTCTACCGGATTACTCTACAATGTGGGGCAATCCAACAACTCGTTTTTCTACTGTATTTATCTTTTTTTCAGAGACACAACTATGGGTTTAAAGTGTGGCATTGTTGGTTTGCCCAACGTTGGCAAATCCACTATTTTCAATGCGTTGACCAAAGCGGGTATTGCCGCCGAAAACTATCCTTTCTGCACCATTGAACCGAATGTGGGTATTGTCGAGGTGCCTGATCCCCGACTTGCTCAGCTCAGTGCAATTGTCAATCCCCAGAAGGTTGTTCCTGCCACCGTGGAATTCGTCGACATTGCCGGTCTTGTGGCCGGCGCCAGCAAAGGCGAAGGTCTCGGGAACCAGTTCCTTGCCAATATCCGCGAATGCGATGCCATCGCCCATATCGTGCGCTGCTTTAACGATGACAACATTGTGCACGTCGCCGGTAAGGTCAACCCGCTTGACGACATTCAGGTCATCAACACCGAACTCGCTCTGGCTGACCTTCAGACGGTTGAGAAGGCACTCTCGCGCTACAGCAAGCAGGCCCGTTCTGGCGGCGACAAGGAAGCCCTGAAACTCGTGCTGGTGCTTGAAAAGATTCAGCCCGTTCTGAACGAAGGCAAACCGGCACGCGCCGTGGCGCTTACAGCCGAAGAAAAAGCAACGCTGCGTCAGCTGTTCCTGCTCACCGCCAAGCCTGTCATGTATGTGGCCAACGTTGAGGAAGGCGGCTTTGAAGACAACCCGCTCCTTGACATGGTGCGGGAACATGCCGCAGCCGAAAATGCCCCCGTGGTGGCTGTCTGCGCAAAGATCGAAAGTGAAATCGCCGACCTCTCTGACGAAGACAAACAGATGTTCCTCGCCGACATGGGCATGAGTGAACCCGGGCTCGACCGCGTCATCCGCGCCGGCTATGATCTGCTCGGTCTGCAGACCTACTTCACGGCCGGTGTGAAGGAAGTTCGCGCCTGGACAATTCACAAGGGCGACACGGCTCCGCAGGCCGCCGGTGTGATTCATACCGACTTTGAACGCGGCTTCATCCGCGCGCAGACCATCTCCTTTGATGACTACATCACCTACAAGGGGGAAAAGGGTGCTCAGGAAGCCGGTAAGATGCGTGCCGAAGGCAAGGACTACATCGTCAAAGACGGCGATGTGATGAACTTCCTCTTCAACGTCTGATACCGCCCGGCCGGGTTCTCACCAGAGGCTGTTTTCTGTACGGAAAACAGCCTTTTGCTTTCTCCTGCACAACACAGCCGTCAATAGTTTGAAGCATTCTCCAAAAGCGATTCGCTACACACAGCAGCACTTTTTTTGTATCATCGCACTGATTACAACTTCCCAGTTTTAACGTCAATATGGCAACCACCACCTCCAAACAGCGTCAGGAAATCGGCGCACGCCTGCAGGCTGAACGCAATCGTCTCGGATATTCCGTACGTCAGATTGCACAGCTCCTCGGGGTGAGCAATGAAACCTACGAGGCTTTTGAAAAAGGACTGATGGATCCGGGGATCTACAATCTGCCCCGTCTGTCAGCCTGTGGTTTTGACGTGCTCTATATTCTGATCAATCAGCGGCACAACCCCATCGAAGAGGAAAACGAGCTGCTGAGCCGGTTCCGCGACCTCTCCCAGCGCGGCCGGGCCTCGGTGTTCACCACAATGGACGCGCTTGAACGTCTGGCCCCCAATCTGCGCCAGGAAATAAAACGTCACTTCAAAAACTAATTCTCACAATTAAAATAAACGACTGTTTTTGCAGTGTTTATTCTGTTTTATCGCTTTACCGGCGAGAGATTTTCAGACATATATCGATAGATTTTTCCTTTTCATATTGACTTATCAATAAATTTTTGCTAGCATAAACACAACTTTTTCGGGATTACCCCAAGTCATTTTTCTAGGAGTCTACGATGTCCTTACTTAATACTGATGTTAAGCCCTTTAAGGCTGAAGCCTTCCACAATGGCGAATTCGTGACCTTGACTGATGCTGACCTCAAGGGTCACTGGTCTGTCGTGTTCTTCTATCCTGCTGACTTCACTTTCGTTTGCCCGACGGAACTGGAAGACCTCGCCGAAACCTATGAAGAATTCAAGAAGATCGGCTGCGAAATCTACGCTGTGTCCACCGACAGCCACTTCACGCACAAGGCCTGGCATGCCAGCTCCCCTGCTGTGGGTAAGGTTCAGTTCCCGATGATCGGCGACCCCGCCACGGTTCTCTCCCGCAACTTCGAAGTTCTGATCGAAGCTGACGGTATGGCCGAACGCGGCACGTTCGTCATCACCCCGGAAGGCAAGATCGTGATCATGGAACACCATGACGGTGGCATCGGCCGTGACGCTCACGAACTTCTGCGCAAGGTTCAGGCTGCCAAGTATGTTTCCGAACATCCCGAACAGGTCTGCCCTGCCAAGTGGACGCCGGGCGCTGAAACGCTCACCCCGTCTCTTGACCTCGTTGGCAAGATCTAATTCACAGCTTTTGTGATTTAACGGTGAAACCGCAGGTTATTTTTGAAATTTCCTGCGGTTTTTTTACCTCAGTTAAAAACAGAGATTTCGTATGATTGATGCCAATTTACAAAACCAACTTCGTGCCTACTTCACCAAGCTTCAACATCCTGTGGTACTGAAAGCCAACCTTGATGATTCCAAGGCATCAATGGACATGAACACCTTCCTGAGCGAAGTGAGTGCGCTGTCCGACCAGATCACCTACATCAAGGAAAATGACGCAACGGTCCGTACCCCGAGCTTTCAGATTACTCGCACTGATGTTGACACGGGTATCCGCTTTGCCGGTACGCCGATGGGGCACGAATTCACCAGCTTTGTGCTGGCCGTACTTCAGACCGGCGGTCATCCGTCCAAAGCGACGCAGGAGCAGATCGATCAGATCCGCGCCATCAGCACACCGCTGCACTTTGAAGTGTTCTTCTCGCTGAGCTGCCACAACTGCCCGGACGTTGTGCAGGCCCTCAACCTGATGGCTGTGCTCAACCCCAACATCCGCGTTACCAGCATTGACGGCGCCATCTTTCAGGATGAGGCCAAGCAGCGCAACGTGATGGCCGTTCCGACCGTCTTCCTCAACGGCGAGGAATTCATGTCCGGACGTCAGGAACTTGCCCAGATTCTGAGCAAACTTGACACTGACGGCAGCAACACCAGAAAGCTTGCGGAAAAACTCTCCGCCAAGGATGTGTTTGATGTACTCGTCGTCGGCAGCGGCCCTGCCGGCTGTACCGCCGCCATTTACACGGCCCGTAAAGGCCTGCGCACCGGCATGATTGCTGAGCGCATGGGCGGACAGGTCAATGAAACCGCAGACATCCAGAACTTCACCTCGATTCTGAGCACCTCCGGTGAGGCACTTGCAAAGAATTTCGGTGAACATGTGAAGTCTTACGACGTGGATATCATTGCCAACCAGCGTGTTGAGAAGGTCGAACGCAACGGCAGTCTCTGGAATCTGACCTTGAGCTCGGGCGCTGTCCTGCGCACCAAGACGGTCATTGCCGCCACAGGTGCCCGCTGGAAGACGCTCAACGTTCCGGGTGAGGAAGAATACAAGGGCCATGGTGTTGCCTACTGCCCGCACTGCGACGGTCCGCTCTTCAAAGGACTGAAAGTTGCGGTTACCGGCGGCGGCAACTCCGGCGTGGAAGCCGCGATTGACCTCGCAGGAATCTGCGAGCACGTCACTCTTTTGCAGAGCCCCGATCATCTCAAGGCTGACGAGGTGCTTCAGGAGAAGGTGCGTTCCCTGAAGAATGTCACCATTCTGCTCAATGCCCGCACTACCGAGCTCAAGGGTGAAAACGGCAAGCTCACACAGCTCACCTACCGTGACAAGACTAACGACACCTACCACACCATCGATGTCGCCGGCTGCTTTGTGCAGATCGGTCTGACACCGAATACCGACTGGATCCGGGATGTCGCAGAAGTCAATCAGTACGGTGAACTGGTGATCGACAGCCATGGCGCCACCTCTGCCGAAGGTATCTTCGCAGCCGGCGACTGTACCGACATTCCCTACAAGCAGGTTGTGATCGGTCTGGGCGAAGGTGCAAAAGCCGCTCTGGGCGCTTTTGACTACCTGATCCGCCGCAAAGAGGACTGAGCGCATTCTGCGTAAAAAAGATGGCGTACCTGAAACGGTGCGCCATTTTTTTGTCTGCTCCGGACAGGTGCCGCTACGCCACAGCAGACTGAAAAAAATGCTACGCTTTTGAATATTCTTCTCTAACTCAATCCTGACTCGACGATGGGAATGCCTTCTTTAACCTCTTGTGTGTCATCGCTGCGCCGCTATATCCGGGGAACCCTGATTCTGCTTGCCTGCGCGGCCAGCGTGGTGCTGCTCATAGTCCTGGCGCTTTACTTTACAGTCACGCCCGAGGGCATCCGTGACCGGCTCACACAGGCGCTCGAGAACGAGTACGGTATTGAGTGGACAGCCGAGGCTGCGCCTGAACTCAAGCGACTGCCATCGTTTATCGTCAGAATTCCCCGCGGGCACTTCATGCACCGTGCCACGCAGACACAGGGCAGTTTTGAGTCCGCCGAGCTTGAGCTCTCTGCACTGGCCTATTTTGCCGAGACACCGCGCATCAGAACGTGGCGTATCTCCTCACTCACGCTCACGGTTCCGGGTGAGCTCTCACGAGAAGGCATCAAACATCTGCTCGAAGAGCTGACCCCCTATCCGGTTGATGAACTTCTGCTCGAAAACGCAACCATCCTGGATGCCGGCGGCAACACCCTTCTGACACTTACGGATTTTCGTCTCAAGCGGGAGAAGTTCTCGCATTTTGCCCTCTCACTGAGCGGCGTTACCGGTGAGGACACCCCTCAGACGCTTTCGCTTCAGAGCAGACTGCACTGGATGAAGGACGCACCGCTCACTGAGGTTGCGGTAACGGATTTTCATGCCGCACTCTCTGTGAACGGCACTCACACCTGGCGCAATGAGCTGCATGTCGCACGGGCTGAGAAACTCTTTTCCGCACTGCCTGCTCTCGAAGGCATCTCCGGGCATATCGCCGGTGAATGGGGTGAGGCGGACTTTAACGGCAATACGCTCAATATTGAAAACGGGACTTACCATTTCCCTGCACTGAGTATCGAAGGCTCTCTCAAGTACGACGCCCATCCGGTCAAGCTCCGCATTCAGGCCGATACCACCTACCGCCTGTCTCACGAGCTTGAATTTAATGAGCTCTACGTAAATCTGGTCAACACCGACTCACTGCACAGCGTGGGCAATCTGTACGGAAAAATCCGGGCCGATCTCGCCCGGGGTATCTCGGAGCTGACGCTTGACGGTGCTCTGTTCGGAGAGAGCCTGCACACGGATCTGACCTTCTCCAGATCGCCCGATCAGAGCTCGCACTTCATGGTCAGCGGGCTTCTTCATATGCGCCACATCCCCGATCCGACCTCGGCCGGTATGCCGGTGCTGCTCGACGCCCTGCACTATCTCACTGGAAAAGTGCGCTATGTTGCAGACAACCCGCACGGCATTGTCAACCGCATTGAAGGAGACTGGATTCTCGAAAATCATACCCTCCGGGCACCGCGTCTTGATGTCGGACTCGAGGGCGGTGGGGGCATTGCCAGTGTGACGCTTGAAGAAAATGGCCGCTGGCACGGCAGCGCTCAACTTGCCACGGCGACCCTCGAGGGACTTCAGAACATCCTTCCGATCAGAGGACCGGCAACACTGCAGCTCAGGGGTGAAGGCAATCTTGAATCGGACAATGACGCCTGGCACGCCGACATCAGACTCGGCAAGGGCTGTCTCACCGGCGGTGACATCACCCGCGTTTTTAAAGCACTCCTTAACTCTGATGAGGCCGGGAGCCTCTCCGACAGGCAGTTCAAGCCGTCTGAACACTCGTGCTACGACAACGGGCGGCTGATCATCGATGGAAAAGGGGCACACTGGGATATTCCTTTGCTCACGGTGAGCGCTTCGCAATTCTCGCTCGATGCCTTCGGCTCCCGTCTGGATGATGCCCTCTCGCTCAAGGGCACCTTTACCAGTCGCTCAAACTATGCCTATGATCCCGAGCTGCGTCTTGCCGTGGAGATCTCACGCCTTGAACGCCAGCCTGTGCGGTGGCAGGCCAACTGGGATGACGCATTTGCACAGTCCCGGCAGTATGGCAGCGCTGAGACCTCGAGCATTGAAGAGCTTTACCGCTCTGCGCTTTACCGCATCCGCAACGCACTCGACAGTGCACTCGACACGCTGAGTGCATACTGGCAGCGCATTGTTTCACTCTGGAAAAATTAAGGCCTCAAAACCGTCAGGTTTCAAGGCCTTAGCGCATTTTAAAAACCGGTTTCCTTCATGGCTGAGTGAATCCGCTTTCTGAGCTGCATGATTTCAAACTTCTCCTGCAGCTGCTCTCGTGTTTCAATACGACGGGGATTGGGAATAATGCAGTCCGAAATGGGACAAAGCTTCACGCAGACCGGTTCATCATGCGTTCCCACACACTCCGTGCATTTGCCGGCACGGATATAAAAAATCTCCTCGCCCATCTGAATTGCACCGTTAGGGCATTCCGGCTCACACACCCCGCAGTTGATGCAGTCATCTGTGATCATTAACGCCATAATTAATCCTTTGCCGGGGACTTCAGACTCTCTGCCAGTGCCTCGAGCACCACAGGAGAGACGAACTGGGCGGCATCCTTCAGACTCAGACGCGCGATCTCCCGCACGAATGTGCCGCTCACGAACTGGAACTGATCCGAAGGCGTGAGAAAAATCGTATCCACATCAGGCATCAGCTGACGGTTCATCCCGGCCATTTGAAATTCATATTCAAAGTCGCTTACTGCACGTGCTCCACGCACAATTACAGTCGCCCCACAGGATAGAACAAAATCCTTAAGCAGGCCTTCAAAGGGCGCCACCTGCACATTGGCATAGGGCTTGCAGAGACAGCGGGCAATCTCAACACGGGTACTGAAGTCGAGCAGAGGATGTTTGCCCGGATTGCTGGCCACTGCCACATACACCTTGTCAAAAATTCTGGTCGCACGGCGGATAAGATCCTCGTGGCCGAGTGTCATGGGATCAAATGTTCCCGGATATACAGCAATACTCATGAGCGCTTTCCTTTTTCTTTTGTCCGGGGCAGCCTGACTCTGGAAGCCATCGCACCCGAAGCGCGTGCAAGAAGTTCAAACACAACCACACCAGCACTGCCTGCGCGAACTTTGACCAGCCCGAGCGTCTCGAGCAGTTCGTCAGAAACCCCCTTCCCGGGGCTTTCAACATAAATAACCCCGTCAGCAGAGAGACTGCCAAGCACCTGCCGGATCGCCTTCTCCTGAAGCGAAGCTGCAAAAGGCGGATCGATAAACACCACATCATACGTGCGGGATGGGCGATCCGTAAAGGCAAAAGCATCAGTGAGAAATACGCGAAAAGCTTCAGGATCCGCCTTGAGCCGGACCAGCGTGGCTCTGAGACTTGCCGCCGCCTGGCGGTTCACCTCCAGCCAGTCAACCGAGGCTGCACCGCGGCTGGTCGCCTCGAGTCCCATGGCCCCCGTGCCGGCAAACATATCCAGCGCGCAAAGTCCGTCGAGCGAACCAAAGAGATGCGTCAGCCAGTCAAACACTGTTTCGCGCACTCTTTCCGGCGTGGGACGCAGCCCGAGACTGACCGGGACAGGGACAACAGAGCGCTTCCACTGTCCGGCTAAAATCCGTACAGAGCCTACCCCCCTTTGAGGCGAAAGCATTGATAAACTTGTATCATTCGCTTGTTTGCGTTTTCTATTATTACGTTCTGTCATTAGTAAATTATGTCTGAATCTTCTCAGGGCTGGTTTTCCAGACTCAAGCAGGGCCTCTCACGCACACGTGTCAATATCGTCGGGATCTTCTCCGGCGGTGTCATTGACGAGGATTTCCTTGATGAGCTGGAAATGGCTCTCATCACCGCCGACGTCGGCGTGGAAGCAACTTCCCGTATCCTACACCGTTTACGCGACCGCATTAAGCTCGACGGGCTGAAAACTCAGGAAGAAGTGCGTCTGGCACTTCGTGATGAAATCTACCGTATTCTGCAGCCTTCTGAAAAAGCCTTTGACGTTGAGGGCAGCAAACCCACCGTTATTATGATGGTTGGCGTGAACGGCGCCGGCAAAACCACCTCCATCGGCAAACTGGCCAAGCGTCTTTCTCTGGCCGGAAAATCCATTCTGCTTGCCGCCGGAGACACGTTCCGCGCCGCTGCACGTGAGCAGCTTGCGGTCTGGGGCGAGCGCAACCGCATCGAAGTCATTGCCCAGCAGGGCGGCGATCCTGCCGCGGTTGTTTTTGACACCATCAATTCCGCCAGAAAGCGCGGGACCGATATCGTTATTGCCGACACCGCCGGCCGCCTTCCCACGCAGATTAATCTGATGGATGAGCTGCGCCGCGTCTACCGCGCTCAGGGCAAGGCTCTCGAGGGCGCGCCGCACGAGGTTCTGCTGGTTCTTGACGGCACCACCGGTCAGAATGCACTCATGCAGGTCAAGGCCTTTGACGCCTCCTGCCCGCTCACCGGACTCATCATCACCAAGCTTGACGGAACGGCCAAAGGCGGCGTGCTGGTGGCTATCAGCCAGATGCGCAAGGACAACCCGCTGCCCATCTATTTCATCGGTGTCGGTGAAGCCATTGATGATCTGCAGCCCTTTAACGCCTTACATTTTGCGAATACTTTAGTGGGACTTCCTGCCGATACAGCGCTAGAAAACAACTAAAGTTGAGTGTTAATCCTGTTCCCTGAAAGGAATGAACATGGCACAAGAAATGCTTTTAGCCGCTGTCGACCTGGGCAGCAACAGTTTCCGTGTTGAAATCGGTCGTGTTATCGACAACCGCATTACAACGCAGAATTACTGGAAGGAAACCATTCGGCTTGCGGCTGGCTTTGACGAAAACGGCGCTCTCACCGAAGAGGTGATCGAGCGTGCTGTCGCCTGCCTTGCGCGCTTTAATGAGCGCATAGGCGGACTGCCGCCCTCCAGAGTCCGCGCCGTCGGCACACAGGCATTTCGTGAGGCCACCAACTCCGCCGATTTTCTTGCCCGCGCGGAAGCCGCGCTCGGTTATCCGATCGACATCCTTTCAGGTCACGAGGAGGCACGTCTCGTTTTCAAGGGCTGCGTGAACTCTCTGCCAGCCTCCACCGGACGCCGTCTCGTTGTGGATATCGGCGGGGCGAGTACAGAGTTTGTGATCGGTCAGGGGCTTCAGGCAAACCGCTTTGAAAGTTTCCACGTCGGCTGTGTCAACACGTCGCTGCGCTTTTTCAAGGACGGTGTTATCAGCGAAGAGCGCCTGCAGAAAGCCATCGTCGCCTGTGCTGCGGAATTTGAAGAGGCAATTACCGCCTTCGGTCCCGGAGAGTATGACGAGGCCTACGGCTCTGCCGGCACTTTCGGCGCCGTTGCGGACCTCTGCCGTGAGCTCTGGGGCACCACCGAGGTGACCTGGGATCATCTGCAGAATATCAGGCGGCAGCTGCTGAAATTTAAAAACACCTCCGATGTGTGTTTCCCCGGACTCAAGCCCGATCGCAAAGAAGTCATCGCCGGCGGGATCGCCGTACTGATCGCCGTCTTCTCGTCACTGAAAATCAAATCGATGAAGGTTGCCCCCGGCGCTCTTCGCGTCGGCCTGCTCTACGATGTGCTCGGCCGCGTGGAAAACCGCGATACCCGCTGTGCCAGTGTGGATGCACTGCTTGCCTCGACCCGTGTCTCCACGGAGCAGGCTGCTCTGGTGAGCCGTCTTACCGGAGAACTGATCAGCGTACTTGAACCCGATATCAGCGAGGAGAACAAAAAACGCCTCCTCTGGGCCGCCAAACTCCATGAGGTGGGCACAATGATTTCAACGAGCAAATATCACCGTCACAGTGAATACATTGTGCGGCATGCAGACCTGCCCGGCTTCTCCACCGAGGAGCAGCTTCTGCTCTCGGCTTATGTGCTCGGACATCGCGGCGGTCTCGGCAAACTGGAAGGCCGCCTGAACGACACCCGTTTTCTCACACGCCTTCTTGCACTGCGTCTGGCGGTGATTTTCGCGCATGCCCGCGCTGACGTGAAACTTCCGGCCATCAGTGCCAAAGGCACGCTGCCGGGCCTCACGCTCAGGGTCGATAAACACTGGCTTGAAGACCACCCCTTAACAGACTATCTGCTTGATGAAGAAGTAGAATACTGGACAAAAGTTAACGTCCACCTCAGGATCGACAGAAAATAATGGCTCCACAGGCACGCACATTGATTGAACTCCGCGATATCTGCCTTCAGTACGGGGAGCGGTCCATTCTTCAGGACCTCTCTCTGAGTGTGAAGGCCGGCGAGTTCGTGCTTATTTACGGAGGCACCGGAACGGGTAAAAGCACCCTGTGCCGGCTGCTCGCCGGGCTGATCCGCCCCACTTCGGGCCAGTATCTGCTCGCCGGCGATCAGATCGACCGGTTTTCTGAAATGCAGCTCCGGTGGCTGCGTCGCTCCATGGGGCTGATGACTCAGGAGCATCTGCTGCTCAACGACCGTACTGTTCTGGAAAATGTGATGCTGCCTGCCCTGGTCGCGGATGAAGCGGACCGTGAAGCCAGGCTGCGCGCCCGTCAGGCGCTCACCCGCTGCGGGCTCCTGGACAGAGCCGACATGATGCCCTCAGAGCTCTCTGTCGGGGAGCGACAACTCGCTGCACTTGCCAGAGCAATCGTCAACCGTCCTGTCGTGATCATTGCTGACGAACCTCTTGCACCGCTGGACAGAAACAATGCTCAAATTCTGCTCTCGCTGCTCTCGAGCTTTGCCAAGGCCGGTGTCACCGTCATGATCACAAGTCACCGTCAGCTGCCTTTTACCGTTCCGGGTCTGCGGGCGGTAAGTCTTGACGGCTATGTCGCCAGGGAGAGTCAGGCATGAGTTTTTTCTCTTCACGGCTCTGGGCACTCAAAGAGGTTGCCCGCAGTCTCAAAAAAGACTGGGCACTGGCAACACTTTCAACGTGTCTGACCGCTCTTGCACTGTCCATTCCGCTGTTCGTCGGCAACCTGCTTTACGATCTGGCTGCGCCTGTGCGTACCCTGCCGACAAATGCGGAAATTACGGTTTTCCTGGAAAAACAGGCCAAACCTGAAGCAGTGGCGGAACAGCTCGAACAGTTCCCGGAAGTCGACACCGTGACGCAGATTCCCAGAGATGAGGCACTCTCATCGCTTTATGAGCGCCTGGGCATCAAGGATCTGCTTAAGGTGGATAATCCGCTGCCCGACATTCTTGTACTGCATATGCGCCGCGATGTCAGCAGTGCTGACATCGACAGTTTTCTCGCCGGTCTCGATAAAAACAAGTCCATCGATATGACAGCCTTTGACAATGAATGGCTGAAAAAGTTCGAGCTCATCAAGAAAACAACACTGCTCACTGTCAGCTGTCTGGCTGCCGCTGGCTCCCTGCTCGTGATTGTGGTGCTGCTGATTGTGGTGCGGCTGAGCACTCATGCGATTGAGCCGGTGATGACGACACTGTACTTTTTTGGCGCCTCCCCCTGGTTTGCGATCCGTCCCTGGGCTCTGCGCGGTGCTCTGCTGATGGGGGTTTCCGGCGCACTGGCGCTTGGCATCTCCTTTGCCGGGCTCACGGTGCTGCGTCCGTCACTGCTTGCCGTGGCCAATATCTACCAGTCAGCTCTCACCCTGCACTTTCCGGACTGGACATGGTGTGCCGGATTTGTACTGATTTTTGCCGTCCTTGGCGCTATGACCGCGTCATTCTCCGCGCTGCGCATCTGGAAACGCATCCAGCGTATTCACTGTCTGATGTGAGGCAATTATGGACGAGACTGACGACAAGAAACAGAAGCCGACATCAACGGCACTCGCCCCTTACAAGGCGCCTCCCGTACCGACTGTTATCGGACCGCTTGGCGACATTCAGGCTTTTCTGCACGCTGCAGAGAACGCGCCGGTGCTCACGCCAGAGCAGGAGCGTGAACTTGCCATAAGTCTGCGTGATCACGGAGATCTGCAGGCGGCACATCAGCTCATTCTCAGCCATCTGCGGCTTGTTATCTCCATCGCCCGCGGTTTTCTCGGCTACGGTCTTCCCTACGCCGACCTGATTCAGGAAGGCAATATCGGTCTGATGAAGGCCATCCGCCACTATGATCCTGATCATGGCGCGCGTCTGATGACCTTTGCCGTACACTGGATCCGTTCGGAGATTCAGGAGTACATCATCCGTAACTGGAGAATCGTCAAGCTGGCCACCACCAAGAACCAGCGAAAGCTCTTTTTCAATCTGCGCCAGATGAAGGAGGACTACCAGAAAGCCCTCACTTATCAGCAGGCGGAAAAAATCGCACTCACACTCGATGTCAAACCCAAAGAGGTGCTGGAGATGGAAGAGCGCATGTTCGGCCAGCAGACCAGTCTGGACGCACCGGGCAAAGACAGCAGTGACGACGAGGATAATAACTTTACGCCGCTCGACTGGCTGAGCACCGAGGAGGATGAACCGGCTCGCGTGCTTGAAAATCAGGAGCAGGAAAAGCTCGAAACCGAGGGACTGTCAAAAGCGCTCCAGCAGCTCGACGAGCGCAGCCGGCGCGTCATTCAGGCCCGCTATCTGCATGTGAATGCGGACGGAGAAAATAAAGCCGTCACTCTTCAGGAGCTGGCCGCTGAGCTCGGCGTATCCGCCGAGCGGGTTCGCCAGATTGAAAAGACGGCTATTCAGAAACTGCATGATCTGCTTGCCAGCGAGGCAGAGGATATCTACGAGTAAAGAGGCTGTGCTTCCGCCGCAGGCGGTGCACCGGAGCCTTATCAGGTGTTATGTTCAATATTGTTCTTGTTCATCCGGAAATTCCGCCCAACACAGGCAACATCATCCGTCTTTGCGCCAACACCGGCTGCGCCCTGCACCTTATCAGGCCGCTTGGCTTTTCTCTTGAAGACAAGCATATGAAGCGTGCAGGCCTTGACTACCACGAGTACGCGACAGTGAAAGTGCATGACTCCTTTGAAGATTTTCTGCACAGTGAGAACCCCGACAGGACACGGCTTTTTGCCATGACAACGAAGGGCGCCTCGGTGTTTTCCACCTTCCGTTTCCTGCCCGGAGACTGGCTTGTGTTCGGCTCTGAGGGGTCAGGCCTGCCCGAGGATATCAGAGCACTGTTTCCCTCTGATCAGAGAATCCGGCTTCCGATGCTTCCCAACAACCGCAGTCTGAACCTGAGCAACTCGGTGGCAGTAACGGTTTTTGAAGCCTGGCGCCAGAACGGCTACGCAGGCGGCGTATAAAAAAAGAGACTCTGTTCCGGATCCGGGCAGAGTCTCCCTGTTTCAGCAGCGAGTCACTGATTGCTCTCAGAGCTCTTTGTCGATCTTGTGTTCAATGGCGAAAATCGCTGCCTGAACACGGCTTGTCAGTCCCAGTTTGCGCAGGATGCTCTGCACGTGAACTTTCACCGTACTTTCAGCGAGATTGAGTGCGCGGGCGATCTCCTTGTTGGATACCCCGCGGGCAAGCCAGGCGAGCGTCTGACGTTCGCGGCGGGTCAGCACATCCGGATTGCCGGCACTGCCCTTGGCGCTGTTCTGATCACCGCTGTCGGAGAGACGGTTGACAAACTTCGTCATCATCTGCGGAGACATCACGCTGCTGCCGGCATACACGGAGCGGATCGAGCGGAGCAGGAAATCCTGATCGATGTTTTTGAGCAGATACCCTTTGGCACCAAGGCGCAGGCATTCGCCAAGCGTGTCGCAGTCCTCGCTCACTGTCAGCATGAGTACGGAGAGATCGGGATGACTTTCACGGATCTGAGCCAGGGCCTCAACACCATTCATGCTGGGCATGTCAATATCGAGCAGCACAACATCGGCGGCGACCTGTTCAACCAGTTTGACGCCCTCGAGACCGTCGTTGGCTTCACCAACCACTTCAAAATCGGGCTGTCGCTGCAATAAGGCCTTGATACCGCTACGGAATAGCGTGTGATCGTCAATAAGTAAAATTCTGATTGGTGACATAATGCATCTCGCTTTAGGACTAAAGAAGCCGTCGTACTACTTCTGTAGGACTTGCCTCCCTACAGCTATTGTAGCAATGACTGAATGTTTGTCTACCACAAAATTGCTTTTTGTGATCCTTGCTACTGCGACAGGCGTTCTAACACCCGGTGTCATAACAAAGCACCATGCCGTTGCTGACATGGTGCTTGTGAAAACCTACTGCTAAGGTGTTAATTTTCAGGCGGAAGCCTTCGGGGTTTCAGCGCCTTTCTGAGCTTCGGCAGCTTCCTGAGCGAGGCGCTGCTGATAGAGGATTTCAAAGTTGACTTCCGGCAGATGAACCGGCGGAATGTTGGCACGGGTCATGAGGTCAGCGAGGTTGCCGCGCAGATACGGGTAAACAATCGTCGGGCAGAGCACGTTCAGAACATGGCTCATGGCATCTTCAGGCAGACCCTGAATCACAAACAGACCGGACTGCTTGCCTTCAACGAGCACCACCACACGATCGGCGACCTTCACAGTGATCGTGCCGCGCACCGTCACGTCCCAGAGCGAGTCGGCAATGGCTCGCTGAGCCACTTCAAACTGGATGTCAACCTGCGGTTCCTGGTTCTGCGGCTGGAGCAGAATTTCCGGAGCATTGGGCATCTCGAGGGATGCATCCTTCAGGTAGCAACGCTGAAGCTGGAAAACGGTCTGGGGTTCCTGCTGTTCGGTTTCGGGGGTCTGGGCGTTTTCGTTTTCTGCCATCTTGATTCCTTTGATCTTTGTCTAACGGAGGGAAATACCCTCAGTGTTTCCCGGCTGCGTCTGCCTTGGGCACGCATCCGATTAAGTTTACTCCTTCCAGAGAAAGAGTCCTGTCCTTAGTTATATGGGGGCTGTCACTTATTTTTTCAAGGGGAGCTCGGCCTTTTTCCAGGCTTCAATCCCGCCCTCAAGCACATAAACCTCAGAAAAGCCCACACCACGGAGCAGTCGTGCGACAGAGGGAGCAATACCTTCTTTCTGATCCACGAGCAGAACAGGGAGCGATTTGCTGAGCTTGTCGTAGAGATTCTGAATTTCTTTGGCCGACAGATTGCGGGCGTTGGGCAGATGCCCCTTCTTGAATTCATCAGCATCACGCAGATCAACAATCTGGGCATCCTTGCGGTTGATCAGCTGCGTGGCGTCACCGGTGCTGAGCGAAGGACCGGAGCGGAGCTTGCTGAAGCTGGAATAGAAAAGATAGCCGGCAGAAACAATGATCACGCCAATGAGAAGAATGTTATCGAGCAGAAACTGTGACATGTGGATGTTCTTTGTGTTAGAAGAAAAAATGGTGCTCACTGCCGGGGACTGCTGTCCCCTTCCGGAGTCAGTTTCACCGCAGTAGCGCTACGGTCATACGATTGTAGACGAGATTAGCTAGGAATTCACCACACGATTACGATTTTCGGAACTTTTCTCCTGCCGAAAAAGCTCCCGAAAACAAGGTGTGCGAGTAAAATTTCGGGACATGCCCAATTTCTGTTTCATCTGGCTTTCATGACAATTTTTCCTTCCAATACGAGTCTGCACGCCTCAGGCACACGCTTTCTCAGGGCGCTGCTTGTCTGTGTGCTCGCCGCTGCCATCGGGGTGAGCGCTCCGGCTGCGGCCCGTCGCAGCACCTCCTCGCCCATCACGGTAAAGGACAAGGAAAAAGCGGAAAACGAGAAAGCCGATATCGAACATAAGCTGCAGGATCTCAAGAGCGCTCTTCAGGAAAAGGAATCCCAGAAAGAGGCCGTTAACAGTGAGATTCAGAAAGCTGACACCGCCATCTCAGAAGCGAACCGGAAACTGCGCAAACTCGAACAGGACCGCAGACGTATTGAGCGGGAGATTCTCTCTTTGCGCCGCAATGAATCCTCTGTCGGCAAAGATCTGACACAGGCGGAAAGCACCCTCGAGCTGATCAGTAAAACGCAGTTCATCACACTGCAGAAACCGACCTGGCAGGCCATCATCAACGGGCAGAACCCGCATCAGGTATACCGTGACAGTGCCATGCTCAGCTATCTTGCCCGCGCCCAGCAGCAGGCGCTGCTCACACTCGGCAACCAGCGCGAGCAGATCCGCTCGGTCAAGCAGAGCACGCTCTCTCAGCAGGAGGAGCTGCTCAAAATCAAGCGCCAGGAAGAGGAACAACGGCAGATTCTGGTAAAAGAAAAGCGTGAACGCCAGGTGGCAGTGAAAAAACTCGGCGATGAAATTCAGTCCCAGCAGAATCAGATCGGCCGTCTGGAAAAAGACCAGCAGCGCCTCTCCAACCTTGTGAGCAGCATTGAGAAAAAACTCAAACAGCAGGCCGAAGAACAAAGGAAACGGGAGATTGCAGAGCGTAAGGAACGTGAACGTCTTGAACGGCTTCGTCAGGAGGAGGCAAAACGCAAACAGGCCTCCAGAACTGAGGTTGAAGAGACGCCGGTTCATACCGCTAAAGCCCCCGACACTCCGACACGCGCACTGCCCGGACTCAAGGGGCGGCTGCTCAAACCGGTCAACGGCCGTCTCGTGGCCCGGTATGGCTCAAAACGCCCGGGCGGCAGAGGCACATGGCAGGGGGTGCAGTTTGAAGCCCCCGAAGGAACCGATGTGCAGGCCTGTGCTGACGGCCGTATCGTTTTCGCGGACTGGCTGCGCGGCTACGGCAACCTGATCATTATCGATCACGGCAAGGGTTACCTCTCTGTGTACGGTAACAACGAAACACTCTACAAAGACGTGGGTGAATACGTAAAACAAGGCGAAACAATTAGTGCTGTAGGCTCGTCTGGAGGGAACACCGAACCGGGGCTATACTTTGAGCTACGTCATAATGGCAAACCTATGAACCCGACGCCATGGATCTCTCCTTAGGAACCGGTGACAGTATTGCCGCTACAACAGATTTTCAGAAAACTCTCATATACGATAGGTCGCAATGAGTAAATTACGTTCCGTCTCTTTACTGGTCATGGGCCTGTGTGTCGGTGCAGCGTCAACGCTTGCCTATACCGCCCCGGCTAAAGAGTCCAATGTCCCTATTGCGGAAGTGCAACAGTTTGCAAAGTCCTTCAACGCCATCAAGCAGTACTACGTTGATCCTGTTGAAGACAAGGATCTCATGCTTTACGCCGTCAAGGGGATGGTGAGCGGCCTGGATCCGCATTCCGAATTCCTCGATGAAAAGGGCTATAAAAACATGACTGAAAGTACTCAGGGCTCCTTTGGCGGCCTGGGTATTGAAGTCACCAAAGATACTGCCGGTGTTCTGGTGGTCTCCCCTATTGATGAGACCCCGGCGGCCCGCGCGGGTATCCGCCCCGGCGACATTATCACCAAAATCAACGGCATTACGACCGATGACCAGTCTCTGGACGCCAGCGTCAAGCTGATGCGCGGCGAGCCCAATACTGATATCGAGCTGACGATTGCCCGTAAAGGCGTCAACAAGCCGCTCGTGATCAAGCTCACACGCGCCATCATCAAGGTCAAATCGGTCAAGATGAAAAAGCTCGATAACGGCATCGGATACATCCGCATTTCGCAGTTCCAGGAGCGTACAGCTCAGGATCTCGTGGCCAACCTCAATACGCTTGCCAAAGAAAAGACCTTCAAAGGGCTGATTCTCGACCTGCGTAATGACCCGGGCGGCGTGCTGCAGTCTGCAGTGGCTGTTGCCGGTGCCTTCCTGCCGCCGAATTCGACCGTCGTGAGTACCAAGGGACGTACAGCAGACTCCAACTACATCTACAAGGTCACGCCCGAGGACTATTTCCTCTCGGACAAGAACCCTGATGTGCTCAAGGATCTGCCGGCTGTTGCCCGTGAAGTGCCGATGGTGGTGCTGATCAATTCCGCCTCCGCTTCGGCCAGTGAAATCGTCTCCGGTGCTCTGCAGGACTACAAGCGTGCCACACTTATCGGCAACCGCTCGTTCGGCAAGGGCTCTGTCCAGACCATTCTGCCGATGCGCACCGGTGAGAAAATTGTCGGCGTGAAACTCACCACCGCCCGCTACTACACCCCGTCTGGCCGCTCGATTCAGGCCAAGGGTATCGAGCCGGATATTTATGTTGACGACACACCCAAGGGTAATTTCCCCTCCTTCCAGATCCGGGAATCGGATCTGAAGCGTCATCTCTCCAACAAGGACGAGGATGAAAACAAGGAAAAGGACAATCTGCCCTATGACGGTGACGATGGCACGGTACCTGATTACCAGTACACCATGGGTGATGAGAAAGACTGGCAGCTGCAGCAGGCTGTGAACTTCCTCACGGGTAAAACCGTTGAAGTCTCCAAGTATCGCGGTAAACCCCGCAAGGAAGTGGAGAAAATGAAGAAGGCCGAAGCTGCACAGAAAGCCGCTCAGGAGGCCAAATCTGAAGCAAACGCTGAGGAAAAGTCTCAGACCGGAAAAGATACAACTGAAGGCGAGGTGAAACCCGAGGGTGCCCCCAAAGATGAACCTGCCGCCAAGTAAGCCATCAGCTTAACCGGGAAGGTCCTGCAGCCTATGCTGCGGGACCTTTGTTTTTCAGCACACCCGCTGCAGAAAATAACGGCATCCCGTTTTTCCGGAATGCCGTTTTCACATCTGTTTTCTGCGCAGCTCAGGCAAGCAGCAGAGGCGCAAGCGCGAGCGGGCTCAGACCGTTAACACGCTCCTTAAAGCCTGAAAGCACAAAACGGTTCCAGCGCCCGAGAATATAGACAAAGACCATATTGGCTCTGGCGGTGGTGTTGAAGTCCGCCGGCAGGTTGCCGGCAAGCACCGCTTCTTTGAACGCCTGCCGGAAGGCAATTTCAAATTTCGTGTACAGCATGGCGATACGTTCAGAGAGCTCAGGATTCTCATCAACCAGTGCGTGTCCGGTCAGTACCTTGGTGATTCCGCGGTTGACATCGGCAAAATCGAGCATCACACCGATCATGGCATGAATCTTCGCCACTGCATCAAGCTCCTTGCTGTCACGGATGTTCGCGAATAGCCCCATGAGGCTCATTTCACTGAAATCGATGAGAGCATCGTACATTTCCGCCTTCTTGTTGAAATGGCGATACAACGCTGCCTCACTGATACCGACAGCCTGCGCGAGACGGGCTGTGGAGATTTTCTCTTTATTTTTTTCTTCAAGCAGCTTTGCCAGCGCCTGAAGAATCTCATCACGCCTGTGCCCTTTTTGTGTTTTTCCCAACGTCATTATTGTTTTTTCCTGTGGCCAGCATTGAACGAGCCAATTGAGCCTGACTGTCCCGGAACAGATTATTTTATGAGGGTTGTCTCGGGTGCCAGAAGCATCAGCTCTCCAGTCACATCTGCCGCCGGAGCCAGCAGATCAGCCCCGAGCAGCATTTTTACCAACGAATTGAAACTTTCTGATTGCATTACCAGGTCCAGCAGAACTTTTTTAAAGTTCGTGCGGGAGACCCCATAATATACAACAGGTGCCGACTCGGGGAGTTTCCCCATGGACTTTGCCATTTTAATAGCATCATCGAGTGTGCCCAGCTCATCCACAAGACCGGCCTTCAGAGCCGCCTCGCCAGACCAGATTCGACCCTGCGCAACCTTTTCCACCTCCTCCGGTGTCATTGTCCGGGCGCGGGCGACGCGCTTTTTGAACTGGACATAGAGATTGTCAATGACTGCCCGGTCATGCGCCAGCGCCTCTTGTGAACGCTTCTCCAGCACACTCGCACGGCTGAGCGGCGAAGTTTTATACCCGCCCACACCGATTTTCAGACGACGTGCCAGCTCCTCTGCGTCAAAGGACACAGAAAACACACCGATGGAACCGGTGAGTGTCTCCGGACTCGCCAGCACTTTCTGACCGACAGTGGAAAGCCAGTAACCTCCCGAAGCCGCGGCATCCCCCATGGATACCACCACGGGAATGTCTTTGGCAAGATGGCGGATAGCGGCGGTAATCTCCTCGGTTGCGATAGCGTCACCGCCGGGCGAGTTGATGCGCAGCACAATTCCCTTAAGATGTTTGTTGCCTTCGAGATCCTGTACCATCAGCCGCACATCCGAAGCCTTCAGCTCCGAACCGATAGTTCCTTCAAGCGCCATCACCACGACGCCATCTTTGTCCAGTTTCATCGGCGGACGGTGAGCCAGCAGATAGTAGTCATGTGTGGTGGTCCGGTAGCTGTGATCTTTAGCGGCTTTCGGGAAGGCCTTGATCAGACTTTCTTCAAACTCCTCACGACTTTCAACCGCATCCACGAGACCGATTGTCCGGTAAAACTCCGCAGAATCCTGTCCGGTTTTCAGAAAGTCAATCTTCCCGGAGGCATCCCGGGCCAGCTTTCCGAACGTGCCGGCCTCAAGATGCCGGGCAGCCTCAATATCACTGCCCATTGCAGCCCAGACGGTATCCATCCAGGCTTTGAGCGCCTCAATATGTTCCGGACTCGGCGAGTTACGGGTGAACATTTCTACGGCGCTCTTGTATTTTCCTTCCTTGAGCCCCTGAGCACGAATACCGATCTCTTTGAAAAGGTCTGACAGATACACACCGGTGGAGCTGAGTCCGTTTACCCGGATATGGCCAAGTGGAGCAAGGGCGATACGGTCAGCATGGCTGGCAATCCGGTACTGCTGCTGTGAGTATCCGGTACCCCAGACCCAGATCTGCTTTTTCGCGGTTTTCCTGAACTCATCCATCGCACGGGTAATCTCCCCGATCTGCACAGGCGAGATCCCGGTCATGCGGGAAAGATTCATCTCAACAGCGGCAATCATCGGATCCGAGGCTGCTGCGCGCAGCGCCAGAACCACATCACGCGAAGAGGTAGACACAGTTTCAGTGGAGGAGAACGTTTTCGCCACCATCGAGGCAATGTTCTGAGAGTCTCCACCGGTTTCCTTCAGCTCTCCGATAAGAGAGACGTTGAGAACCGTCGGTTTGTCAACTGTCGGCACCGAATAGAGTTCATACACCGCAATGCAGCCGAAAGCAACGACAGCCAGCCACACACACCGCGTCGCCACCGTCCAGACCTGCCCCAGAAACTTAAAAAATCTACCTATTGCTTTTATCATCTCTTCTAAAACCGAATCTTTTTTAACTCACTTATATGCCGGACATGGGCGTCCACGTAGGCAACCGCCTGCCGGTGGGTGATGCGCCCATGGGCTAGTCTATACCCTGTGCACCAGACTGTCTTGAGACGGGCGGCCTTGGCCGCCTTGAGATTCATCCAGGTATCATCCACCAGAACACTCTCCGCGGGGTTCACACCGTAGCGGGCGCACTGCGCCAGAAGCATCGATGCGCTGGGTTTCGGACGCCAGTCCCCAAACAGACGCATCTCCGTGGAGCAGACAAGGTCATCCACCACTGCGGTGATGCCAAGATACTCGAGCACACGCTGCGCATATATACGCGGACCATTGGTATAGACAACCTTCATGCCCTCCAGAGCGCTCAGGTCGGCAGCCACATCCCCCGAGTAGTGAATATAGGGAGCAGGATCAAAGTCGTGGGTTTTTGTCAGAAAATCCACCGGATCAATACGATGCAGACGCCACAGGGCAATAAATGTCGAGCCGTAGGTTGCCCAGTACTTCGAGCGCAGTGCATGTGCCTGCTCAAGACTGATATTGAGCGTGCGGGCAATGTAATCATTCATGCGCAGGTGAATCTCCCGCAGCATACCGCCCGAAGCCTCGTAAATTGTGTCATCAAGATCCAGAAACCAGCATCGCGTCATTTCAAAAAAATCACAGAAAAAAAGCCCGACTGAGATGTCCGCCGTGCGGATAACGCAGTCGAGCTCTGAGGGAGTACCGGCGCTGATGCCGTACTCCCCTGCAGGATAGTTTATATGCAGAGGCATGGTGCAGCCCTTCCTCCACAGAAGAGCATCCGGCCTCTGACACAGAGATCTCAGGGAATCAGTCCCCGTACATCTTCTGCTTCAACTCACGGCGCTGCTGAGCCTCCAGCGAAAGCGTAGCTGTGGAGCGGGCCATCAGGCGGGCCACACCAATAGGATCGCCCGTCTCTTCGCAGTAGCCGTATTCACCGTCCTCAATACGCTTCAGGGCAGCCTGAACCTTCTTGAGCAGTTTGCGTTCACGGTCACGGGTACGCAGTTCCAGAGCGTGCTCTTCTTCGATTGTCGCACGGTCAGCAGGATCGGGAACAACCGTTGTTTCGCGCAAATTGTTCGTTGTCTGATCAGCGTTGGCACGAAGTTCAGCTTCCATCTGTTCCAGGCGATGCTTGAAAAAGGCCAGCTGATCGTCGTCCATGTAATTTTCTTCAGGCATCTGCAGAATCTCTTCCACAGTGAGCAATTTCTTTGTAGCCATAAACTACCCTTCTTTTCTATAAATATTTGTTGTCAACAGATAAGCTTCGGGTCTCTAAGAGTCAGCCTCTGAGTGAATATAGTTTTATACAGGAAAATCAATGGTTTTTCCATCCATATTTCTACTCAGTTATAAGGAATAACCCTGAGATTTCCTCGCTTATTAGGGTTTATGTTGACAAGCAGGTGGTTAATCCGTGACGAATGGCCTCTTCAGGCAGATTGCGCCCGATGAAAACCAGTTTCGAATACGGCTTCTGGTTACCCCAGGGGCCGAGCAGATCCGTTCCCGCGAACATGTGAACACCCTGAAGAACCACTTTCTGGTCGCTTCCCTTAAACTGTAGCACGCCTTTGTAGCGAAGGAGCTGCTCACCATAAACGGTGATGATCGAACCAATATAACGCTCGAGTTTTTCCGCATCAAAAGGCACATCCGATTCAAACACAAAAGAGTGAATGTCATCGTTGTGGTGATGGTGATGATGGGCATTGTTAAAGAATGCGGGATCCACATCCAGAATGTCATTCATGCTGAAGCCGTTGATATCGAGAACCTCCTCAACCGGGCAGGTACCCATGTTGACCTCACGGATCGGCGCACGCACATTCATCTGGCGCAGACGGGCCTTCATCGCCTCAATTTCTTCGGGCTTGCAGAGGTCAGTCTTGCTGAGCAGAATGCGGTCCGCAAAGCCTACCTGATCACGTGCAGCCGCCTCTTCAGCCAGTGTCTGATTGGCATGCTTGCAGTCCACAACCGTCACCACGCCGTCGAGCTTGAAAAACGACGCAACGGCGTCATCCATGAAAAAGGTCTGAGCAACAGGACCGGGGTTGGCAACACCGGTGGTTTCAATGATGACATAGTCAAAATCAATCTCACCACGGTCACGCTGGTGACGCAGGTCTGTCAGCACACGGGAAAGGTCGCCGCGGATGGTGCAGCACACACAGCCGTTGTTCATTGAAACGATCTGTTCCTTACCGGAGGTAACAAGCAGATCACTGTCGACGTTCTCTTCGCCGAATTCATTTTCAATGATTGCGATCTTGTAGTTGTGATTCTCACTCAGAATACGGTTGAGCAGGGTCGTCTTCCCTGCTCCCAGAAAACCGGTCAGAATCGTGACCGGAATCATCGGCATAGCTTCTTCAACTCTCATTTTGACAATCCTAAAAAATTACGGACGCGCCAGCAAGTGTAATCCTTTTAAGTACTCACCTTCAGGGTACGTCATTAAAAGCGGATGGTCGGCGCCGCCGCCGAAACGGCCGACTGCCCAGGCATTGACATGTGCGTCAAACACAGCCCCGGCGATAATCTTCTGGAACAGATCCGGATCGATCGCACCTGAGCACGAGAACGTAAACAGCTGTCCGCCGGGGGTCAGCAGCTTCAGGCCTTTGAGATTGATATCCTTGTACGCCCGGGCGGCACGTTCCACATGACGGTGGTTCGAAGCGAATTTCGGGGGATCCAGAATCACAAGGTCAAACTGCTCACCGCGTTCAATTGCGGTTCGCAGATACGCAAACACATCCTCACAGACTGTTTTGTGCGCATTCTCACTAAAGCCGTTGCGTGCCGCATTGGCACGGGCCATCTCCAGCGCTTCGGCAGAGGAGTCCACTGAGACGACCTCTTCAGCACCACCCTTGAGCAGGGCCAGAGAGAAACCGCCTGTGTAGCAGAAACAGTTAAGAGCACGCATCCCGCGACCGTGCTGACGGCGAAACTCCTCCGCCACCTTCTGCGCCGTAAGACGGCTCTCACGCTGGTCAATGTAAAAACCTGTCTTGTGACCGTTGCGCACATCAATACCGTAGCGCACACCGTCCTCAACCACTTCAATGGCTTCTGGCGGCTCTTCTCCGCGCATGAGTCCGGACATCAGTTCGAGCCCCTCGCGCTGGCGCAGCTGCGCATCAGAACGGTCATACAGACCGCGTGCGCCGGTAATCTTCATCAGCAGATCGGCAATCAGTTCACGGTAGCGGTCCACACCGGCAGCCATAAACTGCGTCACCAGATACTCACCGTACTGATCAACAATCAGTCCGGGGAGACCGTCGGCTTCCCCAAAAACAAGGCGGATGGCGGAAGTGCGCGAGTGCAGAGCGGCACGCGCATCAATCGCATTGCGCAGTCTGGTTTCAAACCAGGCGGCATCGATCTGCTCATCTGTATCAAAGGTCCAGCAGCGGGCGCGTAGCGTGGATTCCGGTGAATAAGCGGCAAGAGCGAGCGGCTTACCTTCTGCGCTGACAATACGGACCGTGTCACCGCTGTTTGCCCTGGCACTCAACCGGGCAACAGCCGTATCGTATACCCAGGGATGACGTCTCAGCAGAGACCGTTCCTTGCCCTTTTTCAATATCACATCAATCATTGTGATCTCCAGACCGCCGTGCGCTGTGCACATCAGCGATCAACTGTTTCAAATCAACTTCACTGTCAAACACCCAGCGTGCCGGTCCCTTGAGCGTCACACTGTGCTGCGGGTCACCATCCCAGAAAACGGTCAGCTCCCCGCCGGGGAGCACAATGCGCACCGTTGTATCGAGAATCCCCCGGAGGATTCCCGAAACCGCCGCAGCACAGGCCCCGCTGCCGCAGGCAAGCGTAATGCCGGTTCCGCGCTCCCATACATCCACATAGGCCAGAGAGGGTGTGATGACCTTTAAAAATTCCACATTAATTTTTGCCGGGAACACGCTTGAGGTTTCAATCGCGCGGCCGCAACGGGCAAGCGTCGCACTCGAAGGGCGTTCCTCTGTCAGAATCACAGCATGCGGATTGCCCATCGCCACCAGGTCTGCCGTGAAATACCCTTCAACCGTAGGCACCTGATAGCAGGACCGCCCGCCCTGCTCAACCTGCGAAACACCGGCAGGCGAAAAATGTTTGGGGCCCAGAAGCAGTTCGGGCACTCCCATTTCAACAGCAAACTCACCGTCCTCACACAGGCGCATCGTCACATTACGGGTCTGGGTTCTGGCGGTAATCACCGTTTTGCCGGTTAATCCGAGGCGGCGGACAAACAGTGCAAAGCACCGCGCACCATTGCCGCACATTTCCACTTCACTGCCGTCGCAATTGAATATGCGATAGACAAAATCCTCTTCGCCGGCAGACTTCTCCACGAGCAGCAGCTGATCTGCACCGATGCCGAAATGGCGGTCACACAACGCCTGAACAGCCTCCGGGGTGGGTTCGAAGTGCTGGGTGATGCCTTCAATCATGACAAAATCGTTTCCGGCACCATGCATCTTGCTGAATCGCAGCATTTTTTCTCCCCGTCTCCTGTGATTAATAAAATTTCTCTTCACCCTCCGGGCGTGTCTTAAAGCGGCGATGCACCCAGAAATACTGATCAGGGTAGGCCCTGATCCAGGCTTCAAGTTCCTGATTGAGTCTGAGCGTATCCGAATAAGGATCCTCCGTCGGGAAATCCTTCCACGGCTCGGAAATCACCACGTGGTATCCCTTTTCCGTCATGGTGGCGATACACCAGAGTACTTTGGCTTTCGTGAGCCGGGCCATGCGGGAAACCATCGGGAGGGTCGCTGCCTGAACACCGAAAAACGGCACAAAAAGCGAATTCCGGGCGCCGTGATCCATATCCGGCAGATAATAAAACGGCAGTTTATCGCGCATCGCACGGATCACAGGACGCAGGTCGTTCGCGTCACTCTTGGCAATCAGTACAGGGTCGGAGAAACGTTTACGCCCGGCAAGAACAGCCTCATCCCATACCGGGTTGCTCTGTTTCTGATAAAGCGACACACCCCGGACATATGTGTTGAGCATGACCCCTGCCGCATCAAGCCCGGCAAAGTGCGGGGCGACTACTATAACGGGTTCACCCAGCGCATTCAAGAGGTTATCCAGCCCCTCAATGGTGACAAATTGTCTGATCTCCTCTTTTGTTCCTTCCCAGAGAACACCGTGATCAAGTGCCGCACGGGCCAGACGGCGATAGATGCTTTTGGCCAGCGCCATTCGCTCCGTCTCACTGAGTTCAGGAAAACACAGACGAAGATTGGTCATCGTAACCCGGCGCCGCTTGGGGATAACCCACCATAGAAGTACAGCAAGCACATTCCCGATACGTTCACGCGTCTCGGGAGAGCAGTGGTACAGCAGCTTGATCAGTTTCACCCACTGTCTGGAAAACCATAGTTTCATTGTTAATTTTTCCAATAGGACATCACCGGCCTGACGGACGGAATTCCGGCGTCACCGGTGAGAATTGTCTCTCTGTCTTGCGCCATGGGGCTCTTTGTAGCGGTTATAACCCCAGGCATACTGTTCAGGCATGCGGCGGATAATGCTTTCGATCTGGGCATTCATAGCGGCAGCATCCGTGGGCAGATCCCCCGTCAGGGGTTCGTCCCATTCAAACGCATGCAGCTCCCAGCCGTGTTGCGTACGTTTGCTCCAGGCGAAAATCCGGATCGCGTCACTCTGGTAGGCCACGCGGAGAGGCAGTACCATGGTGTAGGCCTCTTTCCCGAAAAACGGCGCCCAGACGCCGTCACCGGCCGAAGGCACCTGATCGGGCAGAACGCCGAATGTGTGCCCCTGACGCAGGTTCTTGATGACGGTTTTCACACCGGAAAGTGTCGTCGGACAGGCAACGATTCCGGGGGCCTGCCGTGCATTGCCGACAATTTTTCTCAGCCACTTGTTCTTTGGCGGACGGTAAAGCAGGCTCAGATTTCGCCCGGTCGATTCAAAATAGGTGTCAGCGAACCAGACCGGCAGCACTTCAAAACAGCCCACATGAGGCGTCATGAAAATGATGGGGCGATTCTGTGCCATTGCACGGTCAATCACTGCCCTTGCGGAGTCCGCAATTGTGACCCGTTTGAGAACCTCTTTGGGATCGCGATACCACACCCAGATGCTTTCCAGTGACTGACGGCCGGCGCCACGCCCCGAACGCTCAAACAGATGCTCATTAAACATACCGGCCTGTTTGAGGTTGCTGATGGTTCTCTCGCGCAGTTCAGGAGCCAGCTTGAAAGTGATGTAACCGATCGCTGCACCCAGGAGCTGCAGCACCCTGAGCGGCAGAAGAGCAACTAACCTCAACAAAAAACTCATTGTTTTTCAGGCCTCAAAAAGAGAGTCCGCCTGCCGGAAACGGGCGGAAAATCAATAATTCTCTAGAGAAATCAAGATTCTACTATCTTATTACCAGCAGTCAAGCGGGCGGCGGGGCATTTTCTGCGGCTTAAGCTCCACTCAAGCTGAACGATGCATAATTATCCCCGACAACAATAAAGAATGCGCTTTGGAGTTGTCACAAATCTTCGCGAAGATGTATTATTCGCGAATCGCCGAGTTAACCTAGACAACTTGCGGGGCGACACAAATACCGCTAAAGCGTCTTCGCAAGTGACTTTCGTCTCAGTATTTGCGCAGGCGCGCCATCTTATAAAGAACAAATACTGGAGCTGGCGAATGTCCAACAATGAATATCTCTTTACCTCCGAATCTGTGAGTGAAGGCCATCCCGACAAGGTTGCCGACCAGATTTCGGATGCTGTCCTTGATGCCTGTCTTGAACAGGATCCCATGAGCCGTGTGGCTGCTGAAACACTGGCCACCACCGGTCTTATCCTGATGGCCGGCGAAATCACCACCTCTGCCAACATCGACTATATCGATCTTGCCCGTAACGTTCTCAAACGCATCGGCTACGACAACACCGATTACGGTATCGATTACAAAGGCTGCTCTGTGCAGGTCGCCTATGACAAGCAGTCCAACGACATCGCTCAGGGTGTTGACAAAGCCATGGACGATGAGCTCAACTACGGTGCCGGTGACCAGGGGCTGATGTTCGGCTACGCCTGCGACCAGACCCCGACGCTCATGCCTGCCCCGATTTTCTACGCCCACCGCCTTGTTGAACGTCAGAGCCTGGTGCGCCGCAACGGGACGCTTCCCTTCCTGCGTCCTGATGCCAAGAGCCAGGTGACCCTGCGCTATCGCGACGGCGTTCCTGTCGGCTGTGACACTATTGTGCTCTCCTCCCAGCACGCTCCTGAAATGTCCGACGGCAAGAAGATGAAGCCCGAATTCATCGAGGCCATTATTGAAGAAATCATCCGCCCGGTCATGCCGGCTGAATGGCTCAAGGACACGAAATTCCTGATCAACCCGACCGGCCGCTTCGTGGTTGGCGGTCCGCAGGGCGACTGCGGTCTGACCGGCCGTAAGATCATTGTCGATACCTACGGCGGTTACTGCCCGCACGGCGGCGGCGCTTTCTCCGGCAAGGATGCCACAAAGGTTGACCGCTCTGCTGCCTATGCCTGCCGCTATGTCGCCAAAAACATCGTGGCTGCCGGTCTTGCCCGTGAATGCCAGGTGCAGGTCGCCTACGCCATCGGCGTGGCTGAACCGATGAACATTACGGTCTTCACCCACGGCACCGGTGTGATTCCTGATACGGAAATCGCCAAACTCGTGCGCGCTCACTTCGATCTGCGTCCGCGCGGCATCATCAAGATGCTCGATCTGCGCCGCCCGATCTTCTCCAAGACCGCCGCTTACGGTCACTTCGGTCGTGAAGAACCTGAATTCACGTGGGAAAAGACTGACAAGGCTCAGGTTCTGCGTGAAGCCGTCGGCATCTGATCATCTCTGCCGGTGATACTCACAAAGTAACGCATCAGCAGCCGCCATTCTCAACATTCAGAATGGCGGCTGTTTTTACTACTGCGCATGATGAGTTTCAAAACTTAATTCCGGCCCAGTCCCGCTTTTAGAGATCCGACACAACGTTGTATTATTAACAGGCATTTCCTGAGAACCGGCAGGCACCCGGCACTGTACCGGTACGGCTGCAATCTCAGTTTCCCGATTTTTACATTTCAAGTTGGCAAAACAATGAAAAAACGCACGCTTACAGGCATTACCACCACCGGCACTCTACATATTGGTAACTATGTCGGCGCTATTCGTCCCGCCATCCGAGACAGTCTCAATCCCGATGTTCAAAGCTTTTACTTCATGGCTGACCTGCACGGTCTGATCAAATGTCAGGATCCTGAGCGCCTCGCCACCAGCCGTATGCAGATTGCCGCCACCTGGCTTGCCGCGGGTCTTGACCCTGACCGCGTCGTTTTCTACCGTCAGAGCGATATTCCTGAAATTCCTCTGCTCAACTGGATGCTTACCTGCGTCACAGGCAAGGGGCTGATGAACCGCGCACACGCCTACAAGGCCAGTGTTGATGCTGCTGTTGCCGCCGGCAAGGAACCCGATGCTGATGTGACGATGGGGCTGTACTGCTATCCGGTTCTGATGGCCGCCGACATTCTGATGTTCAACGCTCACGAAGTGCCTGTCGGACATGATCAGCTGCAGCATCTTGAAATCGCCCGCGACATCGCCTCGGCCTTCAACCATCTGTTTGCCCCCAAGGACAAGCCGATCTTTGTGCTGCCGCAGGCCACCGGCGGCTCCTCTGTTGAAGTTCTTCCGGGGCTTGACGGCCGCAAGATGAGCAAGTCCTACAACAATGTGATCCCGCTCTTTGAGGGGGGACGTGCCGCGCTCGACGACGCTATCTCGCGTATTGTGACCGACAGCCGCCTGCCTGGTGAACCCAAGGATCCGGACAGCAATTCACTGATGGTGATTTATGAGGCCTTCTCCACACCCGAAGAGGCAAAAGCCTTCCGTCAGTCACTGATCGACGGTCTTGGCTGGGGCGATGCAAAGAAGCAGCTTGCTGACAAGATTGATGCCGAAATCGGTCCTATGCGCGACCGCTATGCCTCTCTGATGGCTCATCCTGAAGTTATCGAGGAAATCCTGCTCAAAGGGGCACAGAAGGCCCGCACGTATGCTCAGGAGCTGATGGAAAAACTCCGCTATGCCATGGGTCTGCGTTCATTTGATTCCATGCCGGCGGTAAAAACCGCCAGCCCGACAGAAGAAAAGAAAACGCTGCCGGTGTTCAAGCAGTACCGTGAAGCGGACGGCCTTTTTTATTTCAAACTCACACACAAGAATGCTGATCTTCTTGTCTCCAAAGGCTATCAGTCCGGAGCTGAGGCAGGCAAGATTGTCAAGAGTCTCAAGGCCGATCCGGAATTCCTCGACCAGATTGAGGTGAACTACGAACACGGGGTCTCACCTCAGGCTGTTAAAAACCTTCTGGCTCTTTTCTCCGAAGAATAAACTGATTTTTCACCTTTCCTGATGGAACACGTTATGTCTAACGCTGAAAATTTTGTTGTTGCCGACCTTTCTCTCGCCGCCTGGGGCCGCAAGGAAATCCAGATCGCCGAAGTGGAAATGCCCGGTCTTATGGCTATCCGCGAGGAGTATGCTACCGCTCAGCCCCTTAAAGGCGCGCGCATCGCTGGCTCCATTCACATGACCATTCAGACTGCTGTGCTGATCGAAACCCTGACTGCGCTCGGAGCTGAAGTCCGCTGGGCAAGCTGCAACATTTTCTCAACCCAGGACCATGCCGCTGCCGCTATCGCTGCTCAGGGCATTCCTGTTTTCGCCAAGAAAGGCGAAACGCTTAAAGAGTACTGGGACTTCACACACCGCATTCTTGACTGGGGTGACAGCTACGCCAACATGATTCTGGATGACGGCGGCGATGCAACCCTGCTCCTGCATCTCGGCGCAAAAGCGGAAAAAGACATCAGCGTTCTCGACAAACCCTCCAATGAAGAGGAAGAGGTCCTCTTTGCCGCTATCCGCGGTCATCTGGCACTTGACCCGCAGTGGTACTCCAAGCGCATCGTACATATCAAGGGCGTGACGGAGGAAACCACAACCGGCGTTCACCGTCTCTACCAGATGCATGCCCGCAAAGAGCTGCTCTTCCCGGCCATCAACGTTAACGACTCCGTCACGAAGTCCAAGTTCGACAATCTCTACGGCTGCCGTGAATCGCTTGTTGACGGCATCAAACGTGCCACTGACGTCATGATCGCCGGTAAGGTTGCTGTCGTTGTCGGTTACGGTGACGTGGGTAAAGGCTGTGCACAGGCTCTGCGCGCACTCGCCGCTCAGGTCTGGGTGGTTGAAGTCGACCCCATCTGTGCACTTCAGGCGGCCATGGAAGGCTACCGTGTGGTTACGATGGACTACGCCAAGGATAAGGCTGACATTTTTGTCACGGCGACCGGCAATGTGCGTGTGATCACGCATGATCATATGATCGCCATGAAAAACGAAGCGATTGTGTGCAATATCGGTCACTTCGACAGCGAAATCGACGTCGCCTCCATGCGCAAATATCCGTGGGAAAACATCAAACCTCAGGTTGATCACATCACGCTGCCCTCGGGCAACCGCATCATTCTGCTTGCCGAAGGCCGTCTGGTGAATCTGGGCTGTGCAACCGGCCATCCCTCCTATGTGATGAGCTCCTCGTTTGCAAACCAGACGCTTGCACAGATTGAACTGTTCTGTCATACGGAGCGCTATCCGGTCGGTGTCTATATGCTGCCGAAGATTCTGGATGAAAAGGTGGCCCGTCTGCAGCTGACAAACTTCAATGCCCAGCTCTCTGAACTCACCGATGAACAGGCCGCCTACATCGGCGTGCCCAAGCACGGTCCGTTCAAGTCTGACGCGTACCGCTACTAAGCCCCCCGGTACAGCAAAAAATCCCGCCGCAGGCAAAACTGCTGGCGGGATTTTTTTGTTTAAAAATGCCTGATTGAACGCTCTGTTACGATCCAGTGCATCGGGATGTCTTTTTCGTTGAAAAGTGAATCTGGTACGATAAGTTCTTCAAAGGCAAGACCGACAGCCTTCACAGCCGGGTGTGCGGCCATCCAGCGGTCAAAATAACCGCCTCCATTGCCCAGGCGATACCCTTTTTCACTGTAGCCGACGCAGGGAGACAGAACGATCTCGGGAGTGATCTCTTCACCGATAGCAGTCCGGATTCCGGCGGTATCCTTCACAAGAGGCGCATCCTGATTCCAGCAGCGGTACTGCATGGCGTGCGTGTCTTTGTACACAAAAGGCAGGCACAACTGCACACCGCGGTGCATTGACCACTCCATCAGAGGTTCCGCCAGATCGAGTTCACCCTTGAGGGCCATGTAAACACCCAGCGACCGGGGATTAATTTCGGTCAGCAATGTGAGCAGTCTTGCCAGGAGATTTTCTGTCTGTCCCCTTAGGAGGGAAAGTGCGAGTCGGCGTTCCCGGCAACGTTTCCGCCACTCTTTTTTTTCTGCACTCTGCATTTCTCTTCCTTGGTCTTATCGGGATTTTTTCAAAATTCTGTTTAGCTATTGTCCCGCAAATAGCCACTCTTGAACAGATGAGGGATTAGAATTTTTAGTCAACATTCAGAGGTATTCACGAGGTTTGTCCGCTATGACTTTTTCCTTTCGCCGCCCGTTGCGTTACTGTGCTCTCACCCTCAGCCTGAGCTCGATTCTGCTCAGCACCGGTGGCTGCGCTGTCAATGCCTCCGAGGCAACCGAGTCAGCTGAACAACGTCCCAACACCCTTCAGGTGAACGTCGTTAAAAACAGTAATGACGATGATATTCTGGCTCGTGCCCTCCTTCCGCCGGTCAGAAGTGCTGAGGACGAACTGTTTCTCGAAGCCTGGAAAAACGCACAGCGCTCCCGGTGGGATCAGGTACAAAAGCAGATGTCCCTGCTTGAAGGCTACCCGCTCTATGACTACCTTGTTCTCTCGGAACTCAATGCCGAACTGCGAAAAGACAAAGCCAGTCCGGTCCTTGCCGACCGCTATGAGGCTTTTATCAAAGCGCACAAAGGGGAGTATCTTGCCGAGCGTGCCCTCTCAGACTACCTTCTGATCGCCGCCTCCGAGCTGACAAAAGACAGATTCAACAGGCTCTACGAACAGCTGCAGTGGAACAAAGGTGAGTCTCCTATTGAAGCCGCTCACCTCTATTTCAACGCCGGCAGAGCAAACCTTCAGGACCGCATCACCTTTTTCCGGGACACAACCTACCGCGGAGAGTTTCTTGACAAGCTCAGTGCCTCCATTGCACCGTCAGTCAAAAACTGGGACTGGATCGAACTTCTGCTCACTATGCAGAAACAGCGCTGGACAGACGCGAGAGAGCTCGTCAGACACATGAATGCCGGCGCATTGCCCGCATCCGCAAAAGACATCTCCGCCATGCTCTCCAACCCGGGACGCTGGCTTAAAAAGAATGAGAAAAAGCTCGCTAAAAATCCGAAGCTCTCTCTGCTTTTTGCTCTGCGTATGGCGCCTATCAGCGCCTCACACAGCGCTGAGATCATCCTGCCGGTCAATGATCGTCTCCCCGGGGACGAGCGCAATATGGTCTGGGCAATAATCGGATACCACGGTGCTACCGATCTTCTGAGCGGTGCGAACGGCTGGTACCGTCAGATCAACGGCAGTATTGATGAGGTGAAGTGGCTGGTTCAGCCTGAAAACAAGCTGGAATGGGCAATCCGCGCCGCTTTGTGGGCCGGTGACTGGGAGGGCGTTGAACGCCTGACCCGTTCGCTGCCTGCCGGGCTCAAAAATGAGGAGGCCTGGCAGTACTGGCGCGCCCGTGCACTGAGTGCACTCAAGAAGGACGAAAAGGCCCGGGGGATTTATGAGAAACTCGCCGGCAGTTATTCGTTCTACGGAAAACTGTCCTCCGATATGCTCAATCTCGCCTACTACCTGCCGGCCGCACAGGGGCCGGCTGTGGATGATACCGCTGCACAGAACCGCTGGAGCAAAGATCCCTCCATCATCAGAGCGCAAACCTTCTACCGCCTGGAGATGTACTTTATGGGACATCGCGAATGGAACTGGGCAATGCGCAATCTGAGTTCAGCAGAATTTTCCTCGCTCGCTGAGTACGGCAAATCAAAAGCGCTTTTGCACCGTATGATCAATACCGCTCAGCGTGTCAATGCAGCTGAGCAGACCCGTGATCAGCTCTTCCCGATGCCCCATCGAGAGCAGTTCGAACCGATTGCCGAGGCACAGGGGACACCTCTGGCCTGGGTATATGGCGTCATCCGCCAGGAGTCACGCTTTATGCCAAGCGTGACCTCTGGTGCCGGTGCCCAGGGCCTGATGCAGATCATGCCCAGAACGGCACGCTGGCTTGTGAAAAAGCTCAATCTGCAGGGGGTGTCTCTGAGTGATCTGCACGACCTCGACACCAATGTTCTGCTCGGCAGCGCATTCCTGAACATGCTCAAATCCGATCTCGCTGACAGCTATGTTCTGGCAACCGCCGCCTATAACGCCGGTCCGGGTCGCGCCCGCAAATGGCGTTCCATGCTTTCAGCGACAACTGAAAGCGCCATTTTCATTGAGAACATTCCTTTCAATGAAACGCGCGACTACGTGAAGAATGTGATGGCAAACACCCATACCTACAGCCTTCTTGACGGACACAGTAAAAACAACTTCACTCAGATGATCGATCAGATTGTGCCGAACAGTGAACTCAGGACTGATCTGCCCTGAGAGCCGGAGAATCTCATATGAAAACCTACCTCGTTGGCGGCTATGTCCGGGATTCACTGCTGAAAAAAGCCGGGTACCCTGTCACTCCCGGAGACCGGGACTGGGTCGTTGTGGGTGCCACACCTGAAGAGATGATGTCGAAAGGTTTTATACCTGTCGGAAAAGACTTTCCGGTCTTTCTTCATCCGGTCACCCATGAGGAATATGCTCTGGCCCGTACCGAACGTAAAACCGGTCACGGTTATCACGGGTTTGCGTTTTACACCTCACCATCAGTGACCCTGGAAGAGGATCTGCTGCGCCGCGATCTCACCATTAACGCCATCGCTCAGGCCGATGACGGAACGCTGATCGACCCCTACGGCGGACAGCAGGATCTGAAAAAACAGATTCTGCGCCATGTCAGTCCGGCTTTCAGCGAAGATCCTGTGCGCATTCTGCGTGTTGCACGGTTTGCCGCCCGTTTTTCATCGTTTTCTCTCGCACCCGAAACGGCAGCGCTTCTGCGAGGGATGGTGGAAAGCGGGGAGGCGGATGCTCTGGTGCCGGAAAGAATCTGGGCCGAACTCTCAAAAGGATTTCTTGCTGAGGCACCCCTCAGGATGATCAGCATTCTGCGGGTGTGCAGACTGTGGCAGAAACTCTTCCCGGAGGCTGCCCAGGGACCTGCTTCGGAAACCAGCCTGCTCATGGAAAAAGACGGCTTCGAGAGACTGGATCTTGAGGCGCGTATCGCCCTGCTGATGATGGACTTTACGGATGCCACCGGCGTTGAAAACCGTCTGAATGCACTTCGGGCTCCCGCAGCCTGCACAAAATTTGCAGTACTCTTTCACGAGATCTCGCGAATGCGGATCTCTCTGGAGGATATGGCTTCACTGGAGAATCTTTTTGTCCGCAGTGATGCATTACGGCGCCCGGAACGTTTTCTGGCTGCTGTCAGGCTGATGCTGTTCGTCACCGGGGAGAAACTGTGGGAGCATATTCCGGCACTCTTCTCCGCCTGGTGCGATGTTGATGCCGGGAGCATTGCCGCTGCACAAACCAGTCCCCGGCTCATTCCCGGTGCAATTCTCGAGGCACGGGGGCTCAGACTCAGGCAGGCCCTGAAAGAGCTCAGATGAAACGGCCGATCAGCATCACAACAGCGGCAAGAAGAATCGTGCTCATAAGAGGGATCTCAATATCTCTGCCCATCACACGGAAATGAATGTCGCCCGGAAGTCTGCCGAGTCCCCATTTACGCAGAGTGGGAATAAAGCTCAACACGACAATGAGCAATACAAAAATACTCAAAAACCAGCGCATTGTCTGACTTCTCCCTGTTCTGATGGCCACCCGGCTGTTCAAAGATATCTATGATACTTTAGCGCATTAACAACATTGAGAAAAATGTCATGACAGATACTCTTCTGTGGCGTCTGAGAACGCAATGCAAAAAGATATTCATCCGCGATCTTTCCCTCGACTGCTCTATCGGCGTTTATGACGAAGAGCATCAGCAGCGCCAGCCGGTCATCTTCAACTGCGAGGTCTGGCTGCTCAATCAATCGGCAAGCAGTCCCGACGACCAGCTGGAAGATGTATTAGATTACACTTCGATCATTGAAATTATCCGTTCTGAAGCTCTATCCGGACATACCGGGCTTCAGGAAACCCTGGTCGACAGCATTGCCGACGCCATTGTTCAGCTCCCCCAGATCGTTATGCTGCATCTGAGTACAGAAAAGCCTCAGGCATACCGGCAGGCTCGCGGAGTTGGCGTGGAGGTATGGCGTCAGGGCAAGGCTTTCAATCAACTTTCTTAATCCACGGTTTACCCCATGACTATCAATATTCCTGTCGTTTCCAGCGAAGCGCTCAATATTCCTGTTCCTGAAGCCGCCGTTGTACCGGAAGACTCTGAAAAGAAACCCAAGAAAAGCGTCTCCGTTAAAAAACTTGAAAAGCGCGTCGTCCGTCTGACGGCTCAGGCCATCACTGACTTCAACATGATTGAGGACGGCGACAAGGTTCTCGTTGCCATGAGCGGCGGCAAGGACAGCTTTGTGCTGCTCGATACGCTGAAAACCCTTCAGCAGCGCGCCCCCATCCGTTTTGAACTTCTTGCAGTCAACATTGACCAGCACATTCCGGACTTTCCCCGGGAAACGCTGGCTGCCTACCTTGCCGGCACCGGCGTGCCCTGGCATATTGAGGATCAGGACACCTTCAAAATCGTCGAACGTGTCATTCCGGACGGGAAAAACATCTGCTCGCTCTGTGCCCGCCTGCGCCGCGGTATTCTGTACCGTGTTGCCCGTGAGCACGGCTGCACGAAAATCGCGCTCGGACACCACATGGATGACATTGTCGGCACCCTTCTGCTGAACCTCTTCTATGGCGGAAGAATGAAAGGTATGCCGCCCATTCTGCGCAGTGATGACGGCCGCAACACAGTGATCCGTCCGCTTGCCTATGTGCGTGAGTATGAAACCGAGAAGCTCTCAAAAATCCGGGGCTACCCCACTACGGCCAAGGGTATCTGCGGCAAGGGTGAAAATCTCAAACGTAAAGAGATCAAAGCGCTTATTCAGGAATGGGATCGTGAGTTCCCGGGACGTATCTACAACCTGTTTATGAGTATGCAGCGTGTGGCGCCCTCCCACCTGATGGATAAACATCTCTATGACTTCACCACCTTTGAGCATCTGCTTTTTTCAGCAGACACCCCAGAGAGTGAGGATTAACACGAACCGGCACATTCTTAATGCCTCCTGTATCAGCAGGCATCAAGGTTTTTTGCTAGTCTACAGATATCCGGCGCCCTCTCTGCGGGCGCACCTTTTACCGGTTTTAAACTGATCTGTTTGTTGCTAACAAACTTTGTTTGAAAGGAAAACCATGCGTACACGCTCCATGAAAGTCATCGATATGGCTGTACATGATGTTGCAACCACCACCGGCGACAAAACCATTACCGACTGCGCTATTCAGATGCGCACTGAACATGTGGGCAGTCTTGTCGTGACGGATGAGTCGCAAACCCCTGTTGGGATGATTACGGATCGTGATATTGCGATTGAAGTGGTCGCCCGTAACCTCAATCCGAACGAGGTCACGGTCGCCGACATCATGACAACCCCTGTCGTGACCGCAAAAGTCAATGAATCAATGGTTGTCGCGCTGGCTCGCATGCGCGAGTTCGGCATCCGCCGTCTGCCCATCGTTGACGAAGAAAATAAACTCGTCGGCGTGATTTCCAACTCCAATCTGGTTGAGGAACTCTCTTCGCTGCTTGATGGCCTTGTTCGCAATATCCACTCCTCGAAAGCCCGGGAGGTTGCCCTGCGTTCCGAATAAAACCGCTGAACGCACATCAGATCCCCGTCATCGTACGGGGATTTTTTATGCCTGCTGCTCTCGTATGGCATTGTTTCACGTGAAACATCAGCTCAAGCAGCAAATTAAAAAGCCATTGTTTCACGTGAAACAATGGCTCTCTGAAACAGGGTACGGCGAGGGACGTCAGTCCTGCTGTGCCATCAGCCAGTTGTAGATATCACTGCGGGCAAGCCCTGTGACTTTGGCCGCTGCAGCAGCCAGTTTTGAAGCCGGCAGAAGCGGTTGCATTGCCGTGAGCCAGGCTTTCTGTTCTTCGGAGAGCGCCAGTTCACTGCCGCTCCGGGCATTGGAACCGACCAGAATCACATACTCTCCTCTCGGCGTCATCGTCTCTGCCCACGCCTTGAGCGTATCTCCTTGCAGACGGACAAATTCTTCAAACTTCTTGGTCAGCTCACGGGCGACGACGACCTCACGCGAAGGCTGAATCAGCCCGGCCAGGTCAAGGAGCAGTTCCTGGATGCGATGCGGTGCCTCATAAAGAACAAAAGCCTCATCCCGGCCGAGCCAGTATTCCAGCGCTTTACCCCGGGCGCTCTTTTGCGGCGGCACAAAACCGACAAAAGTAAAGCAGTTTCCTTCAAGCCCCGCAGCGGAAAGCGCGGTGACAACGGCCGAGGCGCCCGGAACCGGAATCACCCGGTAGCCCGCACCTGCCACAAGTTTTGCCACCTTGGCACCAGGATCAGACACTGACGGCGTTCCCGCATCTGTCACTAAAGCCACTCGACAGCCCTGTGAGAGTTGAGAAATAATAGCTTCTGCTCCAAAATGCTCGTTATGCTCTCTGACAGAAAACAGTTTGGCGTTAAGGCCGAATTTTTCAAGTAATTTCTTAGTTTCCCGCGTATCTTCCGCGGCTATGGCATCAACTTTGCTTAAAATCCAAAGAGCACGTAAAGTAATGTCTGCCTGATTACCGATCGGCAGACCTACAACATACAGGGAACCGGCCGGACACTCCTGTGCAGGCAGGCCGCTAACCTGAAATAATGAATCTGAAATCAATTTCTCATTTGGGGAACTCATTGTGTCTGTCCTTTCATCGCTTCGTATTGCGCTTTGTTGCTCGCTCAGTCTAACAATTCCGCTACCGATAAGTGCTGCCGCAGAGATGCTTTCTCCAGACGCTGCAAGTGCTGCTTCGGGCGGAGAACGCGCAATCACGGTGGCATATTTAATGCCGGGCGACAATTCTCCGATGCTCGCGGCCAATAAGATTGTATTAAACGGCATGACCGCAGCAAATGCATACTATCCCAGAATCCGTCTGCTGATGGTCGAAACCTCTAGTGACGACAAACTTGAGGACCAGCTCAAGGCTGCCGTACTGGCCGGCGCTGATGTCGCGGTCGGGCCGCTTGCCCGTGACCGGGTTGACGCTTTGCTGCGCCTGCCCGAGCTCCCTTTGCCGGTTCTGGTTCTCAACACCCCTTCGACGAATTCTGACGGCCAGCCTGAAGTGGCACCGGCGGTAGATCCGCACGCTCTCATGATGTCTCTCTCCACGGAATTCGAAGCCGGTTACATTGCTGACAAAGCAGCCGATGCACTCAATGAGCTCAACAACCCCAATGCCCGCGTACTGATTCTGCGTGATGCGACAAAAAATGACTACCGCATCACTGCCGGCTATGAAACTGCGCTGCAGAAGCGTCATGTGCCCTACCAGATCCTGCCGGTTGACCTCGCCACAATCAACTCACGCCGTCAGCTCGTCGGCCCTCAAATGAATGCGGAAATTGTGTCGCAGTACAGTACCGAGATTGCCCAGCTGAAGCTGATGCCGCAAACACCGGATATTGAACGTCGCATCAGTGAACTGCAGGAGGCCATCAGTGTCACCCAGGTAAGCGGGAACCCCGACTTCCCTATTGCCCTCACCTCCATGGGAGCCGCAGAGGCCAGTCTGGTCATCAACCGTCTGCCTAAGAAAACACAGATCTGGGGTGTTTCTCTGCTCAATCCCGGAGACCCTGAAACGAATCCGACAGCCAGCTCACTGGTATATGACCTCAATAATGTGGTCTTTGTCGATGCGCCTCTTGTCGTGAAATATGATCAGGAGGGCTTCCAGGCCCGGTTTGGCTCGCCGATGCCCTACTCGCTGCCGGCTAAGCGCCTTTTTGCCCTCGGTGTTGATGCGCTCAGTATGGCTGAACAGTGGGCTCATCAGTACAAGGAACCCGCACTCACCGGCGAGGCTGGCAGCTGGAGTGGTGATCTGAACACCTCCAGAATCCTGAAACGCAAACCCGCCGGTGTTGTGATTCAGGATGGCTCGCTGCAGCTGCTCACGCTAGAGCCCTCAAAACCCGCTGCAAAATAACCTTACTAATCTGCGTGCGAAGCAGTGATTCCTTCGGGTCACTGCTTTCGCATTTTCGTGAATAGCGTTTTGCATCATGCCTTTAATCACTTTACAAAATGTGGACGCCGCCTGGGGTGATCTGCCTCTGCTTGACGGAGCCAGCTTTGCGCTGGAACCCGGTGAACGTATCGGCGTCATCGGCCGTAACGGCACCGGTAAAAGCACCCTGCTGTCCATTCTGGCCGGTCACCAGCTGCCGGACCACGGAGAAAGAATTGCCCAGGACGGACTGCATATTCAGTATGTGGAACAGGAGCCGGTCCTGCCCGAGGCAGCCAGTATCCGCGAGAGTCTGATCCTGCGCGGCAAACTGAACCAGTTTGCTGATGAACGAGAGAAGTGGCGCATTCTGGCAAAACTCGATGAGTACATTGACAAATTCGGTGTGCATGCCGAACTCTCCCCGCAGAAAGCCAGCGGCGGCGAACGCAAACGTGCTGCTCTTGCACTCGCCTTTGCACTGCTCCCCGACATACTGCTGCTCGACGAACCGACCAACCATCTCGACATTGAGGTGATCAGGTTTCTGGAGACAATTTGTAATACAGAATATAAAAATTCAAGATCTCTGATTGTTATTACGCATGACCGGCAGTTTCTCGATAATGTCGTAACCCGCATTCTGGAGCTCGATCGCGGTCAGCTTCGCTCCTATCCCGGCAGCTTTGCTCAGTACCAGGAGAAAAAGGAATACGAACTGCACAGTGAGTCACTGGCCAATCAGCGTTTTGATAAATTCTGGAAACAGGAGGAGGTCTGGATCCGCAAAGGCATCGAGGCGCGCCGCACCCGTAATGAAGGTCGTGTTCGCCGTCTTGAAGCACTGCGACGGGAACGTGAACGCCGTCGTGAACAGATGGGCTCCATGCAACTCTCTATTGATACCGGAGAAAAAAGCGGTAAGGTGGTCGCCGAGATCACCGGTCTGTGCAAGTCCTTCGGTGAACGCTCCATTGTCCGGGACTTTGATTTCGTCCTCATGCGCGGGGAGAAGCTCGGGCTGATCGGGCCTAACGGTATCGGTAAAAGTACACTCATCAAACTCATTCTTGGTGAGCTGGAACCCGATGCCGGGGAGGTCAAGCTCGGTACCAACATTCAGATTGCCTACTTTGATCAGCTCAGAGCACAGCTCGATCTGAACAAAACCGTGGCTGACACCATTTCTCCCGGCTCGGAATGGGTTGAGATCGGCGGACAGAAAAAACATATCATTGCCTATATGGGCGACTTTCTCTTTCCGCCGCGCCGGGTCAACGTTCCGGTGAGCTCGCTTTCCGGTGGTGAACGCAACCGCCTTCTGCTTGCCCGCCTTTTCGCCCTGCCCGCCAATCTGCTGGTGCTTGACGAACCGACAAACGACCTTGATATCGACAGTCTGGACGTGCTCGAGCAGACGCTCGCAAACTACAGCGGCACCATCATCCTGGTGAGTCACGACCGCCGCTTCCTGGACAACGTGGTCACACGGGTGCTTGCACCGCAGGGCAACGGTGAGTGGCGCAGTTACATCGGCGGGTATTCCGACTGGATCGAGCAGAGCAGCCGGGAAGAGCCCAAAGCCACACCGGTGAAAACCGAATCGGCTTCCAAAGAGCCCGCTGCCCGCCCTCAAAAACGGGAACGCTTCTCCTACAAGGAAAATAAAGAGCTCGAAGAACTGCCGGCACGCATCATGGCACTCGAAGAGGAACAGTCGGCACTGATCAGCAGCATGAGCGATCCGGACTATCACACCCAGTCTGTTGACCGCCTGAAAGCCGATAAAGAACGGGCCCAGGAACTCGAGCAGGCTATTTCTGACGCTTATGAACGCTGGGAAGCGCTCGAAGCGAAGAAAAGCGCTTTAGAATAAGGGAAAACCCCTAGTTTTAAGTGCCACAAAACCGTTTTGTTTTGGGTATGTTGAATCATATTCGGGTTGCCTCGAGCAACCTCCGAAAAAGTGTGAATTGAGAAAAGGAATTTATTGTGACAGCGACTGAGTCTGGAAAAACACCCTATGATCTCGACGGTATCGATACGTTGCCGGGGTTATTCGAAAATAGTCTTAAGCTGTACGCATCCCACGAAGCGCTTCGTCAGTTTGACCGCTCCTCCAATCAGTGGGTGAGCCTTACCTACAAGGAACTTGGCGAAAAAATCCGCGCCTGGCGTCAGGCCTATGCCCGTATGGGGCTGAAAAAAGGCACCCGTGTCGCCATTCTTATGCCCAACAGCGTGGACCATGTCTGTGCTGACCAGGCCGCCCTCGCCAACGGGTTGATTCCTGTGCCGCTGCATGCCATTGACACACCGGGTGCCTGCGCATTCATTATTATCGACAGTCAGGCAAAGGTGCTTGTTACCAATAAACTCAACCGCTGGACGCAGATCCGTGCCACCGGGGTTGAGATGCCCGACCTCAATCAGGTGATCATCACCGAGCCCGGCGAAGTGGAAACACCACAGGAGGACGGCCAGTATCAGGTAACCGGCAGCCAGACTTTCCTCGAAGAAGGCGCCTCCTACACGGATGAGCTGCCCGCCGGTCCGTCCAAGGACGACCTTGCCGGCATCATCTACACCTCCGGCACAACCGGGCGCCCCAAAGGCGTGATGCTCACACACGAAAATATTGTCAGTAACGTCAAGGCAACACTGGTTTGCGTTTCGCCACAGGTAGGTGACACATTCCTGTCATTTCTGCCGCTGTCGCACACCTTTGAACGTACCGCCGGATACTATCTGGCACTCGCCACCGGCTGCCGTATCGCCTACAACCGCTCTATCCTGCTGCTTGCAGACGATCTGAAAACCATCAGACCGGATGTGATCATCTCGGTTCCCCGCGTTTATGAACGCATCTTTGCGCGTGTGGAGGACAAACTCAAGAAGTCGAGCGCCTTTGCCCGCTATCTCTTCGAATGGGCTGTTGAAGTGGGCTGGCGCGATTTCTGCAAGAAGAATCTCATGACGCCGGAAAGCTCCTGGCGCAGTTTCCTCGATCCGATTGTTCGCCCGCTTCTGCTCGGTAAAATCTCCTCCGCCCTGCTCAGTCAGTTCGGCGGCAGACTTCGCATTGCGATTTCTGGCGGCGCCGCGCTCAACCATAAGATTGCCCGTACATTCTGCGGTCTCGGACTGCCTATCATTCAGGGCTACGGTATGACGGAGACCAGTCCTATCATCGCAGGGAACAACCAGACCCTCAACCAGCCGTCCACCGTCGGCAAACCGTTCTGCAATGTCCAATTGCGTCTCGGAGAAGGCGATGAGATTCAGGTCCGGGGACCGAGCGTGATGAAGGGCTACTGGAACCGTCCGGAAGACAGCGCCAAGGCCTTTACCGAGGACGGCTGGCTGTGCACAGGTGACGTTGGTGCCTTCAATGAGCAGGGGCTGCTGCAGATCAAAGGCCGAATCAAGGAAATCATCGTGACGAGCACTGGTGAAAAAGTGCCGCCGGCCGATCTTGAAGGTGCTATTGAGACGGATCAGCTCTTTGCTCAGGCTTACATCATCGGTGAAAACCGCCCTTACATCAGTCTGATTGCTGTCGTCAACGACAGTGAATGGGAGCAGCTTGCGCAAGCTCAGGGACTCGATCCTAAGGATGATGCCTCGCTGCAGAATCCGGCCGTGAAATCCGCTGCACTCAAACGTGCCAAACTCGCCGCAAAGAACTTCCCGCACTACGCCCTGCCGCGTGCAGTGGTACTCACACGGGAGCCCTGGACAATCGAAAACGATCTTCTGACCCCGACACTCAAACTCAAGCGCGGTCCGCTGAGCACGAAATTCAAAGACGTGATTCAGAAGCTCTATGCGACACACGGTTAAGGGTTTCTGAAATTCCAGGTCGTCTATCTGCCTACTGCCGTAAGGTAAATAGACGACTCTTTTTTATCATCTTATTGGTATAAAGAATCGTTTGTACTGCATCTGGTACGCTACAATTCGTGTTCAACCCGTCGTCAAAATTCATCAGCAATAAACCTATGAGCTCAACCCCTGAAACTTTCCGGCAGGATCTTCTTCCTGACTGGGCAATCCGCGCAACCGACAAGATTATGGACTACTACACGTCCAAATATCTTCGCTGTGATCCGGTCATTCTCAAAAGTCCTCCGCCTCCTCAGGAAGGGCATAAATATCTGCTGTACGCACATATTCCTTTCTGCCACACGCTCTGCTCGTACTGTACGTTCCACCGCTTCCTGTTCAAGGAGCATACTGCGCGTCTGTACTTCGAAAACCTGCGCAAGGAGATGGATTACGTCAAGGCTCTGGGTTATGACTTCCAGTCCATGTATGTGGGCGGGGGAACAACCACGATTATCGAATCCGAACTGATCAAGACGCTCGAACACGCCAAGAAGCTCTTCCCGTCGATCAAGGAGATTTCGTGCGAAACCGATCCCCAGATCATCATGACGCCGCAGTTCCGCAACCTCAAGGGACTGGTTGACCGCATGTCCATCGGTGTGCAGAGCTTTAACGACGACATTCTGAAACTGGCTGAGCGCTATGAGAAATTCGGCTCCGGGGAACAGATTTTTGAACGCCTGCAGTACGCTCAGGAACTTTTCCCGACATGCAATGTCGACATGATCTTCGGCTTCCGCGGTCAGACACTGGACATGCTTCAGGATGACATGGACAAGATCCGTCAGCTCAACCCGCGCCAGGTGACAACCTACCCGCTCATGGTGACCTCTCAGACACGCAAGAGCGTCAAGAACGTGATTGCCGCCGAAGGCAGCCAGCTCGCTGAACAGTATCAGGTCATTATGAACACTCTTGGTGCGCACTACCGTCAGCTCACCTCCTGGACGTTCGGACGCACCAATGACGAGGGCTTTGACGAATACGTCGTTGACCATGACGAATACCTCGGCGTGGGTTCCGGCGCATTCAGCTTCCTCGGAGACAGTCTCTACGTGAACACCTTCAGTCTGCGCCGCTACGGTGAGCGCATTGCCCAGGGCTTTACAGGGGTGGAACGCCGCCGTCAGTTCAACAAGCATTCCATTCTTCAGTACCGCCTGATGCTGAACCTGTTCTCTCACCGCCTCTCGCGCCGGTATTTCCGTGAAGTGCACGGTGTCAATCTGGACACGACACTTTTCAAGGAAATGCTCGGTCTGAAGGCAATCGGTGCCATCAAAAACGATCCGACGGATCCCGACCGTCTGATTGTGACCGATGCCGGGAAATTCCTGGGTCTGGTGATGATGAAAGCCTTTTACTCGGCCATGGACAACGTCCGTGCCGAACTTCGCCGTCCGCTCAAAGAAGAGGACATGTAAGCCGGAAACACATCTTCCGGTCAGACGGCACGATTTTCCTGCAGTGAAAGTCGTGCCGTTATGCTTTCTGCACTGGTATGCTTTTAGCTGACAGATTTTTCCGGAGTTTTCCCGATGAGCCACGATCCTGATGAAAAACAGCATGCCGTCCGGCAGACAGTCATGTCCGTGCTGCCCGCGCCGAAAGGGCTTCGTCTGCATATCGGGCTCTTCGGGCTGCGTAACGCAGGCAAAAGCTCTCTGATCAACGCTCTGTCCGGACAGAACATCTCTATTGTCTCAAGTGAGCCCGGCACAACGACCGACCCTGTGGAAAAAGCCTATGAACTCTCACCTGTCGGGCCGGTGGTCTTTGTGGATACTGCCGGCACAGACGATACCGGTGAGCTTGGGCTTGAACGCGTCAGGCGCTCTCTTAAAGTCATGGAGTGGGTCGACCTTGCCATCGTAGCCATCCCTGCCGGTGATGCGCTCAGAGACGAGGAAAAGCGCCTTCTCGAGCGTATGAAAGCCCGTGCGCTGCCCGCTGTTGTAGCTCTGACGCATTCCGACCTTGCTCGATCATCAGAAGCACTCAGAAAAACGCTCTCCGGCTACGGTTTCCCCGTTGTCGAAACGGCCGCACGTGACGCTGCCTCGATCGGGCGTCTTCGTGAGGCACTGGTCCGACTCGCCCGGGAGCATACAGAACCAGACAAAGCGCTCACCGAAGGGCTCGTGGGCCCGGGAGACACCGTACTGCTGGTAACCCCCATTGATATCGGCGCCCCCAAAGGACGGCTCATCCTCCCACAGGTTCAGACGCTGCGCGAGCTTCTTGACGCGCATGCCAGAGTGCTGGTTGTACAGGTTGATCAGGTTCGTGCCATGCTCGAGGATCTCAGGCATCCGCCGGCACTTATCATCACCGACTCCCAGGTCGTGCTGGAGGTGGCCCGGCAGACGCCAGACAGTATTGCACTCACCACCTTCTCCATTCTGATGGGGGCGAGCAAATCCGACATCATCGCGCTGGCTCAGGGCTGCGCAGCACTTTCACGACTTCAGGACGGCGACCGCGTACTGATTCTTGAAACCTGCAGCCACCATCCGCAGAAGGATGACATCGGCAGAGTCAAAATTCCCCGCTGGCTGCGGGAAAAAACCGGCAAAGACCTCAGGATAGACATTGCCGTAGGCAAGGATATCCCAGATGATTTCACCCCTTACAAGGTGCTTATCCAGTGCGGAGGCTGTGTTGTCACCCGCCGGCATATGCTCTCACGTCTGGCTCAGGCCAATGCGCAGCATATCCCCATGACAAACTACGGCATGACCATCTCCTTCCTGCAAGGGCTGATAGAACGTGTACTTAAGGCGCATCCCGAGGCGCTTGCCGCCTACCGGGCAGCTTGTGGAGGTCAGCAGTTCTGATGTCAGTGGAAGAATTACTGGAAAAAGATATTTTATCTGACGAAGATATAATATTCTTATTAAATCTCAGAGATAAAAAAGACTGCGAAAAATTACAGCAGGCCGCCTATAAAACAACCGGAAAATACGCCGGAAATAATATTTATTTCCGCGGTCTTATTGAAATCAGTAATATCTGCACAGCCGACTGCCGCTATTGCGGTATCCGCAAAAGCAACCATGCTCTGACGCGCTACACCCTCGAGCGGGATGTGATTCTGGAGTGCGCCGACATTGCTGTTCGAAACGGCTACGGTTCAATCGCCATTCAGGCGGGGGAGCGCCGTGACCCGCAGTGGATCGCCTGGATTAGTGAATTACTTGAGGAAATCCACGCCAGAAGCGTGTCAGAATTACTGCCGCACGGTCTTGGCATCACACTGAGTCTTGGCGAGCAGACCCTTGAGACCTATCAGCGATGGGCCGAGGCGAGCGCAAACCCATCCGGTCTGAGATATCTGCTGCGGCTCGAAACAACAAATCCCGAACTCTTTTCCCGACTTCACAGTGCAAAGGGTCGCCATGAAAAGCGGCTTGAAAACCGAATCGAAGCACTCAGGAATTTGCGCCTGGCAGGCTATCAGGTCGGCACCGGCGTCATGATCGGACTGCCGGGGCAGTCAGCACAGGATCTGGTCAGAGACATCCGTACGTTTAAAGCGCTTGACGCCGATATGATCGGCATGGGACCTTATCTGGTCAGTCAGGGTGGAAATATGATCCGCGAAGGGATGCTGCCGCACGACGAGCTGCGTCAGCTTTCCCTGAATATGATTGCCCTTACCAGACTCGTTCTGAAGGATGTCAACATCGCCGCAGCCACCGCCCTCGAAACACTTACGCCGGGCGGGCGTATTGAAGGAATTCTTTACGGCTGCAATGTCATCATGCCGAACATCACCCCTCAGAAAACCCGGTCATCCTACCAGCTCTACGACAACAAGGCTGGTACCGAAGTAGGGGAGGAGGCCAACCGGCAGCTTGAAAAAGACATCAGAGAACGTACCGGCAGAGTACTCGGTCTGCACTGTCTCGGATCCTCTCAGCACTGGCAGCAGCGCACCTCTCTCGCGTATACCACCCCCTGAAGGAAGGCCGGAAAAAAGTACCGGCTGCAGCCCGTATCCGGATCAGCTGCAGCCGGCATTTCTTATATTCGAGTAAGCGGTTACTAAAATAAAATAACTGCACTACAGTCGTTTTTACGATAGTAAATACTTACTCAATTTTCTCGTTCATCTCGCGGGTTGAATGGAATTTCACCTGCGGCCAGTGCTTCATCGTTGTCTCCAGATTGTAGATCGATGTCGCCAGATAGACCGTATTTCCATTGACGTCAGTGGCGAGTCTTGCCATCTGTTCACGCTCGAAATCCTTGCGTGTGTTCTCATCCGGGAACGACAGCCAGCGGGCGGTCGAAACATCAGTAGACTCATAAATGGCATCGACCTTGTATTCTGTGGCGAGACGCTGAGCCACGATTTCAAACTGCAGCTGACCGACGGCACCAAGCAGGATATTGCCGATGTCGTTCGTGAAGACCTGAATAGCCCCCTCTTCACCGAGCTCCTGCAGCCCCTTCTGAAGCTGCTTGGCTTTAAAGGGGTCCTTACTGCGGGCGGCGCGGAAAAGTTCAGGTGCAAAATTTGGTATTCCGGTGAAGGCGAGCTGTTCGCCCTCCGTGAGCGTGTCACCGATGTGAAGCTGACCGTGGTTATAAATACCGATAATGTCACCGGCCACAGCATCCGTCATGATCACACGGTCCTGTGCCATGAAGGTGAGCGCATTGGCAATCTTCATTTCCCGCCCCTCACGGGTATGAAAAACCTTCATACCGGGTTCATAACGGCCCGAGCAGACACGGAAGAAAGCAATACGGTCACGGTGACGCGGATCCATATTGGCCTGAATCTTAAAGACGAAACCGGTAAACGGCGTTTCCGTCGGCTGCACCATTCGCGTGCCGGCATCGCGTTCGCGCGGAGAAGGCGCCCAGTTCACCAGTGCGTCCAGAAGGTCCTGCACACCGAAATTATTCACACCGGAACCGAAAAACACCGGACTCTGTTCAGCATTTAAAAATTTCTCAAGGTCGAACGGTTCGGTCGCCCCCTGCACTAATTCAATTCCTTCACGTGCACTGGGCATTTCCATCGGAAATAATTTATCGAGCTCAGGATTATTCAGTCCTTCAATAATTTCTTTTTCATTTGAGAGACGTTCCTGACCGGGGGTAAATCGGACCATGTGGTCATTCAGAAGTGAAAATACCCCGCGGAAGGTTTTACCCATCCCGATCGGCCAGGTGATCGGCACACACTGCAGCTTGAGCACGCTTTCAATTTCACTGAGCAGATCAAGCGGCGAACGCACTTCACGGTCGAGCTTGTTGATGAAGGTGATAATCGGCGTGTTGCGCATACGGCACACTTCAAGCAGCTTGATGGTCTGCGCTTCAACACCCTTGGCCGCGTCAATGACCATAATGGCAGCGTCAACGGCAGTCAGCACGCGGTACGTGTCTTCCGAGAAGTCCTCATGGCCCGGTGTATCGAGCAGATTGATCACATGATCGTTGTACTTGAACTGCATCACCGAACTGGTGACGGAAATCCCACGCTCCTTTTCCACTTCCATCCAGTCGGAGGTGGCATGACGGGCTGCCTTGCGCCCCTTCACGGCGCCGGCCATCTGAATAGCCCCGCCAAAAAGCAGCAGCTTTTCCGTCAATGTGGTTTTACCCGCGTCAGGGTGGGAAATAATGGCAAAGGTGCGTCGATCTTCAACGTCACGCACCAGTGCGGGATTCGGACTGGTCATAACACTTCCAGAAATTGAAGGGGCGGTGTGCGCCCCGTGAAAACAGCAATAAATTCAAGGCGGAATATTCTAGCAATATCCCGCCAGGCGGGACTGAAGACAGGCGGGAGAAATTCCGCCGCCCTCTGTCCTGTCTGGCTCATCACTTCCTGAGCATACCGAGACTCTGGAACGCATTGGACATTGCTGTAGGTGCCCTCTGAGACTCTTTGCGCATTCCCTGCCGTCCCTGTTTCCGGCCCTGCGGCGTTTCACCACTGCGGGCACTATGCTTTTTCATGGAAAGCGAAATGCGTTTTCTCTGCTCATCGACCTCAAGCACAACCACCTGAACAATATCCCCCACGCGAACCACCTGATGCGGATCCTTCACAAAATCGTCAGATAGTTCGGAGATATGCACCAGCCCGTCCTGATGCACACCGATATCCACAAAGGCGCCGAACTGGGCGACATTTGTCACAACACCTTCGAGTTTCATCCCGGCGCTGAGATCGGAAATCTTATGAATTGACTCGTTGAAATTGGCATAGGTGAATTGCGCTCTCGGATCGCGGGCGGGCTTTTCCAGTTCACGGACGATATCCTCGAGCGTCGGCATCCCGACCGTATCGGTGACAAAGTCTTTGAGCCGGAGCGTTTTCAGCAAAGCGGTATTGCCGATCACTTCACCGATCGGTTTGCCGAGCGCCCGGAGCATTTTCTCCACCACCGGGTAGGACTCGGGATGCACAGAGGTGGCGTCCAGCGGATTCTTCCCGTTGTTGATTCGCAAAAATCCCACACACTGGGCGAAACGCTTTTCTCCGAGCTGCCGGACATCACGGATCTGTTCGCGGTCAGTGAAGCCGCCGAGCTTCTCACGCAACTCAATCACATTGGCGGCTCTCGCGGGGCCGATACCGACCACACGTCTGAGCAGATCCGCACTGGCTGTGTTGATATCGACACCAACCGCATTCACACAGTCTTCAACCACATTGTTGAGACGCACATTGAGCAGCTCCTCGTTCAGGTCATGCTGATACTGTCCGACTCCGATCGCTTTGGGATCAATTTTGACAAGTTCAGCAAGCGGATCCTGCAGGCGGCGCGCGATTGAAATCGCGCCGCGGAAACTCACATCTACATCCGGGAATTCCTGCGCAGCAACTTCGGAGGCCGAGTATACGGATGCCCCCGCCTCGCTGACAATGACCTTTCGTGCGCGAATCGCAGGGTTGGCTGCCAGAATACCGCCGACGAGCTCATCCGTTTCACGGCTTGCCGTACCATTGCCGATGGCCAGAAACTCCACGCCATGCCGCAGACAGGACCGGGCAATCATCGCCTGCGCCCTTTCCCGCTCCCCGGCCGACTGGAAGGGATGAACCACAAATGTCTCAAGCAGCGCACCGGTACCGGAGACCACTGCAATCTTGACACCGTTGCGATACCCAGGATCAAGCCCCATCACCACCTTGGAGCCGACAGGCGCCGCCATCAGTACTGCTTTGAGGTTGGTGCCGAAAACATCAATCGCTTTTTTCTCCGCATCCTCCCTGAGCAGACTGATCAGCTCTGACTCCATGCCGGGAAGAATCTTCACGCGCCAGGCCCAGCCGACAGCGCTCTTGAGCCAGGCATCCTTGTGCGCGGCGAGTGACAGATTCAGCGTCTCATCCGCCAGACAGGAGAACTCCTCCTCAAACGCCTCAGTGCTGTCAATGCCCACGCGAAGAACCCCCTGACGGAAACCGCGCAGCAGCGCAAGAGCCCGGTGTGACGGGATTTTTGATATCAGTTCCCGGTACTCAAAATAGTCCTTATACGTTTCACCGCCCTGCTCCATACCTTCGATAACCTTCGAGGAAAGCTCGGCCTCGCGCCAGAGCATTTCACGGACAGACCCGAGGATAAAAGCATTGTCACCGATACGCTCGGCAAGCAAAGCCCTTACACCCTTGAGCACGCCGTCAGCAGAATCAAACTTGGTATCGGGCCGGATGAAATCAGCAGCGCGTGCACTCACATCGAGAGCCGTGTCACTGATAATCTCCTCGAGCAGCGGCTCAAGACCGTTTTCTCTGGCATCTGCAGCAATGCTGCGGCGCTTGGGGCGGAAAGGGAGATAAATATCCTCAAGCCCCTGCTTCGTGTCACAAGCCAGGATCTGTGCCTCGAGTTCAGGCGTCAGCTTGCCGAGAGCGGACACTTTTTCGAGCACCGTCTGACGGCGGTCCTCCAGCGTTGTGTAATAAAGATATTTTTCTTCAAAGACGCGCAGCTGCGTGTCATCCATCTGCCCGGTACGCTCCTTGCGGTAGCGGGCGATAAACGGCACGGTCGCGCCGTCTTCAAAAAGTTCAATGACAGCTTCGGCCTGCCAGGGGGCGATAGCGACATCACGGGAAAGGAAATTTACGATTCGGGTTTTGCTTTCGGCTTGCATGTTGTATGACTGAAAAGCGCCCGGGCCAGTGACAGACTCGAGCGCCAAGTGATAAGAAAACGCTACACAGACGGCGGAAATCTCAGTTTTTCCGCTGCCGCATTATCCACTGAAGGAGTTCCCGGACAAGAAACTCGTCTTTATCCTGATAGGCCTGTTTGCGGATTTCCGAGAACATCGGATTCTCGTTGCGTTTTTCCTCTTCATAAATAAACCGCACAAACAGATTACCGGTTTCAGGTTCCTCCAGCCGGATAAGAAAGCTCGAGGCCGGAAAATCCTTCCCTGCCTCAACCAGGGTAACAAGCGTATGCTCTGCACTGATCACATCAACCGTGTCAGCAATCTGCATCTTATCGAAAAACAGATGCCGTTTGAGCTTAAAGCCTTTTTCGGTTTCTGTTCTGGAAATAATCTTTGAATCAGTCAGATGCTCAACAAACATCTGAGGTTTCTCTGCATAGGTCAGGAACGCGGACCAGAGCTCGTCCATGGACAGATCGTCCTGAGGGCCATGAGAGACACGAATAATATGCTCATGGAATGTGGAAAACATTCTTTCACCTTTGGAATTTGGTTGCTGTCCTGTAATGTTAGCGCCGTTTATTGCCGCCAAGATACCCTTCAAGCCACATGCTGTAACGGGAAATTCCGAAACTGATCACAAAATAGATCACAGCAATGAACACGTACCCTTCGACAAAGTAACCGCGCCAGACAGCATCCCCGAGAGCAAGCTTCAAAGCCCCTGTGAGGTCGGTCATTGACACCACCGTCACCAGCGAGGTGTCCATAAAGCACGACAGCAGGCTGTTGATAAACGCCGGAATCACCGCCACGAGCGCCTGCGGCAGGATGATGTAGGAGTAGACCTGGAATTTGGTCAGCCCCAGAGAGGCACCTGCATTGAACTGTCCGGCGGGAATCGTCTGAATACCGCCGCGAACGGTTTCTGCAATATAAGCCGCCTGGAAGAGCACAATACCGACCGTCACTCGCCAGAATGCGTCAACGCGGAATCCCGACGGAAGCAGCAGCGGGAAGATAAATGTTGAAACAAAAAGCACCGTGATAAGCGGCACACCGCGCACGAGTTCAATATATCCGGTGGCTGTACCGGAAACAATCGGCATACTGCTGCGGCGCGCCACAGCAAGCACAACACCAATCGGGATGGAGAGCCCCATACCGAAGAGCGTCAGAATCACAGTGAGCGGCAGACCGCCCCACATATCGGTGGAGACATGGCTCAGACCGAAAACGCCCCCGGTCATGAGCGCAAAGAAAGCAACAAAACCTGCACCCCATCCCCAGAGGAGATAACGCGAATTGGGCTTATGCCACATCGCCGGGAAAGCGGAAAGCACAAGCAAAGCGATCACAATCGCCGTGGCCAGTCCGGGGCGCCACTGCTCCGCATACGGGAAACGTCCGAACAGAATCAGACGCCATTTTTCGGTAACAAACCCCCAGCAGGCGCCTGAGGCCTGACGGCAGGCTTCGGGGTCGGCACTCAGCACCGAGTTGAGCAGCGCCCAGTCAACAAAACGGATCAGGACATAAAGAATAACGGCAAAAACGCCAACGCTCACAATGCCTGCCGGAACGGAGTAGAAAAACTGCCGGCGGATGCGCTCAGCCAGCGTCCCGTGGAAAGAGGATTCGGAAACAATCTGCATATCTTTATCCTCCTGTTACTGCGGGGCTCGCATCACGCGGGCATTCAAAGCATTCATCAGCACGGAGGTGATCAGGTTGAGTGTCAGATACACCAGCATGATGATGCAGATAACCTCGAGGGCCTGCGCACTGACGTTAATGGTGGTATTGCCGATATTGACAAGATCGGGGTAACCGACCACCACAGCCAGAGAGGAGTTTTTCGTAAGGTTCATGAACTGGCTCGCGAGCGGCGGAACAACCAGACGCATAGACTGCGGGAAAATCACATAGCTGACAGTTTCAGCCCGGGTCAGACCCAGGGCAAGCCCGGCATCCCACTGCTGAGGACGTACAGCAAGCACACCCGCACGAATAATTTCTGCAATCGAGGCGCTCGTAAACAGTGTCAGTCCAAGCCAGAGTGAGAGAAATTCCGGGGTTAACTGTCCGCCGCCGCGCAACGCAAAGCGGGTCTGCTCCGGATGAGCCCACCCGTCAACGGCACCGAATATGCACCACGAGCAGACAAGCAGAACTGCGAAAGCAGCAAGCCCCCAGAGTGAGGCAATCAGATTGGTCAGACGCTTTGTGCAGAGACGGCGAACCAGCCATCCGCCCAGAGCCGCCACGGCAAGCGAAGTGAATGTAGCGGCCCAGAAATGCACCGGTTCGGCAAACTGCAGACCGGACTTGGAAAGGTAGACCCAGTTGCCGATATGCAGAGCCCCGTGCGCACTGGGAAGCAGTTCGGTTACGCTGAGATACACAGCAAGGAGCATCACCAGCAGAGGAATGTTACGGTAAACCTCGACATGTGCCGCCCCCAGAAATTTCAGCATGGGGTGGCGGGAAAGACGCATCAGACCGACCGCCACGCCAAGCAGCGTGGCTGAGATAATCGCAAAAAAGGACACCTTGACGGTATTGATCATCCCTACCAGAAAACCCTGCCATGCAGGATCAGCACTGGTAAACGGGAAGGCTGCTTCACCGATGTCAAATCCTGAAGGGTTGAAAATAAAAGCAAAACCGCTGCGGATATGGCGTTCGGCAAGATTGTCAGAGATGTTCATTACCGCGGCGGCAAGCAGCGCAAACAGTGTCAGGACAAGAACAGCCTGGATTGTATAGTCCCGGCGGCGCTTTGCGGCCTGACGCTCACGCCAGGCGTCATCACCCTCAATACCAAAAGAGTTCTTCGATAACATTCTTATGTGAGGCTCAAATGAAGAGTTATTGTTCGTGTGACACGACGCCTGACAGGCTTTCCGCCGTCCCTTACCGCATCAGTCTGATAGAAACGCAATATTATTGACCAAAAAGGCTCCCGAGAAAATTCCAGGGAGCCTTTTTCTTAATGAACGACTGCCGTCAGATTAGCGAATCGGCATGGCGTACATCAGGCCGCCCTGCGTCCAGAGTTTGTTGAGACCGCGCGGCAGCTTGAGCGCGGAGTTCGGGCCGAAGTACTTTTCCCAGGACTCGCCGTAGTTGCCAACCTGCTTGACGATACGGTAGGACCATTCCTTGTCCAGACCGATACCGCGACCCATATCGTCGCCGTTACCGAGGATACGCAGCACATTGGGATTGGTGCTCGTCTTGCGCAGTTCATCAGCATTGGCCTTCGTGATGCCGTATTCTTCAGCTTCAATCATGGTGTTGAGCGCCCAGCGGACGATCAGGAACCACTGGTCATCACCCTGACGCACGGCCGGACCGAGAGGTTCTTTGGAAATCACTTCGGAGAGGATTTCGTACTTTTCCGGATTGGAAGCATGGGTCAGCATACCGGCCAGGTCAGACTGGTCGGTTGTGTAAGCCTGGCAGCGACCGGAGAGGAAGGCACCCTGAATTGCTTCGGCAGCATCAAACACGACAGCCTTGTAGGTGAGCTTGTTGGTGCGGAAGAAGTCAGCAAGCGTTTTTTCAGTGGACGTACCGGACTGAATGCAGATGGAAGCACCGTCAAGTTCCTTGAGCGTCTTGATACCGAACTCCTTCGGAACAATAAAGCCCTGACCGTCGTAGTAGGACGTGCCGACAAACATGGCACCCTGTGTCGTGTCACGGGTCATTGTCCAGGTGGTGTTACGGGCGAGCACATCGATTTCACCGGACTGCAGAGCGGTGAAGCGCTGAGAGGATGTCAGCGGAACAAACTTCACCTTCTTGGCATCGCCAAGAACAGCAGCAGCGACGCTGCGGCAGATGTTCACATCAAGACCTTCCCAGTTACCCTGACTATCAGCACTGCCGAAGCCAGGAGCAGACGTGTTAACCCCGCAGACGAGGTAGTCGCGTTTTTTCACTGCATCCAGAGTCGCACCTGCAAAGGCAGGCATGGCAACCGCGCCAGCGGCTAAAACGGCAACAGTGGCTAATAGCTTTGAATTTCCCATTTTTCCTATCCTATGGTTTTTTCAATTTATTCATTAAACAGCGCGCCAAGCTTTGCGGAACGTTGAGTTTAGAAGATACCTGCTTAAGTTACGTCTGTAAAGATTCCCCGACAAAAAGAAACCAGTATTTACGTCTTTTTCCATTAATAGCAAAGTCTCTCCTTATTTCTACTCAGGGTGTCTTATCTAAGTAAAAACACTCTCGAAAACAATAACTTACTTCCGGCGTGATAAAATAAAAGGCTATCAACCTTTGGTAAAGGTCTATGTCATACTCTCAGCTAATCACTCTCTTCATCCTTATCTTTCTCAGCGCGTTTTTCAGTTGCGCCGAGATCTCACTTGCCGCAGCCAGAAAAACACGTCTGCAAACGCTTGCCGAGGAAGGAGAACGCAGAGCTAAATTAGTACTGGATTTACAGGAACAGCCCGGGCAGTTCTTCTCTGCCCTGCAGCTCGGCATTAATGCGGTCGCACTGGCCGGCGGTATCGTCGGTGACGCCACATTTTCACCGTTTTTCGAGTGGGCTCTTTCGAGCTTTCTGCCGCCTGAAGTCCTGGGTAAAGTGAGCTTTACCCTCTCCTTCTGTCTTTCGATTCTGCTGTTTGTGATTTTCTCGGATCTGCTTCCGAAACGTCTGGCTATTGCCCGTCCTGAAGCTGCCGCCATGGCGGTTGTTCAGCCGATGCGCATCATCATTGCCTGCCTGCGTCCGATGGTCTATGTGCTTGAAAAATTCTCCGACTCGCTCATGCGTTCGATCGGGTTTCCCACCAAGCGTCAGGACACCATCACCAGTGAAGACATCCTCGCCAGCGTGGGTGCCGGTGCTGCCGCCGGGGTCATTGCTCCCCAGGAGGAAGCTGTCATTCAGAACGTGTTCGATCTGGAAAGCCGTCTCGTCCCCTCTGCTATGACACCGCGTGAGAGCATCATGTATTTCACACTTGACGAATCCGAGCAGAGCATCCGCAGCAAGATCACCTCCGCCCCGTATAACCGTTTCGTTGTCTGCGATAAAGATCTCGACCATGTCATCGGGTACGTGGATTCCAAGCACATCCTCAATCAGGTTCTCGAAGGCAAACAGATTTCTCTGAAAGAACAGGGCGTCGTACAGACCTGTCCCTTCATCCCTGACAGTCTGACGCTCTCGGAAGTGCTCGATGTGTTCCAGCGTCAGGGCGCCGACTTCGCCATCATCATTAACGAGTACGCACTCGTTGTCGGTGTGATCACGTTGAACGACGTGATGAGCACGGTGATGGGCGATCTGGTGGCCACGCAGGATGAGCTGCAGATTATCGACCGCGGTGACGGCTCCTGGCTCGTTGACGGTTCCACGCCGATTGATGACCTCGAACACGCACTTGATGTAGACGAGTTCCCCGAAGACTCCACCTACGAAACTGTTGCCGGGTTCATGATGTACATGCTGCGCAAGATCCCGAAGCGCACCGATAAAATCACCTGGGGCGGCTTTACGTTTGAAGTGATTGACGTGGACAACAACCGCATCGATCAGATCTTCGTCACGCGCAACAACCCCAACGCCTCACACACCGACACCTCCAATGCACTCGTGGTCGTCGATGAGACGGACAAACGCGAAAACAAATAAGCCGCGCTTGCGACAAATAAAATAAGCGACGCCTCTCTGAAGAGAGACGTCGCTCTTTTTTTGCCGTCGGCACCGTGGCGGTATACCACCACGGGCTGGCACAGCTTTAATTAACTTCCGGTTTTGGTCCGGCGGGTGGTTTTCTTTGCAGGCGACTTTGCCGATTCATCACGCTGCAGAAACTCAAAGGAAACCTTGCCGTCATCGCTGAGCACCAGGAAGGCGCTGAAGGTACGGTGACTGCGCTTTGAGACGAATCCCTGCAGCAGCGGGGTGCGTTTCTTGGCAAGCAGTTCGCTGACTTCCTCCGGCGCGATCTCTCTCGAGAGAATCGTGCGGCTGATGCGGAACTCACACTTTTTGTTTCCCGGTTTGAGGTTGTGCTCACAGTGATAGGCACTTCCCGTTTCCAGTACGCGTCCTCCACAGATAGGACAGGGACCGATCACCGGGAGGTTGTCGACATTAATCTCCTCTTCCTGCTGATCCTCTTCGCCGAAGTCAAATTTGATGTGCATGCGCTTGTCTTCACCGCGCACGAGCATCAGTTCTGCCTCAAACGGGAAGCCACGACGGCTGATGAAACCCTTCAGGGGGCCGATCCTGTGATCGCGCAGCAGCGTTTCCACTTCTTCGGGCGCCAGAATGCGACCGGAAGCCTGCTTGGGTACCGCAAAACCGCAGCCCGGCGTCATGCATGAGTAATGCCGGTAGGTTTCCTTGAGCTGGCCGCCGCACTGCGGGCAGGGCGTGACTATCGTTGTGGGATTTTCGATTGGTACACTGTTGCCTTCATAGCGCTTGGCCGACTCGACAATCGACTCGGTGAGTTCACGGATTTCCTTCATGAACTCCTTACGGGACTCCTTCCCCTCTTCAATAAGCTTGAGTTTGTGTTCCCACTCTGCGGTCAGTGTCGGTTCACTCAACACCTTGATCGACAGCCCGTTGAGCAGCTGAAAGAGCTGGAAAGCCTTGGGGGTGGGATGCAGTTCGCGTTCCTCACGGCGCATGTATTTCTGATCAATCAGACCTTCGATCGTAGCGGCACGGGTGGCCGGCGTACCGAGCCCCTTGTCCGCCATAGCATCGCGCAGTTCATCATCCTCAATCTTCTTACCCGCAGTCTCCATGGCGGTGAGCAGCGTAGCTTCCGTGTAACGGGCGGGCGGGCGCGTTTCAAGCGCATCAGACACAATATCCTCAACACGGGCACTTTCGCCCTGCATCTTCAGAGCAGGCAGCTCATCCTTTTGCGCACGCAGCGACCGGCCGGCCACTTCCAGCCAGCCTGGCACCACAAGCACCTTGCCTTCGGTTTTGAACGAGTGTCCGGCAACCGTTGTGATGCGGGTTGTAACGTCGTACTCGGCAGCAGGGAAAAACTGGGACAGGAAACGGCGGACAACCAGATCGTAGATCTTCTGTTCGGCCTCGCTCAGGGTCTTGGGCAGCTGACCGGTCGGAATAATGGCAAAGTGATCACTGATTCCTGCGTTATTGAAGATTCGCTTATCAGGCACCACCCAGCTGTGCTGCAGAATCTTGTCACCATAAAGCCGGTAGTCATCCAGACCTGTCAGACTGGAGATGGTCTGATTGACAACCGGAATATAGTCCTCAGGCAGCGCCCGGGCATCGGTACGCGGATAAGTGAGCACTTTATGCTTTTCATAAAGCGCCTGAGCAATGGAAAGGGTTGTCTTGGCGGAAAAACCAAAGCGGCCGTTCGCCTCACGCTGCAGACTCGTCAGGTCAAACAGCTGAGGTGCCGCCTGGTGAGTTCTCTTGGATTTCTCTTCCACCGTTCCTGTTTTTCCACGGCAGGCGGCAAGAATTTTTTCCGCCTCTTCCTTCGTCCAGAGACGTTCGGCCTTCAGGTCAGGGTTGTTCTTGTCTTTTTTGAAGTCAGGGTCAAACCACATGCCTTCATACTCACCGGAGGCAATACCGAATGTTGCACGCACATTCCAGTATGCCTGCGGCACAAAACTCCTGATTTCCATTTCACGGCGTACAACCAGCGCAAGCGTAGGCGTCTGCACACGACCGACAGTTGTCAGGAAAAAACCCCCTTCCTTGGAATTGAAAGCGGTCATGGCACGGGTACCGTTAATGCCGATCAGCCAGTCGGCCTCGGCACGGCAGCGTGCAGCCTCTTCGAGCGCCTGCATTTCGGTGTCATTCTTGAGTGAGGCGAATCCCTGCTGAATAGCCTGCTTGGTCATGGACTGAAGCCACAGACGACGGATCGGCTTTTTATTTCCGCAGGCCTGCATAATGAACTTGAAAATCAGCTCACCTTCACGGCCCGCGTCGCATGCATTGATGATGTCAGTGATCTTGCGGCTGCGAATCTGCTTTGAGAGGGACTTGAGTTTATCCTCCGCCCGTTTGATAGGTTTCAGATCAAAGTGCGGCGGCAGAACAGGCAGCGCCTTGAACGTCCAGCGTCCGCGCTTGACATCAAACTCTTCGGGAGCCTCCAGCTCGAGCAGATGCCCGACAGCACTGCCGACAACCATATCGTCACGGACCCAAAACTCACCTTCACGGGTAAAACCACCCAGCGCTCTGGCAATATCACCTGCCACTGACGGTTTTTCTGCAATCACTAAAGATACTGACATCACTAAAACCTTTTCGAACCCATACCCTCAACATGACGGGTACCGGCCACTTTACAATTGTGTTTTCCAAGGCCGGACTCTGGCATCATAAGACAATAAACCTGAGAATCTGACCTTCGCTGGCAACCGGTCTGAAGCCCCTGCAGAGCCATCTTCACCGGCGGCTGAATCTGTTACAAAACCGGATTTACTATCCGCATTATTCTTGAGCCCTGTCATCTTAACGTTTTTTCCCGGGCAAAATCTAGCCTTCTTCCAAAATTCCCCCTAGGGTTTCACCTTAGGAAGGCGGTCCGGAATTTTTTATATTATCGCGTCAGCTTGTGCAGGACAGGTCTTTGGAGCGAATCTTCCACCGAGGCGCAAGACCCCGGCAAAAGGTGCGATTTTTGTTGCAGGTTAAAGCCAAACCGTGTGCAGACGCGTCATATAATCTGTGTATCTCTTTTCTGAGTTACGTTAAGGAGTTATCCAGTGGCACTGTTGCCCATTGTTCAATATCCCGATCCGATTCTTGCCAAAACCGCCGAGGTGGTGACTGAGTTCAATGATGAGCTCAAACAGCTCGCTGCCGACATGGCGGAAACGATGTATGCCGCCCCGGGTATCGGTCTTGCTGCCAATCAGGTTGGAGTGCTCAAGCGCATCATCGTTATCGACATCACGGAGGATCATTCCGATCTTCGCGTCTTTGTCAATCCCGAAGTGGTTGCTCACAGCGAGGAACTGGAGGAATTCGAAGAGGGGTGCCTTTCGCTGAAAGGGCTTTATGAAAAAGTCAAACGTCCCGAGCGCGTTAAAGTTCGCGCCCAGGATCTTGACGGCAAGCCTTTTGAGCTGGAAGCCGATGGTCTGCTCGCTGTCTGTGTTCAGCATGAAATCGACCACCTGCACGGTGTCGTTTTCATCGATCACCTTAGCCGTCTGAAAAAAGACCGTGCAAAGGTGAAGCTGCGCAAGCTCAAGGCTGAGCGCGAACGTGAACGTCAGGCCGAGCACTAAACCCGGCGATGACAGAACAGCGCTATGCGCTGACCGAACTGGGGCATCAGTTTCATGGGAAGCTGGTGCCCCATTCCTTCAATAGCCCAGAGCGTAGACCCTCTGATAAGCGCCGCGGTCTCCTCACCCGCCGCAAACGGCAAAAGCGGATCACTCTTGCCGTGGATAACGAGAGTGGGCGCTCTGACCATTGCCAGACTCTGAGAGCGGTCACCGCTGGCCAGAATCGCCAGCAGCTGCCTGTACATTGCCTCCCGGTCAAAAGGCCTGCGCGAGAGTAGTGTCAGCATAAAATCCATTTCCGTTGCCGTCGGTTCATACAGAGGGCCGGCAAGTTTCTGAACCACCCGCTGGAAGTATTCCTCCAGCCGCTCAGCCTCTTTGGGTTCTCTGATAAGAGACCAGATCGCTGTGAGCTTTCCCAGACCTGTGCGGATATGACCGGTTGCCGAGGAGATGGAAACCAGTGTTCTGACACGATCCGGATAGTTTGAGGCCAGCACCTGTGCAATCATTCCGCCCATGGAAAATCCCACAACATGCGCCGAGTCAATTCTCAGATGTGTCAGCAGGTGCACCACATCCACGGCCATATCAGAGAGGTTGTACTTGGCCTGCGTGACTGTGCGACCCAGAAAGGCATTAAGAATACCGTTGATCACATCGCCCTGATCGACTGTGAGCTCCCGGTAGTGAGTGCTCTCCCCCACATCCCGGTTGTCAGGCACAATCACCTGAAAGCCCTCTTCAACGAGTTTCTGTACCAGCAGAGGCGCCCAGCACGCCCCCGGCATCCCCAGTCCCATCAGCAGGACAATGGCCGGATTGCCCGGATCACCGTACCGGCTGTAAGCAATCACATGACCTTGCTCTTGAAAATATTGCATGATTCGCTCTCACCTTTGTCAGGCATTCTCTCTAAACTATAGTCTCCGATTCAAGGACCGATGTCTGTACAGAATCTTTTTAAACTGTTAATACCTTATCGTACACGCCATGAAAATCATTTTTGCAGGTACGCCGGACTTTGCCGCAACCGCCCTGAAGCAGCTTATCGCCGCCGGGCATGAAATTGCTCTTGTTCTTTCGCAGCCTGACCGCCCCTCCGGGCGTGGCATGAAACTCACTGCCAGCCCCGTCAAAGAAGTCGCTCTCGAGCATGGCATCGAGGTGCTTACTCCCGTAACACTGAGCGTAAAGAAAGCGCCTCAGGAAAGTCAACAGATATTTGACCGGCTCCATGCGCTCGAGGCCGACGTACTGATTGTGGCCGCTTATGGCCTGATTCTTCCCGAGCCGGTCCTGAACTGTGCCAAAGGTATCGGTGTCAACCGCGATATCAAAGCCATTAATATTCACGGCAGTCTGCTCCCCCGCTGGCGCGGTGCAGCGCCTGTTGCCCGGGCCATTGAAGCCGGTGACGCTGAAACAGGGGTGATGCTGATGAAAATGGAACTCGGACTCGATACCGGTCCCGTGATCGCCACGGCACGCACCCCGATCACGGACACGGATACCGGCGACACACTGATGGACCGCCTTGCCCGCCTCGGCGCCGATCTGCTTGTTGAAAAACTGCAGACTCCGTACGAACTCACCTGGACAGCACAGTCTGAAGAAGGGGTTCTTTATGCGGAAAAACTGCAGAAATCCGAATCCCTGATCGACTGGAGGGAAAGCGCTGAAGTGATCGCACGCAAAATTCGTGCACACATCCCCTTCCCCGGTTCGCAGTTCAGACTCGGTGAACTCAATATCAAAGTATGGGAAGCACATCCTGTTGACGCACAGGGTACGCCCGGCGAGGTTCTCGATACCCGCGAGGCACTTGTCGTTGCCTGCGGAACCGGCGCGCTTGCCATGACTGTTCTGCAAAAGCCGGGCAAACAGCGTATGCCCTTTACCGCCTTTTTGCAGAGTCAGCCTCTGAGTGCCGGTATGCTGCTCGATGCCAGCGGCAATTAACCGTTAACCGTATATCCGCGCGGACGTCACCGAATACTGAAGTCCGCGCAGCACTAACCCTCCGAACTCTCCTTAAGCGCACAGACTTATGTCATTGCCCCTTAGCTCTCTGCTGATTCAGCTTCTGCCTATCCGTATGAAAATGAACGATGGGCACTCTATCAATACCCTTCTGCCCCAGAGTCTGGAGCAGATCCCCAGAGAGGACTGGCCGACTGCCAAGGCCATTCTCTACAGTACCATCCGTCGTACGGCAGAAAACCGCTTCATCATCAGTGAGCTTGCCAACAAACAGCCCAATGCCCAGGTTCAGGCGCTTCTGGAGTGTGCACTCGGCACACTTGAACTCAATGGCGTGAAGTCCTTTACCGTCGGTAACGAAACGGTCAAAGCGGCAAAATCCGACGAAAACCTCCGTCACAGCGCAGGGTTTGTCAACGCTATCCTGAGAAACTACGGTCGCAGAAAAGCAGAGCTGGAAGCAAAAATGAGCGGACAGCGCACCTGCCGCTGGAACGCCCCCTCCTGGTGGATTCAGGCCATTGCCGAAGCACATCCTCAGGACTGGGAGCGTATTCTTTCTGTCGCCCTCGAACATCCGCCGCTCACCCTTCGCGTCAACACAGCCCGCATTTCCATGTCCGATTACGCTGCGATGCTCTCCTCGGCCGGCATGTCTCACCGTCAGGTCGGTCTTGAGGCGTTTGAGCTCACTACACCGGTATCAGTCGATAAAATTCCGGGTTTCTGGGAAGGGCTCTGTTCTGTTCAGGATGCCGGAGCACAGCTCGCGGGGCAGCTCCTGCCCGTGAAAGACGGAGACCGTGTGCTTGACGCCTGCGCTGCCCCCGGCGGAAAAACCACTCATCTGCTGGAAAAAGCGGCAGTGCAGATGACCGCCCTTGAAGTGGATGCCGTCCGCGCCGGACGTATTCAGGAAAATCTTGATCGCCTCGGACTCAAAGCGGACATCATCCATGCCGATGCAAACGAAGTCAGCAAATGGTGGGACGGCAAACCGTTTGATGCCATTCTGCTCGATGCCCCCTGCACCGCGAGCGGTGTCGTTCGCCGTCAGCCCGACACTCCCTGGATCCGCCGCAAAGGTGATGTGGCCATGCTTGCCGCCCAGCAGCGCGAGCTGCTGGAGTCTCTCTGGCCCCTTGTTAAAGCCGGCGGCCATCTCCTTTATGTAACCTGCTCGATCTTTCCCGAGGAAGGTCCCCTGCAGATGGAGGCGTTTCTGAAAAAGCATTCTGATGCAACTGTTGTTCCCCTCTGCAGAAGTAATCACGGTATGATGATACTGTTGCCGCAGGATAGTGAAAAGCCCTCTACGGAGCTTATTCCTGCCGTTAACGATGGTTTCTTCTACACGCTGTTCAAAAAAGAGGTCGCCTAGTTCAGGACATGCTCGCTCGCAGACATTTGCTCAAACTCAGCGCCTTTCTTATTCTCGGAATCGGAGGCGCACATTCAGCTACCGCCACTGCAGCTGAAGCTCAGCTTATGCAGGCGGAACTCACCGTGGACGAACCCGGTCAGAAACCCGGGCTGTTCCTCAGTGCGTCTTATGAGTTTGACTTCCCTCACACCCTCTATGAGGCTCTGCACCGCGGAATTGCCCTTTACTTTGCTCACGAATTCACCCTGAGCAAAAACCGCTGGTTCTGGCTTGATAAGACAGTGGTGAGCGACAAATTTCTGCTGCGTATCGCCTTTAACCCGCTCACTCAGCGTTACCGTCTCTCCTACAACGGATTCAGTCAGGACTATGACACCCTCGATCAGGTGATGCCCTACATCAAGTCCGTCAGACGCTGGCGGGTTGCGGATATCTCGGAGGTGAAATCCTCGGACTACGAAGCTCAGGCCCGCTTTTACCTCGACACCAGCAAGCTGCCGAAAGCCATGCAGGTCACTAATACCAGTTTCGGAGACTGGACCATTGACAGCGGATGGGAGACTATTTCCATCCCGTTTGATCTGCTCGGGCTGAAATAGGATCTATCATGCCTCGTTGGTTCAGATACAGCTCAATCGTCGGCATCACCCTGGGGCTTATCGCCTTTGGTGCACTGGTGATTTCCAGTGCCGGCAACAGACTGTATGAAAAGTACTTTCCGGCTCTGCTGATCGTCAATATCTTCATCGTGGTCATCCTGTTCGCCATCGTGATGACCATGGTCATCCGCCTTGTGCGCTCCTATCTCCAGAAGCGCTTCGGCTCGAAGATGACAGCAAGAATCACGCTCACGACGGCGATGATTGCGCTTATCCCCACGATTGTCATCTACATTGTCTCTCACGCCTACATCAACCGCTCCATTGACTCCTGGTTTGATGTGCGTGTCGGGACTGCTCTGGACTCCGGGGTGGCTATCACACGCAGTATTCTTACCCAGCTGCAGCATACAACGGAAGAGGATGCCAAAAAGCTAGCCGAGTCACTCGCCACCACACCGCCCTCCCAGATCATGCAGGATCTGATGAAGCATCTTGGCAATCAACCCCGGACAGAGGCTCTGGTTGTCACCAGTACCGGGGTGGCAGTAGCAGCCACCGGCAGCAAGATCAGCGTACTCATCCCGGATATGCCTTCCGCATTCCAGATTCAGGCCGCTCAGACCTCAGGACTCTACAGTACGATTGACGGCGATGCCTTTGAAGCCCAGGCCAAAAACAGTGAACTGCGAATCCGTGTCATTGTGCCGATTCCCTCGCTGCGCACAGCCTCCCTCAACCCGGGCAGTGTCAGTTTTTCCATCCTCACACCATCCAAGCAGGAAAAGCAGACCCTGTACCTGCAGCTGACGCAACCGGTTCCCGAGAGCATTACGACCAAAGCCGCAGAACTCGTTGAAGGCTACCGTGAGTATCAGGAACTGGCGCTCAGCAAGGAGTCGCTGCGCACCATCTACGGTCTGACGCTGACCCTTACGCTGCTGCTTGCCGCCTTTACAAGCATCGTCGGCTCCCTGAGTTTTGCCAGGCGCGCCACCGCACCGGTGCTCCAGCTCGCTGAAGGTACCAAGAGTGTGAGTCAGGGCAAATACGAGCTCATCCGTGAGTTCCCGGCCGGTGACGAAATCAATGAGCTCACCCAGTCCTTCAACTCCATGATCAAGGAGATTTCCGAAACCCGGCACAGTCTGGAGCTGCAGAGAAAAAATGCCCAGCTCGCACAGGAGTTCCTTGAACGCGTACTGCATAACATTTCCTCGGGCGTGATCGTCACAGACGAACACTTCACGGTGGTTACCACCAACCCTTCCGCGCGCCGGATTCTCAGTGGAGAGACGATCAAAATCGGAGAACCCCTGAGCGGCAGCTACAGCTCGCTTGTTGAGGCTCTTGAAAAAGCCCGTCAGGAGAGTACCAGCGACGCAGAGGCCTACAGCTTCGAACACATACTCACTCATGGTGAGAGCACAGTACATCTGTATCTGCGCGCCTCCCGGATCAGTCTCGGTCTGCAGGAAGGCTGGGTGCTGGTGTTTGACGATATCACCCAGCTCGTTAACGCCCAGCGTGCAACAGCCTGGGGTGAAGTGGCACGCCGTCTGGCACACGAGATTAAAAATCCGCTCACGCCGATCAGACTCTCTGCCGAGCGGCTTGAGTTCAAGCTTGAACGGCGCCTTACTGACGAGAAGGATCTTGCTCTTCTGCACCGCACCATCACGACGATTGTGACGCAGGTGGATGCACTCAAGCAGATGGTCAATGACTTCAGAGATTACGCCCGCCTGCCGTCCGCAGCCCTCAACCCGCTCGATCTTAATGAATTCCTGGCCGATACCGTTTCGCTTTACCATGACGCGGGGATTACTGTTAAGCTCGACCTTGCACCGGATCTGCCGCACATCCTTGCCGATGCAACGCAGCTCCGGCAGGTTATCCATAATCTGATTTCGAACAGTATCGAGGCACAACCCGACGATCAGAAGCCTGAAATTACAGTCAGAACACAAGAGCTTTGCTCAGCCAAGCAGAATAATGCGCCCTGTGCTGTTAAACTGTTGGTCGAAGACAATGGCGATGGGTTTAAGGATTCCATCCTTCAGGCCGCCTTTGAGCCCTATGTAACGACCAAGCCGACCGGCACGGGGCTGGGCCTGCCCATGGTGAAAAAAATATTAGATGAACACGGTGCTACCATTTCCTTGTACAACCGCAAGGATCCGGCAACCCAGACAATTCTGGGTGCGAGTGTGGATATCAACTTCCGCGTAGCCCGTTAAGCTGAAACTATAAATAATTGCATTTCTTCTGGAACGTACAATATGCCGCATGTCCTGATAGTAGATGATGAACTTGGCATCAGATCCCTTTTGTCAGAGATTCTCTCTGACGAGGGCTATGCCGTCTCAACAGCTCAAGATGGAGCGGAAGCTCAGTCACTTGTCCGATCCGAACACTTTGATCTGATTCTGCTCGACATCTGGATGCCTGACACTGACGGGGTTACCCTGCTCAAAGAGTGGGTTGCCAACAAGGTTATTCACTGCCCTGTCATCATGATGTCCGGTCATGCCACAATTGAAACTGCAATGGAATCCACCCGGCACGGTGCCATGGATTTTCTGGAAAAACCGATTTCGCTCAAACGCCTGCTGCAGACCTGCGAGCGTGTCCTGCAGGACTGGAAGGAACAGGGCCGTGAATCCTTTGAGGCACTCGCCCCCGGACAGACCGGCGGAATTTCCCAGAAACGGCTCTTTCACCGTTCCCCCGCACAGGGCTGCTTCCTGCTTGAAGAGAGCGCAACCGCAGCCCGTCGCCCGGTCAATGAAGGAGAGCCGAAACATTTACCGATTATTGAGGTGCGCCCTCTGGGACTGGTGCTTGACTTTAACCGCAGTTTCCGGGACATGCGCGACGATTTCGAACGGGCCTATCTGACCCGCATGCTTGTCGCCTGCAACGGTTCTGTGGCCATGCTCGCTCAGCACGCACAGGTGGAACGTACACATCTGTACCGTAAACTCAAAGCACTTGGCATTGACACTGAGGAGTACACCAAACAGGAGGTACAGTCTGACGCTCTGCCCGTATACGGCCTTCCCTCCAAAGCCGACTATCTGCAGCACTGAACGTACAGGACTGCGCCGTCGGCCAAATCACTGGTTATCTGATGTGATCCCGCATCCGCGGCGTGACATCAGATAAGCGTTGTTCGTTTTTATTTTTAGTGGCGCTCTCTGCCTGCGTGACGGCCGGCAAAACGCGCTGTAGCATGACATGAAAATTCTGATTGTTGGTGCGGGTCGCATCGGCAGTTCAATTGCCGAGAGTCTGGTGTCCGAGGCAAACGATATTACGATCGTAGACACCAATCCCGAACATATTGCCTATCTACAGTCACGTTTTGACCTGCGCGGCGTCGTCGGTAACGCCACCAGCCCGCAGGTACTGACAGATGCCGGTGCGGCGGATACGGATATGCTCATCAGCGTCACCTCCAGTGATGAAACCAATCTGGTGGTTTCTCTGCTGTGCGCGCAGATGTTCAATATTCCTACCCGCATCGCCCGTGTCCGCAATAACGAGCTGCGCAGCTACCCCCGTATTCTCGGCGAGGAAGGCTTCGAAGCAACCTCCATCATCTGGCCTGAACTCACGGTTGTGAACTATCTGGCTAAACTCATCAGCTTCCCCGAAGCACTGCAGGTGCAGGAGTTTGGTGAGGGGATTGCCAGTCTGCTCGCTGTTCGCGCCAAAGCGGGCAGTCCTCTTGTCGGACGCTCTGTGAGGGAGCTGTTTACACATCTGCCGGAGGTACCGGCAAGAATTGTGGCGATTTTCCGGCGCAACCGCCGTCTCGACCTGACGGCAGCGACCGTGATTGAAGCCAATGATGAAGTGATCTGTCTGTGTGACTCCGAGCACGCCCGCCAGGTGATGGCCGAATTCCGCCACCGCGAGCAGGAGGTCAAGAACATTATTCTGGCCGGGGAGCCGAATATGACCTACCAGCTCTCAAGTCTGCTTCTGAAAAGCGACAACCGCTACAACATCCGTATCCTTGAATCCGGCAAGGAAAAAGCAAAACAGCTTTCGAGAAAACTCGCTGATCACGCCATCATTATCGAAGGCGACTTCACTAGCGAAGACGTGCTCGAGAGCTCCGGTGTATCCACCTGCGACCTTTTTCTGGCTCTCACCGATGATGATGAAAACAACATCATGGGATCGCTGCTCGCCAAAAAACTTGGCGCCACACGCACCATCGCTCTGGTCAACCGCAAAGCCTACAGCGATCTGATGCAGGGCGACCAGATTGATATCACTGTGTCAACAACAGCCGCTGCTCTTGGTGAACTCATCCGCCATGTGCGCCGCGGAGACGTCGTCTCCGCCTTCAGTCTGCGACGCGGCGCTGCAGAAGCGCTCGAGATCATTGCTCACGGCGACAGACAGAGCTCCAAAGTGGTCGGTCGTCGGATCGGGGATATTTCGCTCCCTGAAGGGTGCAATATCGGCGCTATTATCCGAACAGTTGATGATGAACAGGTTGTGCTGATGGGAGAAAAGGATACGGTGATCGAGGCAGAGGACCATGTCATCATCTTCGTTCCCTCCAAACGTCTGCTCCCGAAGGTTGAACGCCTGTTTACCGTGGATGTGGGCTTCTTCTAAGGCGGCAGCACCATGTTTAACACCGTCCGATATCTCATCCTACCTGTGCTGCATGTGGCCGGACTTGTCTTCATGTGGTTCGCCGGTACTATGCTGCTGCCGCTGGGTATTGCTCTTGTTTATGACCCCGAGGTGGTACAGAGTTTTGTGATCAGTACTGCCATTACCTTTCTGACCGGTATGGCTATGACGCTGTTCACGAAGCGTTATAAACGCGAGCTCAGTGCGCGCCACGGGTTTCTGCTCGTGACACTGATATGGACCTTTGTTCCGCTTTTTTCCACCATCCCCTTCCTGATAGAAATGCCCTCGCAGACATTCTCTCAGCTCTATTTTGAGATGATGTCCTGCCTTACAACCACCGGGGCGACTGTGCTCACAGGGCTTGATCATCTGCCGCTGTCACTGAACGGCTGGCGCAGCTTCCTCTCATGGCTGGGCGGGATGGGTTTGATCGTGCTGTCTGTGGCCATTCTTCCTTTGCTGGGCATCGGGGGCTCACAGATCATCAAGGCTGAAACCAGCGGCCCGCTGAAGGAGCAGAAACTCACACCGCGTATTGCCGACACGGCAAAAGCCCTCTGGCTGATTTACTTTGGAATCTCCCTGGCCTGTGCTGTTGCGTACCACATGGGCGGCATGGAGTGGAGTGACGCCATCATGCATATGATGACCACAGTGAGTCTGTCAGGTATCTCGGCACACGACTCGAGCTATGCGTTTTTCAACTCGGCACGCATTGACTATATTGCCTGTTTTTTCATGGCAATCTGCGGCTTTAACTTTTCCCTTCACTTTCTTGTCTGGAACCGCCGGAATATTTTCCTCTACTTCAAGAGTCCCGAGGCGGTCTCATGGATGATCACCATGATCATCCTCGTACTCATCACGTTCTGGGTACTTTTCTCCCAGGGTATCTACAACAGCTGGGAGGACAACCTTCGCTACGCAATGTTCTCAGCGATTTCAGTCGCCTCTACCACAGGTTTTTCGACCGTTGACTATTCCTCCTGGCCGGCAGGACTCCCAATCATCATTCTGATAGCAGCCTGTTTTGCAACCTGTGCAGGATCTACGGGGGGCGGGATCAAGCAGCTGCGTCTTCTGATTCTGCTGAAAACACTCAAGCGCGAGCTGCTGCTTCTGCTTTATCCAAAAGCAGCGGCCCCCTTGCGCGTCGGGGATACGATCATCGACAACAAAATCAGCTTTGCCGTGCTGGTCTACGTAATGGTCTGGCTGATCACTATTGTGATCGGTATGGTGCTTCTGCTACTCTCCGGTCTGGATCTCACCGAAGCGCTTTCTGCGCCTATCGCCATGTTCACAAACCTCGGTCCCGGGCTGGGAAATGTCGGACCGTCGGGAAACTTCTCCTACCTCAATGACGCCCAGCTCTGGGTCTGTACGTTCCTGATGCTGCTGGGGCGTCTTGAAATTTTCACCGTCTTTGTACTCTTTACCAGAAACTTCTGGAAGATTTAAGCGGGTTCCCACATAATCGGTTCTTCCTTCTCGATCGCGCGACGCATCATATTCTGCAGCGGAACAAGACGCTGATAGAAGTTGATGCGTTCGCGGTTCTGACGCTTCTCCTCCTCTTCTTTCTCGCGCAGTTTGAGCTCCTCATCGTAAGAGCATTCACGGAAGCGTTTTTCGCGATCCGCCTCCATCTGTGCGATCCGCTCCTTATCCCTGCGCTCAGCCTCGTTGAGAAGCTCCAGAAGAGCCGGCAGGTCTTCTGCAGCAAAAGCACCGCGATCCTTGTAGGGACGGTTTAAAGTCTTGAAGATCTGTTTGACCGTCTCCTCAAACATCATAAAGGGACCGGTTTCACGACAGGTAAATACAATCAGCGCCATAACTGCTCCTCCGATAACTCCCGGACAGTCACATCCGGATGAGTGCTGTTATTCTTTTGAACTCCATCATAACAGCGGGACTCCCGTATTACAATGGAGTGAAATTCTGGACTCCTATGCTGGATATACCTCTATGCCCTCTGCTCCTATCGAACGCCCTTTATCTGATGACGATTACGTTGAACTCGGCGAACTGCTCGCCTCGTTCCCGGAACCGTACGAACCTGTTGAGCCTGACTATCTTGACGGCTATCTGACAGCACTGCTCTGCCTTCCGGAGGAACCATCCCCTGAGGAGTGGATGCCGTACCTCTTTGACCATAACGGAGACCGCAGTGCAGCGCTCGAAAATGAAGAGCAGCAGGACAAACTTGAAGAGCTGATCTACAGGCGCTACCGGCAGATCGACCGGACGCTCGCCGGCTGTGAGGCACTCGATCCGATCATTTATGAAATTGAAGATGAAAAAGGCAGACCCGTACGGGGTTACGACAGCATCGGTGCCGTTGTACCTTTCGCGCTCGGTTTTCTGGAGGTGATCGAACGCTGGCCGGGTCTCAAGGACTCGGAAAACGACACTGTCAGCAGCGCCCTTCTGGGAATTCTCCGTCATTTACCGGACGACATCGCCGGAGATATTGCAGAAATCAAAGAGGAACTGGATCTGGAAAGTCCTCTGGAAAACCTGGATCAGGCTCTTGAGGATATTGCGGTATCCGTTGCTGAAATTGCCTCGGTCACCCGCGGATTTCTTCCGCCGGAGGAAGCGCCCAAAAAGCGGGCAAACAAACCCGTCGGGAAAGGTCCTCGCGGTAGCAACGGGAAATCCGCCGCCGGACGGAAACCGCCGTTCGGTCGCAAAAAACCATTCTGAGCCTCAGACAGAGACGCTTCAGGGCGCCACACTGGCGCCCTGTCCTCTCTGGTGTCAGTGTTCTCGCGGTTTTTCCGCGACTTTCTCCATTTTCATCAGATAGAGTATCAGGAGCATTACCGGCACCCCGATCACCGCCGTGATGACAAAAAAGGTGCTGAATCCTGCACTCTCCACAGCAACACCTGAAAAACCGGCCAGTCCCTTAGGCAGCAGAACCATGAGACTGGAAAAAAGTGCATACTGGGTGGCCGAGAAGGAGAGATTGGTCAGACTCGAGAGATAGGCCACAAAAGCGGCACTGGCTATCCCGGCAGCGAGATTATCGCAGGAGACCGTCAGCATAAGAAAAGGCGTGCTGTTGCCGACCTGAGCAAGCACGGAAAAGAGCAGATTTGTCCCGGCAGAAAGCACCGCACCAAGAAGCAGGGTCTTCAGAATTCCCTGACGCATGATGCAAACACCACCAAAAAACGCCCCGAACAGGGTCATTACCACGCCAAAAACTTTACTGACCCAGGCAACAACCTCTTTGGTAAAGCCTATATCGTGATAAAACGGATTTGCCATCACCCCCATGACCACGTCAGAGATGCGATAACACGAAATCAGCAGAATAATGAGCAGCGACTGCCGCCCGTAACGTTTGAAAAAGTCCTTGAGCGGTGCATAGAACCCGTCCTTGATGCGCGAGACAATCCCCATGTTTTTATCCCACTGCCGGCGGACATGCTGAGGTTCGGGTGAAAACACTATCGTCACCACCCCTACCAGCATGGAGGCGGCCATCATGGAATAGGCAAAACGCCAGGCTTCAAAGTGGTAGGCCGTGCTTCCTGCCGCAGCGTAGGCTGCCAGCGCCAGCGCCCCTGCACCGGCCCAGATCATCGCCAGACGATACCCCGCCTGGTACATAGCCGAGAGCGCTCCCTGAAGCTGTGCTGAAGAGGACTCGATTCGATAGGCGTCCAGTGAAATATCCTGTGTCGCCGAGAAAAACGCCGTCAGCATCGCGAACCCGACCATAGTATGGAGGTGAAGCTGAGGGTTGGTGACTGACATCCCGAGCAGCGATGCCGCCACACCCAGCTGCGCGAGCAGAAGCCATGCCCGGCGGTGTCCTAGCAGCCTGCCGAGTACCGGCACTCTGGCGTGGTCAACAAGCGGTGCCCATATCCATTTGAGCGCATAGACCAGCCCGATCCAGGAGAAAAACCCGATAGTGGCCAGATCCACCGAGGCCTCGCGAAGCCAGAAGCTCAATGTTCCAAGAATCAGCAGCGGCGGCAATCCGGCGCTGAACCCCAGAAAAAACATTCTCAGGGTTTCAGGCTTCAGATAAATTGCCCACTCCTTCAGATAGGCGGCTGCAGGGTGCTTTTTCATATTTTTTATCCGGACTTGTGTCTGCTCAGAGAATATCTTCCTGTTTTACCCATATCCATTCCCCTTCGGGAAGAGTATCCGGGAGAACCAGTTTTCCAAACCGGTTTCTGTGAAGAGCCTCCACACGGTTTGAACAGGCGGCAACCATGCGTTTAACCTGATGGTATTTGCCCTGAGTAAGCACCAGTTCCAGTGTACGCTCACCAAGCGCTTCAGCAGTCCTGGCCGCAACCGGGACCGGATCGTCTGCAAGTGTCACCCCCTGCCGGAGCATACTGAGCATTTTCTCCGTAACAGGGTGCTTGAGCGTGGCGATATAACTTTTTTCAACATGACGCTTCGGGTGGATGAGCCGGTGCAGCAGTGCGCCGTCATCGGTGAGCAGCAGCAGTCCTGTTGTATCAACGTCAAGTCTTCCAACAGGCTGCACATTACGCTTTCTGAGCGGCGCAGGTATCAGGGTCATCACCGAAGGATGTGCAGAGGGCTTCAGAGAGCATTCATAACCGGCGGGTTTGTTGAGTGCAATAATGGCCTTTTCCCGGTAGGGCCACTCGACCCCTCCAACCGCAAAAGTGAGTTCCGCCACATCCGCCTCAAAAAACGGATCATCAACCGTTTGACCTCCGATACTCACCATGCCGGCCTCAATCAGACGGTTGCAGTCATAACGGGTTCCAAACCCCTGTGTAAACAGAATATCTGCCAGTTTCACTGCAATGTCCCCTGCTTAGAGTGAAAAGTCATAATCAATGGTGAGCGGTGCATGGTCGGAGTATTTGATCTCTGAGAACACACTGGCTTCAAGCACACTGTTACCGATAGCCGGCAGACCGATCTGGTAGTCAATGCGCCAGCCGACATTCTTGGCACGTGCCTGTCCGCGCTGACTCCACCATGTGTACTGTTCCTTATCAGGATAAATTTTACGGTATACATCAACCCAGCCCGAGTTGAACAGATCTGTCATCCACTGGCGCTCTTCGGGCAGAAACCCTGTGTGATCGAGATTACCTTTCCAGTTTTTGATATCAAGCTCTTTGTGGGCAATATTGACGTCAGCACAGAACAGGTATGGTTTACCGGCCTGAGCCAATGCCGCCAGCCGGTTTTTCATCAGATCAAGGAAACGGTACTTGACCTCCTGACGGTCATCCCCGGAGGTTCCGGAGGGAAAATAGATGCTGGCGACTGTTAATCCGCCCAGATCCGCCTCGACATAGCGTCCTTCAGCATCAAACTCCTCCACACCCAGTCCCTGAACGACCCCGAGAGGTGCCTTACGGGTCCATATGCCCACCCCTGAATACCCCTTTTTCTGAGCGCAGTGGAAAGCGGCATGATAGCCGGGGAGGTTTTTCAGCGCCTCAGGGATATCCGCTTCCTGTGCTTTGAGTTCCTGAACACAGAGCACATCAGCATCCTGTGCCATAAACCATTCAAAAAATCCTTTGGTATTGGCGGAACGGATACCGTTGGCGTTAAACGTTACGACTCTGAACGGTTTTGTCATTTTTTTCCTTTCTGTCAGACCTCTCATCAGAGGCATCAGAGTACAATTCACCGCACTCATCCCTCTGGAGTCAACATGTCTACCTTACAACATCAGTTTATTGAATTTGCACTCGAGGCCAATGTTTTGCGCTTTGGCGAATTCAAGACCAAAGCCGGGCGTCTGTCCCCGTATTTCTTCAACGCCGGTCTGTTCAACACCGGTGCACTTCTCGACAAACTTGGCTACTTTTATGCCAGAACGCTGCTCGAGGCACGGGAAAAACAGCTCATTGAGTTCGATATGATCTTCGGACCCGCCTATAAAGGGATTCCCCTTGCTGCAAGCGTAGCTATGAATTTAGCACGCCTTGGCGCGGATGTCCCCTGGGCTTTTAACCGTAAGGAAGCCAAGGATCACGGTGAAGGCGGCGTAATCGTCGGCGCGCCTCTTGCCGGACGTGTGGTTATCATCGATGACGTCATCTCCGCGGGCACCTCCGTACGTGAGTCCGTCAATATCATCCGCAATGCCGGAGCAACCACTGCCGGCGTGCTGATTGCGCTGGACCGTATGGAAAAAGGCGGAGATGCTGTGAACCTTACACAAACCTCTGCAGTGCAGAACGTTCAGGAAACCTTCGGCTTCAATGTGGTCTCCATCATCAACCTTGCTGACCTCCTGAGCTTTATGCAGGGAACCTCGGCGCTTGCGCAAAGTATTTCCCGCTATCAGAGTGCTGTGGCCCAATACCGTGCCAGATACGGTGCCTGATACAAAGTAACAAAAAGCGGCGTGAGAATCAGTTCTCCGCCGCTTTTTTTCCAGCCTTTCGACGGGCTTTATGCGAGCTTCTTGCGCAACAGCTCGTTGAGCTGCCCCGGGTTACCCTTACCGCGTGTGGCTTTCATACACTGACCGACAAGCGCATTAAGCGCTTTTTCCTTACCGGCCTTGAACTCTTCCACAGACTTCGGATTCTTGGCAATCACCTCGTCAACAATCGCTTCAAGCGCACCGGTGTCGGAAATCTGCTTCAGTCCCAGCTTCTCAATGAGCTGATCGATATCGGCAGAACCGTTTGTCCAGATTTCCTGGAAGAGCTGCTTGGCGCCTTTGTTATTGACCACACCTTTCGTAATGCGTTCAATGATTCCGGCAAGATCCGCAGGACGCACCGGCGCAGTTGCAAACGTAAGCGACTCATCCTCCTTCATCGCGGCAGAAAGTTCACCCGTCACCCAGTTGGCGGCGAGCTTTTTCTCCGGCGTGAGTTCAACAAGCTCGTTGTAGTACTCGGCAATTTCACGGGAGCTCGTCAGTACCGAAGCGTCATACTCGGACAGACCGAAGTCATTCATGAAGCGCATCTTCAGCTGGCTCGGCAGCTCAGGCATGGCTGCTTTCACACGGTCAATCCACTCCTGACTGATCTCCAGCGGCAGCAGATCGGGATCCGGGAAATACCGGTAGTCCATCGAGTCTTCCTTGGAGCGCATCTGACGGGTTTCCACCTTATCGGGGTCAAACAGACGGGTTGCCTGAACAACCTTGCCGCCGTCCTCAATCAGTTCAATCTGACGGCGAACCTCATAGTCAATAGCCTCCTGCAGGAACTTGAAGGAGTTCAGGTTCTTGATTTCACAGCGCGTGCCGAATTCCTTCTGACCGACAGGGCGAACGGAAACATTGGCGTCACAGCGGAAGTTCCCTTCCTGCATATTACCGTCGGAAATCCCGAGCCAGACCACAAGAGCGTGAAGCGTCTTGGCATAACCTACTGCTTCCGCCGACGAACGCAGCTCCGGTTCGGTCACAATTTCAAGAAGCGGGGTGCCGGCGCGGTTCAGGTCAATACCTGAGCAGCCCTGCACAAGACCGTGAATACTCTTGCCGGCGTCCTCTTCAAGGTGGGCGCGCGTCAGGTTGATGGTCTTCACATACGCTTCACCGTTTTTCGGTTCAACGAGAAACGAGAGTTTCCCGCCCTTGACCACAGGTTCTTCGAACTGCGAGATCTGATAGCCCTTGGGCAGGTCAGGATAAAAATAGTTTTTACGGTCAAAGACAGAATGTCTGGCCACTTCAGCATCAATGGCAAGACCGAACTGGATCGCCTTGTCCACCGCACCGTAGTTGAGTACCGGCAGACAGCCCGGCAGAGCCAGATCCACAGGGCAGGCGTTCACATTGGCCTCATCACCGAAGCGACGGGGAGCACCAGAGAAAATCTTCGACTTCGTCGACAACTGAACATGGGTTTCCAACCCGATCACAACTTCCCATTGCATTCTTTATTCTCCACTGCTCAAATTAGTACCCGCCCGGGCGTTTCATATGCCAGTCTGTTGCACTCTGCCAGGCGTCGCCCATCTGCAGCAGGCGTGCCTCGGAGAACGTCGGGCCGATCAGCTGGAACCCCAGCGGACGGCCGTTGGAATGAATGCCGCTCGGCAGGGCCAGACCGGGCAGACCGGCCAGAGAGGACGGCACTGTGTACAGGTCGGAGAGATAGGCGGAGACCGGGTCAGCATTGGCACCGAAGTCATATGCCGTACCGGTGGTCACGGGGCTGATGATCGCATCCACGCTTTCAAAAACCCGGCGGAACTCTTCACTGATGAGTCGGCGAACACGCTGAGCCTTCAGATAGTAGGCATCGTAGTAGCCGTGAGAAAGCACATAGGTGCCAATCATGATGCGGCGCTTGGGCTCAGGACCGAAACCTTCATTGCGGGACTTCTTCATCATATCGACAATGTCGGTGTAATCCTTGGCCCGGTGACCGTATCGCACACCGTCAAAGCGGGAAAGATTCGAGGAGGCTTCAGCACAGGCGACAACGTAATACACCGACACACCGAGTTCTGCCATCGGCAGTTCAATATCCACAATCTCAACGCCTTCAGAACGGTAGAATTCGATCGCGTCAAGAATGGACTTGCGCAATTCAGGGTCTACACCCTCGCCGAGCCACTTGCGCGGCACACCGAGTTTCAGACCGCGAACACTCTTTTTCAGCAGCCGGGTGAAATCTTCCGTCGGCTGCTGAACCGAGGTGGAATCCTTGGCGTCAAAGCCGACCATGCTGCCGAGCACACGGGCGCAGTCTTCTGCGGAATGACCGAGCAGACCGGCCGTATCAAGCGAAGAGGCGAATGCGATCATGCCCCAGCGGGAAGGACGGCCATATGTCGGCTTCATCCCGGTCACACCGGCAAAAGCCGCCGGTTCGCGGATGGAGCCGCCGGTATCGGTACCGGTGGCAATCGGCGCAAGACCTGCAGCGATACAGGCGGAGGAACCGCCCGAGGAGCCGCCGGGCACTGCATTGGCATCCCAGGGGTTAAACACCTTGCCGTAGGCAGAGTTTTCATTACCGCTGCCCATAGCAAATTCGTCACAGTTGAGTTTGCCCAGGCAGACCATGCCGGCATTCTTGAGGCCTTCAACAACAGTGGCATCAAAGGGGCTCATATACCCCTGAAGCATTTTGGAGGCTGCAGTGGATGCCCACTCACGGGTCACAAAGATGTCCTTGTGTGCAATGGGAATCCCCGTCAGATCACCGGCGGTACCGTTGGCAATACGTTCATCCGCCGCACGGGCCTGCTCAAGCGTCGCTTCGGGACGCACATCCAGAAAGGCATTCAGATCGCGATGCTGTTCGATGCGGTCGAGAAAGTGCTGAGCCAGCTCCACAGCGGAGACCTCCTTGGCCTTGAGCATCTGCGAGAGCTCACTGATGGAGGCATAAGTCAAATCTTTCATTTTTTACTCCAGCGCTCCCTGAAGGGTTCACTCAGCGGGCATAGCGGCACCGCTGTGCTCTTCAGGGCATCTCGTCAGTCATTAACAGTGACGAGAACTTTCCAGGTGAAAGTTATTCGATAACACGGGGAACGAGGAAGCAGCCTGCCTCCCGTTCGGGGGCATTCTGCATATTCGCTTCGCGCTGATTGGATTCAGTCACCACGTCATCACGCAGACGTTGAACACCATCGTGGGGATTCGGCATCGGAGCGACACCTTCGGTATCCACGCTGGCTATACGTTCAATCATTTGAAAAATATCGTTGAGTTCACCCTGAATCACTTTGGCCTGCTCATCGGAGATATCGATGCAACCCAGGTCTGCGATACGGTGAATGTCATCCATAGTTAAAGACATAGCGCTCTTCAGTTCTGAGAATAAACTGGGAATATGTATGCTGAGGCGGGCTTTTGAAACACTCCCACACAACAGAATCATGTCAAGAAACGGCTTCTTGTCAGCATTAAAGGACTAGTTAGTTTATCATTAAAAATTAAACTAAGGTTGCTAAAGCTCTGCCACAAAGGCAATAATCAACCTTTTGTCATGGTGTCCTGGGGTGCCTGCGCCCTCTTGCTTACAGCAGCTCATCTCCCTAATACTGTAAAGACGGTACTCACAAAATGTTCGGCTTCTTCCGCAATTATTTTTCTAACGACCTTGCCATCGACCTCGGCACAGCCAATACGCTGATTTATGTCCGCGGCAAGGGGATTGTCCTTAACGAACCTAGCGTCGTTGCCATTCGACAGGAAGGTGGTCCCAACGGTAAGACCACGATTCATGCCGTAGGGAAGGCCGCTAAACAGATGCTCGGTCGTGTTCCGGGCAACATCAACGCCATTCGCCCGATGAAGGACGGCGTGATTGCCGACTTCACCGTGACCGAACAGATGCTCAAACAGTTCATCCGCATGGCCAGCCCTTCCCGTCTGTTTGCCCCGTCTCCGCGCATTATTATCTGCGTGCCCTGCGGCTCCACTCAGGTGGAACGCCGTGCCATTAAGGAAAGCGCTCTGGCTGCCGGCGCCTCCGAGGTGTTTCTGATTGAAGAACCGATGGCTGCTGCTATCGGTGCCGGTTTGCCGGTGAATGAAGCCGCCGGCTCCCTCGTCGTTGACATTGGCGGCGGTACGACTGAAGTCGGTCTGATTTCTCTGGGCGGGATGGTTTACGCCGGCTCTGTCCGTGTTGGCGGCGACAAGTTCGACCAGGCAATCATCAACTACATCCGCCGTAATTTCGGCATGCTCATCGGCGAGCCGACCGCTGAAATGATCAAGAAGGAAATCGGTTCCGCCTTCCCGGGATCGGAAGTCAAAGAAATCGAGGTCAAGGGCCGCAACATTGCTGAAGGTGTGCCCCGTACCTTTACCGTTCATTCCAATGAAATTCTTGAAGCCCTTCAGGAACCGCTCAATCAGATTGTTGTCGCTGTGAAGAACGCACTGGAAAAGACACCTCCGGAACTCGGCGCCGACATCGCTGAACACGGCCTGATGATTACCGGCGGCGGTGCGCTCCTGCGTGACCTCGATCAGCTGCTCAAGGAGGAAACCGGTCTGCCTGTTCATATTGCGGAAGAACCTCTGAACTGCGTGGTCAAGGGCTGCGGCATTGCGCTTGAAAACATGGATAAGCTGCGCACAGCCTTCACCGCGGGTTAATCGTATCCCATGGAGTACGGTCCACCGCCATTATTCCGGCAAGGCGTCTCGGCAAAAATCCGTTTTATCGTTTTTGCCTTCATTTGCGTCGTCCTGATCCTTGTGGATGGACGACTCAAATCTCTGGACGGATTTCGCAGCACTATCCTGACCGTCACGACGCCTATTGCCTCGCTGATGTCTATTCCGGGTGAATGGTTTCACAGCTCGGAAGGGTATTTTGTAAGCAAAGCAAAGCTGACGGCTACAGTCAATGAACTCACGCTCGCCAACCAGACACTCTCTCTTGAAAATGTCCGGATTAAAGAGCTTGAGAAAGAAAATGCACAGTTGCGTCAGCTGCTCAATGCGGTGCCGAGATCGGCAGGCAAAACAGTTACAGCCGAAGTGATCGGTAAGGTGGCGGATCAGTTCACCCGCCGCATAAAAATCAATGTCGGTGAGGCACAAGGTGTTCAGATGGGAATGCCCGTACTGGGTACGCAGGGGGTTCTGGGCCTGATATCCCGTGTGGTGGCGCATCAGGCCGAGGTGACACTGCTCACCGACCACCGCCAGCAGATCTCCGTCAGAAATGAACGTACAGGGCAGTTTTTTGTCCTGCACGGCAGCGGAGACCCTCTGATGGAACTGAAATTTGTTCCGCCCTCAAGTGACATTAAACCGGGCGACAGACTGATAACTTCCGGGCTCGATCATATCTACCCGAAAGACATTCCCGTCGGTCAGATATATGACATCCATTACCAGTCCGGCGAGATCTATAAAAATGTGTCGGTCAGTTCAACCTATACCGACGACACACTGCAGTTTGCAGTGGTGATTCTGACGGATCCTGAACCGACCCGTGAGCTCGATGAGGCGGAGAAACTGCAGGTTGACAAAATCAAACGTAGGGCGGGCCGATAATGCCATATCGTCAAATCGATCCTGATCAGCCCTTTAATGGCCGCATCCATAAACCGGTGAGTCCGTGGTGGATTATTCTGACTTTTATCGTCAGCTACCTCCTCAACATCATCGCTGCTGAGGCCAGAGCACTGTGGCTGCCGGATTTTCTTGCTCTCACGCTCGTTTACTGGACAATGCTCTATCCGCGCTACGTCGGAATGACCATTGCTTTTATCTGCGGGCTGCTCATGGACGTGCACAACGGGAGTGTGCTCGGTCAGCAGGCACTCGGCTATGTCGTACTCTCTTATCTGACCTACTCCTTCCACCGGCGCATTCCGTGGTTCGGTCCGCTGGGTCAGATGCTTCATATCATCCCCTTCCTGCTGATCTCGCAGGTTGTGGTACTGCTGGTGCGGCTGTGGCTTGACGGACTCTGGCCTACACCTGTCTGGTTCCTGCAGAGTATCACCGCAGGTCTTCTGTGGCCTTTTGCGGGTAAGGTTCTGTCCTGGCCCGAACGTCGTAAACAATCTGATAACGCACTCTGAGCGTTGTTTTTAACTGCACCATTATGGCTTTGGATTTTCAAAAAGACGATTTTGACATTAAGCCCTTCAGAAAGCGCCTTGCCTTTCTCTATGGCTTGGTCTTAGTCTTTTTTGCCCTTCTGGTGTGCCGTTTTGCATGGCTGCAGATTCTCAATCAGACCTCCTACGTTGAAAAAGCCGAACGCAACCGTACTGTAACCGTTCCGTTGCAGGGCACCCGCGGCCTGATTTTTGACCGCAACAACGAGGTGCTCGCTCAGAACCAGATGGTCTACTCGCTGGAAATCACCCCGGACAAGACCGGAGATCTGAAGCAGACGATTGAATCACTCTCAAGCATTATTTCCATTACACCGGCAGATATCCGGCGCTTTCACCGGCTCCGGGAGGACTTTCAACGCTACGACTCAATTCCGTTGCGCCAGGGGCTTAATGAAAAAGAGGTGGCAGTCTTTCTGTCGCAGGCCTGGCGTTTCCCCGGTGTGGAAATCAACCAGCGCCAGTTCCGTGTATACCCGAACGGGGCCACGGGGAGTCACTTTCTCGGCTACATAGGTTCGCTGTCGCAGCGTGATCAGGACCGGCTCAGCGATGAGGGAATCCTCGAGCAGTATGACGGGGAGCGCACCATCGGTAAGGTTGGCATCGAACGCAGCTATGAGGCGTTTCTGCATGGCAAACCGGGACATGAAACGCTGGAGATTACCGCCGGCGGTCATGCGGTACGCTCTTTGAGCATCACACCGCCTTCGGCAGGCAAAAACCTGCACCTGACTGTCGACATGAATCTGCAGCGTATTGTGGAGGAGCGATTCGGGGACAACACCGGAGCTCTGATTGCCATTGAACCCAAAACGGGGGATATTCTGGCGTTTGTCTCCAAGCCAACCTACGACCCGAATCTTTTCCCCGGCGGCATTGATCCGGAGTCCTGGAATGAACTCAATACCAATGAGGACAGACCGCTTTTTAACCGCGCCATGCGCGGGGTGTACCCGATCGGTTCCACCTATAAGCCCTTCATGGCACTAGCCGGTCTTTCCACAGGAGCCACAACGGCTGATTACGTACTCAACGACATCGGGTACTACCAGCTGGGCAACCACAAATTCCGTGACGCAAGCGGTGTTCCCAAAGGACCGCTGAATCTGCGGCGCTCTCTGGCACTCTCCTCTGACGTTTACTACTACTGGCTTGCCCACAAAATGGGGGTTGATGCCATTCATGACTACATGAAACCCTGGGGATTCGGGCAGAGAACCGGTATCGACCTTGTCGGCGAACAGGCTGGTATTCTGCCAAGCCGGGAATGGAAGGAAAAGCGCTTCAAGCGTGACTGGCTCATCGGGGATACGCCCTCCATCGGTATCGGTCAGGGCTACAACTCGTTTACCCTGCTTCAGCTCGCCCATGCGGTGGCCACTCTGGCCAACAAAGGGGTGGTTATGACTCCGCATCTGGTCAAAACCATTGAGGATCCGCTCAAGCAGACTTTCACAGTGGTTGACGAAAAACCGACCAATACGATTCCCATTAAGCCCGCTCATCTGGAAACAGTTATCAGCGGCATGGTGGATGTGACTAAAATCGGTACTGCACGCCGGATTTTTGCCGGGTTCCCGATCGATGTGGCAGGCAAAACCGGTACCGCACAGGTGATCTCTGTTGCGCAGGACGAAAACTTCAAAACGAAGAAACTGCGTAAGCGTCAGCAGGACCATGCGCTCTTTATTGCCTTCGCACCGGCCAAAAATCCGAAGATTGCTCTGGCGCTGCTGGTGGAAAACGGCGGGTTCGGGGCAAGTGCCGCCGCACCTATCGCCCGTACAGCGCTTGAATACTGGCTGCTGGGCAAAAACGATCTCGGGCTGCCGCCCCCGCCTCATGTCGTCAGAGAAGCAGAAGAAACACCGCCCTCAAAAGGGGCTCAACCTAAACGGAAAGCCAAATGATTGATCATGTCTCTTTTGTGTTAGGGCGCTCCCTTAAGGGGTTACTTCACCGCCTTACTCAGATCGATCTTGTGATCCTTTCTGTGGTCGTGCTGGTCAGTACGATCGGCTTTATCGCGCTGTTTTCGGCCAGCTACTCCATGCCTTGGCGTATGGAGGATCAGATCCGCAATCTCGCCGCTGCCGGTCTGGTCATGTTTATTGTGATGAATATCCCTGTCAAGGCGCTCGCCAAAATTGCTGTTCCGCTTTTCATTGTCGGTTGCGTACTGCTGCTGATGACACATCTTTTCGGAATTACCGTGAAAGGAGCAACCCGCTGGCTCAACATCGGCATTCGCATCCAGCCGTCAGAAATCATGAAGCTCACCACGCCGCTCATGCTGGCCTGGTATTACCAGAAACGCGGTGAAAACACCTGTATATGGGATCACCTGTTTGCTCTGATCTTACTAATGATCCCTGTCGGGTTTATTCTCAAGCAACCTGACCTTGGTACCGCCATTCTGGTGGCTATTGCCGGGCTTGCTGTCATTTTCTTTGCCGGTCTCAATATCAGGGTGATTGTCACGGCAGTAGCCGGCTTTCTGCTCTCTCTGCCATTCATATGGACAATGCTTCACGACTATCAGAGAGAACGCATTCTGACGCTGCTTGATCCGTCAAGGGATCCGCTCGGTAAGGGATTCCATATCAATCAGGCACTGATCGCCATCGGCTCAGGTGGTTTTTCAGGAAAGGGTTGGATGGAGGGAACGCAGGCGCATCTGGATTTTATTCCCGAGAGAACTAGCGACTTTCTTTTTGCTGTCTACAGTGAGGAGTTCGGTTTCGTCGGAAACCTTATCCTTCTGATTCTGTACGCCATCCTGATCGGACGAAGCTTTTACATTGCCGCTTATGCAACAAACCGCTTCTCGCGTTTGCTTGCCGGAGCTATCGGCACTATATTTTTCACGTACACCTTCGTCAATATGGGCATGGTGAGCGGGATTCTTCCGGTGGTCGGAGTCCCTCTGCCTTTTATGAGTTACGGTGGTACGGCACTGATGATTCTCGGTATCTGCTCGGGCATTCTTCTGTCAATATCTGCAGAAACAAGGCGGGCGTCCCGTTAAAGAATCCATCCGGTTGATTGTAGAGAGTCGGGTGTTGTGCGGCTCTCAAGAAGTGTGAGGTTATTGATGCGTGCTTTTTTACTGCCTTTTGTGATTGTGATTCCGCTCCTGCTGAGCGCCTGCTCGTCCACCCACGGACCCGGCTCTGGAAAATACTTTCAGAATGACGGACCTCCCAGCAGTGAAGAGGCCGACGGCCCGGACGCCCAGCCGCGGGTAGAACCCTTCAAATCCGGCACGCTCAAACCCTACCGGGTGCTGGGAAAAACCTATGTACCGATTACCGAGGATGTGCCCTTCTCACAGACCGGCACCGGCTCCTGGTACGGCAAGCAGTTTCACGGCAAAAAAACTGCCACAGGGGAAATCTACAACATGTTCGCGATGACGGCTGCTCACCCGACACTGCCCCTGCCGAGCTATGCGGAAGTGACCAATCTGGACAACGGCCGGAAAATCATTGTGCGTGTGAACGACCGCGGTCCCTTTATCAACAGCCGTGTGATTGACCTCTCCTATGCAGCGGCCAAACGTATCGGCTACGCCAATAAAGGCACGGGACACGTACGTGTGAGACGTCTTACTTTCAGTGAAATCCGCTCAGGGCGGTACGACTCTACTCAGACACCTGCAGTCAGTACCAGTACAGCAGCGGTTACACCCATCGAAAACGAACCTGTTCGGGTGAGCCCTGTTTCGCCTTCTGCACGGGGAGAACCTGTACCTGCAGTCAGCACAAGCACGCCTGCAGCAGAACCTGTGATGCCTGATTCGCCGACCGGCAACTGGGGTGTTCAGGTCGGTTTCTTCAGTGAAAAGGACAACGCGCAGGCTTTCCTCGCTCACTCAGAGGCGACACTCTCGAGCATGGGCGATCAGCTCAGCACCCGAATTGTGAAAGAGAACAACGGCTACCGGGTCATTATCGGCCGGTATGCCTCCTCTGACACCGCCAGAACTGCTGCTCAGGCAATCGGCAACAATCTGGGCGTATCAGCATTTCCTATTCAGAGGTAAAACCTATGAAAACCTATATTCATGATGCCTGGAAGGGGGATACCCTCGAAGCCTTGAGCCGGTTTATCAGCATTCCGGCCAAGTCCAAGGATTTTGATGACCAGTGGCAGGAACACGGTTTTCTGCACCGCAGTCTCGAGGAAGGTAAATCCTGGGCGCAGAAGCACTTTCCCAGCGGTACATTTGAAATCATTCAGCTTCCCGGTATTCCGCCTGTTCTCTTTTTCGATATTCCCGCCACAGGCGGGCATACCGGAAAACCGGTACTTTTTTACGGGCATTTTGACAAGCAGCCCGAAACCAGCGGTTGGGATGAAGGGCTCGGTCCCTGGACACCGGTTGTAAAGAACGGCAGACTGTACGGTCGTGGTGCTGTTGACGACGGATACTGTTTTTACAGCACGCTCACTGCCGTTAAGGCACTGGAAGTGAGCGGAAAATCCCACCCCAGGATCTGCGGTCTGTTTGAAACCGATGAAGAATCGGGTTCGACCGACCTCGCACAGTACATCAATATGCTCAAGGACCGTGTTGGCTCCCCGGCCTTTATCTGCATCCTGGATCTGTTTGCTACCGACTTCTCCCGTGTCTGGATTACCCAGTCTCTGCGCGGCATTGTCGGTCTGATTGTCAAGGTCAGTGTTCTTTCCGCCCCCTCTCATTCCGGCGTGGCGAGCGGTATTGTGCCCAGCTCCTTCCGGATCATGAGAGCACTGCTGGACCGACTCGAAGACAGCCGTACCGGAGAGGTTCTCATTAAGAGCATGCACAGTCCGATCCCCGGATATATTCTCGATATGGCCAAAGACATCTCCGCAGAGTATGACCCCCGTACCGGATTCAAATACCATGCCGGCACGCAGTCTGCACAACCCGATGCATACACGGCACTGATTGCAGGCACCTGGAAGCCCACCCTGTCCGTGCTCGGTGCAGACGGTCTTCCGCCGACAGCCACGGCCAGCGGTCTGGTGCGCTCGAGTACCTCTCTGAAATTGAGCTTCCGTATTCCGCCCGGAGTCAATGCCAGAGCAGCGCTGGATGACACCATCCGCGCTCTGACCACTGATGTGCCCTACAATGCGACCGTTGAAATCAGCCAGGCTTCCGCCAGCGAAGGTTTCTGCGCGCCGGAATGGCCTCAGTGGCTCAGACAGAGCAGTGAAAAGATTACCCGGAATCTGTTTGGCACCTCTGTTGGCTCAGTCCTCTGCGGAGCCTCCATCGGTACGCTGCCGGCATTCCAGGCTGCTTTCCCCGGTGCCCCCTTCATCAACACCGGCGCTCTCGGTCCTGACAGCGGTGCTCATGCAGCCAATGAGTGGCTTGATCTTGCCTATGTTGAAAAACTCACCGAATGGGTGGCCGAGGTCGTCGGCAGCATTCCGGAGAACTGAACATGAGACGAGACACTGTCACACAGGTCATCGTGCAGTGGGAAAACGGCGAATGGGACAACTTTGGTACCCCGCTTGAAGCCGAGCAATACATCAACTACATGCTCGAGGAATGGGGTGTTCCCGTCGCCGCCTGGCTCGAAGATATGAAAGGCAATAAAAAATGGGACTTCCTGATAGTGGAAGATTCCAGTGGCATTATCCGACTGGAGAGTTAAAGTGAGTCATTGTGAACTCTGCACAGCTGCGCACCCGAAAGAGGTCTGGCGCAATGAGCATTTTTACCTGATCGACGCTTCTTCTGATGAGTTTCCGTGTTTCCTCCGGCTCGTCAGCACAAGACATGTGGCCGAAATGTCAGATCTTCCGCAGTCCGAACGCGAAGAGCTCTGGTTGCTTCTGGATCGTATTGAACGCACTATGCGTGAGATGATGCATCCGGACAAGGTCAATCTGGCCCAGTTCGGCAACATGGTCCCCCATGTGCACTGGCACGTGATTGCCCGCTGGCGTGATGATGTTTATTTCCCGGAATGTCCCTGGGGAAAGCGTCAGAAAGACACACTTCCTGCAGAAACAGCCCAACGCCGTGCTTTTACCGGGAAGCTGATTGAAGCACTCGCTAAAGCGCTCTGACGTTCAGCAGTACTAGTACGGGCAGGCACGGAGTTTGAAACCGTGTTTCTTGACAAAACTCTGTACCAGTGAGAACTGCGACTCAGACATATTCAGGAAAGTGATCTCTGAAAGAGGTTCTGCAGACAGAACCTCTTTTTTCTTAAGTCCGAGCGGAAGTGCCGGCGCTTTCATTTTCAGTGCGTTCAGAGCCAGTTCTGCTTTGATCTGGGTGGCAAAGAGACCGAGCTCCAGATAGGGACGGCCTTTTTGTGATTTTTCCTGATACTTCACATTCATGGCATCCAGAGCCGCCTTTGCTTCGTTGAGCGCTGCTGCTCCGGAAAAGGTTTGCGTAACCAGTGTGACAGTAGTGTCCGGGCTCGCCGACTGAATCAGAAAGTGTGACGTAATGCCAAGACGCTCCATGTCTTTATGAAACTGAGTCAGTCTGGTGTCAGGGAAAGGACCGAAGATCGCGCAAGCCTGCGTCGGCTCTTTTTCCTCGATCTCCAGTGCATCAGCCAGAGGTGAGAAAGTCTCCTCTCCTGCGTTCAGAGAGGAGACGACCTGAGCATCACTTCCGTCTGTTTGCGGTGTTTCCAGAACCGGCTGCGTGAAAGTCAGACCGGAAATGGGAGCCGAACCTTCCAGCAGCGTCACCTCTTCGGAGTCATTCATCCCATACAAAGGAATCAGTAATCCTAAGGCCGTCAGGCCCAACAGCGCCGCTAGAACTTTCGACATAACTACAGCTCTCCATTAATCTGATGCGCTCGGCGCGCAAGTCCTCCCAATACCAGATTATGCCTGATTATGAGATTCGGGACGGCAGACTGCAGATGCGGGGCGATAAACTGGGCGGCACCTCCGGCAAGAATCACGTGCGGCTCCTGCCCCTGAGAGCGCATGGCATCCACACTGCGGAGCACCAGACCAACCTGCGAATCAATAATTCCTGCCGTGATCGCCTCCTCGGTACTGCTCGGGAAAGCTTTGTACACACTCAGCCCTTTGTTTAGGGTCGGAATCGTTTCAAGCAGACTCGAATGCATCAGTGACGGGCCGGGAGCTATTCTGCCGCCCTGAAACCGGTACACATTCGGCTCTTCAAGAAACACTGAGTCGACTGTTGTTGCCGTGCCCATATGCACGACAAGCAGCGGTTCATCAGGAATATAGGAAAGGGCGCCGATGGCTGCATACCAGCGGTCTGCACCAAGCTGTTTATAGCGGGCATAACCGTTGCGGAGCACAAACCCCGACGAGGTGAACTGTTCGGCAGGACGTACCCACTCCCATCGGATGTGATGTTCATTGAAGAATTTCGTCAGCGAAAAGGCGATTTCCGGTGCAGCAACCGTGCAGCCGAGTACATGCGTGGGATTAAGACTCTTCCAGAGCTCGTAGAGTTCTTTCTTAAAATGCCCTTCACCGTTGTGCACAATGGTGTGCGGGTTGTCGGGATTATCCAGTGTCGCCCACTTCAGGGCTGTATTTCCCACATCAATGAGAATAAATTTTTCTTTCATAACTTTGGAAAAATAGAGCCGTTCCTGATGCTTTGCACACCCGCACCGGTTTCCAGCAGCAGGTTGCCCGAGATATCAATTCCGCAGTTGCGGCCCACAAGTACTTTCTCAGGAAGAACGACACGCAGACTTTCCCCTCGAAAAGCATCAAACTTTTCCCACTCCTGAGGCAGAGCAGGCACTGTGCTGTGGATTTTACCGATAAGCGCAGTGATCAGACGCAAAAAAATCGTATCCCAATCCTTCTCTGCAATGGCTTCACGGTCTGTAAAGAGACCTCGCATAGACCACTTATCCAGTCTCACCACCTCTGGTGTATGGAGATTTATTCCGATTCCGATAACGAGTTTAGGGGCACCCGAATCCACCACCTCGGAAAGAATGCCACCTGCCTTTGCGCCCTCCAGCCAGAGATCGTTTGGCCATTTCAGGGAAAGCGCAATGCCAAGCTGCTCACGTATCACCTCCGCTACCGCCAGGCCGGCCCTGATCGAGATTGCTCCTTCAATAGGCACACCGGAAACAGCCACACTGAAAAGCATCGCATCCGTGACATTGTGCCAGCGATGCCCGCGTGTTCCTCTGCCGGCTGTCTGTTCATAGGCAAGTCTCACTCTCGGCAGCACAGGCTGTGCGGCAGACTTCAGGTACTCCTTCAGGTCGTCGTTGGTTGAACCGGTACTCTGCACCACGTCGAGTGCAATACCCTGAGCCCTGAAGCGCTCAGGTGCTGCTGGTGAAAGTGAGAATAGTCGCTGCTTTGTCACTGCAGAAGTCCCTCAACCAGGATGAGTCCTAAAACAAAAAGGCGGAAATATTCAATGTCCGTACAGGCAATCCTACGCTAAAATTCCATTTTCCTGTTCTGTTTTTTGAGAACACCGGCATCTCATCAGACTTTTCTCTTTTGATATTTCTTAGATCTGGACAAAATTTCAATCATGGCTGATCAATCTTCAAAACAAGAGGAACTGCTCCAGTTCCCCGTTGATTTCCCGATGAAAGTGATGGGGGCTAACGAGCCGGATTTTCCGAAAATCATTGCTGAACTTACCCGTGCCCATTTTCCTGACTTTGATGACAGCCTGACCACTCAGAAGATTTCCTCCAAGGGCAATTACATGGCTCTGGGCATCGTGGTTCATGCCACCTCCAAAGAACAGCTCGATAACTTTTACCGTGCTCTTACCTCGCACCCCAAAGTTAAAGTCGCGCTCTAACCATGATTACCTCCCTGCCGTATCCCGGATTTACACGCGCCTGGCTGTCCTTTATCCGCCCGAAAACATGGGGTGTTGCTGTTGCGCCTGTCGTATCCGCTCTGGCACTGGCCTATGTCGAGCGAGGTGTCTTTAATCCTGTTGTGGCTGTTTTCACCCTGACGCTGGCACTGCTTATGCAGATCATCACCAATATGGAAAATGATCTCGGCTACACCGTCAGAAAAGCGGAAACCGGAAACAGGAAAGGACTGCCGCGCGCAACAGCAAACGGCTGGATTTCCATTCATGCGGCAACGCTGGCGATTCGCGCCACCATGCTGCTGGCGCTGCTCAACACACTGTTTCTGGTGTATGTCGGTGGCTGGGGTTTTCTGGTGATCGGGCTTGCCTCCATACTCGCAGCCTACTGTTATATGGGCGGTCCGTATCCGATCGCCTACACACCGTTCGGTGAAATCACCGTTCTGATCTTTTTCGGTCTTACGGCAGTCTGTGGCAGCTACTATCTGCAGATTGCCGATATCAGCACCAATGCTGTTCTGCTCGGCTGTGCCATCGGCTCCACCGCAGCCTCTGTGCTTGCGGTAAACAACTGGCGGGATCGGGAGCACGACGCCAGTATTTCCAGAAAAACACTGGCCGTCTGCACATCGCCGGCGACTTTTATTGTGCTCTTCGGCGGCATGATGCTGATGCCTTTTGTTCTGCAGACGGTTATCGCCTGCTCTCTCGGAAATATCTGGCTGCTGCTTCCGCTGGTGCTGCTGATCCGTATTCCCGGACTGATTAAAAGCTTCGCCGGCAAATCAGGGATGGAACTCAATGCGGTGATGTTTGCCTGCGTGAAATTCGGTCTGTTTTTCTCCGCACTTTTCACAGCCGGCGCTGCCCTCTCCCTGCTCTGATTGATCTCACTGTCAGTATTCCACGGTATAGGGCTTGCGCTTCACCCGGATTTTGGCCACCTCTTTTTCAAGAAACGGCCAGAGCTGTTTTTTCAGATCTGCCGCCACAAAATTCAGTCCGAACTTGTGCGCATAGAAAAAGCCCTCCAGCGTCATTACACAGACAAGAATCGGAGTACGGCGAGGTTCGGGCAGTGCTGAAATTCTGGAAAAAAGTTTCCGGTACCACTCCCGCATAGGCTCGATCATCTCATCATCCCCGGCAAAATGAGACAGCAGTGCAAGCCCCACCTGAGCCCAGCCTCTGTTGTTCGTCTCAAAGGCCTTAAACCATTCTATATACCCGGCAGCAAGCACATCCGCCTCATCCCCTTCAAAGAGACCGACATACTTTTTCATCTCCTCGTCCATGTGTTCGATATAGTGCTGAATCATTGCCCGGTGCAGGTCACGTTTAGTCCTGAAATGATAGGTCAGCGCCCCTTTACTTGCCTGAGCCTGAGCAGCCACTCTGTCAAGAGTCAGACTGTCTATTCCATCCTGACGTAAAACGTCATATGCCGCCTCTATAAGGGCCTTTTTCATTTTCTGCGCTTTTTCGCCTGCCATCATCACTCCAGTCAATTCTGTCCGATTCACCGATGAACCAGAAGGTATAGTACGCAAAAACGCCCCAATTGAGGAGGTTTTACTCCTCACCATTGAGGCGTTCCTGCTCTATCCCGTTAGAGGGACTTTCATCCCCGGGAAAGTCGTTTACTTGGCAGCGCGTGCTGCTGCTTCACCGGCAATACGTCCGAAGACAATAATGTCTGTATAGGCATTGCCACCAAGGCGGTTGGTACCGTGTGTTACCCCGGTCACTTCACCGGCAGCCCAGAGACCCGGTATCGTCTTACCCTCCTTGGTCAGTACTTCCGCCTTCTCGTTGATACGCACACCGCCCATGGTGTGGTGTGTCGACGGCACAGCCTTGATCACGTAGTACTTGCCCTTGGACATATCAACCAGACCGGCACGATGATGGAAGTCTGCGTCATTGCCTTTACCTGCCATGGAAGAGACACGCTTAACCGTTGCTTCAAGCTGCTCAAGCGGCATCTTCGTGAAATCAGCAATGCACTTGAGATCCTTACAGGTCGTCATAATACCCTGCTTGGTGAAGGCGTCGTATTCGGTCGGATGCTCCTTGACCGTATTGCTCACGGAACCGATCTTATCGTTCCAGAGAACCCAGGTGTACCCGCCGGTCTGCTTGAGAATTGCCTCAGAGAGCACGTCACGGCGTTCAAGTTCTTCAACGAAACGCTTGCCTTCCTGATTGAGCATAATGGCACCGTCAAATCGGGAGTCTGCAATCAGCTCAATCACACCGGAGATCGGGTCACAGATCGGATACGTCTGGATATAGCCCATGTTAACAAGTTCAGCACCGGCACGTTCCGCCATATACAGAGCCTCACCGGTGGTGCCGGGGGCATCGGTCGTCTTGAAGCGTTCATCAATCTTGGGATTGTATTTCTTCACCATGGCTGCATTGGCGCCGAACCCGCCTGTGGCAAGAACCACACCGCCCTTAGCCTTGAAGGTATAGGTCTCGCCGTCCATAGTGGCTTTAACCCCGACGACACGACCGGACTTGTCTTTGATCAGTTCCTCCGCCTTCATGTTGCGGATAACAGGAATACCGAGTTTGTCTGCCTTTGCCTGGAATTTAGAGATGAATTCCGTTCCTGTATGACCGAACGGAATGAGAGCACGCTTGCGGCTGTGACCGCCGAAGAAAAAGAGATTATCGTCCTCGAAACGCACACCCAGATAATCACGACACCACTTGGCAGCATCCAGAGCGTTATGGGTCATCACATTAATGACCTTCAAATCGCCTTTTTCATCGCCGCCCTTGTAGGTGTCCTGTGCATGGAGTTCGGGCGAGTCGTCATTAATCCCCAACTTCGGCTGAACCCAGTTTTTAGCGGCATTCATTTCCGCACCTGAAATCAGAGAGTTACCACCCACTGTCGGCATTTTTTCAAGCAGAACCACTTTGGCCCCGGCATTTTTCGCTGTGATAGCGGCTGAGAAGCCTGCACCGCCGGCACCGATAACCACCACGTCATACTGACTGTCACGAGGCAGTTTGGAGGCAGCTTTTTTCAGCGCTTTTTTGTCAGCCTTCGAAAGAGTGACACCGGCCTTTTTAGCAGCATCTTCGACCGCATCAAGGAAACCTTTGGACGTGAAGGTGGCACCGGAAACCATATCCACATCTGTGGAGCTGGTGCTGACAACGTGATCCTTCAGCGTGGTATACACCTCTTTGCTGAGCACGGGATTTTCGTGGTCTTTGAGAACTTTAATAGCCTTGATTTTTCCTGCATCAAATGTCACAGCAACACTGATATCACCGTGTTTGCCGATGCCTGTACCTTCAGTGGTCAGCGGCGCAGCTGTCAGAGGCGCAGAAAGGGTACCAATGGCAAGCATCGCAGCAATAGAAAGTAGTGTTTTTTTCATCTGGTCCTGATCCTTTCCCACAGCGTGGGTCTCTTAACGAATACCTCTATTCTAGGATAAGAACCGACCGACCAGTCTGTTTTGTGTAGGCAAACCACCTTAGGATTTTCCCTAACTTTTTTCGGGACATTTAGCTCAAGAGGTCAGGATGAAACTGAAAGATAACCTCAGAATTTTGTAAACACCAACCAAAAAAACGTTAAAAGTCTCTATTTTTCAACAATTTATCCGCCTTTACAGAGATATCCTTTCGATTGCCGTGGCCTAAATCCACAGATGCTTAGAGCAAAGTATTGTTTTAAGATCACTTTCCGTTGAAGAAGTAGTTAAAAACTAATCACAAACCGTGAACACCTCTGTTTTTCAACCAATTTCACAATTTTATGTAAAGCCGTTATATCAAAATTACTATGCTCCAGGACAGAACGATATTTCTTTTCGAAACAGAATATTTTACACAATTAAATAACCAACACAACAAAGAAAATTTTCAACAAGCGAGAACAATAGAAAAAGTCAACATAAAATAATAAAAAACAAACAATCAATAATTTACCTGAGTCACATCAAACATATTCAATATTATTCTTTTTCATCCATTAAATCCACCCTTCGATATCAGCAAACACCAGCTGCTTCTTCAGGGTGCTGACAGGCCATTCACGAGAAAGCGTCCGGTTCTCTAACCTCATGTATTTCAAGACGATTGCAGGAGCCCCCCCCCCACAGTTCGCCCTCCTCCCTTCCTTCTTTCTCTCTCCTCACCTGCAAACCGCGAAGCAGAGACAGCTTCCCAGCAGTTTACCAAAAAGTGAAAATATTAATAACTTCGTGAAAATCAGCATATATCACACGTTTATTACCCATCAAATCAACAAAAAATTCCAACATCAACACCGAAAAGCATAAGTAATTTTAGAGTCTTCATGCATGTTTGTGGTAACAGCTGAGAAGATACTGCCTTCTTAAACGCCTTTACGGGAAACGGGGATTGGGCAAAATTCGTGATCCTTATCATTGCTCCTC
>ERZ838399.53-NODE-53-length-122154-cov-11.135013_pt1 | contig 122154 bp, 167 predicted proteins | sample MGYA00519683_ERZ838399 | MGnify/ENA primary metagenome ERZ838399 (study PRJEB31850, sample SAMEA3708833) | human gut metagenome | biome: human gut; feature: human-associated habitat; material: faeces | place: China | collected 2014 ...
TGTTACAAGTTGTCAACGGGCTGAGGTAAAGCGGGTCCTGCACTGCGATGCAACAGCAAGGGCGGATATGGACGTTCTTCTGTCAAAAAGCCTTCCTGATACCGAATCATTTTCACCCCAACAAATACAAATTTATTACACTTCCTCCGCCAACTCTTCCCACCGCTCGTACAAGACTTCCAGCTTTTCCTCATTTTCAGCCCGCTCGGTAGAAAGTTTCTGACATTCGATGGAGTTGGAGTAAATTTCTTCTTTTGTCAGTTCTTCATCGATTACGGTATTTCGTTCTTCCAGCTTTGCAATTTCTTCTTCTGTCTTTTTCAGATCGTTTTTGCGTTTCCGCTCTTTTGCCTGCTGTTCTTTCTGCTCCTGCCAGCTCAATTTGGATTCTGTCTGATTGTCGGAAGAAGATTCCGAGGGAGCAATACCGGCAGATACGGCAGTGGCAGATGCGTATGCCCGGGTCAGTTCTTCTTTCTTTTCAAGATAGTAGTCATAGTTTCCGATATAATTTACAAAAGTCTGATTGACAAGCTCCAAAATGCGGGAACAGGTCTGATTAATAAAATACCGGTCATGGGAGACATAAAGAACCGTTCCGCTGTAGTTGTTCAGGGCTTCTTCCAGGATTTCCTTGGAGGTAATATCCAGATGGTTGGTAGGTTCATCGAGAATCAGGAAATTTGCCTCGGACAGCATCAGCTTTGCGAGGGATACACGTCCTTTTTCGCCACCGCTGAGTGTACGGATTTGTTTAAAGACTTCCTCCCCGGTAAACTGAAATGCAGCAAGTGTATTGCGGATCTGCGTATGAGTCAGGGATGGGTAGTCATCGGAAATTTCATCGAAAATCGTCTTTTCATCATGAAGGACGTGATGTTCCTGATCGTAATATCCGATTTTGACTTTTGATCCAAGCGTGAAAGATCCCTCGTCTGCAGAGACTACTTGGTTGATAATTTTTAACAGGGTAGTTTTTCCTGTACCATTATCACCAATGATGGCAACGTGTTCCCCGCGATGGATCTCAAAGCTGATATCCTGAAAAAGTTGCTGGCTGTCAAAGCGTTTGGACAGATGTTCAACTGTCAGGACGTCCGATCCGCTGATACAGGACGGCTCAAGAGAAAAGTGCATTTCGCGGACGCTTTCAACGGGCTTTTCAACAGGAGTGATACGGTCCAACATTTTTTCCCGGCTTTCAGCCCGCTTGATGGATTTCTCCCGGTTGAAAGAACGAAGTTTCTCGATGACTGCCTGCTGATGCTTTATTTCACGCTGCTGGTTCATGTATTCTTTCAGGCGGGCATCACGGATCTGTTGCTTTTTTGCTGCATAGGCTTTGTAGTTTCCCATATACATACGAATATGAGCCTGATCGACCTCAATGACTTTTGTTACGACACGGTTCAGAAAATACCGATCATGGGAAACAATCAATACGGCTCCTGAATAATTTAAAAGATACGTTTCCAACCATGCAATGGAACTAAGATCCAGATGGTTGGTCGGCTCGTCCAGTAAGAGGATATCAGGGCTTGTCAGAAGCAGTTTTCCAAGAGAGACTCGTGTCTTCTGACCTCCTGAGAGGGTATCGGTCTGCTTGGAAAAATCATCCTCTGTAAATCCAAGCCCCTTCAGGACACCAGTGATTTCACTTTCACAGGCATAGCCATTTTTGGCCTCATATTCAGACTGAAGCCGGTTGTATGTATCCAGCCGGTTTTTCAGATCTTCCCCGGTTAAGGATTTCAGTTCCTGCTCGATGGAACGAAGCTGGGCTTCCATTGCAAAGATATCGGCTTTTGCACTTTTTACTTCCTCATAGATTGTATTGCCGGATGTCAGATCCTGACGCTGTGCAAGATAACCGAGAGTCTTCCCTTTGGCAAGAATAACATCGCCACCGTCCAGGGGTTCCTCCCCGATGATCATTTTCAGAATCGTAGATTTCCCGGCACCATTGATCCCGACAAGAGCTGCCTTCTCCCGGTCTTCAATATGGAAAGAACCGTCGCAGACAATGGTATGTTCGCCGAATGCTTTATTCAGATTGTGACAGGCTAAAATCATAATCAATAAACTCCTTATATCATAATTCTTATTTTAAAATGGCTCTTCATTATTATAAAACTCCAAGTATCTATTATATCGAAAATAGCCGAAAATACAAGAAGTAGGAAAGTAAAGTTTGACAGAAGTTTAACTATTCTATATAATGTTGGGTAGATTATGATGTGGAGGGCAATGGAAGTGGAACAAAGAAAAATATCACGTGCCGTAATTTCCAGGCTTCCAAGATATTATAGATATTTGGGAGACCTGCTTGAAGCGGGTGTAGAGAGGATCTCATCCAATGACCTGAGTAAAAAGATGCAGGTAACAGCATCCCAGATCCGGCAGGATCTGAACAATTTCGGCGGATTTGGACAGCAGGGCTATGGATATAATGTAAAGTACCTTTATACGGAGATTGGAAAGATACTGGGACTGGATAAGGATCATAACTTTATTATCATCGGTGCCGGTAATCTTGGACAGGCACTGGCAAATTATGCATCATTTGAACGGAATGGATTTATTTTAAAAAGTTTATTTGATGTGAATCCGCGTCTTGAGGGAGTGACGATCCGGGGAATCCCTGTCAGAATGCTGGATGAACTGGAAGGATATCTGCAGGAAAATGATATTGAGATTGCAGCTCTTACACTTCCCAAGTCAAAAGCGGAGGAAGTAGCGGATGTCCTGGTAGCGAATGGGATCAAGGCCATCTGGAATTTTGCACATACGGATCTTACACTTCCCAAGGATGTCATTGTGGAGAGTGTACATCTTGCTGACAGTCTGATGAAATTGTCTTATAATATCAGCCAGCACAATGAAATTCAAAAATAGCAGAGGACTGCTGCGGGTATGGTCATAGCTGGACCGGTCCGCAGCAGTTTGTCTTTAAAAGAAAGGGGACTGCTCATGAGATATTTACCGGACGGAGAACAGATGAAGAAAGCAGATCAGTATACGATCCAGCAGATCGGTGTACCTTCTGTGGTTCTTATGGAGAGGGCAGCATTAAAAATTGTTGAAGTACTGGAAGAAAAGAAAAAGGATTTAAGGCGACCACTGATCGTATGCGGCAGTGGAAATAATGGCGGAGATGGATTTGCTGTGGCAAGACTTCTGGCTGAAAAGGGCTGCCATGTGGATGTGCTTTTTACGGGAAGAGAAAGCTCTATGACGGAAGAATGCAGATTGCAGGCTCAGATCGACAAAAATCTCGGGATTAATTTGTTTACAGAAATCCCCGAGAAAGAGTATACTGTGATCATTGATGCAATTTTTGGCGTTGGTCTGTGCAGAGAAGTTGCAGGACACTACAGAGATGTGATCGGATGGATGAACCGGCAGACGGCACAGAAGGTTGCAGTGGATATTCCATCAGGAATCTGTTCTGCTACAGGAAAGGTGCTTGGTATTGCATTTCAGGCGGAACTGACAGTATCTATGGCATGTCAGAAGCGTGGCTGTGCTTTGTATCCGGGACAGATCTGTGCGGGAGAGGTTGTTCCGGTAACGATCGGGATTGATCCCGAGTACTTTTTTGAACAGAAAAGTGTCTGCATGACCTATGATAAAAAGGAGCTGGGAAATCTGCTGCCGGAAAGAAAAGAGGATTCGCATAAGGGCAGTTTTGGCAGAGTTCTTATGATCACCGGCAGTCCGGGAATGGCAGGAGCAGCTTATCTTTCAGCTACAGCAGCGTATACGGTTGGTGCCGGACTTGTCCAGATCTATACAGCAGAAGAGAACAGGCAGGTACTTCAGGGACTTCTTCCAGAGGCGATCATTTCCTGCTATAGAGAGTATGATGAAGAGAAACTGGATCAACTGATCGGGTGGGCAGATGTCATCTGTATCGGCTGTGGATTAGGACAAAGCAGTAGATCAGAAAAGATTTTGCTGCATACAATAGAGAAAGCAAAGTGTCCCTGCGTGATTGATGCAGATGGACTGAACCTTCTTGCAGGAAGGAAAGATCTGTATAAAAAACTTGGGAAAAATATGATCCTCACCCCTCATATGAAAGAAATGTCCCGGCTGACAGGAATCTCTGTATCAGAAATTGTAGAACGGCGGTTTGAAGTACTTCACCGGTTTACCGAGGAATCCCCGTGTATCTGTGTCTTAAAAGACAGCAGGACGATAGTTGCCCAGAAAGACAGGCAGAACTTCCTTAATCTGGCAGGCAATGCAGCCATGGCAAAAGGCGGTTCGGGAGATGTGCTTGCGGGTGTGATCACCGGACTTCTCGCACAGGGAATGGATGGATTTCAAAGTGCAGTGACAGGCGTTTTTCTGCATGCCTGTGGTGGAGATGAGGCAAGGGATAAAAAAGGTGGTTACAGTGTTCTCGCAAGGGATCTGATCCATGGAATACAGGTAGCGATGAAGAAAGCAAAGGAGTGTAACTAAATGAAGAAATACAGCAGAGTTTGTGCATATATCGATTTGGATGCCATTGCATATAATATGGAGCAGATGAAAAAGCGGATTGGCGAAGACGGAAAACTGATCGCAGTCATCAAGACCGACGGATATGGTCATGGGGCAGTTCCGCTGGCGAAAATGTTTGAAGAGATGCCATATATCTGGGGCTATGCTGTTGCATGTATGGGAGAGGCGGCTGTCCTGCGTGAACAGGGGATCAAAAAGCCGATTCTGGTACTGGGATGTGTCTTCCCGGACGAATACGAGGAGATGGTAGAAAAAGAAATTCGTGCTGCGGTTTATACTGAAGAAATGGCACGGGGAATGTCAGAGGCTGCACAAAGACTTGGAAAGACTGCGTATTTTCATATTAAGATTGATACCGGAATGGGAAGGATCGGATTCCCGGTAACGGAAGAAAGTGCATCTTCCATTGAACGGATCAGCAGGCTTCCGAATGTGCAGACAGAGGCAATGTTTACGCATTTTGCAAAAGCCGACGAGCTGGATAAATCTTATACGTTAAAGCAGCATGAGAAATTTTTATGGATGAAAGAACTGATGGAGGAACGAAATGTTCCGATCCAGTATTTTGACTGTGACAACAGTGCCGGAATCATTGATTTTCCGGATCTCAAGCATGATATTGCGAGAGCGGGAATTTCCATTTACGGAATGTATCCATCAGACGACGTGGATCAGAATGCAGTGAGTCTGCGTCCGGCTCTGCGTCTGGTCAGTCATGTCAGTTTCGTAAAGGAAGTAGGAAAAGGTACATCGATCAGTTACGGTGGCACATATATTACAGAGAAAAAGATGAAGATTGCAACCATTCCGGTGGGATATGGAGATGGGTATCCAAGATCACTGTCAAATAAAGGGTATGTGCTGATCCATGGGAAAAAGGCAAGGATTCTTGGAAGAGTCTGTATGGATCAGTTTATGGTTGATGTAACGGAAATCCCCGATGTGGCATTTATGGATGAGGTGATTCTGATCGGACGGGATCAGGAGGAACAGATCAAGGTGGAGGATCTTGCAGAATTAAGTGGAAGATTCAATTATGAATTTGTATGCTGCCTGAGTAAGAGAATCCCACGTGCTTACCTGAAGAATGGAAAAATCATTTCGCAGACAGATTATTTTTAAAGGACGAATCTGAAGAATTTGTGAATACATCCGATGAATCCGGAGATACTTAAGTATAGCTTAACATAACGGAGATATCGGAGAGTGAAAATAAATGGTCAGACGAGGAGATATTTATTACGCAGATCTAAGCCCCGTGGTCGGATCAGAGCAGGGAGGGATACGACCTGTCCTGGTTATCCAGAATAATATCGGAAACCGGCACAGCCCTACGATCATCTGTGCGGCGATCACTTCAAAAATGAATAAAGCGAAACTTCCGACGCATATCGAGATCAGTACGAGGGATTATAATATAGTAAAAAATTCTGTGATCCTGTTAGAGCAGATCCGTACAATCGACAAGCAGCGACTGAAAGAATATGTATGTCATATAGATTCTGCAATGATGAAAAAAGTAGACGAGGCGATCTGTGTCAGCCTGAATCTGCCTACATAAGACAGGAACGTGGACTTTACAGATGAGAAAAAGCGTGGTAAACTTATTAAGATAATGCTCTGGTTGCGGAGAGCAGGATGAAGTACAAGTCTTAATTGATTTAAGTCAGATAGAAAAGGAGAATGAAAGTATGTCAGGACATTCTAAATTTGCGAATATTAAGCACAAAAAAGAGAAGAATGACGCAGCAAAGGGAAAGATCTTTACAAAGATCGGCCGTGAGCTTGCGATTGCAGTAAAAGAAGGTGGAAGTGCTGATCCGGTGAATAATAGCAGACTTCGTGATGTGATCGCAAAGGCAAAAGCGAACAATATGCCGAATGATACGATCGAAAGAAATATCAAGAAAGCAGCCGGGGAAGGTTCCGCAGATAATTATGAGCGTATTACATATGAGGGATATGGTCCGAACGGAACCGCCATCATCGTAAAGACTCTGACGGATAATAAGAACCGTACAGCATCAAATGTAAGAAATGCGTTTACAAAGGGAGCTGGAAATGTCGGGACTCCGGGATGTGTATCTTTTATGTTTGATGAAAAGGGACAGATTATTATCGATAAAGAAGAGTGTGATATGGACTCAGATGATCTGATGATGCTTGCACTGGATGCGGGTGCTGAAGATTTTAATGAAGAAGAGGACAGCTACGAAGTGCTTACTTCACCGGAGGATTTCAGTGATGTACGTCTGAAGCTGGAAGAGGAAGGAATTGCGATGGCTTCTGCGGAAGTTACGATGATTCCTCAGACTTATGTTGACCTTACAAAAGAAGAGGATATCAAGAACATCCAGAAGACACTGGATCTGCTTGATGAAGATGATGATGTGCAGGATGTATATCATAACTGGAATGAATAAATAACCTACTAAAAAGATATGGAGCAAGCTGAAATTGACAGCCTGCTCCATTTTTTAAGAAAATTTCAAGGAGGAAGAGGAAATGAGCAATTACAGAATTGAGACAAAGTGTGTGCAGTCAGGATATGAACCGGGAAATGGAGAGCCAAGAGTTCTTCCAATCTATCAGAGTACTACATTCCGTTATACCAGCAGTGAGCAGATGGGACGTTTATTTGACCTGGAAGAATCCGGTTATTTTTACACAAGACTGCAGAATCCGACGAATGATGCAGTAGCAGCAAAGATCTGTGATCTGGAAGGCGGAGCAGCGGCAATGCTGACCTCATCCGGTCAGGCAGCTAATTTTTATGCCATTATGAATATTGCAGAAGAGGGAGATCATATTGTATGTGCATCTGCCCTGTATGGCGGAACATATAACCTTTTTGCTCATACAATCCGTAAAATGGGTGTGACGGCTACTTTTGTTGATCCTGATTGCACGGAAGAAGAACTGGAAGCAGCATTTCAGGATAATACAAAGGCAGTATTTGGAGAGACGATTGCAAATCCGGCACTGGTCGTTCTGGATTTTGAAAAATTTGCAAAGGCGGCACATAAGCATGGGGTTCCGTTTATCGTAGATAATACATTTGCTACACCGATCAACTGCCGTCCGTTTGAGTGGGGGGCTGATGTTGTGACGCATTCCACAACAAAGTATATGGATGGTCATGCAACATGTGTAGGCGGTGCGATTGTTGACAGCGGTAATTTTGACTGGGCTGCTTACGGAGATAAATTTGCCGGACTGACAACACCGGATGAGACTTACCATGGAATCATCTATACACAAAAATTTGGAAAAGGTGCTTATATCACAAAAGCAACTTCCCAGTTGATGAGAGATTTAGGATCAATCCAGTCACCGCAAAATGCATTTCTCCTGAATCTTGGACTGGAGAGTCTGCATCTGCGTATGCCAAGACATTGTGAAAATGCAATTAAGATGGCGGAATATCTACAGGGACATGAAAAAGTAGCATGGGTAAACTGCCCGTCGTTACCTGGCAATAAGTATTATGATCTGACGCAGAAATATATGCCGAATGGAAGCTGTGGTGTCATCACTTTTGGATTAAAGGGTGGAAGAGAAGCTGCCGTGAAAATGATGGATAAGCTGAAACTGGTTGCTATTGTGACGCATGTGGCAGATGCAAGAAGCTGTGTCCTGCATCCGGCAAGTCATACACACAGACAGATGAATGAGCAGGAACTTCTGGAGGCAGGAGTACAGCCGGATCTGATCCGCTTCAGTCTTGGAATTGAAAATATTGAAGACCTGATCGCTGATGTAAAGCAGGCTTTGGAAGATTAATAACGATGAGAAGGTACAAGTGTAAATTGGATACATTTGTATCTTCTTTTTTATACCGGGGTATGAAGGAAAAACTGACAGTGGCAGAGTGTCTATACAGATCGTATGTTCCGCCCCGGACTGTTGTATGTATTCCTACATATTTATTATAAATCTGTTCATACTATGGTTCAGAACTTGCAGGAGGTGGAATCTATGGGAACAGAAAAAATGGATACAAAACAGGAACAGAGAAATAAGGAAAATGAAGAGATCCGCGAAATGGGGACGATGGAACTGGGAAAAAAGGGAAACCCGTATGGGATTCAGCTTCTGACGATCATCGGTGAGATTGAAGGACATGAGAATGTATCCGGAAATACAAAGGCTACAAAGTATGAACATTTGCTCCCACGGCTTGCGGAGGCAGAAGAAAATGATGAGATCGAAGGAGTACTGATCCTTTTAAACACAATGGGCGGGGATGTAGAAGCCGGACTTGGAATTGCAGAAATGATCGCATCCCTTGGAAAACCGACCGTATCACTGGTCCTTGGAGGAAGTCATTCTATCGGAGGACCGTTGGCTGTATCTGCAGATTATTCTTTTATTGTCCCGTCAGGCACGATGATTATTCATCCGGTTCGTTCTTCTGGAATGTTCATCGGAGTGATCCAGAGTTATCGAAATATGGAGCGTACCCAGGATCGCATTACCCGCTTCATTGCGTCCCATTCTCATATCTCCCAGGAACGGATCGTGGAGCTGATGCTGGATTCAACGCAGCTCGTGAAAGATGTGGGGACAATGCTGGAGGGAGAGGAGGCTGTCAGAGAGGGAATGATCGATGAAGTGGGAGGGATTCATGAAGCGTTTCAGAAACTTCATGAACTGATCGATGAGGAGAGAAGAAAAAAGAAGCAGGAAAAACCGGATGCAAAACCGGATCATTTTTTTGATGACACTAAAAAAAATTGATGGTATACTGAAATAAGTATGTGAAAATAAGGGGGAATTATATGGCTGCGAAGTCAACAAAAGGAAAGAAGAATACAAAAAGTACGGCAAAGAAGACGCAGCAGAAATCCGGACAAAGTCAGAACCGGGATGAGATCAGAGGGGAGATCATCATTCTGGGACTGCTTGCAGTGTGTATCCTTCTTGTCCTCAGTAATTTTGGACTGGGTGGAATTGTAGGCAAGACGGTGTCATCGGTAGTTTTTGGCATTTTCGGATTTATGGCATATTTTCTGCCGTTTATCTTATTTGGAGCAGTTGCATTTGGAATTTCCAATAAGGGAAATTCCCATGCTTACATAAAATTAGGAGCAGTTGCTGCATTATTTCTGATCCTGTGCGGAATGATTGAGCTTTTGTTCCATCCATACGATAAAAATGCAACATTATTTTCTTATTATGTCGCATCCAGTGAGCATAAGAATGCAGGAGGTTTCGCAGGAGGCTGTCTGATCCGGTTATTTTGTCCGCTTTTTGGAAAGATCGGTGCCGGTGTGATCCTGGTTGTACTGGGAATCATCAGTATTATCCTGATCACAGAGCGTTCTCTTCTGTCTCCCATCGGACGGAAAAGCAAAGTCGCATATGAAGAGGCAAAAAGAAAGAGACAGGAAACCGCAGTGATCCGTACGAAAGAGCGGGAAAGGAAAGAAAGAGAGCGGCAGACAGCTCAGGAGACAGAAGAGAGCGGAGCAGGAGTTCCTGGTGGAAAAGAGAAAAAGGCAAGAGGAGTTTCCTTTGCAACGACTCTTTTGCATGGGGAAGGAGAAGAGGAAGTACCGCGGGAGAGAAAAAGCAGAAGGCGGAGAAAATCTCCTGAGATCCAGGAACTGACCCCGGAAGGAGCAGTCCCTGACGGAGGAGATAGCGAAGAATCGGATCCGGGGCGGTTTGTTATTAACCGTGCAGAACCGCTTACAGCAGAAGAGACAGAGAAGACCGGAACAGAAAGATCTGCTGAAGAAGGAGTACCTGATGCAATGCAGATGCCATCTGATCCGCAGGAGATGCCGGCCAGACGGAACAGGAAAAATACGAAAGAAAATGCACAGGCAGTTGCAGCCGAGACAGCCAGTGTAGAGCAGTCTGTCAGGGCAATGGAAGAGCAGCCGCAGAAGATTTACCGCATTCCACCGATGAATCTTCTGGTAAAAGGGAAAAAGGGCGGTGGAGATTCCGATGCACATCTGCGTGCCACAGCATTAAAGCTGGAGCAGACACTTCAGAACTTTGGAGTAGGGGTTCATGTCACCAATGCAAGCTGTGGTCCGTCTGTGACCCGGTATGAGCTACAGCCGGAACAGGGAGTGAAAGTCAGCAAGATTGTCGGGCTGGCAGATGATATCAAGCTGAATCTTGCTGTCGCTGATCTGAGGATCGAAGCTCCTATACCGGGAAAAGCTGCTGTCGGGATTGAAGTCCCGAACAGTGAAAATACAGCCGTTATGCTGAGAGATCTGCTGGAGTCCGATGAGTTCAAGAACAGCAGATCACTGATCTCCTTTGCAGTTGGAAAAGATATTGCAGGAAAAGTTGTTGTGGCAGATATTGCAAAGATGCCGCATCTCCTTGTCGCAGGAGCGACAGGTTCAGGTAAATCTGTCTGCATCAATACCCTGATCATGAGCATTATCTACAAAGCAGATCCGGAAGATGTGAAGCTGATCCTGGTAGATCCGAAAGTTGTAGAACTGAGTGTATATAACGGAATCCCGCATCTGATGATTCCGGTTGTAACTGATCCGAAAAAGGCTGCTGGGGCTTTGAACTGGGCAGTTGCCGAGATGGAAAAGCGTTATAAGCTTTTCGCTGAGTACAATGTAAGGGACCTGAAAGGATTCAATGAAAAAGTCCTGAGAGGTGAGACCGGAGAAGATGCAAAGAAAAAACTTCCACAGATCATTATCATCATTGATGAGCTTGCAGATCTGATGATGGTAGCCCCCGGAGAAGTGGAGGGGGCGATCTGTCGTCTTGCACAGTTGGCACGTGCGGCGGGGCTTCATCTGATCCTTGCGACTCAGCGTCCGTCAGTGAATGTCATCACGGGACTGATCAAGGCAAATATGCCGTCAAGAATTGCATTTTCAGTTTCATCGGGAGTGGATTCGCGTACGATCATTGATATGAACGGGGCAGAAAAGCTGCTGGGAAAAGGAGATATGCTGTTCTATCCATCCGGTTATCCAAAGCCGGTGAGGGTGCAGGGATCCTTTGTCTCTGATAAAGAAGTTCAGAAAGTTGTAGATTATCTGATTGACAAAAATGGAAGTACGGCTTACAGTAATGAACTGGAAGAACATATGATGACTGCTGATGTTCCGACATCCATTTCAGGAGTATCTGCGGAGGATACAGATGACAGGGATGTCTATTTTACAGAAGCAGGACAACTGATCATTGACAAAGACAGGGCTTCGATCGGAATGCTCCAGAGAATGTTCAAGATTGGGTTCAACCGTGCTGCAAGGATCATGGATCAGCTTGCAGAAGCAGGAGTTGTCGGTCCCGAAGAGGGGACAAAGCCGAGAAAAGTTCTTATGTCAAAAGAAGAATTTGACGCATACATAGCGGAAAATAAGCAGGAATCGTAGTTTACAGAACTTGCATGAAAGTGTGAGGATGTTATTGAAAATAAGAGGGATGAACAAGGAGGAAACAGGAATGAAGACAGATATTCAGATTGCTCAGGAAGCAGAAATGAAGCACATCAGAGAGGTGGCAGAGGGTGCAGGAATCGCAGAGGATGAACTGGAATTTTATGGAAAGTATAAAGCAAAGCTTTCTGATGAACTCTGGGAACGGATCAAGGACCGCGAGGACGGAAAGCTGGTTCTTGTTACAGCCATTAATCCGACCCCGGCGGGAGAGGGAAAGACGACAATTTCTGTAGGTCTTGGACAGGCATTTGCAAAGCTTGGCAAAAAATCAGTGATCGCATTACGCGAACCATCTCTTGGACCATGCTTTGGAATCAAAGGAGGAGCAGCCGGTGGCGGTTATTCACAGGTGGTTCCGATGGAGGATCTGAATCTTCATTTCACGGGAGATTTTCATGCCATCACTTCTGCCAACAATCTGCTGGCAGCAATGCTTGATAATCATATCCAGCAGGGGAATGCCCTGGGGATCGATCCACGTCAGATCGTGTGGAAACGCTGCGTGGACATGAATGACCGTGTCCTGCGGAATATTGTAGTTGGTCTTGGAAGAAAGACCGACGGAATGGTAAGAGAAGATCATTTTGTTATTACAGTCGCCTCCGAGATTATGGCAATTCTCTGCCTTGCAGATGATCTTGCTGATCTTAAGAAGCGTCTGGGAAGAATTATTGTCGCTTATAATTTTAATGGAGATCCGGTGACAGCAGATGATCTGCAGGCAACCGGTGCCATGACTGCACTTTTGAAAGATGCAATCAAGCCAAATCTGATTCAGACACTGGAACATACACCGGCACTGATCCATGGTGGACCGTTTGCCAATATCGCACATGGATGCAACAGTGTGCGTGCCACAAAGATGGCCCTGAAGCTTGGCGATATTGCAGTGACGGAGGCAGGGTTCGGTGCAGATCTTGGAGCCGAGAAGTTTTTTGATATCAAGTGCCGGATGGCAGGATTGAAGCCGGATGCAGTTGTCCTGGTCGCAACAGTACGTGCATTAAAATACAATGGCGGTGTTGCAAAGGCAGATCTTGCAGAAGAAAATTTAGATGCACTTGCAAAAGGAATTGTAAATCTTGAAAAGCATATTGAAAATATTCAGAAATATGGTGTGCCGGTTGTTGTTACGCTGAATTCTTTTGTATCAGATACGGATGCAGAGAATGCATTTATTGAAAAATTCTGTCATGACCATAACTGTGAATTTGCACTTTCAGAAGTATGGGAAAAAGGCGGAGAAGGCGGCATCGCACTGGCTGAGAAAGTACTGGAGACGCTGGAGACAAAGGAAAGCCGTTTCCATCCACTTTACAGTGAAGAACTTTCTCTGAAAGATAAAATCCGTACGATCGCACAGGAAATCTATGGTGCAAGAGATGTGGTGTATGAACCGGCTGCGTCAAAGCAGATCGCAAAGATCGAAGAGATGGGATTCTCAGATTTCCCGGTATGTATGGCGAAGAATCAGTATTCCCTGTCAGATGATGCGAAGAAGCTTGGAAGACCGGAGAATTTTGATATCCATATCAGAGAAGTCTATGTCAGTGCCGGTGCAGGATTCGTTGTCGCTCTGACGGGTGCAGTAATGACCATGCCTGGACTGCCGAAAGTACCGGCAGCAAATGGAATTGATGTAACAGACGACGGAAAGATCACAGGTCTGTTCTAAGGATCTTCTGTCATACAGGAAAATAAAGATGTCAGGATTGTGGGAGTGCGTAGCACGAAACAATCCGTTGGCATCATTGTTGGGGGCTTTTGACCCCAACATCAAATAAAGGGTGTATAAAATAATAGGGTAACCGGAACAAGAAGGAGAAAAGAATGGCACAATTAATTGATGGAAAGGCAATTTCACAGCAGATTAAAGATGAATTAAAAGCTGAGGTAGAAGCATTGAAGAATGACGGAACGGACATTTGTCTTGCCGTCATTCAGGTAGGGGATGATCCGGCTTCTTCCGTTTATGTAAGAAATAAAAAAAGAGCCTGTGCATATATCGGAGTAGAATCAAGGGCATATGAACTGCCGGAGGATACGACAGAAGAGCAGCTTGTAGAGCTTGTAAAGGAACTGAATGCGGATGATACGGTAAATGGAATCCTTGTACAGCTCCCACTTCCTGCTCAGATTGATGAAGATAAGATCATCCGGACGATTTCGGCTGATAAGGACGTGGATGGATTCCATCCTGAAAGTGTGGGAAGACTGTGGATCGGGGAAAAGGGATTTTTATCCTGCACTCCGGCCGGTGTGATCCAGTTGCTGAAGCGTTCGGGAATAGAGATTGCCGGAAAGGAATGTGTGATCATCGGAAGAAGCAATATTGTCGGGAAACCAATGGCAGCACTGCTTCTCCGGGAAAATGGAACAGTTACGGTTGCACACTCCAGAACGAAGAGTCTTGCAGATGTGACAAGAAGAGCAGATATTCTGATCGTTGCAATCGGAAAAGAGCGTTTCATAACATCAGATTATGTTAAAAAAGGTGCGGTTGTTATTGATGTCGGAATGCATCGGGATGCAGAAAATCATCTGTGTGGAGATGTTGATTTTGCAGATGTTGAACCAGTTGCATCAGCGATCACTCCTGTTCCGGGCGGAGTAGGACCGATGACGATCGCCATGCTGATGAATAACTGTGTAGAGACTGTACGCAGCTAGGAGGTACCGGATCATGAAGTGTGTACATTGCGGAGCAAATATACCGGATGGTCAGTTGATCTGTCCCAGGTGCAATGCTGAAGTACAGATGGTCCCGGATTATAACCCGCTGGATGATGTTCTTGCAAGAGAAGTAAAGGGTTCGGTAGAAGGGGCTACCCGTCAGATCCGGACAGATGATGTCCGGAGACAGCGTCAGATGAGTCAGACCCAGAGTGTCCGTTCTACCCGCGTTCTGAATGAAAATGAGATGGAACGGCTCAGGGAGGCAAGAAGAGAAAATCTCCGTCGTTCTAAAGAACAGCAGAACCGGAGACAGGCGGAGAGGCAACAGACCGGAAATCTCAGAAAAGATTCACCGGAATACCGCAGGATTCAGCAAATGAAGCGGAGAGAAGCCGCAAAGAAAAAGAGAAGGAATCTTTTGCTCGTTCTTTTTTTAATCGTATGTCTGATCGGTGTGGGAATTTATGTGATTTATCAGAATTCTTATACCGGAGTCATGAAAAAGGGAATGTCAGCACTGCAGGAGGATAATTACGAAGTTGCACAGAAGTATTTTGACCGTGCTGTGATCAAGGACAAATCCAGGCCTGAAGCGTACAAGGGGCTTGCAGATATTTATGTGGATCAGGGAGATCTGGACAGTGCAGAATCTGTGTATCTGACTGCGTTGGAGACACAGCCATCCAATGAAAAGCTTTATGAGGCAGTCATTGATTTTTATGTGAAAAATGATGAACTGGATAAAATCTCTGTACTGCTGGAAGACTGCGATGACAGTAAAGTACTTAAGGCAGTAAAAAAATATGTTTCCACAGCACCGGAATTCAGTCTGAAAGAGGGCAGTTATACAGAGGTTCAGCAGGTTTCTCTTTCTTCCGAGACAGGAGGAGATATTTATTATACGACAGACGGGTCAGAACCGACGACTGCCAGTCAGAAATATTCTGAGGCAATTCTTCTGCAGGAAGAAGGCGTGACTGAGATTCGGGCGATTGCTGTCAACAAGGCAGGAGTGCCAAGCGTTGTGGCAAGTGCGAAATATACGATTGCATTCCCGGTGGCTGATGCACCGGCGGTTTCTCCATCTACGGGTGCATACAACGGAACGATCCAGGTGACTGTGACAGTTCCGGATGGGTATACGGCTTATTATACAACCGATGGTTCTGTACCGGATGCAGGTGCCACGAAATATACAGCACCGGTTGACCTGCGGCTGGATGCAAAGGTTACTTTTAATGTAGTACTGATCAATAATCAGAATGGAAAAGCGACAGCCATGACAAGCAAGACCTATATTCCAAAGCCTTCGGCAGAATAATTTTTATGCAGAAAGAGGTTCTGTGTAAAGTTACTATAAGGCAACTCTGTTTTACCTGGAATTTATACAAAATTTCCAAAAACAGGGTTGCTTTTTTGCGTGCAGAGAGATATAATATACATGTTAAAAAAATAACAATACTACATAAAAAGGAGAGATTTGTTATGAGTAGATTTTGTTTACCAAGGGACATTTATCATGGAAAAGGCTGTCTTGAAGAACTGAAAAATCTGAAAGGAAAGAAAGCCTGTCTTGTTGTCGGTGGAGGATCTATGAAGCGTCAGGGATTCCTTGACCGGGCAGTAAACTACCTGAAAGAGGGCGGCATGGAAGTAAGGCTGATCGAGGGTGTTGAGCCGGATCCGTCTGTTGAGACCGTTATGAAGGGTGCAGAGGTGATGCGTGAGTTTGAGCCGGACTGGATCGTTGCCATGGGCGGTGGATCACCGATTGATGCTGCAAAAGCAATGTGGGTATTCTACGAATATCCAGAGGTCTCCTTTGAAGATATCATTACTCCGTTCAGTTTCCCTGAACTGAGACAGAAAGCAAAATTTGCAGCAATTCCTTCTACATCAGGAACAGCTACAGAGGTTACAGCATTCTCCGTTATCACGAATTATCAGACAGGAGTAAAATATCCGCTGGCTGACTTCAATATCACACCGGATGTAGCCATCGTTGATCCTGACCTTGTATCAGGACTTCCGGTAAAGCAGGTTGCATATACAGGTATGGATGCCCTGACTCATGCGATTGAGGCATATGTATCCACGCTGAACGGACCTTTCACGGATCCGCTTGCATTACAGGCAATCGAGATGGTTCTTGATTATCTGCCGGCATCTTATCATTGCGATATGGTTGCAAGAGAGCAGATGCACTATGCACAGTGCCTTGCAGGAATGGCATTCTCCAATGCATTGCTTGGAATCGTCCACTCCATGGCTCATAAGACAGGTGCAGCTTTCTCAACAGGTCATATTCCGCATGGTTGTGCAAATGCAATTTATCTGCCGTATGTTATCCAATATAACGCAAAAGATCCTGTAGCTGCAAAGCGTTATGCTGAGATCGCCCGCAGAATGGGTCTTCCGGGAACATCTGAGAAGGCACTGATCAACAGTCTTATTGAGAAGATTGATGATTTCAATGTAAGACTTAACATTCCTAAGACGTTGAAAGACTTCGGTATTAATGAGGATGAATTCAAGGAGAAGGTAGACAAGATCGCAGAACTGGCAGTTGGCGATGCATGTACGGGATCAAATCCGCGTGCCATTGATCCTGCCGCTATGGCAAAACTTCTTACATGTACATATTACGGAACAGAGGTTGATTTCTAAACCGGACAGAGATCCGGACCTGATTCCGAAGAAAAGAGGGGCAGACACTTTTTCCGGGTGTCTGCCTTTATGTTATGCTTGAATTTCGACAGGGGTTAGCGTATTATAAAAAAAGGGTAATTATTTGCAAGGAGGAGAATCATGTATAAGATTGTAAAAGCTAGAAGACTGGCCGACAAGATCTTTCTGATGGATGTTCATGCACCGCGTGTTGCAAGTCACTGTCAGCCGGGTCAGTTTATTATCGTGAAGATGGACGAAAAGGGAGAACGTATTCCTCTGACAATCTGTGATTATGACAGAGAAGCAGGAACGATCACGATCGTTGTCCAGGAAGTAGGAGCTTCCACAACGAAGATGGGAGAACTGAAAGAAGGAGACTATTTCCGTGACTTTACAGGTCCGCTGGGATGTCCATCAGAATTTGTAGAAGAAGATCTGGAGACACTGAAGAAGAAAAAAATGCTTTTTGTAGCAGGTGGTGTAGGAGCTGCTCCGGTATATCCACAGGTAAAATGGCTCAGAGAGCATGGCATTGAAGCAGATGTTATCGTTGGTTCCAAGACGAAAGATATGCTGATCCTTGAAGATGAGATGAAAGCAGTTGCAGGAAATTATTATCCATGTACGGATGATGGATCCTATGGTCACGCAGGTATGGTTACGACCATGATCGAAGAGCTGGTCGGTGAGGGCAAAAAGTATGATGTCTGTGTTGCAATCGGACCGATGATCATGATGAAGTTCGTATGTCTGCTTACGAAGAAGCTTGAGATCCCGACGATCGTCAGCATGAACCCGATCATGGTAGACGGAACAGGTATGTGCGGTGCCTGTCGTCTTCAGGTTGGCGATGAGATTAAATTTGCCTGCGTAGATGGTCCTGAATTTGACGGACATCTTGTTGATTTTGATCAGGCAATGAAGAGAAGCCAGATGTATAAGTCTGAAGAGGGTCGTGCAATGCTGAAACTTCAGGAAGGCGATACCCATCATGGCGGATGCGGACATTGTGGAGGTGACGAGTAATGGCTGATATGATGAAAAAAGTACCTGTAAGAGAACAGGAACCAAAGGTACGTGCTACCAACTTTGAAGAAGTATGTCTTGGATACAATAAAGAAGAGGCAATGGAAGAGGCAACGAGATGTCTGAACTGTAAGAATGCAAGATGTATCCAGGGATGTCCTGTATCCATCAATATCCCTGCATTTATTCAGGAGGTAAAAGCAGGAAATATCGAAGAGGCTTATAAGGTGATCGGTAAGTCCAGTGCCCTTCCGGCTATCTGTGGACGTGTCTGCCCACAGGAGTCCCAGTGTGAGGGAAAATGTGTCCGTGGTATTAAAGGTGAAGCAGTTTCTATCGGAAAGCTTGAGAGATTTGTTGCGGATTACGCTCTGGAGCATGATATTAAGCCGGAGTGTGCAGAGACAAAGAATGGTCATAAAGTTGCAGTCATCGGTTCCGGTCCGTCCGGACTTACCTGTGCAGGAGATTTGGCAAAGCTAGGTTATGATGTAACTGTATTTGAAGCTCTGCATGAACTCGGAGGAGTACTTGTATATGGTATCCCTGAGTTCCGTCTTCCAAAGCAGAAAGTTGTTGCAAAAGAGATCGAGAAGGTAAAAGAGCTTGGTGTCAAATTTGAGACGAATGTTGTGATCGGTAAATCCACTACGATCGACCAGTTGATGGAAGAAGAGGGATTTGAGGCAGTATTTATCGGTTCAGGAGCCGGTCTTCCGATGTTTATGGGTATTCCGGGAGAGAATGCAAATGAAGTCTTCTCTGCAAATGAGTATCTGACAAGAAGCAACCTGATGAAAGCATTCCGTGAAGATTATGATACACCGATCGCAGCAGGCAAGAAAGTTGCCGTTGTCGGTGGCGGTAATGTTGCAATGGATGCAGCAAGAACAGCACTCAGACTTGGTGCAGAAGTACATATTGTATACAGAAGAAGCGAGGCAGAACTTCCGGCCAGAGCAGAAGAAGTACATCATGCAAAAGAAGAGGGCATCATTTTTGACCTTCTGACAAACCCGAAGAAGATCAATGTTGATGAAAAGGGAAATATCACAAGCATGACCGTTGTTAAGATGGAGCTTGGTGAGCCAGATGCTTCAGGAAGAAGACGTCCGGTTGAGATCGAAGGATCAGAGTATGATATCGAAGTTGATACAGTGATCATGTCTCTTGGAACTTCTCCGAACCCACTGATCTCTTCTACAACAAAAGGTCTTGAGACAAACCGCAGAAAATGTATCGTTGCAGAGGAAGAGAACGGCCAGACTTCAAAAGAAGGTGTATTTGCCGGAGGAGATGCCGTTACCGGTGCTGCTACAGTTATCCTTGCAATGGGAGCCGGTAAAGCAGGTGCGAAAGGTATTGATGAATATCTGAAAAATAAATAATCTTTAACGAGACTGGTATAAGGTTATAGAACCAGTGAAAAAGAAAATCCCATGATTTTCTTCTTATCCTTTGAAGGAATAAGAAAGATCATGGGATTTCTTTTTTTACGATACAATTCGTCGGATTTATGATAGAATAAAAAGCCAGTGGATATGATATCAGAGAGAAAGGGCATTTATCTTTGATGTCATATCAAAAATACAGTAAATAAATTTCTGGGGGAATACATGACAAATTATAAGAACGACAGAAGATTCAACGGAAGTTATTTTCTTGAAGAAGTAGAATTGAAATTAAAGAAAAGACTGGATGAGATCAGAAAGTCTCTCTCTGACGGACAGAAAGAGATCGATAATATGCAGGAGTATTATTGGGGAAATTATACCGAGATGGATGAGTATGGCTATGAAGATTATGATAATCAGCAGGCACTGCTCCATCAGGTCAATGCAAATCAGGAAAAATTGCAGTTAAAGCACCGGTTTGAAAAAATGCTGGACTCTCCCTTTTTTGGAAGAGTTGATTTCGTGTTTGACGGGGAAGAAGAGGCAGAGCCATTTTATATCGGCATTGGAAATTTCGCTGAGAAAGCCGGGATGCAGCCACTGGTTTATGACTGGAGAGCTCCTGTGAGTGGCTTATTTTATGATTTCGATAAAGGACCGGCGGTTTATCAGGCTCCTGCCGGTGAAATACAGGGTGAGATCCTTTCCAAATGGCAGTATAAGATCAAAAATGGAAAAATGATCTATGAGTTCGAAAGCGATACAAAGATTGACGATGATATTCTGAAAAAGGAGCTTGGCACGAACAGTGATGTAAAATTAAAGAATATCGTCCGTACGATCCAGAAGGAGCAGAATGCAATCATCCGCAATACCAGAGACCGGATTTTGGTGATCCAGGGTGCGGCAGGGAGTGGCAAAACCTCCATTGCACTCCATCGGATCGCATATCTTTTATATCATGAGCGGGAAAATCTGAAATCTTCCAATATTCTGATTCTGTCACCGAACGGAGTTTTTGCAGATTATATTTCGCATATTCTTCCTGAACTGGGTGAAGAAAATATCCGGGAGATGAGTTTTGATTTGTTTGCTTATAAAGAACTGAAAAATACTGCGGCAGACTGTGAAGATAAATACGACCAGTTGGAACGAATTATGAAATTTCCGGATCAGGAAGCACTGCGGCGGGCTGACTGGAAGCAGTCAGCAGAATTTGTCGGAGAAATCGAAGGATTTCTTGCAATGCTGGAGGATTCCCTGATGGATTTCCGTCCGGTTGAGTATCGGGGAACGGTAATGACAGAAGAAGAGATACTGAAGCTGTTCTATTATAAATTTACCGAGACACCACTTCTGAAGAGGATGGATTTAGTAAGAGATTATTTTATCGATGAATGGGAGACATTAAGAGGACGGAATATTTCTGATGATGATAAATTGCTTTTACAGCAAAAATTCGATAAAATGTATGTGACGAAGGATCTTTACAGGATTTATTGCCAGTTGCTGGAAGAGTGTGGACTTGATCCGCTGTCCGGAGCAGAGTATGAGAGACGGAAAATCCCGTATGAGGATGTATTTCCGATGTTGTATCTGAAGTACAGACTGGAAGGTGGAAATCATTCGCATAAAAATATTAAGCATCTGGTGATTGATGAGATGCAGGATTACTCATATTTGCAATATACGATCCTTGCCAATTTATTTTCCTGTAAGATGACGATTCTTGGAGACCGGGCTCAGACAATGGATGTCCGGCAGCAGGATGTCCTGAAATTTCTTCCACGGATTCTTGGACGGGATCTTCATAAGATTGAGATGAATAAAAGTTACCGGAATACGGTTGAGATTGCCGAGTATGCAGCAAAGATCAGTGGCATAGAGGATCTGATCCTTCTGGACAGGCATGGAAAAGAAGTTGCAGAGCAGACGTTTGCATCGGAGGACTTCCTGCTGGATGCAGTTCAGGAAAATCTGAATGAGGAGTTTGAAACGGCGGCACTTCTTACTATGACGGAGGAAGAAGCCCTGGAGCTGAACCGTCTTCTGAAATTGCGGGGAGCGGAAGTCGCCTATATTGACAAGAACAGTTCCTCCTTTAAAAAGGGACTGACAGTAACGACCTTTTATCTTGCAAAAGGTCTCGAATTTGATCAGGTCTTTGCGGTGAGAGGCAAGGAGCAGAATCCTTTGAGACAGCAGGCAGAGTATATCTGTGCGACGAGAGCTTTGCATGAACTGTATATGTATGAGATCGCAGATGTATAAAAGGAAAAAGAGAGAAACAAGGAGGAGATGCATATGAAAAAGAAATTACTTGCTTTCGGAATGGCAGTACTGATGCTGACCGGTTGTGGCAGCAGTTCCGGCACGATCCGGTTCGGAGCAGCCGGACTGGGTGGAACTTACCATATGTTCAGTGATGCTTTTGCAGAAATTATAGAATCAGAGAGTGCTGACTGCTCGATAGAAGTAAAGACAACAGCAGGGTCTGCCGCGAATGTACGGCTTTTGTCAGACGGGTATGTTCAGATGGCCATCGCACAGGCAGATATCATCAATGATGCATATTACGGAGTGGGAATGTTTGAAAATGATAAGAAGTATCAGGGATATTCCGCTGTCGGAGGGTTATATACGGAGGCGTGCCAGATTGTAGTACGTGCTGATTCGGACATCCGGTCAGTAGAAGATCTGCAGGGAAAGACAGTCAGTGTTGGAGAAGAAGAGTCAGGAACAGAGAAAAATGCAGAGCAGATCCTGGCAGCGTACGGTCTGTCAGAACGGTTAGTAACCGAGGTGAATCTGGATTATACAGACGCGGTCGAACAGTTGAAAAAGAAAGAGATTGATGCCATGTTCTGTACAGCCGGTGCTTATACAACGGTGATCGGAGAACTTGCCAAGCAGTGTGAGATCCGATTCATAGATCTGGACGAGAAGGGAATCGACAAGCTGATGAAGTCTTATGACTTCTATACAGAATGTGAAATTCCTGAAAATACATATGTCGGGCAGACTGAAGCTGTCAGAACAGTAGGAGTAAAGGCAGTATTACTCGCAAGCGACAAATTATCAGAAAAGAAAGTAAAAGAGATCACAGAAATTTTATTTGAAAATAAGGCTGAACTTCAGTACATTCTTCCAACAGATATTTCACTTGATGAGAGCCAGGCAACAGAGGGAATCACGATCCCATTTCATGACGGGGCAGCCGTTTACTATAAAGAACATGGGATCAGCATGAACGAAGAATAGCATAAGAACGGGAGAAATAGAATGAAGATTCAGTTAGATATGTATCAGACGATTGCCGTTGCGGTAGTCGTGCTGATGTTAGGAAAATTTTTAAAGAAGCGTTGCAGTGTCCTGGAAAGATTCTGCATACCGGCACCGGTGATCGGCGGAGTACTTTTTGCAATTTTTACGTGCATCTGTTATGCCACCGGGATTGCAGAATTTGAATTTGACGATATTCTGAAAGAAGTCTGCATGGTCTTTTTCTTTACATCTGTAGGATTCCAGGCGAATCTGAAAGTGTTGAAAAGTGGCGGAAAGTCATTGATCGTATTCCTTGGACTGGTAGTCGTGCTGATCGTGACGCAGAATTTCATGGCAATCGGACTTTCAAAGCTTCTGCATATCAGTCCGCTCGTAGGACTTTGTACCGGATCGATCCCAATGGTCGGAGGTCATGGTACAGCCGGTGCTTTTGGACCGGTCCTGGAAGACTTTGGGGTAAAAGGAGCAAGTACGCTCTGTACTGCGGGAGCAACCTTTGGACTGATCGCAGGAAGCATGATCGGTGGTCCCATCGGAAAGCGTCTGATTGAAAAGAAAAATCTTTTATCTACAGCCATCGTAGAGGACGACAGCCTTCTGGTGGAAGAAGAGAAGAAGCACGAAAGACATACCAGTATGTATCCGTCTGCTGTATTCCAACTGATCATTGCGATCGGGATCGGAACGATTGTGTCCTATTTCCTTTCTATGACAGGACTGACCTTTCCAATCTATATCGGAGCGATGATCGCTGCAGCAGTGATCCGGAATGTAGGAGAGTATTCCGGTAAATTTACGATCTACATGGGTGAGATCAATGACATCGGAGGTATCAGTCTTTCCTTATTCCTTGGAATTGCAATGATCACGTTAAAGCTCTGGCAGCTTGCAGAGCTTGCATTACCGTTGATGACCCTGCTTGGAGGACAGGTTGTGCTGATGTTCCTGTATGCTTATTTTGTGATATTCACTGTTATGGGAAGAGACTACGATGCTGCAGTTTTATCAGCAGGAGTCTGTGGCTTCGGAATGGGAGCAACTCCTAATGCCATGGCAAATATGCAGGCAATCTGTGAGAAATATGTACCTTCCGTAAAGGCGTATCTTCTGATCCCGCTGGTAGGAAGTTTATTTGCAGACTTTCTGAACAGTCTGGCAATCACATTCTTTATCAATTTTTTATAAAATGTAATGGGGAGATTTTGAAATGTTTTGGAAAAAAAGAAAAAAGGAAAAAGTCAAATATGATGTTGCAAGTGAAAACCTTGCAGTCCCGGAGGTTCATACAGGGGAAGTAGAACATACCGAGACTGATCCGCAGCCGGATGAACCGATCACCTATGAAAATGTTGCAATCCCGGAAATCCATATCCGCAGGAAAAAGTAACCGGAGTACGCCATGAAGATTACGATCATCACTGTTGGAAAAATAAAAGAAAAATATCTTCGAGATGCAATCGCGGAGTACAGTAAAAGACTGAGCCGGTATTGTAAACTGGAGATCATCGAAGTTGCCGATGAAAAGACTGTGGAGCATGCCAGTGAGGCTGTGGAGGATTCCATCCGCAGCAAAGAAGCGGAACGGATCTTAAAATACGTTAAGGAAGATGCATACGTTATTACCCTTGAAATCAACGGAGAGCAGCTCACATCGGAACAACTGGCTGCAAAAGTGGAACAGCTTGGGATACAGGGGACGAGCCATCTGGTTTTTATCATTGGCGGGTCAATCGGACTTGGAAAAGAAGTCCTTGGAAAATCAGACTATGCCTTAAGTTTTTCAAAGATGACCTTCCCTCATCAACTGATGCGGGTGATCCTGCTGGAACAGATCTATCGCAGTTACCGGATCATAAATGGAGAACCATATCATAAATAATAAGGCAGGAGATCAATGAAAAAAATATGGAAATTATGTGCCTTTCTGCCGGCACTGTTCATGATGGGAGTTATTTTTTCGTTTTCTGCACAGACAGGAACTCAGTCAGGTTCACTCAGCCATGATATCAGTGTCCGGGTGGTCGAGACGAAAGGAAGGTTCTTTCATCAGGAACTTGAAAAAAAGGAAATAGAAAAGCAGGCAGATGAGATTGAGTTTTATATCAGGAAGGCAGCTCATATGACGGAATATGCAGTCCTTACCCTGCTGGTTGCTTTTGGATTTTATGTCAATGGATTCCGCAGAAAACGCTGGCTGATGGTGGGATTTATTTTCTGTGTACTTTATGCGGCAACAGATGAGTTCCATCAGTCTTTCGTCGGGGGACGCGGACCATCGGTGAGAGATGTGGGAATTGACAGTCTTGGTGTACTGATCGCGACGATACTTTTGGATGTAGGACAGAAACTGGTGAAGCTGCTGAAAGGGAGGAGACATACATGAGAGAAATGAGACTGGCAAAAAGAGAGATTACAGATCCTGAAGTTTTAAAAGAGATCGTAGAAGAGTGTGACACGGTAAGACTCGGTCTGACCGATGCGGAAGGGATGTTCATTGTTCCGGTGAATTATGGGTATGAGTTCACGGAAGAAAATGGAAAAGCAGAACTTCAATTGTATTTTCACGGGGCAGCGGAAGGAAGAAAGGCAGATGCTTTAAAATCCCAGAGTCCTGTTGCCGTTGAAATGGATTGCAGACACGGGATCATTACCGGAGATTATACCTGTGCTTATTCCTATTCTTACCGGAGTATCATGGGAAATGGAACCGTTTCCCTTTTGGAAACATTTGAAGAAAAAGAGAAAGGACTTCAGCGGATCATGGAGCATATGGCTCCGGGAGCAAAGATTGAGTTCCGGCCGGAAATGTTGACGAGGACGGCTGTATGGCAGATCAATGTGTATGAATTTACCGGAAAAGAGCGAAAGGCGAAATAAGTGGAGAGGAGCAAAGTTCGTACCGGAACGAAAAGGAACCGTTCCATTTCCATGTCTAAAGGAGGTGCATTGATATGAATATGTGTGAACTGATCGTTAAGAAAAAGAGGGGCGGCAGGCTGAATGAAAAGGAAATCGACTGGATCGTACAGGGGTATACAGCCGGTGAGATCCCGGATTATCAGATGTCTGCCATGTTGATGGCGATCTGCTTTACCGGAATGGATGAAGAAGAGACAAAGAATCTGACTCTTTCCATGGCAAAGAGCGGTGATCTGATGGATCTGTCTGCAATTCATGGGAAGAAGATCGACAAGCACAGTACCGGTGGAGTGGGAGATAAGACAACACTGGTCATCGGTCCGCTTGCGGCAGCAGCGGGAGTTCCTGTCGCAAAGATGTCCGGCAGAGGACTGGGACATACGGGAGGTACGATCGACAAACTGGAAAGTTTCCATGGCTTTCATACCAGTCTGACACCGGAACAGTTTATTAAAAATGTAAATTCGATCCATATTGCTCTGGCAGGCCAGACAGCCAATCTCGCTCCGGCTGATAAGAAAATCTATGCTCTGCGGGATGTAACCGGAACCGTGGATCAGATGTCACTGATCGCATCCAGCATCATGAGTAAAAAGTTAGCATCCGGTGCGGACGGGATCGTGCTGGACGTAAAAATCGGAGACGGTGCTTTTATGAAGACACTGGAAGATTCCAAAGCTCTGGCACGTGAAATGGTGCAGATCGGTACGCTGGCAGGGCGGGATATGTCGGCAGTCATTTCTGATATGGATCAGCCTCTCGGATATGCAGTGGGAAATGCACTGGAAGTAAAAGAGGCGATTGCCACGTTAAATGGAAATGGACCAGAAGACCTGAGAGAACTGGTACTTGTCCTGACATCCCTGATGGTGGTAAAAGCAGGAAAAGCAAAAGATATCCGGGAAGCCCGTATCCTTCTGGAGGAGACCCTGGATTCAGGAAAAGCACTTCAGGTGATGAAAGAATGGATCGTGGCACAGGGTGGAACTGCGGAGGAAGTGGAACATCCTGATCTTTTGCCGCAGGCTCTCTGTCAGGAGGCGGTCTGTGCGGAAAAGAGTGGATTTGTTACGAAGATCCATACCGAAGAGATTGGAAGGATTTGTATGCTGCTTGGCGGAGGCAGAGCCAAAAAGGGAGATCCAATCGATCTGTCGGTCGGACTTGTACTTCGGAAAAAAGTAGGAGACCCGGTACACTCCGGTGAATCACTTGCGATCCTTCATGCAAATGACAGAGAAAAGCTGGCAGAGGCAAAGGAAAGACTTTTGAAAGCGTATGAGATCAAAAAAGAACCGATTGCGGTACGTCCGCTGATCTGGGAAATCCTGGATGGAACAGAGGCAGAATAGGACATTTATGCCACGCATATACTGAAGGTAAAGGTGTATGTGTGGCATTTTTATGGACAGAGAACAATTAGCAGAGCGATTCGCAGAGGCTGCAAGTATGCCAAGGGATGTGGTGATGGGAGCATCTGTTATCACGATCACAGGAAGAAATGAAATATGCATAGAAAATTATCGGGGGATTCTTGAATATACAGACCTTCTGATCCGTGTGCAGACCAAATCCGGTCAGATCCGGCTGAGCGGAAAAAATCTGCAGATTGAATATTATACAAACGATGAAATGAAGATTACAGGAAGGATCGTACAACTGGAATTTACCGACGGGAGAAAGACCGGATGATCCAGTCTTTGTTCCGCTATCTGAAAGGATATGTAAAAATCCGGATTACCGGATATTCTCCGGAACGTTTCCTGAATATGTGCTGCTTTCACGGGATCAGGATATGGGAACTGAAAAGCGTCGGGAATGCTTACGAAATGTATATAAGTCTTGCGGGCTTCAGAAAGCTTCGTCCATTTGCACGTAAGACTCATATGAGGATTTATGTGACACAGCGGAACGGATTTCCGTTTTTTGTCCAGAGTTACCGCCACAGAGGTGCATTATTTGCGGGCATTCTGCTGAGTATCCTGTTGATCTGGGGATATTCACTTTTTATCTGGGATATTCATTTTGAAGGAAATGACAAATGGACGGATGAAGCACTGACAGAATTTTTAAAGACCAAAGAAGTTTCTCCCGGAATGAGAAAAAAGAAAGTCGATTGTCCGGGTATTGTAAAAGCAATCCGAAAGGAATATAATGATATCGTTTGGGTGTCAGCATCCATCGATGGAAGCCGGCTGAAAATTCAGATAAAGGAAAATGAAGATACCTTTCAGGAAGAGATGCAGGGAACCGAAGAAGTTTCAGAGAAACCAACGGATCTGATCGCAGAAGAAGATGGCGTGATCACAGGGATCATTACCCGTTCGGGTGTTCCGCAGGTGCATATCGGAGATTCTGTAAAAAAGGGAGATCTGCTGGTGCTGGGAAGGATCGATGTGACGGACGACGGTGGAGAAGTGACCGGTTATCAGTACTGTCATTCGGATGCAGATATTTATGCAGATACGAAGCTGCCTTATCAGGATTCCATCCCTCTAAGCTACGAGAAAAAGAGCTACAACGGGAAATCGCGGTATCAGTTCTACATGAAGATCGGGAACTGGGAGATCCAGGCAGGTATTTTGAAGAATCAGTTTCGGCACAGTGAGAAAAGTTCACTGGAGCATCAGTGGAAACTGGGTGAAAATTTTTATCTGCCTGTTGTGACCGGGTGGAGAAAAATTACTGCTTATTCTGTAAAAGAAGAAAAATACAGCAGGAAAGAACTTCAGGAATTTTTAAGCAGGCGGTTTCAGAATTTTTGTAAGGATTTAACTGAAAAAGGTATTCAAATCCGTCAGAATAATGTTAAAATACAACTGGACGAAAAAGAAGCCTGTGCATCCGGGACACTTTATCTGAACCGGAAGATCGCCTGTGAGGCTGATACAGAAATAGTAACGATTGAAAGGAAAGAACCGGATGAGTCTGTCAGAACTGATGATTGAAATCCCGGCTGAATACGAGGCAAATGTATTTGGTCAGTTTGATGTATATGTAAAGAAACTGGAAAGGACATTTCATGTAACGCTGATCTCCCGCGATGGAGCGACCAAGATCGTGGGGGAGCGTGCAGCGGCAGAGAAGGTGCAGAGGATCCTGAACCAGCTTGTAGAACTTGCCAGAAGAGGCAATACGATCACAGAACAGAATGTAGATTATGCAATCTCCCTTGTATTTGAAGATCAGGAGCAGCAGCTTGTAGATATTGATAAAGATCTGATCTGCCATACTCTGCAGGGAAAGCCGATCAAGCCAAAGACACTGGGGCAGAAAAAGTATGTGGATGCCATTCGCAGTGGCATGATCACGTTCGGACTTGGTCCTGCCGGAACAGGAAAGACCTATCTTGCAATGGCGATGGCAATCACAGCCTTTAAAAGAGAGGAAGTCAGCAGGATCATTCTGACGCGTCCTGCAATTGAGGCAGGAGAGAAGCTCGGATTCCTTCCGGGAGATCTGCAGAGCAAGATTGATCCGTATCTGCGGCCATTATACGATGCTTTATATCAGATCATGGGAGCGGACAGTTTTATAAAAAATTCTGAAAAGGGTCTGATCGAGGTCGCTCCGCTTGCCTATATGAGAGGAAGAACTCTGGATAATGCCTTTATTATTTTGGACGAAGCTCAGAATACGACACCGGCTCAGATGAAGATGTTCCTGACCCGTATCGGGTTTGGATCAAAAGTTGTCATCACCGGTGATTCCACACAGAAAGATCTTCCGGCAGGAACTGTATCAGGACTGGATGTGGCAGTGAAAGTGGTGAAGGATCTGGATGATATCAGCATCTGCACGCTGACCAGCAAGGATGTTGTCAGACACCCGCTGGTACAGAAGATTGTAAAAGCGTATGAAGACTATGAGAAGAAATCCGCACGACCAAGAGAGAACCGGAGGAAAAAGTAATGAGTCTGTATATTGAAGAAGAGGGTTCAGTCACACTGCCGTTTGATACAGAGGAGATTGCCATTGCAGTGACAGAAGCAGCACTGGACTATGCAGAATGTCCTTATGAGGCAGAAATCAACCTGCTCCTGACAGAGAATCAGGAGATCCATGAGATGAACCTGGAACAACGCGGCATTGACCGCCCGACGGATGTATTATCCTTTCCAATGATCGAGTATGATGCTCCAGGTGATTTTTCAGTAATTGATGAGGAAACCGGAGATGCATTTAACCCCGAGACCGGAGAACTGATGCTGGGAGATATTGTCATTTCCAAGGAAAAAGTCCTCTCTCAGGCAGAAGAGTATGGACATTCTCCGAAAAGAGAATATGCATTTTTGATTGCCCACAGCATGCTCCATTTATTTGGATATGACCACATGGAAGAAGAGGAACGGGCAGAAATGGAGGCTCATCAGAGAGCGATCATGGAAAAAGTAGGGATTCCACGCTGAGCAGACAGGTGCAGAATTCCCGGATGGGACTGCCCTGGAAGAAAAGCAAGAACTTTAGAATATGAGAGGAAGAAGTATGTCTGATACACCAACTAAGACAAAAGGCAGAGCCAAAAAGGATGATTATATCGTCCAGGGTTCGATACTGGCTGCAGCAGCGGTATTGACAAAGATCATCGGTGTCGTTTACAGGATTCCGCTGACCAATATATTAGGTGACGAAGGAAATGGATTTTACGGATATGCATATCAGGTTTATGCTATCGCATTGATGATCTCTTCGTTCAGTCTTCCGACAGCCGTTTCAAAACTGGTTTCTGTCAGACTTGCAAAAAGACAGAAACGGAATGCATTTCGGGTATTTCTTTGTTCCCTTGCATTTGCAGTGGGAGTCGGTTTATTTATTTCGCTGACGATTTTCCTGGGGGCGGGACTGATCTCTACCCATGCGATGAAATCCCCGTTAAGTGTCTATGCACTCCGTGTACTTGCACCGGGCTTGCTGATCGTTGCGGTAATGGCGGTCATCCGTGGATATTTTCAGGGAATGGGGACGATGATTCCGACGGCTATTTCACAGATCATTGAGCAGATTGTGAATGCGGTTGTCAGTATTGTAGGTGCGAGCGTATTATTTGGGATCGGTACAAAGGCAGGTGCTGAAAAAGGAAAAGAACTGCTCGGACCTGCTTATGGAGCAGCAGGAAGTACGCTTGGAACGGTCGCCGGTTCACTGGCGGGACTTTTATTTCTGCTTTTCGTTATGATTCTTTATAAAAAAGTGATCCGTCGTCAGTTGAAACGTGACCGCAGTCAGAACGTGGAAAGTTATTCGTTCATTCTGAAAGCACTGCTTTTCACAGCGATTCCGGTCGTATTCAGCACAGCGGTCTACAATATCAATCAGATCATTGACCTGACGATTTTTAATCATGTGATGGAAGCACAGGGATATGTGGAAAAAGAATATATGGCCTTGCAGGGAATCTACACCGGTAAATATGATACACTGATCAACGTACCGATGGCAATCGCCAATGCACTGGGTACTTCTGTTGTGCCAAGTCTGACAGCAGTTGTGACAAATGGTACGAGAAAGCAGGTTCACAGTAAGATCAACCAGACTTTAAGGATTACGATGGTTGTTGCAATCCCCAGTTGTATCGGATATTTCGTGCTTGCTTCACCGATCATGGTTCTTCTCTATAATGACAGAAGTACAACACCTGCCCATCTGCTGATGATGGGAGCGATTGTGGTAGTACTGTATGGTCTTTCTTCTGTGACCAATTCGATCCTGCATGGATTGAATTATATGACAAGTCCTGCCAAGAATGCGGGAGTTGCACTGGTGATTCACCTTGCAGCCTTTGTCCTGATGATGACAGTATTTAAAATGAATGTCTATGCACTTGTAGGAGGAAACATCGTCTTTGCACTGGCAATGAGTATTCTGAATCTGATCAAGATCCGGAAAGTCAGCGGGTTCAGGATGGATCTGCTCAGCACGTTTGGCAAGCCATTTACGGCTGCAGCAATTATGGGTGTCATTACATATGGTGTGTTCCGATTATTTGACCTGCTTGTGGGAGGAAGAGTTATTCCTGTTCTGGTCTCTCTGATCGTGGCAGTACTCGTATATGCAGTCGTCTTATTGAAGATCGGAACGCTGTCAGAAGATGATATTCTGGATCTGCCAATGGGAGGAAAGATTCTCAGGGCAGCGAAGAAATTCCATCTGATGCCGTCATAGAGCAAGGCTTTTCAGAAAGAGACAGATACAGGAATGCAGGGGTCTGAAAAGCATATTTAATATCAATTTTTCTTATAGCAGAATAAAATTTAAAAAAAAGCCGATACTGTATAAAAAAAGGAGTGGTCCTTATGAAGAAAAAATACATGGTCGGCTTTTTCCTTGCTCTTTTCTGTATGGTATTGCTGGTATCGGCAGGATATGCAGCCAGTTACCGGTATGTTATGCAGCGGCAGGAGGCAAGAGTGGAAGAAGCGGAAAAAAGGGAAGAAGACTTTTTACAGCAGAGTGTAATGACCGAAGGAGATGCGACAAAGAAGACCTCCGGGTATTATTTAAAAGAATTAAACGGCTACGTTGCGGTCTATCGTGCGGATGGGACAAGCCTCTATGAGACAACCAATATTCCAGTAGAGGCATTACCGGATGACCTCCGGGCAGATCTTGACAAAGGCCGTTATATAGAGACACCGGAAGAATTATATGGATTTCTTGAAAATTATTCAAGTTGAACCCAGGAGGGTGGACGAATAAAGCGGAATCGTGTATAATACACTGCGGATATTTAGAAAAAACTGAGACAGATTTACAAGTTTGAAAGGAAATGAAGATGGATCAGCAAAAGATAAAAAGAATTAATGAATTATATAAAAAGTCAAAAGCTGAGGGACTGACTGACGCAGAACGGAAAGAACAGAAGATTCTGCGTCAGGAATACATGGAACTTGTCCGCCGGAATCTGCGTGGACAACTGAACAATATTGATATCGAACAGAAAGACGGTACCGTGATCAACCTGGGTGAAAAATACGGTGCTAAATTTGAAAAAAAGGGGAATTAAAAGATGTTGAACGGACTTCCTTCCGATCCGATGATCTTGTTAAGTGTTGTGAATACGAAACTGAGAGATTTCTATCCATCGCTGCAGGCTTTATGTGATGATATGGAGATCAGTGAGGCCGAACTGAAAGAGAAACTGGCACAGATTGATTATGAATACGATGGCTTGAAGAATCAGTTCGTTTAAAAAAATATACATAGAAAAGGAATGAAAATGGAAAATACGAAGCACCATAGACTGACTTCCTTTGCAGAGACTGCAAGTGAGGCACCGCTGCAGGAACCGGATCGTCAGTATTATTTTATTGAAAAAGCAAAAGATATTTTTGCAGAAAAATGTAAAGAAGCCGACAGGACACTGACGTTCTGTGTTACGACTTTCGGTTGCCAGATGAATGCCGTAAGCGAGAATTTATAAGTCTCAGTCATCCCTCAGAAAGTCCGTAGCCTTAATTTACGGGCTTTCTTGAGTTTTATCGGTATAAGAGTGTGTGCGACAAACCGTTCCTAAAAACTATTTTTACTATTCGCTTATCAAGTACCGTTATACCGGAAACTACGGAGGATATGAAGTCTTTCATTGTTTTTTCGTCTGCGGACGCAAGTTTCTTGTAATCCACAAAATTCCCACTATTGATTTCGTGAATCATTAAGAATTGAGAAGCGGTTTTTATAAACTCAATATGATTCACGTTTGCCGAGATTGAATCCTGACTGATTTTCTTAAGGCTGTTTTCTATTTGGATTCGATCAATTTCTAATTTCGATTTCATTTCAAGAAATTCCTTTTCGCTAATTCCATCATCATCGAATAAAAATGCTTTTTTTAGCCGCTCTAATGCTCGGTTTGTTTTTTGCAATTCTTCTTCCAATTTATTTTTTTGACTAATTACGCTACCATCTTGGTCTTGAGTGCTAAGAGAGGATATGCCCAATGAGCTTGTCTGTGCGGAAAATAGATCCATTGTATTCCGCAAACTTTCCTCGGATATCCCGATCACATCAGAAAAATTAATGTGAGAGAGAATGAGTTGCTCTAAGTCGTCAATATTTCTGATATTCTTCCTTTTTTTTGATGCATCAACCATTGCTGCGATATAATTTATTATGAAAGGACCAATATTTACATCGCTAATGTTCATGTTATCGCAGTTGTTCTTTTGGAATTTCCCAGTACATGCATAAGATGACGGTCTGAATCCGTTACCCTTACGTGAGTCTTTTCCTTTTACCTGATAGTTGTGTCCACATTTCCCACACACAATTAATCCAGCAAAAACATTACATCTATTTCTTATCGTATGGAGTCCGCTTGTGTTACGCAACGCTGCGTTCTCATCCATTTTTTTGTTGACAGCATCCCATATCTTCGGATCAACAATAGGAGGAAACGCATCTTTAATGTAGATGACTTCTTCCGCCGGTTTTTTACGTCCTCGTGAGCTTTCTCGATAATTGTACCGGTAATCACCTCTATTCATTGGATTTCTCAAAAGATCAGCTACAGTTTTTGATGTCCATTCACCGCCTCGTTTTGTAGGGATGTTGTGAGAGTTGTTGTAATTCCTTATAGTGATCGTTGACCCGCCATCTAAATACATTTGATACATAGTTCTCACGTAAGGAGCTTCTTTATCGGAATGTACCGGGCATTTATTTTTTTCATCCCAATCCCATCCATACGGAACCCTTGCCCCATTCCACTGAACGTTCTTCGCACGTCCTATCATTACGTCTTTAACACGCTCTGACGTAAGCTTACGCTCCAATTCAGCGAACACTAATATAATTTTAAGGATAGCTTCTCCGATTGCACTAGAGGTATCAAATTGCTCGTTCAGAGATATGAACGTGACGTTGTTGTACTTAAAATCATCGTACATGAGAGAGAAGTCTACAAGGTTACGAGATATACGGTCAATCTTATAAACGATTACATGAGATACTTGTCCGGCTTTTATCTTGTTCATCATTCGTTCAAATGCCGGACGCTTCGTGTTCTTTCCTGATTTTCCCGCATCTTCAAATATCTCTATTCGCTTTTTGTCGATGTGCAATACGTGTTCGCAGTATGCTTTCAATTCTTTCTTCTGGAATGGGAGGGAGTCCTTGTCCACCTGATAGCCAGTCGATACACGGACGTATAGTGCTACTATTTTTTCTTGGTTTTCTGTCATAAAAAATCATCCTCCTTAAAAATGGGTATAAAAATACAACCAACACAGAACAGTTGTTCTGATTGCATTGGCTGTCCGAAGATGATACAATATTCATTGGCAATTAATGGTATCTCTTCGAGGTGCTGGAAGAAACATATTGGCGTATGATTCTTCAACATTCCGCTCCTTTGGCGAGGGGCGGTTTTTGTTTTATTGGCTGTGAGACCTTAAATACATCTCACGGTTAATGTCCATAACTTTGTTCTGCAAGTCTTCGTCTAATGTTTGGAAGTGTCCAGGAATATGTATGCCATTTCCAATAGTTTCGTGAACCATCTTCGCATAGGCATTCAATTCTTTTTGCGTATAATGTGCAAGGCTGTTGTCATAGACGTATTTATTCATATAATGCAACTATCAAATCACTGATTTTTAGGCTTTTTCACGATAGAAATAATTGCAAGTATTGCACAAATTAAGCACCATGCAGACCATATAGTTAAATCACTATAACTTCCTCCCATAGTAAAACCGCAGAGTGCAGCAAGTCCAAACAGCACGATTAATGCAATGTTGCCACCTTTTCCACCGTTTCGTGTAACGATAGATACAATTCCTCCTGCAAGAAGAAGTATAGCAACAATAATTCCAGCCGAACCACCAACTTCTCCATTGTCTTGCAACGTGTTCCCAATTCCTACAGCACATGACTGCATACTGACTACTGCAAATAAAATAATTGACAGTATTCCTGATACAAGTTTCCAAGTTTTCATTTCTTTTTTCCTCTCTTTCTCTTTTGATAAGAACCTGTTCTTAAACGCACCGCACGTTTTATATATAATCGCACTAGGCGGTTATACCATTATTTCGTTAATTTATTATATTGATTTAGGTTATCTTCATCATCTTGCTTCTTAAGCTCTGCATTTCTATATATCGCATCGCAAATGCCTTGGGATGTAAGCTCTTTTTCTCTTTTGATTTTTTTCTGCTCTTCCTGTACGTTTTTCAGGTACTGCATTCTATTGATGCGTGAACGCTCTCGCATTTGCATCTGAATTGTTTCTTGGAATGGATTCCCGCAATTAGTGCAGTATTTATAGTCTACGCATTCGATGTTTCCGCAGTGGGAACACTTTTTCTTCGGCATATCATATGTCGGAACATTTGCATTTACCGTTTGATGCACTCCCGTCCCCTTACTTTTCTTGCGTTCCTCTCGTTTACGCTTAACCAATCGTTCAGCCCACGAGGATATAACGTATATCAGCCAAACAAGAATTGCTATTATCACTATATAAGTGAATCCGGCAAGCAAAAGCGGAAAGGCTATAGCTGGAATTAAGAAGCATGAAAAACACCCCAAGCATCCACATCCTTGGCTTCTTTGATGGCTCATGTCTTTAAGTCCTCATTGTTAATTGGCATTTATCATTCGCATTGTTTTCATATATGGAAAGGTTTCTGCCGAAATTTCAAAGTAATAATCATGCATATGGTTCTTCATTTCTATCATTTGCACATCGGATTCACTGAAATCATCACCTAAAATATGTCTTATTTCATGCAAAAACACTTCATGCTGTTTTTCGTAGTTTAATGACGCATCTATGAATATCGTGTAAGAATCATCAGAATTATGTCTTACGCATCCCGGAACACCATAGGATTCATCGAGTATTACTACATTTATATAATATCCTTTGTAATACAATCATTCCTCACCTTCCTCTATTTTACGCAGTTCTGCGAGCTTCTTGGCAAAATCAACCAGTCTCTCTTTATCAACTGTGTTGTATACGTCAAAGAGAATCTTGTCATTGTTGTAGATTTCCTGCGCTGTACGAGCTGTTTCTTCATCAATGTAGTAACCTTGATTGGAAGTTTCTTCGACCGGCTCTTCGCCTGTAAAGTATTCAACACCAACTCCAAAGTAATCAGCTATCTTTTGAAGTTTTTCCCTCTTAGGAGTGTATTTCCCTTGTTTCCAGCTCGTGAGGGTAGCTGTTGTAACACCTGTTTCTTTTGCAACTCTGTATGCAGTCACATTGTTTTTCTTTAGTAGTTCTTCAAATTTTTCATACATAGCTTTTCCTTTCTTAAAATAAACTTAGAAAACTATGCTATTATATGTTGACAAGCTTAGAAAACTATGCTAACATACAGACATAGCTTAGATAACTAAGTTAGAACAATATAAGGTTTCTTAGATAACTTAGATGGTACTTTGATTATATAAGAAACCTTAGATAGTGTCAATATCTAAGGAGGTGTAATAGTGTACGAAAAATTCCAATCATTATTGGATAAAACGAACAAAACGCCATATCAAGTATCGAAAGATACGGGAATTTCAACTGCAACACTGTCTAGTTGGAAAAATGGCGTATATGTTCCGAAAGCAGACAAGTTAATGATTCTTGCGAAATATTTCGATGTATCAATTGAGTATTTCCTTGAAGAGTAGAAAGGAAATAGGATGAACGAATTACAAATTTTTAATTCAGAAGAGTTCGGTGATATCCGAACAGTAACTATTGATAACGAACCAATGTTCTGCTTATCAGATGTATGTAAAGCATTAGGACTCACTCAACCATCAAAAGTGAAAGAGAGACTGAATGAAAAGGGTGTGAGTAGTATTCCTACCCTTACAGCTGGCGGAGAACAGAAACTTCTCTATATTAATGAGTCTAATCTTTACAAGACTATTTTCCAAAGCAGAAAGGAATCTGCCGAAAGATTTACGGACTGGGTTACATCGGAGGTTCTTCCGGCAATCAGAAAGAATGGAAGTTATCAGCTTGCACCACAGGGCGAAGAGTTACTTGCACTTGCGGTGATTGAAGCGAAAAAGACTATAGACTCTCTGAAAGACCAATGCAAGTTTCTTGGTGAACAGGCTGTTGAAAATCAGAAATTGATTTCCGAGCTACAGCCGAAAGCAAATTATGTAGACAAGATTCTTCAATCAAAGTCACTGGTAACTATCACGCAGATTGCAAAGGACTACGGACTTAGCGGAAGAAAAATGAATCAGATTCTAAAGGAATTAAAGATTCAGTATAAAGTCGGTGGACAGTGGGTGCTGTATTCCAAACATCAGAATAATGGATATGTCCATAGCCGGACGATTGACATTACAAGAGCTGACGGCAGACCGGATGTGACAATGCAGACTGAATGGACACAGAAAGGCAGACTCTTCTTATATGAAGAATTGAAGAAGCATGGCTATGTTCCGGTGATTGAACAGGTTGCGTAGGAGAAATATATGGAAGAAAAAAGGAGATTTATAGAAGACAGGCTGAAAAAAATCGGCATCAATTCTATTGAAGAGTTGAATGTAGCCATAAAAAAGGAAACATTAGATATTTCGCTTATGGTTTCCGGAACAAAGAAGAAGGAGGATGTTGCGGCATGAAAGAATTGGAAGTAGTACAGGTCAGAAAGAGAAAAACGGCGGAACAACCGATGGAGCAACCGGTAAAGAAGCCGGATGCCTACGATAAGGTCGTAGAGAAAGCATTTTGGTTTGTAATAGGATTTTCGATCGCACTGATGGTATGCTGCGTGGCTTTCGGGCAGACATCGTATGCATAAGAAAAGTGCCATAGTGAGGCGGCAACCTCTCAGGCACTTAGCTCAAAAACCAATTAAATAATATCACAAATAGGAGAAAAAGAAAATGGCAAAGGAAAAAATAACGATTACGCCTGATGAGTTTGTCAAAAAGTCCGCAGATGCGGCGGCGGATATGATAACTAATAGCGAGTGTGGCATTGATTCAGCGGCGGGACAAGCTCTTATCGCTGTTTCGCAGGAACTTTTTGCAAGGACGCTCTGCAAATTGTTTGAAATGGAGGAAGAAGATGAAACAGCCGAAGAAGTTGACAAGGCAGAATAAGGTCCTGCTGGAAAAGGTGGGTTTAAACCCGGAAGAATGGATGAACCTACTGGAAGATAATTTGTATCTACACATTGTTCAGAAACATTCGGGCGAGCGTGTAGTCAAGATTATAGATAAGAAGAAAGGGGATATAATCGGTGGAAATTAAAAAGGTTAAGTTGCTGTCCATACATATTCAGAACTTTAAAGGATGCAAGGATCGCAATATTGAATTTGGTGAAAAGACAAGAATATTCGGTGCAAATGCCACCGGAAAGACTACGCTATTTGATGCGTTCACATGGTTACTGTTCGGAAAGGATTCGCTGGGAAGTGCTGATTTCGATATCAGACCGCTTGATGCTGATGGAAAGATGATTGATAACATTGAGATTTCCGTCAAGGCAAGAATGTCCGTAGATGGCGAAGAGTACGAACTGAAAAAGACACAGAAGCAAAAATGGGTGAAGCGTCGAGGAACGGACACAACAGAGTTCCGGGGAAACGTTAATGAGTTTGAGATTAATGGTTATCCGAAGTCACAGAAGGAGTTTAAAGAGTTTATCGCAAACATTATTGATGAAGATGTGTTTACTTTGGTAACGAATCCGTCAGCGTTCAATTCACTGGCATGGAAGAAACAACGTGATATTCTCATGAAATTTGTTGGAGATTTCACTGATGAACAGATCGCCGGAACATTCGGTGACAGATACGCAACGCTGATTCCTGAATTAAAGATTGCCAGTACAGATGACATTCTCAAGAAGTACACCAAAGCAAAGAGCTTACTTAACAAAGACATGGTTGAGATTCCAGCAAGAATTGATGAGGTGTCTAAACAGCTTGTTATTGCAGATGTCGGAGCATTGGAAGTTGAAAAAGCTGCAAAAGAAGCGGCTTTACAGAAGGTGGAAGATGAGATTTCCGGTGGTAGCGGAAAACTGGAAGAGGTTAATTCCAAGCGTGAAGAGGTCATGAATCTCAAATTTCATCTGTCAGAAATTCAGAATGCGGAGAATCAGAAGTTGCTTTTGGAATCAACTGATATCCGAAATGACTTATCAAGAACGCGGGATACATTGAATGATCTCAAGCGTGATGTATTGAATAAGGAAAGCGAAATCAGGGATGCTCATGTAAAGTATGAAGATCATGAGCGTGAAAAAAATCGGCTTTTGGTTGAATGGAAGTCTGAAAAAGCAAAGGCATATCCGGCTCTTACTCCGTTGGAACCGCTTACGGACGGCTCGTTTATCTGTCCTACTTGCGGACAGGACTTGCCGGAAGAGGTAAAGCAGAAACGTATTGCTGATTACGAAGCTCGCAAGGCTGCATATGAAAGCAAGTACGAAAAAGATAAGGCAGAGTTTGAAGAAAACCGTGCTAAAAGGATTTCGCAGATTGAAGCTGATGGAAGGTCAGCTGCTAAATCGAGAGACAAATTTAAAACCTTGGAAGAATCTCTTATCAAAGAAAAAGATGAGCTGACTACCAAGTTGGCAGATGCACAGAGGGAATACGAGATTGTTAAAAAGGCTGTAGACGGAATGCCAAAGGTTGCTGATGTTTCAGAAAATGCAGAGTATAAGGCAACTACAGAGAAAATCTCGGCACTTGAAAAAGAGATTGAAGAAATGAGCAAAGATACTTCTTCGATGGAGTTGAAAGCTAAGAGGGACATTTTAAAAGATGAAATTTCCGAGATTACTGTAAGGATTGCGGCAGCAGATAATACCAAGGTGAAAGAGCGTATTGCTGAACTGGAGGAAGGGCAGAAGGAAGTTGGACAGAAGATTGCAGAACAGGAACAGATGATTGACCTTGTGGAAGATTTTATTCGGGCGAAAATGAAAATGATTTCTGAAAAGATCAACGGAATGTTTAAGGTGGTTTCATTCAAGCTGTTCGACAATCAGATCAACGGGGGGCTGAAAGAAACTTGTGAATGTACTGTAAATGGCGTTCCGCTTTCAAGCTTGAATAACGGGCATCGGATTGTTGCAGGATTGGATATTATTCAATCATTATCCAGTCTGTACGGTGTCAGTTGCCCTATTTTCGTGGATAATGCGGAAAGCATCAACGACTTCAATGTGCCGGAAATGGATTCTCAGATGATTTGTTTGGCAGTAACCGATGATAAGGAATTAAAAGTAGAGAGCGAGGTTAAATATGATTAAGGCAGAAAGAAACGGGAAAGGAACAGGATCAGTAGAAATCAGCGGTTTCCTGAGCGACACTATGAATGAATTTAAGGGGATTTGTCGTGGAGTAAGAAAAGTGTTTGTAGATAAGTTCGGAGAGGATGCGGGAGAGAAAGTGTTTAACATTCTTGCAAGCGGAAAGCCTGATGATGAAATCGCAAGCGAGATAAATGAAGTTCTCAAGGATGTTTTTATGGAAAAAGAAAAGAGAATGGATGCTTCTGATGCGATAGGGGCGTTATTGAGACACGTGTTTGAATGAAAGGAGTAGGACTAATGTTATATATCAAAGCCAGATATATGAAAGATGGCGTTCAGCATGGGCGTGAATACACGTTCGGTTCAGATGTGATCGTGAAGCCGGGAGAAGTAGTTTCTATTGGAACTGCGAAAGCTGTAGTAACTGCGGTTGATGTTCCAGAGACGGAAATTCTTCCTTTCCGGGAGAAGCTGAAAAAGATTGATGGGAAAGTGGAGGAAGAGTAATGGCAGAGAAGAATGAAGTTGCTCAGAAGCAGGAATTTACAACTGGTTTGAGTCAGTGGACAAATACCATAACTGGTCTTGTCTCAAGGGATTTTGAGCAGAATGGTGTTAAGTATGATGAATATTCTAAGAAGTGTGCTATGAACGCAATGTCTGCAATATTCCAGTTGGTACAGAACACCGACAAGGCAGATATGAAAAGCCTCAACACCTCTAATCTTAGAGAAGTTGTGGCACAGTGTGCAAGCCTTAAGCTGAATGCTAGTTCAATGCCAAGAGAAGTGTATTTTCAGCTTCGCAGTAAGCAGATCAATGGTCAGTGGATTAAGCTTGTCGAAATCGGTATTGAGGGTGACGGGAACGATGCATTATTAAGAAATTTCGGCGTGAATGTCGATGCTGTCTATCCATCTTGGTTGGTAAAAGAAGGTGATGATTTTATATATCCAAAGTATAAAGGGTTGGAGATCACACCGCCTGAATGGAATCCAAAAGGACTTTCTGAAAAAACCGTTCGTGTTGTAACACCGATTAAGTTAAAAGACGGAACTATTGAGTACAGAATAGCTGAAAGAGAAGCGGTTAAGAATAATTTACTGGCACATATATCTAACAATATGATGAACGAAACATTCGGATTTGTAACCGGAAAGAACTCTAAGGGGAAAGACCGGACGAGACACGATGCTACAGCGGAAGAGAAAGCGAAAATATCTGCAAAAAAAGAGGAAATCTTGTCAGCCGTTCGTAAATGTGAAACACTGGAAGACATTTTGAATAGTGAGGTTGCAAGACCGTTTATTAGTTCGGCATGGCTTAATACACCCGAAGCAATGATTGTTCGAAAGATGCGGAACAATGCTATCAAGAAATTCCCGAAAGACCTTAACAGTATGGCGTCAAGTTCTCTTTTACAGTTGGATGAAACGTATAAGGTAGCACAGGAAGAGATCAAAGAGAATGAAAATTCACAGGAATTTGCAGTTGAAGACGAACCGGATGTAGTAGTTGAATCAGAAGCTGTTGAGGTGGAAACGCCGGAATTCGCAAAGGAGTAAAGATATGGAATTAAAAGATTTAAAAACAGGAATGGTTGTTGAAACAAGAGATGGTACAAAATACTTGATCGTCAATCAGGATGGAAAATTATACGGTATTGGAATGAACGGCTATATGTCGCTTGATGGAGGATATCCACATAAAAGTGATATGACATGGCCGGATGATTCTGACCTTGATATTATGAAAGTTTTCAAGCCAGCATTAAGAAAATTTAGCATCATGCTTTCAGATGAACGTAACTGTATTTGGAATCGTGAAAAAGTACGAAAAATGACCGCTTCTGAAATCTGCAAAGAGCTTGGATATGAAGTGGAGATTGTAAAAGAATGACAGCTCAAACAAAGTGGTTAAGTGATGCCATTGAGGATATGAAAAATGGCACTTATGACATGACGGTTGATGGAAAATGTAGCCAGTGTGGTGCGTGCTGTTCGAGATGCCTGCCTTTATCCAGTAAAGAAATCATTACGATTAAGCAGTACATCAAAGCTCACGATATCAAGCCTTACAGACACTTGTTTCCAGTATCTAAAGAGGTTTACGACCTGGCTTGCCCGTTCATGGACGATTCAAAGCTGAAAGAGAAATGCAGAATCTATCCAGTCAGACCAGAAATATGTCGGCAATTTATTTGTAAAGGCGATAAGAAGCCATTCAGGATGAAAGCCACAAGGTATGAAGTGGTCGATGTTAGGAAGGAATTTTTCGGTGAGTAGGGAGGTACATATAAAATGCCAAATTGGTGTGAAGGAAGTTTGAAAGTTCGTGGAACAAAAGAAAATATGACGAGATTTATTCTTGAAGGCTTACGTCCAGTTGGATTCCTTGGTGAAGAAAAAGCAAAGCTGCAGCTGGATGAATATGGCGATATTAATTTAAATGAAACATGTTGGATTGAAAACACAAGAAGGGGATTTGTCAAAGGTGTAGAAGTTTATCTTTCTGAATATGAAGATGATGAAACCTTTGTTGAAGTCTTTGATTCCAAGTTTGCATGGGGAATTTCAGCAGATGAACTCCTGAAAACATGTGAAAAATATCATGTTGATATGAAAATTCATGGTTTTGAAATGGGGATGGAATTCAATCAGGACATTGAAATTGTTGATGGAAGAATTCTGAAAGATGAAGAACTTCACTTCGAAAATTATCAATGGGATTGCATCTGTCCAAATATGGGCGGTTGATATGACATCAGAAAAGAAAGGTGTTTTTAGTGGTAGTAAAAACAATTAACTCCGGTTCAAAAGGAAATGGTTATGCTCTGATTTCAGGGGAAGATGTTCTTCTCCTGGAATGCGGTGTGCCAGCAAAAGATATGCTGAAAACGATTGACTATCAGACTTCCAAGGTGAGCGGATGCATGGTAAGTCACGTTCATAAAGACCATGTTGGGTACATCAAGCAGTATATGCAGTATGGTATCAAGATTTACACATCCGATGAAGTGGAGACGGACATTGAAACAGTCATGGGCGAAAAGACTGTAGGGTTACAGCGTATGAGGCGTTATCAGATAGGCTCATTTTCGGTGATACCGTTCCGTGTACCGCATGGAGAGACGGAGTGTGACGGATGGTTGATTGATTCACCTGACGGAAGAATCCTTTTCATTACGGATGCTGAGTATTGTCCGTACGATTTCTCAAAAATGGAAATCAACTATGGACTGATTGAGTGCAACTACTCAGAGGACTATATCAGCCGAGAAGAAGATGGGGCTAAATTCTCCCATGTGCTTACTGGGCATATGGAATTACAAACGTGTAAAAGGCTCATACAGAGCATAAACAGTAAAAGCCTAAGAAGTATAGGCTTGATACACTTAAGTGCAGGAAACGGCAATCCGCAGCGGTTCAAAGACGAGATACGAAGTGTGGTTGACTCAGATGTGAATGTTTGGATTGCCGAAAAGCGTGCAGAGAAAGAGTTTAGGCTTACGCCATTCTAGGAGGAGCAATGATTTACAAAATATTATTAATAATTTTTTACGCTATGGGAGCGACTTTTGATTTTTACATGTATAAAGACACTGAGAATAAAGGATTTTTAATTCCGTTTTTAGGATTCTTGCTCGCAATAATCTTAAGTATCGTAAACATGATTATTTATTTACTTAAATAAGGAGGACTACATAGATGAATAAAACAGTTTTAATGGGGAGATTGACAGCAGATCCGCAGGTGAGATATTCACAGGGAGACAATGCTACAGCGGTTGCAAGATATACACTTGCTGTAAACAGAAAATTTAAGAAAGATGGAGAGCCGACAGCGGATTTTATTCCTTGTGTTGTCTTTGGACGGTCGGCTGAATTTACAGAGAAGTATTTCCGCAAAGGAATGCAAGTTGCTGTCTCAGGGCGTATTCAGACCGGAAGCTACACAAACAAGGACGGAAACAAGGCGTATACAACAGATGTAGTTGTGGAAGAACAGGAGTTTGCAGAAAGCAAAGCAGCCAATCAGCAGAATCAGCAGTCAGCAGGAAGTGGATCAATTCCGGCATCGGACGGGTTTATGAATATCCCGGATGGAATGGATGAAGAATTACCATTTAGTTAAGGAGATGCAATGTCAAGCGGAGTAAGACCGGAGTATTGTTGCCATCCCGATTGCTTTCAGTGCCCATATCCTGATTGCAAATACAATGGCACTTTAGCCGGTGAGAGAGTGGACGTTAATATGACGGATGGGATAAGCCGTGAAGAATATATAAGGAGAAAGAATGAGAAGCGGAATGGCTGGAAAAAAGGACTGTTCGTATCCAAATTGCTATGAATGCCAATATGAGGATTGCATTGTTGATAACGTAAATGCTCTTCTTAAGAGAAGACGCTGGAATGCGAATCCTGAAGTTTATAGGCAGAAGCAGAGGGATTATAGAAGCAAGGTGGCAGAATCACTTCCTCATTGTGACGAATGCAATGAATGTACCCTTGTCAAATTAGATAAGGGTACAGGTTTTAAGAGACTGTGCGTCCCAGAAATGCGGTTGATTTTGCAGAAAGTGACGTGCTGTCCGCAGTGGTGTCCGAAGAAAATACCGGTAAAGGAGCGGGAACATCAGAGATATTTACGAAAAAAAGAACTTAAGGCAGGTGAGAAAACTGATACTAATTAGCGATAAAGGGCAGCAGAAAGGTAAACATACTGCCAAAGAGAATTATTGGCAAAAGCAAGGAATTGAGGTTCTGACTATGCCTCTTCCGTGTGGTGATTACATTATTGCCAATGAAAAGGTTACGGATGTAATTAACCGGAAGAAAGAACGTGGGATTCCAGTAAAAAAAATGGATTTCCTTGGAACGTACAATGTGACTGTTGACACGAAGAAAGATATTCAAGAGCTTGTGGGGGATATCTGCGGTAAACAGCACGCTCGGTTCAGAGATGAGTGTATTTTAGCTCAGAACAACGGAATTAAATTGTATGTGCTTACTCAAAATGCTGGGGGTTTAATTGGTGGAACGAAAGATATCTATAACCCAACTATTAAGTCATTGGAAGACTTGCATAGCTGGAAGAATCCTAGATTATTCGTGATGAAGCCAACAAAAGAAATTATTGGCTATTACAAAACAAGCGGCAACCCGAAATATAAACGTGTTCAGCGATATCCAACAGCAACTAAGGGAGCAACACTTATGAAAGCTTGCATGACGATGCAGAAAAAATATGGAGTAGAATTTGTGTTTTGCCACGATTCAGAACAAGGATCCATGGTATTAGAATTACTTCAACGGGAGGTGAATTAGATGGCTGAGAAGAGAATGTTTTCCAAGCAGATTATTGATTCGGATGCTTTCTTGGAAATGCCATTATCCACACAAGCATTATACTTTCATCTCTCTATGAGAGCGGATGATGATGGATTTCTGAATAATGCAAAAAAGGTAATGAAGATCATCGGTGCAAATCAGAATGATTACGATCTGCTTGTTGCGAAATCATTTGTCATACAGTTTCCAGACGGGATCTGTGTAATCAAGCATTGGAGAATTAATAATTATTTGAGGAAAGACAGATACACGGAAACGATTTACCAGGAAGAAAAATCACATCTAACAGTGCAACCGAATGGCAGATATTCCTTTAGAAATGCCGTGGAATCTTCGGACGTTTTACCGCTTGGTATACCAGTTTGTAACCGGTTGGATACCCAGAATAGAATAGAGAAGAATAGAGAAGAAAAGAATAGTATATATAGTGCAGAAAAACTGCACGATGAACAATCACTTGATGACTTCTTTGAATCTATTTGGAAGTTATATCCAATCAAAAAAGGGAAAGGGCAGGTATCAACATCAAGGAAGAAAGCACTTCAAAAAATCGGATACGATCAGATTGGACGTTGTGTTGATCGATTCTTGAAAGATATGAGTGACAGCGGTAGAGATCGTAAATATTGGATGCATGGAAGCACGTTCTTCAACAGTGGCTACGTTGATTATTTAGATGAAAACTGGGAGAAAGAAGCGGGAGAAGTGAAGAGTGTAGAAGAATCTGGCGATCGCTTCTCCTGCCTGGAACCATCTTTCCGTAAGACACTGGAAGGTGCGGGGGCGATTGAAGGGCAGTCACTTAACTACGGACCTATCAGAGATCATCCAGAATGGCTACAACAGCTCAAGGAGTGTGGTGTAAGTGATTTATGAGTTTAAAGCGGAAGATGCGTATGAGTTCGCAAGACATATCCGTGAGCCGGTAAAGCAAAAAGGAGATGAGCTGCGGTTTATTCGTTACTGCCCGTATTGTCGTGGTGGAAATGGCGGAAAGAGAGATAAGGATACCTTTTCCATCAACCTGAAGACCGGTCAGTTCAAGTGCCTGAGATCGAGCTGCGGTGTTACTGGAAACATGATTAGCCTTGCGAGGGACTTTGATTTCAGTCTTGGCGAACAGGTGATGGAGTATTACCAGCCAAGAAAACAATACCGGAGATTGAAGACACCGGATAAGCCAATTATCCCAAAGGAACCGGCTATTACTTATCTGGAGAGCAGAAAAATATCTGACGAAGTTGCTCGTGAGTATGAGATTACTACTCAGAAAGACCATGACAATATACTCGTATTCCCATTTTATGACGGAGATGGGAAAATGCAGTTCGTGAAATACCGGAAGACAGATTTCAACAAAGAAGTGGATAAGAACAAGGAATGGTGTGAATCGAACTGTAAGCCGATTCTATTCGGGATGAAGCAATGCAAGGACTTCACAAGGCTTGTGATTACGGAGGGGCAGTTAGATAGCCTTTCCGTAGCGACAGCCGGTATAAAGAATGCCGTGAGCGTTCCGAACGGAGCAAAGGGATTTACCTGGATTCCATATTGTTTTGACTGGGTGAACAAATTCCAAGAGATTGTAGTGTTTGGAGATTTTGAAAAAGGGCATATGACATTACTGCCAGAATTGAAGAGCAGATTTCCCAACAAGATTAAACACGTCCGAGAAGAGGACTACAAAGGCTGTAAAGACGCAAATGAGCTGTTGACGAAGCATGGGTGTGAAGATGTTCGACTAGCAGTAGAAAATGCTGAATATGAGCCTGTCAGACGCGTCAAAGAGCTGTCTGACGTGCAGGACGTTGATATATACAGTTTAAAAAAGCTGGACTCCACGATCAACGAGTGCAATCGCCTGTTATACGGCGGTATTCCTTTCGGTGGGGTTATCCTTATCACTGGAAAGCCGGGAGAGGGAAAGTCAACACTTGCAAGTCAGATTGTAGGCAGGGCGATTGAGACCGGACATAAGGTGTTTGCTTATTCCGGTGAGCTTCCAAACTATTTGTTTAAAGCGTGGCTTGATTTTCAGATAGCCGGTCCGCAGCACATCATCGAAACAACAAACAGATTTGGAGATGTTTCAAGAAAGATTTCCAATCAGAATCAAGAGTTGATTAATGCCTGGTATCGAGGAAAAGCGTTTATTTATGACAGTTCGATTGTCGATGGAGATGAGAAAGAGGATCTGTGCAAAACCGTACAGCAAACGGTTCTCCAATACGGAACAGATGTTGTTCTGATTGATAATTTAATGACTGCGATTGATTTAGATGCAGAAAAAGGATCTGACAAGTATGAGAAACAGAGTCTTTTTGTGAAAAAACTTGCGAGGATGGCATTGCAATTCGATGTATTGATTTTGCTTGTAGCTCATAAGAGGAAGAACAATTTTTCCACGAATGAGACAGACGAAATCAGCGGTGCAGGAGACATATCAAATCTTGCTTCACTGGTGATTGGATACAGCAAGGATAACGAGTTGAGCAATGCGTATCGAAGGCTCACAGTTCCGAAAAACAGATTGTTTGGGAGAATCAATACAAAGGGATTTCTCGTCATGTATGATGAGCGATCCAAGAGAATTTACGGTGAAAATGATGATTTAACCGTAGAGTATGGATGGGCGAAGCAAGACGGATTCAGCGAGGCAGATCAACTAAAGATTCCGTTTGAGTAGGTGAGAATATGACGGAAGAAGAAAGAAAAGTTTATTACCAAGTGATTACGCAAAATTGGCTTGCATTCAATGAATTTCTGAAACATGGAGATTTTTCTGATGATATTGAATGCGAAATGTCAGAGGTAATTCATAAAATCTACGAAACTAATGGAAAAACAAGTTTTGCGAAGAGCATATGTCTAGCAATCCTTGATGAAATAGAGAGACTTTGCAAAGAGAAACGAGGTAAGTAATGAAATACAAAGTGGGAGATAAGGTAAGAGTCAGAAAAGATTTAGTGGTTGGGAAAAGATATGGTTATTTGGCGGCTGCGGGTAAAATGGTTGAAAAAAGTGGGAAAATCGTAACGATTCGCACTGTTTGTGGTAATTTTTATAGAATTTACGGGGACTTGTGTGCGTGGACAGACGAAATGTTTGAGCCAGTAGAAGAGCTGACAGCAGAAGAAGCAATTAGAATTCAAGCTGAGATGTGCAGTGTTGCAACATGCAATGACTGTGAAATCAACAAGCTTAGAGGTGACTCTCATTGCGGATGTGCTGTATTTCGCTCGGAGTACCCAGACAAAGTGGTTGAAGTCCTCAAGCAGTGGAAGAAAGACCATGAGAAGAAAGAAGTTGAGGTTGAATTTGCTTGCGTTGTTCGAGTGATTGAAGATACAGGTGAAGAGAAAAAATGCGTGCATGAAGAAAATGTCACGGAAACGCAGGACGAAACATTCAAAATGAAAATGAAAAGGATTTTGGAAGAATACTGCAAGGAACATGAAGGAAAATTCTTTGCAGTATACGAAGAAAGATGTCGAGTAAAGGAGTAGGTTATGGATATTGAAGTACACAAGGACTATGAGCAGATAGACAAAGAGAATATCGAAGTGTTCAAGAAGACTGGTTTAAAACATTCCAGTGAGAACCGCTTCCGCTGTGTAATCTGCGGAGAACCAGCTTGTATTAACAACAGTATGAGTAACTGTGGACACAAACTGATATGCAATTGGTGTGCAGCAAGAACATTTCGCAATGCTGCAGAAGCGTTTGAGTGGATGAATAAAGGAGATTGAAGATATGACAAATAAAATTTTAGAAGAAAAAGTACGAAAATTAGAAGATGAATTACGTGAAATAAAATCAGAGTTAAAGGGTGAAAAATTTCGTAGTCTTGAAATTGGAGACACGTTCGAATTAGCTGGACTTACATGGAAAATGCTGGATAGGACAGATAAAGGTATTGTTTGTTTAGCCGAAAGAATAAAAGATTCTTTTAATTTTGGGACAAACAATGATTGGAAGGAAAGCAGTATTAGAAAATATCTCAATAAAGAATTCTATGAAAAGCTGGTTGATGAAATTGGAGAAGATCATGTAGTTGCATTCGAGAGGGTGTTAACCTCATTAGACGGACAGAAGGAATATGGATCATGTGAAGATAAGGTATCGATTATTAGTCTTGATGAGTACAGAAAATATCGTGAATTAATTCCAAATGAAAAATATTGGTGGTGGACTTTAACTCCTGACAGTACAAAATGCAATAACGATACTTCATGGGTTCGTATTGTTTCTCCGTCCGGCTATTTCAGCAGTAATTACAGCAACGGCAGCGGCGGTGTTCGCCCATTTTGTATCTTTTCTTCTCCACTCTTTGAATCTTGTGAGGAAGATGATGACTAATGGCGGAACTTGATTAAGAGATAAATTACAGAAAGGAGCAGGAGATTTGCTGGCCAGCATGAAAGGATCCTTTGCTCCGAGTAAATATGGAACAAAGAAGGAAGAAAATAAAGTGTGAGATATGGAAAGATATACCTGAGTACAAAGGATTTTATCAGGCATCGAATCTTGGAAATATCCGGTCTTTGGACAGAAAGATATCAAAGATTGGGAATGGAGGTGTAAACGTAACCAGTTTTATGAAAGGACGTGTGCTTGCACAAAGAATACAAAACGGAGGCTATCCAATTGTTAGTATAAGCGTAAACGCAAAAAGAAAGATATGTACAGTTCACAGATTGGTTGCATCAGCGTTTTTAGACAATCCTGAAAAGTTTAGGGACGTAAATCATAAGGATGGAAATAAAAGAAATAATTATGTAGAAAATTTGGAATGGACTTCGCATGGGGAAAATATAAAGCATTCCTACAACGTTCTTAAGCAGGCACGGAATTGCAAGCCAATAAAATGCGTCGATACCGGAGTTGTTTATAGTTCATGCAAAGAAGCAAGTGATTTAACCGGAATTAACGTTGGTAGTATTAACCATGTAATTACTGGGATTGCGAAAACGGCAGGAGGCATGAGATGGGAAAGAGTATGAAATGTGAAATCTATAGAGACTCGATGCAAAATTTTCGCCGTTATGGAATACCGAAAGCGCAACTGATTATAGCAGATGTGCCATACAATGTTGGAAGCAACTTCTATGGAAGCAATCCAATGTGGTATGTAGGTGGGGATAACAAAAACGGTGAAAGCAAACTTGCAAAGAAAGCAGCATTCAATTCTGACTTTAATTTCAATTTATATGAATACTTCCACTTCTGCTCGAAGATGTTGAAGAAAGAGCCAAAGAAAGCCGGTAGACGTGGAAGAAGTTCTGATGCACCGTGCATGATTGTATTTTGCAGTTTTGAGCAGATGAGTACATTGATCAATGCAGCTAAGAAACATGGTTTTAATAATTACATACCGCTTGTATTCGTGAAAAATTATAGCCCACAGGTATTGAAAGCAAACATGCGTGTTGTGGGTGCTACGGAATATGCACTGGTATTATACCGGGATAAGTTGCCGAAATTTAGAAACGGTGCAAAATTTGACGAAAACGGTAAGACGATTCGAGGTACCGGACATATGGTGTTTAACTGGTTTAAGTGGGAAAAGGACGGGAAAGAGATACCTAAAATCCATCCAGCACAGAAGCCGGTTAAGGTGTTGGAGCAACTGATCCAGATATTTACGGATCCGGGGGATGTGGTTATTGATCCTTGCTGCGGTTCCGGTAGCACATTGCGAGCTGCAAGGAATTTAGGTAGAAGTGCTTACGGATTTGAAATTGATCGAAATTTTTACAGTAAAGCGAAAAATGAGATGTTGAATGTTGAAGTAGATCCGCAGATGAGCATTACTGATTTTATCGGAGGTACACAGTGAAATTTATAGATTTTTTCGCCGGAATAGGTGGTTTCCGAAAGGGAATGGAACTTGCTGGACATGAGTGTGTTGGTTTTTGTGAATTTGATAAATTTGCGACTGCAAGCTACATATCCATGCATCTTCTGACAGATGAGCAGAGAAAAGTACTGGAAGAATTACCGCTGAAAAAGCGACAAAAGGAGATTTTGAAAGATGAATACAGAAACGGAGAATGGTACGCAAATGACATTAGACGAGTTTGTGCCGATGACATCCCAAAAGCAGACTGTTGGTGCTTCGGATTCCCTTGTCAGGACATTTCAGTCGCAGGAAAGCAACTTGGATTTCAAGGAAACCGTTCGAGCTTGTTTTTCAGAGTTATGTATCTTGTCGGACAGCTCAAAGAAGAAGATAAACCCACTCACCTTTTCATTGAGAACGTTAAGAATTTGCTTAGTGTTAATGGAGGATGGGATTTCGCCAGATTGCTCGTTGAAATGGAGCAGGAGGGGTACGATGCAGAGTGGCAGGTGTTCAACTCCAAAGATTTCGGAGTGCCACAAAACAGAGAAAGGTGTTTCATTATCGGACATCTTAGAGGGAGAAGTACCGCAAAAGTATTTCCTGTCGAAAGAGCAGACGGAGAAAATAGTATTTCAATAATTGACCATAAAGATGGATATAGAAGAAACACACAAGTATTTGACCAGAACGGCATTACAGAAACGCTGGATACTGCACAGGGCGGTGGAAGAGGTCACCATGTAGCGTTACCGTGTTTTATAGATTTATGCAATAGAGGAACAGAAACAACTAGTATTGCCAGATGCTTGCAAGCGAGATACTACAAAGGAGCCGGAACGTACAAAGCACAAAATAGCGGTATTGCAATTCCTGTACTTACGCCTGATAGAGCGGAGAAAAGGCAGAATGGACGGAGATTCAAAGAAGATGGTGAGCCGATGTTTACACTTACTGGACAGGATAGACATGGAGTAGGAATAGAGCCGCTCGGAGTGCTGCGGAATGTTCGTAGTGATTACGGAAAAGAAATCCGCAAAGATTATGAAGCTGGAAACATCAAAATCTCCAGACATGAATTCCCCGAAAGTGAAGTTAGAGATGATGGAGTAGTGAACACATTATCAACAGTGCAAAAAGATAACCAACTTGCAGTTAAGGTAGCCGAAGCAACAAAACAGGGTTATTCAGAGTGCAGAGTAGGTGTAGATAGCGTAAATTTATCTGTTCCGGGGAGCAAAACCAGAAGAGGAAGAGTAGGACATGACCTTGCAAATACGCTTGATACCAGTTGCAATCAAGGAATTTTTGTACAGGTATCAGATGATTTGATTGTGTATGCTGTCTGGTATGAAAAATATCAGTGTTATATAGCAATTCGAAAATTAACTCCAAAGGAATGTTTCAGACTGCAAGGATGGACAGATGATTATTTTGAAAAAGCACAGTTTGTAAATTCTGACAGCCAGTTGTATAAGCAAGCCGGGAACGGCGTAACTGTAAATGTAATTCAGGCAATTGCGGAAGGGATGAAAATAAATGATGCTGAAAGAATTTCTTGAAAATCATTATGGTGGCAAGCACGTAAGAATATATGTTGATGACAGGGCGAGAGTCACAGGTACGACAAGTCAAGTCCTCTCGTATGTAAAAAGAGAACAGCTAGAAAAGCCGATAAAACAAATAACACCCGTAAATGATGAAATGATAGACATAGCAATATAGGTAGGTGAGAAGAATGGACATTAAATTAAAAGAGATAGACAGAGATTCTCTGAAAGTTGGAGATGTAGTAGGAGTGGCGAGAGAAGTAAACTACGGATGGAAATCATCATTCCGGCATAGAAGAATTATTCCGGCGAAAATTATAAAAATCACTCCAAAGCGAACCAAATTCTTTACGGATAAGTTTGGAGAACATGACAAAAGAGAAGTATTTTATGAGTGTGATAGTGAAGCTGCGAGAGAAACTTTTTTTGCTAAGGCATTTAGAGATATTCAGGACGGAATATTTGAGTTAACTGAATCGAAAAGAAAAGATCGCATTGAGAAAATCAGTGATGAAGATCTGCCGGAAGTAGCTAGACACATGAAAGCAATTATGGAGATTATGGAGAAATACAAGGAGTAGCAATGTTTGAAGAACTATATAAATTCATATCAAGATTGCATTACGGGATAAAGTTCATGCCGGAAAAGGATTTTGACGAGCTTTTATCTCGGTGCGACTGGGAGCAAAAGATGTATGCATTGTGCTTTAGATATTGGTAAACGTGGAGGAAAATTCATGAGAGTAGCACTAATTGATGTAGATGGTCACAACTTTCCAATGAATGAACGAAAAAGTAAAGTAGTTGAAAATGACGGAGTATACAGTTGCCCATTTTGTGGAAGCAAAAAAATCAATTTGTGTACCCAAGCTGTATTAATAAAAACTGAAGATGCAAATACAGGAAAAGAAGTCGATGAACGTACAAACAAAATCAGAAAGCTGACCAATCGAGAAAAAGCGATGGAATATGATAATGCAACAACAGATGGTGTGGGATGTTGGCATTATTCATGTAGAAAATGCGGTTGGCAAAGTGACATATATACAGAATAGAGGAAGATTGCGCGATAGCGTGTCAACTTCTGACTTGGGGAAAATAATAAATCAGACAGCCGATTATCACTCGGTAGACGGCTTGTCGAGAAAGGAATGAAATGAAGAAAATACTTGATGCATGTTGTGGAAGTCGGATGTTTTGGTTTGACAGAACGAATCAAGATGTCCTATTTGCAGACAATAGAGAGCTTGAAACAACATTGAGTGATGGGAGAACACTTCTAGTTAAGCCGGATATAAAAATGGACTTCCGGGAGATGCCGTTTTTGGACAATACATTTAAGATTGTGGTGTTTGACCCACCCCATTTAAAACAAGCCGGCAGTGAATCATGGCTTGCTAAGAAATACGGGGTTCTACCGAAAGATTGGAAACCATACTTGAAAGCCGGATTTGACGAATGTATGAGAGTATTGGAACCGGACGGAATACTGGTTTTTAAGTGGAACGAAGAACAAATAAAGCTGAATGACGTGTTGAAAGAGTTTGGAAAGAAACCACTTCTCGGAGACCAGAGAGGTAAGACACGTTGGATATTGTTTATGAAATAGGAGAGATATGAAGAAAATATTATGTTTAATTCTAATTTGTGTTTTCTTGGTCGGTTGTTCTGACGAAGTTTCAGACAAGAACTGTGGGCCACAAGAAGAAATCACATATACCTACGAAGATGTGGACGCAACAATTATTTACATAGACATGCGGGAATGGTTCGCTATTTGCCCTCGATGGGAGTGGGAAATAGAAGTCGAATACGATGGCATGACCTATGAAGAAAACGATTATGCGAGCGGTGGAATGAATGGACCGAGTTTTGCAGATAGTCGAGAGGGTGATTCGATAAGAGTTGAAATAACCAATAAATACATAAATGGTGAATTGGTGGACAGGTATATATCAGAGATTGAATAAGGAGAAAGGGACGAATTATGAGTACATTTGAAGAAAGAATAGCGAAAGCAGTAACAGAGAAATTGAATGACGGAACAGTTGAAGAGCTTGTATCCGATGCTGTAACCAAAGCACTGAAAAGTAGTATCGAAGAACAGTTCAGATGGAATGGTGATGCAAGAAAGGTTATTGATGAGAAAGTAAAAGAAGTAATGACACCGGCAATCGAAAGAGTAAGTTTGGATGATTATGTGGTAAAACTTGATACAATTCTCACAGAAATTATCAACAGCACGAATTTAGTTGACAACAAGAAAATCTTAGGAAATTTCAAAAACCTTATGACAGAGCCGGATAAAGATGTAATCAGCTTAAAAGACGTATTCGAGAAATATAAGGAATATGTCAGCGAGAATGTTGATACATCTGAACTCGAAATTTATACAGATGATAGACCGGCGTATCAGAATGTGACAGCGGAAGTGACTGTGGATATAAGAACTAGCATATTCGGAGGAAGATTTTGTTATTTGGTTTTTAAATGTGAAGAGGATGAGAAACTGACAAAAGAAATCCATTTGTATGAATCAGAAGGCAATGGATTTGGAATTACAAGATTAAAGAGCGGACTTGATATCAATTCGTTAAGACGCATGGATAAATTTGACATTTTCATGATGCGGTTAGATCGAGCGTTCTGCAATATCACAGATATTATGGATATGTACGATGATGATATTGAGGTTGAAGCTGAACCAGAAGCATCCTGGAGCTGATGAAGAAAAGGAGAAATCACATGAAAGGGAAGAATACACTGGAAGATAAGCCTTTTCGATATGGTGGAATTTTAAAAGATTACAGCAAAGAAATTCATGAGATAAATGGGCGGGTGGAAAAGTATGAAACTTAGAAGAATCCGAACAACTTTCTCCTTAACAACCAAGAAGAGAATATATGTATTACAGTTCACACTAAAAGAGCCGTGGTTATTACCAAAACATGATAAGCACTATGGAAAAGTGGATTGTAATTTGTATGGATGGTTGTTTGTATATTTTGGATGGGTTAATTGATGGAGGAATAATCGTGACGGAACAGGAGAGAAAAGAAATCGTTGCGGAAGTTGAGAAATCCGGCAGTTATAACTGTTGATTGAAAAGGAGAACAAAGATGAAGAAGGAATCACTGATTCATAAAATCTTGAGGAAACTTGGTTTTATCAAAGACATTGAAGATGATAGGAAATTGAAAATGGGGATGTGCGAAAGAGCAAGAAATGCAAATGTATGCCCGAAGAATTGCGATATGTGTGCATGGAATACGAAAGGTGGAGTTAGTTATGAGAATCATTAGTCAGGATGGAGCGATTGACGTCCCTTACGAAAATGCAGATTTGGAAAGAAAAGGGAAAACAATATCTGTATGGACGCTAGATAACGTATATGGTAGTTTTGCAAGTTATTCCACCGAAGAAAAAGCAATCAAAGCTATGGAAATGTGCAGAAAGCATTATGCAGCAATGGAATACAACAGACGTATTATTCCAAAGGGAGATACACTTGCAGATATGGAGATTGCGAAGGAATTTCTTGCATCTGGTTTTATCTTCCAGTTTCCGGCGGAGGAAGAGGTGTAAACATGGGAAAGATTGATGAATATGCATCAGGCAGAAATGACGGTTTGCTGTTGGCATTGAAAATCGTAGAGGAAGATGGCGTGGATGCTCTGCGGGAAGAAATTAAATTCCGTGGAGCGAAAGGAATTAATACAGCAATGAGCAAAAAAGAGTTGAATAAGGCTTGCACCAAAATAAAAGAGATGACTCTTGATACTATGCTGACTCTTTCAGTGGCTACCCTGCATGATGAATTTGATTTTGGTGCGAAAAGATGTCAACGATTTATAAAAAGGGCAAATCTCAAGGCAGAGTGTATAGTGGATGATCTTGCAACATGGGATGATTTTGTCGAGCAGATCAGAGAGGAACTTGGGATTCAGATAACGATAAGGAGCAATGATTGATGGACGTTAAAAAGACAAAAGTAGAAAGCCTTGACATAATCGTGACCATGATGGAGGACAAGCCATACTACGAGATAAAATACAAAGAAATTGGCAGTGATCATTTTTGTATCGGGTACAGTTCATATCGCTTAGATTATGTGTTGGAATGGAAAAAGCAGTATTTTGAGTTGATTGAAAGTGAAGCAGGAGCGGATTCAGGATGGATCCCATGCAGCGAGAGGCTGCCGGAAATAAGAGAAGATGTCCTTGCTACAGTAAAATACAGTGGGTTCATGGGAATGTACGGAACATGGATAAAAACAGGACATTTAGAAAACGACAATGATTGGTTTGGTGATTGCATTGGTGGAAAAGTTATTGCCTGGATGCCGCTTCCGGAACCGTACAGGGAGGGGTGAAGAAGATGAATAGAAAGGAAACTACACTTTTTCTGTCACATATTCTTGAACGTACAAAACTAAACGTCTTTGGAAAACATTATGCAAAAGAAGTGAGCATTGACCCGTGGACATCCAAGGCGAAACGCGTGGATTATATGCAGTTTTCACCCGGAGATCAAATATCCGTATCAGGGATAGAAAAAGGAATATTTACTTGTTACGAAATTAAAAGTTGCAAGGAAGATGTTTATAGTGGGAATGGACTGAATTTCTATGGAGAAAAGAACTATATAGTAACTACGATGGAGTGCTACAAAGATTTGTTGCCGGATTTACGAAGTGGAAAATTTGATGAACACTTACGCAAATGCAACCCGGAATCCTCTAAATATTGGGGAATTATGGTAGCAGTTCCATGCATGAAAGAGTTGGAGGATGAATTTCAGAATCCAACGGCAATAGATGTAAATGCGAAAAGTTGGGAGCTGAAAGTGGTAAAACCTTGCAGAATTGGACCAAGGAACAGGTCTATGACAGAATTACTTTTTTGTATGTTAAGGAGTGGAAGATAATGAGACTGATTGATGCTGATGCGATGGAAGAATTAAAACCATGCCCTAGATGTGGAGCGAAAGCATATCTTTCAAGAGATGTGGCAGACGGATTTTATTTCGGATGGTCGGCTGGCTGTCCGAGATACTGCCACTACGATGGAATACATGGAACAACAATAGACACAGCCGAGGAAGATTGCTATGCGGTACATGGAGTGAATTCAAAAGAAGAAGCTATTGAGATATGGAATAAACGCGTTGAGCATCTGAAAGAACTCGATAAGAACTCGATCAATAGATAGGTTACGAGAAAATCTTCAAAGAAATGCAAAAGAACCAGTTGAGATAAAGGAGAATGATATGAGTAGAGAAATTTTATTCCGTGGAAAGCGGATTGATAACGGGGAGTGGATTGAGGGATATTATTTTAAAGCCAATGAAAAACATATGATTCTGAATTTTACAGTGCAAAAAAATGAACTGTATCACAATATGTATGAAATAGAACCGAACACCGTCTGCCAGTACACAGGACTTACCGGCAAGAACGGTAAGAAGATTTTTGAAGGCGATATATTCAAATTCAATGATGAAGTGTGGGAAAGTTCATACACAGCCTGCGGAACAGAATATGATTCTTGGGAAGTAGATAATTATGGCGTGGTGGGATATGACAATGAAACTGCAAGATATGATTTTTACAAATACAAGTACGGCGAAAATTCAGTAGAAGCAGATTTGCATGAAAATCATGGTCTTGAATTTGCGGATTTTATACAAGAGTTAAAGGTTGGCGGAAACATTTTCGATAATCCGGAGTTGTTGGAAATGGAGAATGGTAAGAATGACAAATGAAGAAGCGATTAAGCAGTTAGAGTTTGACAAAGAAATGATTCTTTTTAATCCGAACAACGGAGAGCATCAAACAATCGAGCAAGTAAAAATTCATAACGAGGACAATTACAATGCATATATTGCTGATTGCAAGGCGATTGAAGCACTTGAAAAGCAGATTCCGAAGAAACCAGTGCTGGATGATATACAGCACGTAAGATATACGATGAATTATAAGTGTACTGCTTGTGGAGGAAAATTTACGGGAAGAGGATTTGCAGATTATTGTTATCATTGCGGTCAGAAATTAGATTGGGGTGGAGAGCATGAGTGAAATTAAATTACTTCCGTGTCCGTTCTGCGGTGGAGAAGTAAAGTTTATACATACAGGTTGCAATACTAAAGCAAGAATTGGATATTTACGCTGCGATATATGCGGTGAAAGTTTCTTTAGAAGAATTAGATCGAATGATACAGAGGACGAATTAGCTGAAAGATGGAACACCCGCAAGCCTATGGAGCGGATCGTGGAACAGTTGGAAAGGAAGAAAGTTGAGAACCCTAATGATATGATTTTTTTGGGGAAAAATCTTGCTTTTGATGAAGCAATCGAGATAGTCCAGAAAGGGGTGCGGAATGAGGCTAATTGATGCAGACGCACTGATAGAATTTATTGATCCGGGACATTTACGGCATCCTGACGAACTTGCCTTCTCCGAACTGGATGTTGTTAATATGCTGAATCACGCACCAACAGCTTATGATGTGGACAAGGTTGTAGAGCAGTTGGAAAAAGAATTACGACTTGCTGAGCTCGTTGTGCAAGAGAAAATCCGTTGCAGTTCGATTCGGCAAAAGGATATGCGAGTGGAATTGCAACTGCGATCGAGATCGTGAAAGGCGGTGGAATAAATGAATAGAGAGATTCTTTTTAGAGCGAAGAAAATAGACGATGGCGAATGGGTAGAGGGATATCTGTTTGATGATGGATTGCCAAAACCGAAACGATTTTTTATTGGCGGGTTTGGTATTTATGAATACGAGGGTGCACCTAATCAATGGGCGATTAACAGACAAGATATCGCAGAAATAGATCTAGATACTATCTGCCAGTATACAGGGTTGAAAACCGCAAGTGGTGTAAGGATATGGGAAAATGATATCATAGCCATAGCCACAGGCGAAAATGGTGAAGAATACCGAGGTCTAGTGGAATACGAACACAGTGGATTTGTAATTAAATGGGTAAATAGCGATTACCTCAGAACGGATCTGTGGTACTGGGCGAATAGACCAGGTGCGGATGTTATTGGAAATGCATTTGACACACCGAACTTGCTTAGTAAAGAGTCAGATAGCGTGGTTTTTCATGATTTCATGAAGAGAGGAATGGAGTAGTGGAGATGCTTGATAAATTTTCTGAAAGACTACACGCATTAAGAAAAGAACGTGGTCTTTCATATAAAGAACTTGCAGAACAGCTAAATTCTCACGCTTCTGATGGTGCATTATTCCGGTGGGAGAATGGCTATGTAAAACCGAGACTGGACTATGTTATTCTTCTAGCGGACTTCTATGGAGTGTCACTGGATTACATAGTCGGAAGAAGCAATAAAAGAAAGGGGTAAGCATGGCAAAAATATTTAAGATAAGCGGATATTTGGTGGACGTTGAGGGAGATATTGATGCGAGTGAGGTTGTTGCGGAAATCAGTTTCGGTTTAGATGGGATGATAAACCAGCACATCCATGTAGAAGAAGCAGATATTGGACGTTGGAGTGATGAAAATCCATTGAATTACGGCAACTGCGATCTTGCGGAATGCGAGAAGCATTTCAAGAGAAAAGTTCCAGTAGATAACGACAGGAAAGTTGAGATTGGTAAGATCTACAGACATTTCAAAGGGCATACGGTTAAAGTGATCGCAGTCAGCCAGGATACAGAAGCACCGGGACAATTCTATGTAGTATACGAATGTGAGGACGGAGCAATTTGGTGCAGACCTTATGGAATGTTTGTGAGCGAGGTCGATCATGTAAAATATCCGGACGTGCAGCAGAAATACAGATTTGAATTAGTGGAAAAGGAGAGGGGCAGGTAATGACTAAAGACATTTTAGATAAGGCAAAAGAATTGGAAAGAGACATTGAAAGTCTTAGGATTTTAATTAAAGAGAAGGAAAGCGGGGACGGATTGTGCGTATCCAGTTCATTCCCTTACAATTACGGGCAGTCGCTCCGATTCCAAAAAGAGTTGTGTGAGTGGCTGCGACAGAAAAAATCAGAGTATGAAAAAGAGTTGGAGGCGTTATGAAATGGCTGAGAAAATGACAAATGCCGACCGCATAAAGAAAGCAACAGACAAGGAATTGGCTGATATGCTGTGCAAAATAACAAGATGCTGCTCCGATTGTATAGCACAGGAAATGTGCTACGAGGGACATACAGGATATGAAGATTGGCTTGCATCGGAAGAATGGAGTGATTTTTCGTGAAACGAAGTACAGAAGAAAGAAGCTGTCCAGCTGAAATGGATAATAATTTCCAAACGCATTATAAGCGTCTTGAAAAGACAAGGCCGCCAATAGATGCGGTGAGAAGATTCAGGACTCCTGCGTATGAGGCTGTAACAACGTATTTAAAGGAAGAACCGGATGAGTGACTGCGTAGACAGGGGATAGACATTAGAACTGGAATAGTGGAATAAAGTGTACTGAGGCAGATGATTGATAAGCGGTCATCTGCTTTTTCGTGAAAACGCTTGACTATCGGGAATCAATGTGATGTAGTATATATAGGTTAAGGAGTGTTTTAAAATGGAGGTACAAAAATGCGAAATGTGACAGTTTTAATTAAAGATGCTATGATGGATGATGATTATAAGTTAAAGGTTAATTTGCTTATCGCCGGACTCATGGGCGAAGAATTGGACGTGGATCAGGAAAAGGATGATAACAGGCGGCATATGCTGAAAGAGATATCGTACTATTGCGATAATGCGAATGAATCAGGAGAAAAGAGTGACTACTTAAAGAGGACTTCCGAAAGGATAAAAAGATATTTGGGTTGATTGACGAAGAAGAATGGTAGGTGTCTATTTTTAATGAAGAATAGGACAAAAAGAGCTTGCATTGACTGTGGTAAAGCTTTCTATGGCGATCTCGATAAATTGTACTGTGACGAATGTGCAAAAAAAAGAAAGTCTGACGTAATGAGAATCAGGACGTGCAAGATGTGTGGAGCCGAGTTTAGTGGTGGACCAAGGGCGTTTTACTGCCCGAACTGTAGGGTCATAAGGAAAAGGGATGCCGAAAAGAGACACAGAGAGAAAGGAACTGCAAGACCGATCGGGAGTGTCGCAAAATGTGAATGGTGTGGTGTGGAATATGTAGTAAATTCCGGTCGTCAAAAATATTGCTCAGATGAATGCCAACGTGAGGCGGTATTGGAATGGCAGAGAGATCATAAGCAGAGGTATAATATAGAATCAGGTCAATATGATAAAAAGATAGAGAAACGAAAGAATAGTCTTAAAATCTGTGTATACTGCGGAAAACAGTTTCATTCTGATGTTGCAACAAATCTTTGCAGTGATTATTGCAGGAGAAAGCAGAAACAAATTCACATGAGGGTTTCAGATGCAAAGCGTGGAGTAAAATCCAATATTGAGCAGTTGATGCAAGAAAGAAATGATTATAGGAAAAGTATAGCGGAGAATTAAAAAGCTCTGTCCAATGTGGCAATTTACTATTGCGTTCCAAAAGTCCGAAGGGTGGCGTTTTTAGGGCGTTTTTAGGGCAAGAAAATCTCCCGGAAGAGTTTCCGCAAAAAAGATGTCGGTACTTTTTCAGGAGGTCTAAAATCTGGATGCTGAAAAATGAGTCAATTTCAGCGTCCTTTTTTGATGCGATTTTGCTGTGTGAATAATACTATAATAATGAGCTGTAATATCGCTGTGCGTTTGTATGTGGCTGTATCCGGCACTATTTACAGACGTTTGATAATTTGGTTGTCTGCATAAGAAAACGCCTTAAACCGTCAAATACAAGCTTATAGATACAATTACCATACTACAAAAGTAATATAAATTCAATTCCATTTTTGCTTGATCCGTGATATTATACACTCGTGAAAGGAGGCTGCACCATGGATAAAAAGCAAATCTGCATCAAATTCGCTCGGGAAATCTGCGATATATTGGATATATCTGTACCTGCTATTAAATTCGTGTCTGCTGATCGGATGCAGACCAGCACGCAAATAGCGGCATTAACACCGGATGCGATACTAATCCGGGATGATATGACCGTATCGCCTGAGCTGTTCTTTGCGATCTCTCACGAGCTGCGGCATTCTTATCAGATCGCCAACGGTGCAGACCTGAAAGGATACCAAGCAAGCGATAAAATTAGCGTCGAACAGTACAATCTGCAATCGCTGGAAGTAGATGCAAATGCATTTTCCGCTCTGGTTATGTCTGACTTCTTTGGAATTGTTCCACGTTTTCAGAATCTGCCGGAATCAGTCAAGGTCGCAATAAATGACCGCATGAAGCAGATACAAAAAGAATATAGGTAAACGCCAATAAGCCAATGCCGGAAAAGTCGGTGTTGGCTTTATTTTTACAGGATATTAACCTCTGCCCGGTGCGGAATATGCTGCAACAACTCCGCCGGGCCCGTGATCTGAACATCTGATAGCGGTATATTCTCGCCATCTCTGACAAGTAAGCAGGTTAGTTGGATTGCTCCAACCTGCTTAACTGATCTTGTCAGTATGTGCTGCAAGTGGGATATGCTGCCGGATTGAGATGTGGCCGGGGCATCCTCCCAATATACGCAGTCGCATTCTGCATTTTTTATTGACTGGTACAGAATCAACCATTCTTTTTCTGCGATACTGTCCAGCCTGTCAACCTCTTCAAATGTTCTTTCCCCTTTTAATGCTTCAATAAGCATCTTCTGGGGTGCTTTTTCTATGATTTTCGTCCGCATTTTATTCACTCCCTTTTTTCGCATTGGAAAAAGCCGGAAATTATCCGGCTAATTCCTTTTTAACCTTTTCAGCCACTCTTTCTATGTCTTCGAGTAGCTGTGCTACTTCACTGGCAGAATCAAGATCGCTTTTCTGCCAGTTATGCAGGTTTTCTTGTCTGTATCCAGCTGTCAACTGGATTAGCTGACATAACCGGCGTGCTTCTGTGTCGGTCAACGTAAACTTTTTCATCTTCCCGCCGCCTTTCTAGTTTAATGCTTTGTCAATTCCTTCCGCTAAGTGTGGAAATGCTTCTTGCACTTCTTGCATCGTGTCCGCTTCATAGTCTCCGATGCACTTATTATCCCTGTAGAGATTGCCACAGTACACGCAATCTAAATCACTAAAACTCCAATCTATTCCGGTTACTTCTTCCGGCTTGTGGCTGTACCACATGTCAATATTAATCATGCTCTTTCCCTTTCTAGTCTGCCATCATCAGAGCCGGGAGACTGTCCCGCGGCTGACGGTCATTTCTGACCGTTTCGGCTTATATGTGCTCAATCCTAAATCTTTCTCTTGTGTCTTTCGGAAGAACAAGGTTAATAAAATCTTCCGCAAGAACTAAAGTGTCAAACTGTGCCACTTCCCTGTCAAATGGCTTTTCGAATTTGCTCGTGTAGCATGTTTCTACGACTTTCCACTTCATCATATTAAATCCCTCACTTTCATAGAATTATGATTTTCTTTTTCTGTCCTCTGCATTTCTTAAAATCTCTTTCATATTGTCCGCTGTCCTTTCTATGCTGTAATTCTTTCGAATATTTCAATTGTTAATTCCGCAAGTGCACGCTTTTTGTTTGATGTGTACCCCTTTCTTTTGCTCTTAAGTGCTTTTCTTGCGGTTGCTAAGTTGTTAATTCCCCAACTTGCCGCCGCCCTTAATTTCTCCACTTCCTCAGGAACTAACTTAATGGCTTTTAATGTGTACTGGTTGATTCTGTAATCATCTTTATCGCCCGGGTGTAAGTCCTGAGCTAGTGGGATATAATCATCATGCCCCATGTTTTCGCCTATGTTCCAAACGAAATAATTTGACGGGATTTTTTCAACAACCTCGAATTCGTGCTGATTGAATATGCTTTTGTCTTTTATTGTCATTTGCTTTTACCTTTGCCATATGTTACTATATGACTACCTTTCTTTTTTGATTGGTGCCGCCGTAGTCTTGTAGGATGTCCGGCGGCTTTTACTTTTTCACTCTTCCTCGTCCTCTACTTCATACTCTTTGTAGAGGGCAATCCATTCTGCGGGCGTCAACATATCCTCTCGGTCTTTCATCTTAAGCAGGTACGACAAGACGTACGCTGCTGAATATGGGATCATCGTCAATAGAGCTACCAAAATGATCATTATCTTTTTTATTGTCTTTTTCATTTTTGTTCCCTCCGTTTTTCTTTCTTTTTTTCTGCGACTGCCTCAGGTTTTTCAATTAATCAGATCGCTTGCTTATGTCCTCATTGTATTGAGTGGTTCAGGGCGTCCGGTTGTTTGTCCTGTGTGGCTGTTGCTGTATCTCGTTTACAGTTATTATAATACATGAAATATCATGTAATTGCAATATTATAAATACACTAAATATCATGTATTTGATAATTCAGTATTTGTGCATTTTACACTAAATAACATGTAATTGACTTTACAATAAAAACCATGTATAATTTTATTGAAAATAGGAGGTAGAAAATGATTACTTATAAAATAGATGTATTAGAATCATTAAAAGAAGCCGGATATAATACGACTAGATTAAGAAAAGAAAAGCTTTTAAATGAAAGCGCTATACAATATCTAAGAAGTGGCAAGCCCGTTGGAGCTAAAGCATTAAATAATATTTGCATGTTGTTGGATATGCAGCCGGGAAATATTATAAAATATGTAGAAGACGACAACACGATAAAAGATGTAAAATAAAATAATATTTACATTATAAATAATGTATTTTAATATTGACAATTACATGATATATAATGTATAATAATGCTTGTAAGGAACAAATCTTACAAGTTACCGAGGCAAGCGGAGAAAGGAGAAAAACGTGGAAGATATGAGCGTATTCAAAAGTTATTTAAGAAGACTTCTACAGGATTTAAAAGACTTGAAAGAAGCACTGAAAAACAAAGAATATGATAAGGCTGAAAAGATGGTTGATCGCCTTATTGATGATACTCAAAGCGGTATCGAAGACAACTAAAAAAGAGCCGTAACAAACGACTCAGGAACACAAGAGAGGGCGGAACTTGCCACCGCTCTCAAGTAATTAGATTATAGCGGATTGGATAAAATAAATCAATTACAAGAAAGGAAAATAGATATGAAAAAATATGAATTTACCGGAACGAACGAGCTTACAAGAAAAGCTTTTGAAGTATACAGCGATAGTTCTTTTACATTCTGGAAAGATGGCGACAACTTTTATTATTCAGACAATCCGAACAGCGAAAAAGTAGAGCTTGGATCACTGGAAGATGTAAACGAATTTCTTGAACGGTTTGCAGAGTAGAGGAGGACGACAGGGTGAAGATAAAAGGAATTGGAACCATAGCAAAAAACAAGGCTATGGAGATATTGACCGCAGAGGGCAGAAAAGCCGTTAGAAGCGGAGATATAACCACGGAAGAGCTGGCAGAAATGTACAAGTTGCAAAAGGTCAAAGAGGCTTGTGCAATCGGTACTTGTACCGACAACTTCAACAATTCTTATAAGTGGGTGCCGGATGAACTAAAAGAAAATCTAACACCGGACCAGCTCGGACGGCTCACAGAATCGTTTTACGAATGTTATAGAGCTGGAAAAAATGATGTGTAAACGAATAAGAGCGGGGTTTTGCCCCGCTCTTATTCTCACGTTAAAATATTCAATCCGTGTGACACCGACATCATTTTGAATGCCATTATTTCAATCCTTGCCCGGCGGAATTGCTGCCGGAACCGCATCGGAAAGCGTCCATTCCGTGCGACAGCATTATAATATCATAGCTAATCTGATTAGTCAAGATATGCAGCTCTTTGGGGCTGTCTTTTTTGCACTTCCAGAGAGTGAAATATGCTTGGTATACCAGTTTGTAACCGGTTGGTCTACCACTTGGAAACCCAGAGAAGAATAGAAAAGAGAAGAGAAGAATAGAAAAGAATATATATTATATCTTGTGCATTTCGCAAGCTGATGCACAACTTTTTTGATTGGGGTTGACACGTGCGGAATATTAGATTAATATATTAACCAGACAAAGTGAATAGGCGGTATATAGCCAGATTATAATAATATATACATTTCTTGGTAGTCCTTAGAGACCGTGACCCGTAAAGCAGATATACGTTACTGCATACGGCGATCGGTCTTTTTTATTTATATTTTTACAGTTTGGAGGTGAACGGAAATGAAAGATAATACAGACATTACGTCTACTGGGATAGAGATATATAGACATGACATTAATTATTACGCCGATGAATATATCAAAAATGAATTAGAGTTAGATCATGTAGATCAGGAGAGTAAAAAAATCGTAAAAGATAGCTTTGTAGATATGCTTTTTTATATTTCAGACCGTATATCTAAGCCAGATAATGCAGACATAAAAGCATTAGATAATATATTTAGTGTGTATGTAAGACTATGCAGTAAATATTCAGTTAATCCAACATTGGAAGCATTTAGCTTTTTAGTGAATATAGACAGAACAACGTTTAATACTTGGCTTAATGGGAGATATCGGACAGCTGAACACTCCGACACGGTCAAAAAATGGTTGAATATTTGCAAAGGTTTTTTGGTCGACAATTTGGGAAATTCCAAGGGGACAGATGCGAACAAAATATTCATTGCAAAAGCTGCTTACGGAATGGCGGAGACAAAAGCAGTAGAGCATGAACAGATTACTGGAGCGAAAAAGAGTATTGAACAAATCGCTGCCGACATCGGAGCAGATCCCAAAGCACTTCCAGGTGATGCGGATACAGATGATCCGGTTGACTTATTTTAACAAGCGTGTAGCACATAATGCTAAACTAAAATTAAATAACAATATATTGTGTTTGTTCAAAATAGCATACAAAATATAGTACATAATCTATACTGAAAATGGTTATTTATCGTATAGATACATATGTTCGGGTTGCTGATGCACCGCTTGCATTTTAGCATTGCTTGTTGCTGGAGGTCCCCCCGGCAGGGGTTGTAGTGGATGGTACACCCGGCACAGCCTCACCCCGAAAAATAACGACCAAAAACAAAAAGGCTCTTTTGGAGGATGGATATGTTAGTTAAAATCACGATGATATTAGTCGTCATCAGCATTGCACTTACGATAATCTCAAAAATGTATTTAAGGACGCTAAATGTTGCAGATCGGTTGAGGATTGTCTTGAAAAACGAATACAAAAAGGGAGAGGAAATACTCTTTGCCCTGCTCGGATGTGCCTACATGGTTACGTTCGCGATGGTAGTTGTAACAATTATCAGTTTAATTATTAAGTGTCTGTAGGATACGTTTTGAAAGGATAACGAATGACAACAGTAAATATTCTTGGAACTGAATACAAGGTTTATCGGGAGCCGTTTAAGGACAAAGATGTTGATGGTTACTGTGATTATACGTCAAAAGAAATTAAAATCAGGGATGATAACGTCAATGAGGTTGGTGATTTCGATGGGTTGATGAGAAAGCAGTTGCGACACGAAATCATTCACGCTTTCCTCGCTGAAAGTGGTTTGCAAGCCAATTATGAGCATTACAGACAATTTGGACATGACGAAACTATTGTTGACTGGTTCGCTATTCAGTTCCCGAAGATGATTAAAGCGTTTGAGAGCGTGAATGCGATTTGATGAGGTGAATATGGATAATACGATTTATGGGGATGTTAAGTTCATCATTCCAACGTATGTAGTCGAAACAAAAAAAGGTGAGTATCACGTTAGTGGCACTATGTGTTCGATAGATACGGAACTGGGCATCATCTGTTTTTATGATAATGGATCTGTGCAAGCTATGTTTCGGATAGAAGATGTAAAAGCTTTTTGGAGGATTACCTAGTGAGCGAGAAGGATGAAAGCAAGTATGCATATGGCGGTGTGCCACCTACAGGAGAATTTTACGTGCAAGGAAGTCTGATTCAGGATGACCTGATTCATGATATTTCCAAAGAACTGGTTGCTGATGCCGACATAAAAGTTGGTGAAGGGAAAATTGCCAATGAGTTCGAGGTTTCTTTTAGCTTTGAAGCGGAAACTTTGAAAAAGACATTTGCTTGGAAAGTATTGTTCGGTTCAAACAACTGGAGAAAATATCATGGTTTCAGAATGAGGAGGAAGAAGAAATGTGGGTAATATTTCTTCTGTCCGTGCTTGCATTTAGCATAATCGCAATCGCAGTTGCATGGATAGGAAATAAGGTTTATCTCAGCATGAAAAGAGATGAAGCAAGGATAAAGAAGGAAATTGAAAAGGAGAACAAGGAAGAATGAAAAAGGGCGTACTTATTGGAATTATTGCGGCAGTAGCAATTACAGGTGGAATTTTCACAGTCAGATCTTGCAAATTTATTGACACAGGAAAAGTTGGAATTGTATACAACTACAAAGACGGAGTTCAGAAAGAAACACTTTCTCCTGGACTGAATTTCGTATCCCCGTTTAAAAAAGTAAAACAGTTTTCCACAAGTAATGAGATTCTCGTAATGTCAAAGGATAAGCGTGAGGGTAGTAAGGGTGATGACTCTTTTAAGGTTGCCACATCTGATGACGCAAGTATCTCTGTGAGTTTTCAGATGTCATACAGATACAATCCGGATACCGTAGTTGATACATACAAAAGGTTTCGCGGAATGGATGGAGATGACATTGTAGAAAGTCGTGTAAAAACTGTCCTGAAATCAAAAATTTCCGAAGTGACAACTGATTATTCTATGATGGATATCTATTCCGGCAATAGATCGCAGCTTAACACTGAAATTACAGAATATCTGAACAAAGAATTTAGCAAGAGCTATGGAATTGAAGTCCTTGATGCGTCAATTATTGATGTACACCCAGACAAGAAACTTAAGGCATCTATTGATAGCAGGGTAACTGCATTACAGGAAAAACAGCAGGCAGAGGCTGAACAGCAGAAAATCAAGGTTCAGAAAGAGACTGAAAAATTACAGGCGGAGGCTGATGCAGAAATTGAGATTACGAAAGCAAAGGCAGAGGCAGAGTCGAACAAAATTGTCAGTGAATCAATCACTGATGAGCTTATCAGAATGAAAGAAGCCGAAGCCAGAAACAAATTCGGATGGGTTACTGTTCAGGGAGCGGATACGGTAGTAACCGATAACAAATAGTCAGTAAAGACTTTAAAATCTCCAACTACTGCTTGAGGAACAAAAGAGCGGCGTGTAGGTTGGCGGTAAGACGATACGATACTTAAATAACCGCATAGTGCAACGCACAGCACGATAAATATTGCTGCTAACTGTCAGATGGCGGTTGCTGGTGGATATGCAAGTGGTTAAAGCAGGCTGACTGTAAATCAGATGTCCGTGTGACTTCGTGGGTTCAAATCCTACTCCACCAATTCCAGTGAGTGGCGACACTGGGACCTCCTTTTTATATGTATGAGTGACTGGTTTCTTTGCGGTGCGGAGAGTAATTGAATGGCGATTCACCCAGTCAGTATGCCGTATTCCCATAATGGTATTGGAGATGCTTGCTAAGCATTCAGTCGGAAACGACTTGGAGGTTCGACTCCTCCATACGGCGTTGCGGATTAGTGGAACGGTTACCACGCAAGGCTCATAACCTTGAAAAGTCGGTTCAATTCCGACATTCGCCATTTCTGAGTTTTGCTGTTCTCAGAATGCTTTATGTCATGACATGACGCTCCTTGTACTATCGCATTTTAAAAACAGCAATATGCTATCATGGCTCAATCGGATAGAGCGGTTGACTATGGATCAACAGATTCCCGGTTCGACTCCGGGCGGTAGCTCTCTCCGGGGAGTGGAATTTCCTGGAGACCTTTTTCTTTCATAGTGATTTTCCAGTGTACTGTATAGTTTAAGCGGCAGAATGATTAGCGAATGGCTAATAGGTTTCGGTTCGATTCCGAATGCAGTAATTTTATCGGGTAATAGCTCAACGGTAGAGCAACGGACTTTGACTCCGTATGTTGGGGTTCGATTCCCCATTACCTTGTAGGTCGATAGTTTAATTGGCAAAACAGCGGTCTCCAAAACCGCAATTATAGGTTCGATCCCTATTCGGTCTGTTCAAACATGATTAACTCGGTGAAGATGGATTTTTCAGTCCAGCCGAGATGCAATGGTAATGAGATAGGTTTATTCGGGATACTGGATAAACTGATTCTTTCCGGCGTGAGTGATTGTGCTGGTGGAGACGGAAACCGTCAACAACGCCTTGCAGTGTATCATCATAGAGAAATTAAAAGCAGAATCCTTGTGGTCGGCGTAGAATAGACGCTTGCGGTGCAAGAATAATCCATTCAGTTTGTGGTGTGAGAGACTACGAATGGCGGTGGAAAATCTCACTAAGCCGATTTGCCTTGAATCCGAGAAATCGGAGTATAACACAAGAAATTCGTTAAAGTAGCGGTATGGCATTGTTTGAAGAAGATATAAAATCTCCAACGTAGAGATGTTAAGCAAAACATAATCTGAAAGAACCGTGAAATTTACTGGTACCAATCCAGTGTGTGCTTTGACAGTGGTAGGAAGCCTAGAGTCGCTCTCGAAAGCTCAGACCTATCATCACACTGGCAGAATATGGCTTCTACCTTGATGAATAAGGGGAAACCCTAATCATGTTTGAAGATGTGAAAGCCGGATTTTTAGCTGCGGAGTTATCCGGAAAAGTGGATTTTTACTAATTCGTTATGCAACAATAGAACCGTAGCAGCGACAGGTGATTACTGGTCTGTCGGCTAATGACATGTAGCTCCAATGGCAGAGCGTCCGGCCGTTAACCGGATGGTTGCGGGTTCAAGTCCCGCCATGTCAGTTTTTTTAATTGAAAGGAGAAATGAACGATGACATTTAAAGAAGCATTAAAAGCAATGAAACGTGGAGCAAAGGTGAGACTTCCTGGTTGGTTAGCTTATTATTGGTACTGGGATGAGGAAAAAGAGACGGTTATGACGCATAGTAAGCCGTTGCTCACTGGAGGCGAAGAAAATGAAACTGATATTAACGACGAGAGAGTTGGGAGAGTTTTTGATGATATGCTAAGAGAGGACTGGATGATTGCAAACGAAGAAAATTGTCCGATAGTCTGTGACAAAGCAGTATTTTCATTTGGTGACGCTATCACATATCTGAAAAAAGGGCGTAAAGTGGCACGTAGAGGTTGGAATGGTAAGAAGCAGTACATTCAACTTGCTACTGGTATTTCTTATAAGACAGCAGATGGAGAAATTGTAAACTGCGAACATGATGCTATCGGAAACATGGCTATTTCATTTGTCGGAACATCAGGAGTGCAGATGGGATGGCTCGCAAGTCAGGCAGATATGCTTGCAGAAGACTGGATGTTTGCGGAGTAGCAAAAATAATAACTAAAGTACCTAATCCGTTAAAAGCTTATGTTGAGAAAACAGGACAGAAAGTAACTGGATTCCTAGAATTTCATTCAGTATGCGGATGTGGAATGGATGAATTTATCCCGAAATTTGAAGTAACACAACTTGGAGTGATACCATTTTCTCTTTTCTCGAATGTAACTGTTGGCAATATTACATTCAGTGCTTATTGTGGTGATGGTTCTTTCATTGGCAGAGAACCGATAACAGCGGAGGCGATTTATGAATTTAGCAAAAATCTTCGATTTAGTGAGATGCAGTCGAAATAATATCTCATGCAATGCTAATACATTAACACTTGATAATGCTAGGAATAAATATCCGGATTGCCAATATGCAGTAGTCAATGCATTGAACGGAATACCGGTATGGATATGCAAAACAATCGAGGGTGCAAAGGAAACTGTTGAAGAATGGCAACCGTATTATCATATACCACTTTCGATTGTTGACTTATGGAAGAACGAGGAGAATGCGATGAAGATATGTGATGTTGTAAGGCTGTGCAAGACTTATGGAGAGAATACAACTTTAGCAGAATTGCAAAAAGAAATGCAGGGAAATAAAATCCATAAATGTCCAAAGTGTAGTGGGACTGGAAAAATCACAAAGAAGCGCAATAAAGCTCAGTACTGGGAATGTTGCGATGATTACGAGTATTACGATGTAGAATGCGACCTTTGCAATGGACAAGGATATACGGAACATGTGTATAAACCTAAAATGATTCAAGATGGATGGGAACAGGAGGATTAATTATGATGAAAGCAATGTTAAGTCAGCCAATGGCCGGAAAGACGGATGCAGAAATTGTAGCAACAAGAGAGAAAACAATTAAGGTTCTTGAAGAAAAAGGATATGAGGTTGTGAATACTCTTTTCACAGATGAGTGGTACAGCAACGAATCCATGAAAGAACGTGGCGTAGTACAGATTCCACTATGTTTCCTTGCTAAGTCCTTAGAGAATATGTCTCTGTGCCATGCAGCGTACTTCTGTAAAGGCTGGGAGAATGCAAGAGGATGTAAGATTGAACATGCTGCTGCTGTTGCTTACGGGCTGGATATTATTTATGAGGAGGATTAATCATGATTATTACAGGAATGAATCACTTTCAGAGTGTAGCAAAGAAGAAACTTGTTGAATGGTATCGGAAGAACAGACCAGAAACACCGATTGACTTAAGCAATGTTTTTGTGGTATGGAGTTGTAAGACTTTGCAGAACTACAAATGCCTTGCTTCAACTGATATCAGCGGTGATGGTATCTATGCTGAGTACATATACAACGGGGACAAACAGGAGCTGTATGAAGATGTGTATGGAAAGATTGAGAACACCTGTCATACAGAGGAATAACATGATCGTTAATGGTTGGTATTACTGCCCGGCTGGTCATAAGACTGGTCAGAGGGTAGAAAAGAATTCCAATATTGAGAATGCACCGATATGGTGTAAACACTGTAAGAAAGCGTATTATCCAGTGATTAAGGATGGGAAGATTCATGGGAAAGAAGAAACTTAAAAGGAAAATTGCCAATCTTGAAGATGACATGAGTTCTTTATTGATTGAAAATGAAAAACTTAGAAATATTATTTCTGGGATGCAATCATATGTGAAGTCTTACTGGGGAGCTGAAATTAAAATCATTGATCAGAATGGAATTGTTGAAATTAAAGAATAATTAGTGCCAGAGTCTAAGAGCCAGAGCCGATATTTGTGAGAAATTGCAGATATTGGCTCTTTTTTGATTTAGGGAGAAACATGGAGTTTAGAGAGTATAAGAGATTAGCAAACGCATTGAAAATGCAGGATACAAATAAATATAGTACATGGGATAATATTATGCAGTTGTGCCTGAATATGTATGAGGATAATCATGACTATCTGCAATACTGCCTGAAACTCTCAAAGGCGGTTAAGTTATCGGCTCAGAGATTACTGATAAAGAATCAGGATGTGCGGTTTGAAACCTTGTACTGGCAAGCTTTAAAGTTTGAGGCACCTCATTTGTTTGACAGCTATCTACTTTATCTTGAGCGAAAACGATTAGAACAGGATCGCTTCTACTCCCCGAAAAGGAAACAACTGAATAAGCATGGATTGATTCAGGCAATGCAGGATCTTGAGGATGACAAACTTGACATCCTTTCAATTTCCATGCCACCGGGAACGCAGAAGTGTCAACCTTTATATTCAAAGATATTGACGCCAAATGGATTTATACAAATGGGGGACGTCAAAGTAGGTACAAAGGTAATTTCTGGAACAGGAAAAGTAGCAACCGTACTTAGTATCTCACCAAGAAAGAAGCGAAAGATGTATGAGGTGACCTTCGATGATGGTTCCAAGACGAGATGTTCGGATAATCACTTATGGACGGTACAAACAAGAGATGATCGCAGACGAAAGAATAAAGATGGTAGCGAAAAATACAGGACAGTAGAGCTGTCTGAAATGCTTAAAAATTACAAGTTGGAGAATGGAAAGAGAAAAAATTATTCAATAGATTATGTTCCTAAGATCGATTGTTTTGAGAAAAAAGAATTTTCCCTGCACCCGTATGTTGTCGGTGCACTTATCGGAGATGGCGGATTAACTGGTGGTAGTGTTTTGCTAAGCTCTGTAGACAAAGAATTGTTGGATAGATTTGACAGTTTTTTACCTGATGGATATAGCTTGAAATATAAAGAGAGATGTACATATTTTGTTAGTGGACATGAAGGCGATAATGCAAAAGTTGGAAGCTTAGTCAGAAAAGAACTTGATAGGCTCGGATTATTCGGAAAGAAGAGTATAGATAAATTCATACCGAAAGATTATCTATATGGAAGTTATGAGCAGAGATTGTGGCTTTTGAGAGGTCTTATGGATACAGACGGATCTGCTTCAAAATATTATTGTACATACGCTACAATTTCAGAACATCTTGCAAATGATGTATGCGAACTTGTTCATTCTCTTGGAGGTTATGCAAGTAAAAACAAACGTAAAGCCGGATATAAGAAAAATGGTAAGTATAAACAATGCAATGATTATTTTGAGATTATCATACAATTTACCTCTGGCATGGATAGTATATTTTCTCTGACAAGAAAAGCTGAAAAATATACTCCAAAAAGAAAAGTTATGAAGAGATTCATATCAGAGATAGAATACATCGGTGAAGAAGAGTGCCAATGCATTTACATTGATGATGAAAGTCATTTATATATTACAGATGATTATATCATTACGCATAACACCACTCTTGAAAAGTTTTTCTGTTCATGGATAATCGGAAGACACCCGGATGATTTCAGTTTGTTTTTCTCACACAGTGGAGATATTACCAGAATGTTCTATGACGGGGTTATGGATATTACAACGAACTCAGATGAATATTGCTGGCAAGAGATTTTCCCAGACGTGAAATTTCATAGCACAAATGCCAAGAGAGAAACCATAAATTTCAATAAATACAAACCGTTCTCAAATATCCAGTGTACATCTGTTGGAAGTAAGAATGCCGGTAAAGTCCGTGCAAATAGATATCTGTATTGTGATGATTTGATTGGTGGTATCGAAGAAGCATTGAATAAAAATATTCTGGACAAGCTTTGGAGAATCTACGGTACTGACGCCAAACAGAGAAAAATGGATGGCTGCAAAGAAATCCATATTGCTACGAGATGGTCCGTGCATGATGTCATTGGGCGACTAATTGATATTTACGATGGAAATGACAGGGCAAGATTTATTGCCATACCGGACATAGACCCTATCACTGGGGAGTCGAATTTCGATTACAAGTACAATGGTTTCAGCGTTGAGTTTTTCCATGACCAGGAACTCACAATGGATGAGATCACCTACAAGTGTCTGTATAAGAATGAACCTATCGAACGTGAAGGACTCCTGTATACAGATGAAGAATTGCGGAGATTCATTACGTTGCCGGTTACTGAGCCTGACGCTGTATGGGGCATCTGCGATACGAAAAATAAAGGTACTGACTATTTGTTTTTGCCTTGTATGTTGCAGTACGGAAACGACTTTTATCTTACAGACTGTGTTTGTGATGATAATTCCAATTACGGAATCCAGTATGAGCGGACATCGGATTTGATAGTTAATACTAAAATGCAACAGTGTCAGTTCGAGTCAAACAATGGTGGGGACCGTGTAGCACTTGAAGTAAGTAAGCTTGTTGAGCAAAAAGGCGGTGCCTGCAACATAACCACAAAGTACACGGAATCTAATAAGGAAACAAAGATTATTGTCAATGCAGATTGGGTAAAGAAGCACGTCCTCTTTAGGGATCGTGAACATTATAAACCGAAAGATGATTACGGAAGAATGATGGGATTTCTGTTGAGTTATTCAGTGCGTGGGAAGAATCCACACGATGATGTGCCGGACGGATTGGCGAGTTTTGCATTATTTGTTACAACTGGTTTCGTTAGGGCGGCACAAATTATACAAAGTCCAATTTAAGGAGGATACAGAGAATGGAAATTACGAGAAGAGATATCGCAAATTATAAGTTACTTGGAATCCTTCTTGAAAAGGATAAGAAAAAGCTTGAACGGTACATAGAAAAGCGTCCATCTTATTATTCAGGAAAGGTTTATGGGTCAAATCCGCAGTTCCCGTATGAAACAAGAGGATTTACTATTACTGGGTGTGCGGAGTATGAGCGGCAGCAGATGAAGAAATGGGAAGAAGATTGCCGAATAATTGAAGAGCAGATCCAATCAGACATTCGGTATCTGAATGAGCTGGAACTTGCGATTGACAATGTGATAGCAAATTGCAAAGACGTCGAGGACAAGGCGATTCTTGAGTACACAAAGGACGGGTTGTGTCAACAGGAGATTGCAGAAATAATGTGTATGGAGCGTTCTACTGTATCAAAGAGGTTGTCAAAATATGTTTCCCGATAAGGTTTCACACAATTCACAATTAAGAGTGCTATACTTATAATCGAAGAAATTGTAATTCGTTCATTTTTTCAAGGATTGAGTCTTGCGTGGCGTCATCACGTGAGGCTCTTTCTTTTTTACACAAAGGTAGGTGAGATTCGGTGTCCGAGGACAATAAAGCATATGTATATCCTGAATTAACTGGCAGACGCCGGATTTATACGGATGTGGAAAAGATTACAAAAGAAAATATCTTTCAGGTGTTGGAAGAAGCGATGCTTGTCCACATGGAAAATGCAAACAATATGGTTACCTTGATGCGGTACGAAAAAGGTATTCAGCCACTTGTGAGAAAGAAAACGATCCGTAAGGACGTTGATATTAGAGTACAAGATAATCTCGCAAACCAAATTACCGAGTTTAAGCTCGGATATGTTTGGGGGCAGCCAATCACCTATGTGCAACGTGGAAATAAGGATTTGAGCAAATCTACAGATAAACAGAATGATTCACAGGATGATGCGATTTCCATGTTGAATGAGCTGAATGATTCAGAATATGCTTTTTCAAAAGATCAGGAGCTTGGCAGATTTGTTGAAATTAACGGAATTGGTTATCAGTTCGTTGATATCAAAAAGGTTTATGATGGTTTAGCTCCATTTGATCTTGCAACGCTAAATCCCTTGTTTACGTTCTGCATCTACAGAAATTCAGCGTTACAAGAAAAGATTGCTGGTGTTACTTTCCGCAGGACGAAGGACGGAACGGTGTACTATACAGTGTTCACGCCGGATACTCGCTATGAGATTAAAGATATGCGAGAAATTATAAATGGAAATAAGCCTGAAAATCCGTGGTCATTTATGGGGAGAAGCGGAGAGGCAAATCCGTTCGGCAAGATCCCGATTGTGGAGTTTAACCGGGCAACGGACAGAATGGGATGCTTTGAACGGCAGATTTCTGATATGAACGCACTGAACGTAGAGGTGTCTGATTTCGCCAACAGCGTAGCACAGACAACTCAGGAAGTATTTTTTGGTACAGGATTCGACTTGCCGAAAGATAGTGATGGTAAAACTCAGTCTCCTATTGGAGGGCAATGGATTATCGCACCGCAGAGTGGGAATGGTGGAACGCCAATGTTAAAGGCTGTTTCAAGCACATTTGATTATCAGGGCGTGCAAGAAAATATCGTAAGCAAGCGTAACATGATTTTACAAAAGGCTTACGTCCCAATTCAGACAGATCCCGGTGGCGGCTCTACTGGATCTGCAATGAATATGTCTTCTGGTTGGAGTGCTGCTGAAAACAGTGCTTGCAAGGAAGAACAGATTTTACGCCGAGGAAAAGCGGAGATTGTAGAACTTGAACTGATTGCAATTCAAAAAACAAACAGTATCCCATATGACAGTCCGCTTCGGGAATTAAAGTTTTCTGATGTTAAGCCAAAATTCATCAGGAACAAGACTTATGATCTTGCTACAAAGGTTAATTCAATGGTTGCAATGATTAATTCCGGAGTGCATGGACGTGTCGCTATGGAGCAGGTTGATTTATTCCCAGATGTGGCACAGGCATGGGCTGACAGTCGAAAAACGATTGAACAGTATCAGGAATCGCTTATAAAGAAAGATACTCAGCAGCAACCACAGAAAAGGGAGATGGCTGACCTGTCCGATCAAACGGGCAATTCACCGATTTTAGACGGAATGAGTACCAATGATGGCGGTGGTGACGATGTTCAAGAATCTTAGATTTGATGAATTAAACGCTCTTGTCCAAAATAAACGAAGTATGCCTTTTGAACAGTATTTCGGAGAAATGAATCTTACGGAAGATGACAAGGCCGAAAGAATCAAGATTGCACAAGAGCTTGAAGATAATTTCATTGTAACTATGACCTTATTATTTACAATGACTCAGGCAGGGAAAATCCATTACGAGATTGTTCGTAAGCAAATTGAAGATTCTTATTTGGAAACTTTACGGAAATATACGGACGTTGACAAATATCTTTCTACCTATATCAAAGGTTTTTCCTATGATGTTATTGATAGCACTAGGAAACACAAGGATCAGCCTTATTACTACTCATTAGACAGGGCAAAATATATGGCTGAAAATGAAGTCAATACAGCTACCAATCATACAAGATATATGGAGGCCGTTAATTCCGGGCGAACCATGAAACGATGGGAGTCGATTATGGATGAGGTGACAAGGGGGGATCATCGAGATATTAATGGCAAATATATCCCGATAGGACAGGCTTTTCATGTTGGGGATTCATGGATGTTATTCCCAAAAGACATGTCGATGAATCCTAGTCTGAATCAAGTGGTAAATTGCAGATGCACAGTTATTTATTTTTAGAAATTACAGTCACAAAAATGTGGCTGTTTTTTTATATGGCACAGAGAAGTGCCTTAACAAACGCGAAAGTCAGAGAAGACTATAATCGCGAAATGTAACTGATGAGAGAGAACTCTAAACGCGAAAGAAAGGAACATGATAATTATGGAAGACAACAAAAACCTTGAAGGACAGGGGCAGCAGAATCAGGAGCCAAATGCTACTACAGATGAAAAAGAGCCTACCGTAGAAGAGCTGATGGCACAGCTTGCTCAGGAAAGAGCCAATAGTGCGAAATTACAGAATGACTACAACAAGGCATCCTCGGAGGCTGCCAACTACAGAAAGCAGTTAAAAGCTAAACAGACGGCAGAAGAGCAGGAAGAAGAAGCCAAAAGAGAAGCAGAAGAAGAACATAAGAAGTACGTCAAAGGTCTGGAAGATACCATCAAAATGACAAATGCTACAAATCGCTATCTTGCACTTGGAATGTCAGGAGACATGGCTAAGGATACTGCACAGGCAGAGCTTGACGGTGATATGGTTAAAGTTACTGAGAACATGAGTAAATTCAAGGATGCTTCAATTAAAGAGGCTGAGACAGAATGGCTCAAGAGTAGACCGCCAGTAAATGCCGGACAAGGTGAAGATGAAGAGACTGATTTATTCCTGAAAGGATTCAACGGTTAATCTTCCTATATATACCGGGCACATAAAGATGTGTTCGCTGATTTCAAAAAGTTAGAAAAGGAGAATAGAAATGGCTGTTAATTACGCTGAGAAGTATTCACAGATTGTGGATGAAAGATTCAAAATTGGTGCACTTACATCTGCGCTTGTAAACTACGCATATGACTGGGTTGGAGTTTCCACGGTAAAGGTATTTTCTGTACCGACTGCAACAATGGGAGATTACAAAACAGAGGGTGCTAATAGATACGGAACACCGGCAGAGCTTGAGAATGAAGTTCAGGAGATGGTTCTTTCCAAAGACAGAGCCTTCACATTCACAATCGACAAGAAGAGTGAAGATGACACAATGGGAACAATGGCTGCGGCTGCTGCGCTGAGACGTCAGATTGACGAGGTTATTATTCCTGAGATTGATACATACCGTATCGCAAAACTGGTTGCAGGAGCAGACGTATCACACGTTGTTAAAGACGTTGCTGTGACAAAAGCTAACGCATATGAGAAATTCCTTGCTGTGCAGGAGATTCTTGACAATGCTAAAGTGCCGACAGGCGGAAGAGTTTGTATCGTAACTCCGGGTTACTACAATATGCTGAAACTTGACGAAGCATTTACAAAGAAAGGCGATATGGCTACAAAACTTGCTATCACGGGACTTGTAGGTGAAGTTGATGGAGTTCTTATTATCAAAGCTCCTGCATCTTACTTCCCTGAGAAAACAAACTTTGTAATCACTAACCCAGTGGTTATGCCATCACCAATTAAACTTGCTGAGTACAAGATTCATGAGGATGCACCGGGAATTTCTGGTAGCCTCGTAGAAGGACGTGTTCGCTACGATGCTTTTGTTCTGAATCAGAAGAAAGATGCTATCGGTGTTTGCCAGAACCCAGCAGACTAAGGAGTAAGAGATAATGATTATCACATTTGAAAAAAATGGAGTTAAGATGAGCGTGGGGTCTGAAATTCAGGCCTCCGCATTTGCGTTAAGTGGATGGAAACGGGTGGTTCAGAAAGCCACTGATTCCGAGACAAAAAGAAGTGGAACGGCAGATGAGAAACAGAGGGCAGGACGACCACCAAAGAAATAGGTGATTGCATGGACAGCTTAGTATATGAAATAAGTGAAGAATTGATCGAGGAATTGTGCATATCGGAAAGTGCTGATTTGTTGGCTCTTAATTCCAAGATCAAAAATGCCTATCGAGAGGTAAAGAGGATAAGAAGTTATCCCGATGAATATAGCGATGAGATGATAGAAAAGGATATGGAGCGGTATTACTCCAATATTCGCAATCTTGCACTGTACGACTATAATCAGATTGGTGCTGAGGGGGAAAGTTCTCATAATGATAACACTGGAACTAGGACATGGGTTCAGCGAAGCACGTACCTTGAAGGAGTTGTTGCTATATGCACAGTGGTTTGAGAAAGGTATAGGTGATCCGATTATCTCCCGGCAACAGGGTTAAGTTGCAGAAGATTGTGCGTGACCAATACGGTGACTGCCGGAAAGGTCGCAGGGACATATACGCATTTTAGGTGGAGGGTAGCGTATTGAGAAACTTGAAAAGAAATACACAGAAATTATGGTATGCAAATTACGTCAAAGACGTACATATTTTGGATGAAAATGGTGACGATACAGGAGATTGCGACAGTGGTTACAGTTCTCCTGTATCTTTTTATGCTTCATTGTCAGCAAGCCGTGGAACTGCGTATGCAGATGTGTTTGGAACGAACCTTGACTATACAAGAACGTTGTCCACAGTAGAAAATCTTCCGATTACAGAGGAGTCTCTTATTTGGAAAAACAAACCGACTGTGAATGCGGATGGCACTATTGACGATAAAACGGCGGACTACACTGTTGCTGGCATTGCAGACGGCTTGAGTGGTGTCGTCGTCGCACTGAAAGTGAGGAAAAAGAATGCCTAAGTACACAGTGGGACTGTCAGCGAAAGATTTCAGAGAGCTTGGTCGAAAAGTTCGGCTATACAACAACCGGATACAGGAGAAATGTGAAGAGTTCGCTTACAGGCTTGCGGAAGAAGGCATAGCGATTGCTCGTATAAAAATATCAGGTAAGGATGCTATTTACACGGGAGAGCTTTTAAACAGCCTGAAACTTGAGCAGGGAGATATCATCTACAATGGTGCTACATATGTTATTTATACTGATTGCCCGTGGGCTGCATATGTTGAGTTTGGAACAGGAGTGATGGGAGAGAAAACACCTCACCCTAACAAGTCCATTGCAGGATGGAAGTATGACGTGAATAATCATGGCGAAGCCGGCTGGTACTACTTTAAAGACGGAGAATGGCACTGGACAAACGGTATGATTTCCCGTCCATTCATGTATGAGACTGGACAGCAGTTAAGGAATATGGGTGTGATAAGCAGTATTGCAAAGGAGGTGTTTGGAAGTGATTGACGCATCTAATAGGGTTCTGACCAACATAAAAACATATGTGGCAGAAACCTGTAAAAATGTATCCAATTATTCCAGCAAGTCACCACCATCATTTCCGGCAGTATCAGTCGTGCAAATTGACAACACGGATGCTTGCATGGATCTTGATAATTCAGAGAATGCTGTAAAATCGGTGATGGAAATTCAGTGCTATTCCAATAAGAACATTACCGAATCAAAAAATATCATAAATCAATGTTGCGATGCTATGAGAAAAATGGGGTATGCTCGGTCATACGGTCCAAAACCCGTTGAAAATGCATCAGACACAAACATTTATCGTACTGTGGCGAGATTTAACAGACTTGTTGCATCGGTGGATGAAATAAAGAAATTTGAAACTAAGGGAGCGTAAAACTCCCTATTTTAATGTGTATTTTACCGGATGTCGCTAGGAGACATTCGCTGACCGCAATAGTTAGCGGTAGAAAGGAAGAAGAAATGGCAAACGCAGAAGTAAAAGCATTGAGTACGATTAATACAGTCCTGAAATGTGGTGACACTGGTGCAACGGTTGCAAAGCTGTGTCCTATTAAGAACTACCCTGATCTTGGTGGAGATCCTGAGAAAATTACAGTAACCGATTTGGACGATGAGGATGAAGCGTCTATTCCAGGAGTTCGCAGTGCAGACGATATGCAGTTCACAGCGAACTACACGAAAGAAACACATAAGGCAGTTCTCGCAAAAGCTGGTAAGAAGCAGGTGTTTGAGCTGGATTTCGGTGCTGATGGTAAAGATGGTCAGTTCTCTTGGACAGGAGTTCTGAGCGTAAAGGTCAACAGCGGTGATGTAAACGCTGCACGTGAAATGACCATTACGATTGTAAGAGACTCTGCGATCGAATCAGAAGCGGCAGCCACAGCATTCGCATCTTAATATGCTGATACTGTTTAACATTGGAATTTGCTAGAGCCGCCTGGTGGAGGCTCTTATTTTTTATCCAGTGTGTCGTAAAGCCCCCTGCTTTAGCTATGGGGATATAAGACTGAATAAAGGACTGCAAATGCAGTCAGCATAGTAAACGTAAAACAATAGAACATATGAACTGCACCGCAGGGCATACGGGAACAGTATAATCTAGCTTGTGGACACTGTGTAAGACATTGAGATACCGAATGGTATCAGCCAATGCAGTAGTGGTTGAAGCAAGAATTCCCATGCTTTATCTGTGGGGAGTGTCAATAGGAGAGTTAAAAATGGTAAAGGTAACGATCAACAGAAAAGAATACAGAGTAAAAGAAATGCAGTTTGGAGAATACGCAAAGATGGAAGAACAGGGATTCTCAATCATTGATGCGTTCCGTAAGAAACAGCTCTTACTTATCGCAATGGGATTTACTTGTGTGGCGGCAGACTGCGATCGTGAGGAGGCTGAGAGACTGATTACTCAGCACGTACTTGGCGGTGGAAACATTGTTGATATCACAAATGCTTTTGCGGAGGCAGTGTCAGAATCTGATTTTTTCCAAAAAATGCTCGGAATGACTCAGGACGAGCAGGAGACTCCGAAGAAAGCTACGAAGTCAAAGAAAGTAGCAGACGAGGAAACAGAGGAAGATTAATTAAAGCGGAAAGCTATACGCAGTTCATTTATGAGTATTGGCTGCCAATAGCAGCTAGATGTGGAATTGGCTACTCGGAATTTTGGAATATGACTCCGAGAGCGTTGAACATCTACAAGGAACAGCAGGAAGATCGTGAGCGTGAAGTGGCTGTAATGCAGGATATATCTGCATGGATGAATGGACTCTATGTACTGAAAGCGATTGGATGTGTCTTGTCTAAAAAAGCATCATACCCTGAAAAGCATATGATTGTTGGAAATGAATATTCGGAGGAGCTGACAGAGGAAGAACTGGAAGAGATCATTGACCAAAATACGCAAATAGCAGCAGCTAATTTCGCAGCATGGGCGAATAGGACAAACAATACGGACTCGAGGTGAGAGCAGTGGAAAATGAAATTGACAGACTTGAAATAGTCGTTGAGACAGAGGCGAGTCGTGCCACTCGAGCATTAGGAGCCTTATATAAAAAACTTGAAAAAGTAGCAAATTCACTTGAAAAGGTCATGATTATGGCTCAAGGTGGATTTTCTTTCAAAAACGTTGATTTTGATAAACTGCTTTCCGGTGATGCCATGAAAGCGTCCGCCAAAAAACTTGGCAGGGATTTAGCAAATGATCTCATAAGGAATTTCAATCTAAATCTTGCGGGTGCAGACGTTCAGAATCAGGTAAAATCCCTTACGAAAAAAATCGCCAAGGGGCTTGCGGCAAATTCCGGCAATCCTTACAAAGGCTTTGCGGAAGATATTGAAGAGTTGGGAAATCTTACTGCGAAGAACGGTTCTATCGCAAAAGAGACGGCTGACGAATATAGAAGGCTCTATGAGTGGATTAATAAGTCAGGGAAGATTAAGTTGAACCCTGAAACTGCGAAATCCATTGGAGATAGCTATAAGGAGCGTTCTCCGATATTAAAACAGAAAATGTCAACAGGCAGCGGAACGCCTATGGATGAGTATTACTCAGCACTGCAAAGCCAGTTTCCAAGTATCTTGAAAGAAACTGGAAGTGTTGAGGATCAGTTTGCTCAGCTTGACAATGCCATGAAGCATTTTTATGACACTTCCAAAGGCTATGAAAAACCAAAGGGATTTGAAGATTCCGCTTATGACAGTGTAATTGAGGGCGTAAATAATCTCGCAACCGGCATTAAAGCTGCAAAAGAAGAGTCCAGCCAGCTTTCAAAATCTGTTAAGGGAGTTGAAGATACTGGAAAGTCTCTTGCTGAGTTGTTCGGTGCTCAGATGGATTTGTCTGGACTTGAGAGGGCGAATGAGATTGCAAATAGTCTCAAACGCAGCACTGGAAGAACTGCCGAGCAGAAAGCTACTAGAAGCGACTTGAAGTATCCGGCAGCATCGCTTGATAATCTCAATAAGAAATTCAAGGATTCTATGGTGACAACGGATTTTTCATCTATGGGAGCGATTGAGCTTCAGGGTGAAATTTCAAAATATGAACGTGCGTATACCCGTGTCAAGCAAGCAGTAAGCGATATGGTTACCCTGGAGGGTACAGACACACTAGGTGGAAAAGACTGGTACAAAAAAATTATGCAAATGAATCAGTATGAAAATGCCATCTATGCAGCGACTGAGGCTCTTGGAAAGTTAAATGCTGAAAGTAAAAAAGATTTTACTATTACACGTGAGACATCAACACCGGCTACTGCACCGACCGAGCAAAAAGGACATCCCGTTTCCGCAGAATCTGTTGGATATAACCCAGAGGCAGTGAAAGCGGTCTTCGGTGAAGAAGCTGCGCAGTATAGAAGTTTCGGCGATGCAGTTAAAGGACTTGGAGTTAATGCATCGGAAGCAGGTAGAACACTGAATGACTTAGGCTCTTCAATGAATACCCGCACAGTAAATACATTCAATGAGCAAATAAAGCGATTAAAGGAAACCCTTGGAGAATTAGCGTCTAAGGGATTTGCAGAATACGACCCGGAATATGATGCTGTTGCAAGAGAGTTAGCAGAGGTTACAGCCGCAAAGAAGCAGTACGATAAAGAAATGCGTGATGTTGCGAAATCTGAGTTATCTATTGACACGAAGACTGCACAAGAGGGAATTAATACACTTGAGTACAAAATAAAACAGTTGAAGCAAAATCTTTCAGACCTTGGAACTCAAGGATATGGACAGGGAGATTCAGAGTACGATAGAGTCGCTCTTGAACTGGAAAGGGTTACAGCCGCAAAGAAGCAGTATGATAGGCAGATGCGGACGCGTGTAAAGGCTGAAATGGGAGCTGAAGAAGCTAAACGTGCTGCTGCTGCGATGAGCCGAGCCACGAAGATTGCAAACGGGTTCAAAAGAGCTGTCGGTAATATTAAGGGTGCCGGAAAATGGATTAATTCCGTGAAAAAATCTTTCGACAAGATGGCGAAGACGATTGCAAATGCAAAGACGGTTGCGAGTAAGGCTATACATCCGATAAAAACACTAAAAGAATTAATGGGGTCAACGAATACCAAGCAATCACGGCGAGGAATGTCGATTGGAAGAATGATTGGTTCATCCATCATGTTTTCAACCATTTTTGGATTAATAAGCAAGATAAAACAGGCAATCAAAGAAGGGTCAGATAACTTAACTCAGTATAGTTCCGAGTATAACAAGAGTATTTCTGGCATGGTTAGCTCACTTCTTTACATGAAGAATGCATGGGCTGTCGCTTTTGCCCCGATTATTAATGTGGTAGGTCCATATATATCTACATTCATTGACATGATTGCAAGTGCTTTGAATGCAGTTGGCCAGTTTATGGCAGCACTCACAGGGAAAGGCTATGTCGTACAAGCCAAAAAGGCGTGGAAAGACTATGCATCTGGATTGGATGCAACCAAGAAATCAGCTAACAGTGCTGAAAAAGCTCTTAAGGATTTACAGAACTATACATTGGGAATTGATGAGCTGAACGTTGTCCAGCCGAATGATAATAGTGGTTCGTCCGGAAGTAGCGGTTCAGGCGGCAGTTCGAGCGGACCATCTCCGTCTGAAATGTTTGAAACGATTGAAGTTTCCAGTTCGATGAATAAATTGGCTGATATGTTTAAGGATGCTATAGCAAAGTCTGACTTCACTGAAATCGGAGCGATCATTGGGGATAAACTAAGTTCCGCCTTGGAGGGTATCCCGTGGGAATCTGTTTATCATAAGGCCGATAATTTTGGAAAAGACTTGGCGACATTCCTTAACGGATTGATTTCACCGAGGCTTTTTTATGATTTGGGAGGAACCGTTGCTAATTCTATAAATACAGCTTTTCATGCCGCCAATGCATTCAATATAAATTTTGACTGGTCTAATTTGGGTGCATCTTTGGCAAGTAGCATAACTGGTTTTTTTGAAAATTGGGATGCGGGACTTACGGCAGAGACTTTCAGTAATTTTGTAAAAGGCATACTTGAGTCAATGACAAGCTTTATCAACACATTAGATGATGATGAGACCTTTGAAACTATAGGGCAAAAGCTTGTGGATTTTATTTGCGGAATTGATTGGGCGGGACTCACATGGGATCTTGCTCAATTTTTTCTGGCATTATCCGATGCGTTGCTTGACTTGCCAAATGATTTTGCAAGAGGTTTCGGACAGGAAATAATCAAAAAGATGTTTGGAGAAGAGGTTGAGCTTCCAGAAATTTCATTTCCACCTACATCAGCCATAGGTATTGCAACAACGTTTAAGAACATTAGGGAAGAAGCAACAGATACGGCGATAGAAGTTGGAGCTAGATTTCAGAGTGGATGGGGAGTGGCTCAGCAGGCGTGGTCTGATGGAGATGGATTCTTTTCCGGAATTTGGCAGGGAATTCAATATGTTTTTGAGCCGGTAAGTGAGTGGTTCTCGAAGAAATTCTCTGCCGCAAAGACGCTTGCGGAAGCTCCTTTTAAATTTATTGGAACTTGGTTTTCTGAGCGTATATCCGATATCCGCAACAGTGTAAAACCTATAGCGGATTGGTTTAGTAAAACATTCCAAAAAGCCTATAGTGGCATCACCAAAATTTTTGATAATATCGGTGGATACTTTGAAAAAGTTGCGGGGTGGATTAGTAAGCCGATTAAGGGAGCGTTGGATGCGGTTCGGAAAGCTGTGAACTGGATTTACAAAAAACTTGGAGGTGACAGCGACCTGATTCCAGCATTTGCAACAGGAACCAACGGGGTTGCTCATGATACATTGGGTGTTGTAAATGACCAATCAGGTAGCACGTATCGTGAGCTGGTTCAATTCCCGAACGGAAAGACAATTATTCCTACGGGACGCAATGTGGTACTGCCTATGCCAAAGGGAACAAAAGTTCTTCCAGCTGGAAAGACAGCAGCTCTTATGCAGATGCAGAGTATGCCACACTTCAAGAGTGGTATTGGAGATCTTATAGGTAGTGCGTGGGAGTCATTCAAAAGCTTTACCGGAAATGTATTTGATTATGCAACGCATCCTAAAAAGTTGGTTCAGTTGGCTATCGACAAGTTTACTGACTTCACGGGGGCGTTAGAACCCGGACTTACTATTGCAAAGACATCCATTAATAAGTTGTTTGATTCAGTGGTTTCCAAAGTCAAGGATCTGTTCAGTGGAACAAGCATGGATTATTCGCCATCCGGTGGAGTTGAGCAGTGGAGAGAACTTGCAAAAAAGGCATTGCAGATGACAAAGCAGTTTTCAGAGGACAATCTGAATGCATTGCTGAAACAGATGCAACATGAGTCAGGTGGAAATCCTTATGCAATTAATAACTGGGATTCCAATGCAAAGAAAGGAACTCCGTCAAAGGGTCTGATGCAGGTGATTGATTCAACCTTTAAAGCGAATGCGTTAGAGGGATACAACTCCAATATTTATGACCCGTTATCCAATATGCTTGCATCTATCCGTTATACAGTATCAAGGTATGGAAGTCTGTATAGCGGTTGGACTGCAAGAGGATACAAAGGATATAAGACTGGTGGAATGCCGCTCAATGGTGAGATTTATGTGGCAAATGAAAATGGATTCGGCTCTGAGTATATCGGAAACATTGGAAATCGCCATGTGGTAGCAAATAATAGCCAAATCGTTGAGTCTGTAAGTTCCGGTGTGGAGCGTGCAAATGATGAGACGAATGCTTTATTGAGAGAGGTTATTGAATATCAGAAAGCAATACTCAGGAAAAACGTGAGTGTAAATATGGATAGTAAGAGAGTTGATAAGCAGATTTCAAAAGCACGCAATAATGCGGGCTTTTCTTTTTCGCCAACTTAGGAGGTGTAGGAGATGGCAGCAAGGCATATATCTAATTTCATACGGATAAATGGAAAGCCGTTTCCAACACCGAAACGGTATCCCAATATGGTAGTTACCACAGCGGTAAATGCTGCTCGAAATGCTAATAATAAGGTTGTTGGTCAGAAAATTGGAAGAGATAACTACAAGATCAACAACCTTGAATGGCCGTACTTGGATGCGAAAACATGGTCCGATATGCTAAAAGAATTTGATAAAAATTATTTTTTCACTGTTCAGTTTTGGGACATGGTAAACAATAACTGGCGAACACTGACTATGTATCCGGGGGACAGGACGGCAGACGTTTTCAAGATCGATTCTGAGGGGAGAGTTCTGTCTTACATAAATTGCAAGGTCAACATTATTGATGCGGGGTGGTAATGAATGTATCAGACTTCACAAGAATATAAAGACTTAATGAAGCGTCCTGTTAGAAATCAATCTTTTATGAAAGTCCAGTTAGGATTGATTAATCAGGATGCTCAACAGTCTGCGGAGCTGCAGGATCAGGAGAAGTATAACGGTTTTTCTGATCCAACATCCCTATACAGTCAGCATACCGTGAAAAGATATGCGACCTATGAAAAAAATATGTTTCGAGCTGATGGTGGAATGTACTTTCTTCCGAGAAGTGAAAATGATTATTCAAAAGATGGAATTACATCGAAGAATCTCTTTGCTGGAACATTTAGTGTGAAATTTGTGTTCGGATGTGGGAAGTCAGACATTAAAGGTCTGACAATTCGGTTTGGAGAAAATTATCCAACTAAATTTACAATCATGACCGATAGTGGTGAAGTGAACCAGTATAATAACGCAAATGCGACATTTGAGACGGACAGCGTATTTGAGAATACGGAATCCATCGAATTGTCGATCATAGAGATGCGTTTCCCAAATAACCGAGTGAGAATTGATTATATTCAGTTCGGACTCGGACTTGAATATGACAACGAATGGATTAAAGAGGCGAGTAGTACAACAAGTTTGTCTGCTATTAATGATGATCTTCCTCAATCAGAATTTTCAATAACCCTTAATAATGATAATCAGATCTTCAACGTGGACAATCCGGCATCTGAAATCAACTTCTTAGAAAGTGGTCAGAAAATCAATGTCTTGATGGGGTATAAATTGGACTCAGGGAGTGTTGAGTGGATGCAGATGCATTCTTTATATGTCCATGAATGGAGTGCTGATGACGAACAAGCAACCATTAAGGCTGTAGATGTATTGCAGTTCATGAGTGATGAGTATCACAAAGGTGAATATTATACGGACGGAATTTCATTGTATGATTTAGCTGAACAAGTGTTTGCTGATGCTGGGATAACGCCTGACGAATACGACATAGACACGTATTTGAAGAAAGTAAAAGTACACAATCCACTTCCAAACGTAACGCACAAGGAGGCATTACAGATCATTGCAAATGCCGGACGTTGCGTACTGGATTATGACAGATATGGACGAATCAGAATCCATTCATTATTCATCCCTGAATGTGAAACAAGTTCCAATGGAACAACTTACTATTCCGATGTGAGCAGTGTCGATGTTCAGAATGAAAAAGATGTTTTTGCAACATATGAAAAAAATGGATGGAAAGCGGATGGAAAATCCTTGTTTCTAAAAAGAGTTGGTGTTTTAAACTCTGGATACGTGAGTGCGGCAATCAGTAAGGATGACGGAACCTTTACGCAAAATCCAGTTATTACACGGACGCTTGAGGCAAAATATAAATCCTATGGACTTTTTATTGAGTTTGGAAATATTCTTCCGAAAAAGTTTATTATACGGACGTACGCTGACAATGTATTGAATGACACACTGGTGATTAGTTCCGGCATCGTTCAGGAATTTGAGATTCAATACGATTTCAAAGAGTATGACAAAATGGAAATCGAATTTACTGAAATGCCATCGAATAGCAGAGTCCATGTAAATTATATCTCCATCGGATCCGAAACGGCGTATAAGATTGAGTATGATGATTTGTATTCTACTCCTATAGGTACGCAGCTTGATAAAGTAAAAAATATAAAGGTTGCAAGATATCTTTACTCAAAAGGCAATACGTTGGATGAGCTTGTTTCTGAAACATTTACCTATGACGGAAATAGCTCTATTTATTATGTTTCTGAGCCGAGTTACGGCTACGTTGCAAGTATTCAGAACGGGAAAAGCGGTCAGTCAGCGTCTATCGTGTCATCAGGTGCTTATTATGTGGAAATTGCCCTGTCAGGTGTTTCTGTTGGGGCAGAGGTGAGCATATCGGTTAGGGGGTATAAATATAACATTTCGACAGCCTATACCGTTCAATCGGTAAATAACCGTGGTAATGATAAGGAATGGAACAACCCGTTAATTTCCGACCTGGAACATAGTAGAGAGCTTGCTGAATGGGTTGGAGATTATTATTCGTCCGGCATAGAATATGAACTTGATTATCGTGGGGAGCCAGCGATAGATTGTGGAGACACGATCCGGCAGGAAAATAAATATGATTCCTCTCTGCAAGCTGTGGTTGAAGAGTCTCAGATTTCATATGATGCCGGAGCTTTGAGTGGTGGACTCAGAACAAGGAGAAAAGGAAATGTGGAAAGAGCCAAAAACAGATTGGTCTGAAAGCGACTACTTCAATTACGAAGATTACAACCGAATCAAAAACAATATAGCGTACCTACAGGGAGTTGCACTAACGCTATATGCTGATATTTCGATGAAAGAAATGGGGAGCGATAAAGCAAGTTATGCAGACTTTCCGTATGCGGACGAATTTAATTCCCTAGAGGATAATTTAGAATCGCTAATGAATGATACGTTTGCTTTTGCTGATACGGATAAAAAAATGTGGATAGACAACGGCAGAACACCGTCCTACGAAGACTTGAACAGACTGGAAAGCTCCTGCCTTGCTTTTTACAATGGCTATACCACACAAAAGCTGACGCAGCAGAGGTTATCTATTGTGCTGGGGCGAGTTCAGTCAGCGATAAAATGTTAGGAGGGTTAGGAGATGCAATATACACCATTATCTTTAGACTTTAAAGATGAGATATTATCAAGCGTAAATACGCAAAGAAAATATCGTCAGACTATCAATACTGACGGGACAATTTCTTTGGAAGATTTGACTGCGTATGCTCAAAAAGGAACAGTCTATGGAGCAAAAGAGATAATAGAAGAAAGAAAGGCATTGAATGATATCCATGCGAATAAGATTGTATCCTTGAGTGAAGTGAGCCTTGTCACGGAAGAGGGATATTTTGTTGATGCAAAAGCTGTAAAGGAATTGTATGACATGATTACCCCTGTCAGCTACGCACAGTCAATGTTTCATATCCAGCCATTTTATAACGTATCTGCGTTTTCGGCTTACAAAATCGGCAGGGAGGTACATTTCAATGTATCTCTCAATGCTAAAAGCGGAACTACATTAATTGCTAACAACTTGTATGGCATCAATTCGGAGGCTATTCCAGCAGAGCTTAGACCCACTGTAGCAACGCACATCCAGTGCGTAGGATGTTCGCAGAGTTGGGGGAACGGAGTCGCTGCAATGTCATATGTTGATACTACGGGTGTTATTTATTTCTCCACGCCGGCAGTGAGAGATTTCTATAAATTCCACGGTGTATGGATTGCGAGATCATAGTGAGGAGGCACACATGAATATCTTATTTTTGGACAAAATGAATCTTGTTAATGGCTTCGCGTCTGTGATTGCAAGTAATCTGATACAGATTACAGGGTGTGAACAGAATCTTTCCGGCTTTTATCTTCTTAATGATGCTGGAAACGTTTACGGAAAATACGAAGATTTCACAACATTGTATCGGGTGTTTGATGATGGGTACATTCTTTCCAATGATGGGAGCGTGTATGAGGAGCCTGAACCAGTTCCAATTATGCCGGAAACGCTTGAAGAAGTGATAGAATCGAAAGTAATTGAAATGAATGATACGCAGCAGGCATTAATTGCACAAGGGGTTGATGTTGTTCTATCCGATGGAAGTACCGAACATTTTACGTTGACAGAACACGACCAGACAAGCCTCGTTGGACTGCAAGCACAGGTTATGGCAAGAGAAGAAAATATTCCGTGGCACACGTCTGATGAGGACAAACATTGCAAGTTCTATAGCAATGAGGACATGGCTAGGATTACATCGAAAGCAATGGGATATGTTACATGGCATGTTACTTATTTTCGTGACCTGAGAATTTATATTCGATCACTGAAAAACAAAGAAGAGGTTGAACGAGTTGTCTATGGAATGGATATCCCGGTCAATTATCAGTCTGAGCCGCTGAAAGCAATGCTGGCTCAAAAATCATGAGGAGAATAAGACCGCTGATTTTATTTGGGATTGGCGGCCTTATTTATATGCTACTTGAGGTTGTTGCACGAGGACGAACCCACTGGACAATGTTTATTGTTGGTGGCGTAGCGTTCTTTTTGATTGGGTGCATCAATGAAAAATATCGCAGCATGGCACTTGCGAAACAGATGGTTATAGGGTCGGCAGTGATTACATTATTGGAGTTTGTGTGCGGTTGCATCGTAAATCTATTGCTTGGCTGGAATGTATGGGATTACAGCAATATGCCATTCAATCTGCTGGGGCAAATCTGTCTTCCGTTTTCGATTTTGTGGTTTCTTTTGTCTGCCATTGCAGTTGTTCTTGACGATTGGATTCGACATCTGCTGTGGGGAGAAGAAATGCCAAGATATAAATTATTTTAAAAATATTTGTAGATGAGAGAAAGACAATGGGGTATACAAAAGCATGAAAATCAAAGTAGTAAATCAGCGGCTCTATCTTGAGCCGCCTGAGACAGCAGAGGGGACGAGGGAGTATCTGAAAGCGGAGTTCAGCTTCTCAGAGGAATGGGATGGAACCGTAAAGACTGCTTTCTTCCGGGGAGCGGATTGGGAAAATCATCCGAAACTTCTGAAAGATGATACCTGTATCGTACCAGCAGAAGCTCTTGCCGTACCGGGACGGGTCGGGGTATCCGTATCCGGGACACTGGGCGAGGCGATCATCACGACCGACATCAAGAGCTTTACGGTTCCGGCTACGCTCTCGGGTGGTACTCCATCCGATCCTGAGCCGACAGTATGGCAGCAGATTCTTGACAAGGTGGACGAGACGAAACAGATCGCCCAGTCAGTCCGGGAGGATGCAGAGGCTGGAAAGTTTGCGGCTACCGCTGAGATGGTGGAGCGGGCAGTCAGCACATACATGACTGGATTGTCGCCGGAGATGCACCGGAACATCTTTCGGGGGGAATGCCTGGGAGAATCAATTACGGCAGAACAGCTGGCTACAATCCGAGATGGAAGCTTCAAGGATTTGTATGTTGGTGATTACTGGGAAAAGGATGGGGTGAAATATCGGATAGCAGACATCAATTATTGGAAAAATGTAGGTTATCCGGAACAAGTACAAAAACCCCATATATTAATAGTCCCGGACACCACGTTAGGGAGCGGACAAATGAATGCGAACAACAGTACAGCGGGCGGCTACAGGAACTCGGCGATGAAAACTGCACGGTTAAACCAAATAGCAGACTCACTGCCGGACACATTTAAAAATATACTGATATCACATAGGATGTTTTCCGATGGAACTTGGATAACAACATCTATTGATCTCATGAACGAAGTAATGGTGCATGGGACTTATATTTGTGCTGACAACAATAATAAGCAGACATCTGATACACAGCAATTATCATTGTTCCGGCTTGCCCCTGAATTGAAGGCGATTGGCGTCTATTGGTTGCGGAATGTGGCAAGTGAACGAATGTATACTCTAGTCTCGCAATACGGCGATGCTAGCAGTGATATGGCTACAAGCACTTACGGGATTCGCCCGGTGTTTGCAATCGGATGATTTTATTTTTAAATGTAAAAGGAGGTGAGAAAGATGGATGACGTAATTACAAGGGCAGAGCATGAAGAGTTCAAGAAGAGGATCGAGGACGAAAATCATCGTCAGAACAAGCGGATTGAAGTATTGGAAAAGATTACGCAGCAGATTAATTCGCTTACAGTGTCAGTCGAAAAGCTCGCACAGAGTATAGAACTTATGGTAAGCGAGCAGAAGCAGCAAGGGAAACGCTTGGAAACATTAGAAAGTCGAGATGGAGATATGTGGAGAACAGCTGTAAAATACGTTCTTACAACTGCCCTCGGTCTTGTTCTTGGTGCAGCGGCAATGAAATTTGGATTGAAATAAAGGAGACTAACTATGAACATTGAAATATTAATGCAGTATATGAGTTACATATTGGCAGGAATCGGAGTGCTGGCATTTCTTGTCAGCGTGATCGTGCAGGTAATCAAAGAGATGCCGGGTCTAAAAAGGGTACAGACCAATGCAGTCGCACTGGCTACATCACTGATCCTGACACCAGTAGCAGTAATCGTCTTGTGTACCTATTATCAGATAGTAATTGAGTGGTATTACATTTTCGCATCATTCATTGCCGCATTTATTGTCTACTTAGTAAGCACTGGCGGTTGGGAACGCGTGACAGAAATGTGGAATCGGAATACATATAAGAAAAAATAGAATTGCACCAGTGCAAGAAAGGAGAATATCATGACAGAACAGACGGTAAAAGAAATTATTAAGAGTTTTGCCTACGGACTTTCAGTAAAGGAAATCTCAGACAATGAGGACACATCACTGGAAACTATGGAGAAATTTGCAGAGGAACACGCTGCGGAGATCGAGCAGAAGAAAGCAGAACTGAAAGAAGGTGGCTGGTATGAGTAAACTTATTATTGATGTGAGCTATCATAACGGAGTAATCAACTGGGAGAAGGTTAAGGCATCTGCTTGTGCCGGAGCTATCCTTAGATGTGGTTATGGCGATGATATCGCATCACAGGACGATAAGCAGTGGAAGAGAAATGCAAATGAATGTACCAGACTGGGGATTCCGTTTGGTGTTTATATTTATTCGTATGCAAAGACAACTGCACAGGCAGAGTCAGAGGCAAGACATGTGCTGAGACTGGTGAAAGGATATAAACTGTCGTATCCGGTATTTTATGACCTGGAAGAATCAGGAACGCAGACAGGTGCGGCTGACCGTATGAAAAAGTTTGCTGCACTGATTGAAGCTGCAGGATATAAGTGCGGAGTGTATTGCAACAAGTCATGGTGGGACAACTACTTAAGTTCACTGGGGGCAAGATATCCGCTGTGGATCGCACGCTATAATAGTGTGCTTGGAATGAAAGCCGATATGTGGCAGTACAGTTCCGATGGAAGTGTTCCGGGCATTAGTGGACGGGTAGATGTTAATTATTGCTATCGAGATTTTCCGGCAGAAATCACAGGGATCAGCAAGCCGTCACAGCCTGCATCCAGTCCCAGTGCAGTCGTGCCGATTGGAACAACATTGCAGCTTGTGGTAGATACGCTGTCAGGCAAGTATGGTAATGGCGATACACGCAAGGCAAAGCTTGGCAGTCGTTACTCCGAGGTGCAGACATTTATCAATCATATCGCATCCGCATCAGTCTCCACGCTTGCTGCAGAGACAAAGGCGGGAAAATATGGCAATGGTGATACCCGTAAGACGGTACTCGGAAAACGGTATGCAGAAGTGCAGAAAGTAATCAACGGAAGTGGATCAGGAACATCTGCTGTATACTATACGGTAGAATCCGGTGATACCCTGTCAAAGATTGCAGCAAAATACGGCACAACCTATCAGAAGATTGCAGCGTTGAACGGCATCAAAAATCCGAATAAAATTTATGCCGGTCAGAAACTCAGGGTGAAATAAAAGTAGGGTACTGGAATTAAATTCCTTTACATCATAGAAGGCTACATATAAAAGTGTAGCCTTTTCATTGAAAAATCAGACCGTATCGGATATAATATAAAATCGCATACATAAATTTAAGAGAGGAAAGCTTATAATGAGTATAGTTGAGGAATTATCCGGTTCTGAGAGTCTTGAAATAGAGGCACCGACCACTGAGCCGGAGCGTCAGTATTATTTTATTGAAAAAGCACGAAAGTATGTAAAGGAGATGTCTGAAAAGCTGGGACGTCCTTTAACCGCGAGTACCGTAACCTTTGGTTGTCAGATGAATGCACGCGACTCCGAAAAACTGGTCGGTATTTTAGAGCAGATCGGTTATGTGGAAGAACCGGACGAGGAGAAAGCAGATTTTGTTATTTATAATACCTGTACTGTCCGGGAAAATGCAAACTTAAGAGTTTACGGACGCTTGGGACAGCTTGGAAGGATCAAGAAAAAAAATCCGCATATGATGATCGCTTTATGTGGCTGTATGATGCAGGAACCGGAGGTTGTAGAGAAACTGAAAAAGAGTTACCGGTTTGTAGACCTGATCTTCGGCACACATAATATATACAAATTCGCAGAGCTTCTTACGAACAGCATGCAGTCTGACCGGATGGTAATTGATATCTGGAAAGATACAGATAAGATCGTTGAAGACCTTCCGGTTGAGAGAAAGTATTCTTTCAAATCCGGTGTTAATATCATGTTCGGCTGCAATAATTTCTGCAGTTACTGTATTGTACCATATGTGCGTGGAAGGGAACGCAGCAGAGACCCGAAAGCGATCGTACGTGAGATTGAGCGTCTCGTAGCAGACGGAGTTGTGGAGGTTATGCTTCTGGGACAGAATGTCAATTCCTATGGAAAGAATCTGGAGCATCCGATGACATTTGCACAGCTTCTTCAGGAGATTGAAAAAATCGAGGGACTGGAGAGAATCCGGTTTATGACGTCCCATCCAAAAGATCTGTCGGATGAACTGATCGAAGTGATGAGCAGATCCAAAAAAATCTGCAGGCATCTGCATCTTCCGGTTCAGTCAGGAAGCAGCCGGATTTTAAAGAAGATGAACCGCCACTATACAAAAGAGCATTATCTTGAGCTTGTAGACAAGATTAAAAAAGCGGTACCGGATATCTCTCTTACGACAGATATTATTGTTGGATTCCCTGGAGAGACTGAGGAGGACTTCCGGGAGACACTGGATGTGGTCAGAAAAGTCCGTTATGACAGTGCGTTTACATTTATTTATTCCAAACGGACGGGAACTCCGGCAGCAGTCATGGAAGATCAGGTATCAGAAGCAGAGGTGAAAGACCGGTTTGACCGTCTTTTAAAGGAAGTTCAGACGATTTCTGCACAACGTTGTGCTATCCATGAGGGAACAATCCAGAAAGCACTGGTAGAATGTCAGAATGAGCATGATCCGAGTCTTGTGACCGGAAGGCTGAGCAATAATCTTTTAGTCCATTTCCCTGGAGATCCTTCTTTGATCGGCAGACTTGTAGACGTAAGTCTGGATGAATGTAAAGGATTCTATTATATGGGGAAAATGAAAGATACAGAATAGAAAAGGATAACCTATATGAAGAAAGATTCTTTCAATGCAAATGAGATACCCGCAGACAAAGGACTGTCCGGGAATGAAAAGATTGAAGAGGCGATCGCTGCACTGCAGGAAGAACCGTCACAGGAACTTCTTGCACATACTCTGACAGTGATCCGCAGAAGGATGCAGGAAGACGGGCAGTTGATTCTGGCTGTAGAGCCTCCTGCAGGTGAAGCACAGCTCCGGATTCAGGCAGTGCAGACTTCAGATGGAAAGCAGTGGTGGTCTGCTTTTACAGGATTTGAGGAAGAACTGAAAGGAAGTGGCAGCGTCATGTCAACATTTCTTACTGAGATCCGAAAGTTATTTGAATCTGCATTAAGTGTAAATGAGATCCAGGGAATCATTCTCAATCCGTGGAACAGGACTCTGATGCTGGACAAGACTCTGCTCCGTATTATACTTGGAAAATAAATCCGGCAATTAAATATTCAGAAAACTGAACCGGATGATGCTTTGGTCAGACCGGACAGAATTATGAAATAGATTCGCTCAAAGCGGGGAAGACTAAACTACATCAAGAATCGGGAGTGTAGGCATGGTAATGAAACGTTTGAGCGAATATTTATTTTTCTGGACATTAGGTGGTACATTATATTATTCTTTTGAAATGATATTCCGGGGATTTTCTCACTGGTCTATGTTTATGCTGGGCGGGTTCTGCCTGGTTTTCTGTATACAACAGGGCATTTGGACGGGATGGGATTCGCCCCTCTGGCTTCAGGTTTTATGGTGCAGCGTTTTTGTGACTACGGGGGAATTTATTACCGGGATTTTAGTCAACAAAGTGATGCACTGGCACGTATGGGATTACAGTGATCAGCCATTTCAGTTAATGGGACAGATCTGTATTCCTTTTGCAGTCTTATTTTCAGGATTATGCGTAGTGGGAATCTTTCTCGGAAGTTATCTGATGCATTTTTTATACGGAGAAAAAATTCCTCATTTTCATGTATTGTAAGAAGATGCTGCTGGCTGTTAAAAAGTGCAGTACGAACCAAATATGTAGATTAAGTACAGCCCGGATTCGTTATACAATAAAGTATCTGAAAGACGGGCTGATAATTTTCACCCAAAAAGAAAGGAAGGGAACCATGCAGACAAAAGATAGCGAAGAAGTTGTTGCACGGTTCGGAGCGAAATTAATTTGACGGAGAAGAAAAGATACTACAAAATGAAACGATACATAGAATGGGAAGAATTTGAACAGACTTTCCCGATCCGGTTAAATGCACAGCAAAAAAGTGCTGTGCAGAGTGTCAATGGTCCGGTTCTGCTGTTGGCAGTACCGGGTTCCGGGAAGACAACTGTTCTTGTAACCCGGCTTGGTTATATGATCTATTGCAAAGGAATTGATCCGGAAAAAATCCTGACTGTTACCTATACGGTGGCAGCAACGAAAGATATGTCCCGGCGGTTTGCCGGATACTTTGGAGAGGAACTGGCTGACCGACTGGAGTTCAGAACGATCAACGGGTTATGTGCAAAGATCATCAGTTATTATGGAAGAATGATCGGGAAGAAGCCTTTTGAACTGGTACAGGATGAGAAAATAACGGCAGGGATGCTGTCCATGATCTATCAACAGAGTGAACATGCATATGCAACGGAAAGTGACCTGAAGACGGTGCGTACTCTGATTACTTATATCAAGAATATGATGCTGACTGAGGAAGAAATCCTTGAACTAGATGAAGAAGCTGATCTGAAGATTTCCGTTATCTATAAAGAATATTGCCGGCAGTTACGTGCAAAAGGACTGATGGATTACGATGATCAGATGGTATATGCCTATACAATGCTGCGTTCCGTACCGGAACTGCTGAGGCATTTTCAGGAACTTTACCCTTATATCTGCGTGGACGAGGCACAGGATACCTCTAAAATCCAGCATGCCATCATTGCACTGCTGGCATCAGGATCGGAGAATCTTTTTATGGTGGGTGATGAAGATCAGAGTATTTATGGCTTCCGGGCGGCTTATCCGGAGGCTCTGCTCACATTTGAAAAAAATTATCCGGATGCAAAAGTCCTGTTGATGGAAGAGAATTTCCGGTCGGATGCCAGGATCGTTCTGGCGGCAGACCGGTTTATCCAAAAGAATACTCTACGTCATGAGAAGCATATGAAAGCCGCCAGAAAACCGGCATCTGATATCAGGGAGATTTCATTAAGGAGCAGGAAAGCTCAGTATACATATCTTGCAAAGCTGGCAGAAGGATGCACCTCACAGACAGCTATTTTATATCGTGATAATGAATGCATCCTTCCACTGGTCGATCTGCTGGAGAGAAACGGAATACCTTATCAGATGCGGAATGCAGAACTTTCTTTTTTTTCACACCGTACCATACTGGATATCATCAATATCATAAAGCTGGCTCAGAATCCAATGGATACAGAAGCATTTCTGCAGATTTATTATAAAATCGGCACTTATCTCCGCAAGCAGGATGCAATCCGTATTGCCCGGATCAGTGAAGAAAAAAGAATCCCGGTCCTGGATGTGGCTGCAGAGGATTCTGATCTGAACGGTCATGTACTCGGTAGTGTACGGTCGATGCGGACACATTTGCAGAATCTATTGCAGGATTCAGGAGAACGTGCAATTTACAGGATTATGCAGTTTATGGGATATCAGGAATATCTGAACCGTTCAGGGCTGAGTGACAGCAAGCTGGAAATTCTCAGGATTCTTGGAATCAGGGCAGATTCCCCGATGGAACTTGTAGAACGACTGGAGCAGTTGAAAGTTCTGATCCGGGAGAAAGAACCGGATCGGAAATGTCCTCTGATCCTCTCTACGATCCATGCAAGCAAGGGGTTAGAATATGACAGTGTTTATCTGATTGATGTGGCAGATGGAATTCTGCCTGAATCAATTCCACAGAATCTGCATCAGGCATCAGCAGAAGAGCTGAAAGCATATGAAGAAGAACGTCGGCTTTTTTATGTAGGAGTAACAAGGGCAAAGGACCATCTGACACTTTTTACGACCAACAGACCCAGTACATTCTGTTCAGAGTTTCTTGGGAAATCTTCCGTGACAGAAGAAGGCAGGAAAAATCTGATGCCGGTGGAAAGCAGGATCAGCCGGACATTCAAGCAGGCAAGACCCTATGCCGCAGTCGCCGGCATCCGGCAGACAAAAGCTTCAGAAGAACTGTATTTCCGCCTGAAAGAGGAGTTGGGGACAGGTGTGATCGTGGAACATAAAAAATATGGAGAAGGTGTAGTGACCCAGTTGGATGACCGGCTTGTTCATATCATGTTCCAGGATGATACGCTTCGTATGATGGATCTCAAAATCCTGGCAAATGCAGGATTATTAAAAGTAAAGAAATAGAATCAGATCAGGAAATGAAAGAGGATCTGACAGAAAATCCTCAGAAGGGGGAACTTAACTTTGGAGAAAAATTTAACATCGAGCAGTGTCCTGAGAACGATCATTTATTTTGCACTGCCATATCTTTTATCTTATTTTTTACAAACGTTATATGGAATGGCCGATCTTTTTATTGTCGGACAGTTTTATGGAGTAGACAGTATCACAGCAGTCGCAAATGGCAGTCAGGTTCTGCATATGCTGACTGTGATTATTGTCGGTCTTGCCATGGGGACAACGGTGGCGATCGGTCGTGCAGTGGGTGGAAGAAGACTGGAAGATGCTGCCCATGCGATCGGGAATACGATCACTTTATTTATGATCGTTGCAGTGGTCTTTACAGCAGGACTTTTATGCTTTGTCCGTCCGATCGTTCTTTTAATCGGAACACCGGAACAGGCTATAGCGGGAAGTATCCGGTATCTGACGATCTGCTTTATCGGTATTCCATTTATTACAGCGTACAATATTATCAGTTCTATTTTCCGGGGAATGGGAGATTCCAAAAGCCCGATGTATTTTATCGGGATTGCCTGTATGGGAAATATTGTACTTGATTATTTCTTTATCGGTGCAATGCAGCTCGGACCGGCGGGAGCTGCACTGGGGACAACGCTGTCCCAGACATTCAGTGTGATCATTGCCCTGATCTCAATGATGAAAAGAAAGACCGGGATTCATCTGAAAAAAAACGATTTCCGTCCGAATAAAAAAGTAATGTGGCAGATCTTGCGGGTAGGATTCCCGGTTGCAGTCCAGGACGGCTGTATCCAGATTGCTTTTATCATCATTACAGTCATTGCAAACCACAGAGGTCTGAATGATGCAGCAGCAGTTGGAATCGTTGAAAAAATGATCAGTGCGATCTTTATCATTCCTTCGTCCATGCTGGCGACTGTCTCCGCACTTTCTGCACAGAATATCGGGGCAGGAAAACATGACCGGGCATCACAGACCCTGAAATATGCGACGATCATTACTACAGGTTATGGTCTGATCATGACAGTACTGATCGAATTGACCGGGAAGAATCTGGTTGGATTATTTACTACCGATACGGTTGTCGTTTTACTTGGAACGCAGTATCTGAGCGGATATATTATTGACAGTATCTTTGCCGGTGTACATTTCAGCTTCAGTGGTTATTTTGCAGCATATGAAAAATCCTATATTGGATTTATCCATAATATCATTGCCATTGTGCTTGTACGTGTACCCGGCTCTTATCTGGCGTCAAAAATGTTCCCGGATACATTGTTTCCGATGGGACTTGCAGCACCTGCAGGCTCACTGCTGTCTGTACTGATCTGTATCGGAGCCTATCTGTGGATGAAGAAAAAAGGAACTTACGGAGAGCGGAAAATTAGTTTGGATAAAATGTAAGAATGGAGCAGAATTATGACAAAGAAGGAATCCGGTTATAAAGTTATTGTCTCAGAGTCTGTGGTTGATTATATCGGACAACGAACAGATTATGCCAATATTGGGAAAAAATATGGCTTTACAGCCCGTTGGAATCTGAAGGATGTTCCCTTTCTGGTTCAGGACGGCCTGTCGGAAGAACAGGCAGAAAGCTTAAAGCTGGAACTGAGAAATATCGGCATGACGGCACAGATCATGGAAAGTGAAGAAAAAGTGCAGATAAAAAAGAAAAATGGCTTTTTATCAGTTTTTAAGAAACGAAAATAAAGATAAACCGTAAGGTTTTTCGATAACTCAGCATAAATTTAACATTCATACACGATTTGACCCGCCCCGATATGAGCATCAAAGTCGGGGACTTTTGACCCCGACATATTTAACATAGATTTAACATGAACTTGATACAGAATGCATATGAGTTTTCTACAATGCTGTCGTAGCGTTGGAGAACAGACACAATAACATTGCAAACTATCAAAAGATATGAGAGGGATCGTTATGAATGAAAAACTACAGATAGCATTCGGACTCCTGGGGGGTCTGGCAATCTTTATTTATGGAATGAATATGATGAGTGAATGCCTGCAGAAAGCTGCCGGCGAAAAAATGAAAAGCATTCTTGCACTTCTGACAAAGAATCCATTGCTCGGAGTACTTGCCGGAGCTGTTACCACTGCAGTACTGCAGAGCAGCAGTGCAACAACGGTGATGGCAATCGGATTTGTGAGTGCCGGACTGATGAGTCTGCCGCAGGCAATTTCGATTATTTTTGGTGCAAATATCGGAACTACGATGACCGCACAGATCATTGCTTTTAAGATCAGTGACTATATTTACATTATCATTTTTATTGGATTTATTATTGCTTTTGTAACAAAATCAGAAAAAATAAAAAGTATCGGACAGACCATCTTTGCGTTCGGACTTCTTTTCCTCGGAATTGAAACCATGGGAGATGTTATGAAACCACTGGCTTCCAGTCAGGTCTTTACAGACCTGATCGGAAAAGTAGCACATATTCCGATTTTAGGCGTCGGGGTTGGTACACTGATGACTCTGGTGGTACAGAGCAGCAGTGCAACCATTGCAGTCCTTCAGAATTTTGCTGCACAGCCGGGGGCGGACGGAATGACAAGTATTCTTGGCCTTGCCGGTGCAATCCCGATCCTGCTCGGTGATAACATCGGAACTACGATCACGGCACTTCTTGCAAGTATCGGACAGAGCAAAGATGCAAAAAGAACAGCAGTAGCTCATTGTATTTTTAATATTTCAGGCTGCTTTCTTTTTATCTGGTTTGTAAAGCCATTTGCAGCACTGATCCAGTATATTTCTCCAAAAGGACCTGAGATTGAAGTGATCTCCAGACAGATCGCAAATGCACATACTGTATTTAACATTACCATGACGCTGATCTGGGTCTGCCTGATCAATGTAATGGTCAAGATCGTTATGACGCTGATTCCTGACGGAAAAAGCAAAGAGATCGATCCTGCCCGCCCATTATACCTTGATGAAAAGATCATCAACCAGCCGACAGCTGCACTGCAACTGGTTGCAAAAGAGATTCTTCATTTAAGCGATATGGTGAAAGAAGCAGTGAAAGATACGATTTCCATTGTAAAGACGGAAGAGACCAGCCGGATGAATGCACTTACAGAAAAAGGGCATCAGATCAAGACACTGGCAGACCGGATCACAGAATATCTTGCCCTGCTCTTTTCTTCAGGAACCATGACGGAGCAGCAGGCGTCTCAGACTGCCAGTCTGATGTATGTTTTAAGTGATGTAGAGCGTATAGGAACCTTAAGCGTTGAAATTGCCGGATGTATACAGGAAAAGGCAGATCATCAATATAAATATACAGAAGAGGCAATGGATGAGCTGCAAAAGAGTCTCAAAACCCTTGAAAAGATGTTTGATGATTCGATAAAAGCATTGCAGAACCGTGACTCTGTGCAGGTCGAAAAGCTGATCAAGCGGAAGGATAAGATCATTGATCTGGATATTAAAATGCGAAAGGCTCATATCCAGCGTGTAAATAAAGGAAAATGTAAATCGAGTATGACAGCACCATTTACCAATATTCTTCATCTGATCGACCGTATGGGCAACAGTTGCGTAAATCTTGCGGATGTGGCAACGAATGAGATCAGCCTCGAGTATTTTATGGTGCAGCATTAGAAAATAAAGATCAGATCAGGTTATCAGATCATATATGAGATTACGGTGGGATCAGGGACAGAACAGAGCGTTCCTGGTCCTGTTTTTTATGAGGGCAGCGGGTGTAAATCACAAAGCGTATTTTCTCCGTTATATGATAGGGGTAAAAAATGTGCTATAATCATCTTTGAAATTTTCAAAAGCAGAAGGAGAAAATGACAATGAATCTGATCAATCAGTTTGGAAGGATGGTGAGCAGTGAATCTTTAAAAGATCCTGAAAAAGCCCGCCGTCTTCTTCTTATGGGATACAGGCTTCAGGAGAAACGGCTGAAGTTTTTCCCAGATAAAAATCTTCCCGATTCTGCACATTATGTGGCACGAATCGTTATGAAAAATATTATTCATGCACTTGCCCGACCGGAAAATGCAGCTATGGTCAGCATTTTTGTTCCGGGAGAACTGCTGACCGCAGCGGGGCTGACCCCTTATTCAGTGGAGGCGTTATCCTGCTTTCTTGCCGGTACAAAGTGTGAGCAGGCATTTCTCAGAAAGACAGAAGAAGAGGGATTCCCGGAAACGATGTGTTCCTATCATCGGGTATTTTTAGGAGCTGCTTTAACAGGAATTTTACCAAAACCGAAATGTACGGTGTATACCAATCTTGCCTGTGACGGCAATATGATGACCTTTCCTTATCTGAAGCAGACGTATGAACTGCCTGGATTTTATATTGATGTGCCATATGAGAAAAATCAGGATTCTGTCCGGTATGTTGCGGGACAGTTACGGGAACTGAAGCGATTCCTGGAAGAAGTGACAGGAAAAAAGATTCCTGAAGAGGCAGTGCAGAAGGCAGTTTCAAATAGCCGGAAAGCAGCCGTCAATTATCAGAGGCAGCTTGCATTACGGAAAGATCATGATCCTGTTTCCTCCATGACGAATGAACTTTATGCGATCTTTATGTGTCATCTGCTGGCGGGATCAGAAGCGTCTGTCAAATATACGGAACTGTTACTGGAAGATGTAAAGAAAGCTCCGAAAGGGGCAGGACTTCATGTTCTGTGGATGCATATTATGCCATTTTTGCAGGAGCCGGTAAAGGAAGTTTTCAATTACAGTGATACAATCCACATCAGTGCCTGTGATTTTGTCGCAGACGGATTTCAGATGATGGATGCTTCAGATCCCTATGAGGCGATGGCAGTGAAAATGGTCAACTGTATTTATAACGGAGCGGTAGATAAGAGAATTGAAATGGCAGAACGTCTTGCCAAAATAACAAATGCAGATGGTGGAATCTTATTTGCCCACTGGGGATGCAAAGGAACGATCGGAGCCTCCGGTCTGATCAAAAGTTCACTGGAAGCAGCAGGACTTCCGACCATGATCCTGGATGGCGATGGATGTAATCCTGCCAATACAAGTGATGGACAGGTTTCTACAAGACTTCAGGCATTCGTGGAAATGCTGGAAGAGAACAGGGAGGGAAAATCGCATGATACATTATGTTTGTAAATATACCCCGGTAGAACTGTTCCGGGGATTCGGTGAGGAATGTGCGGTTCTGGAGGAAATGCCGGAAAATTTTGAACAGTCTGATCAGATTGCACATGCAAATTTATGCGGTTTTGGAAAATCAGTGATCCAGGCAGTCCTGGAGGGAAAAGCCGATCAGCTTGTACTTGTAAACTGCTGTGATTCCATGCGTCGCGTGTACGATATTGTAAAAAGTACCGGAAAATGTAACTTCTTATATATGCTGGATCTTCCTCATGAAGATAATGAATGTGAAAAAGTTAAATTTGCCGGTTCGATCCAACGTCTGAAAGAGGCATATGAAAAATACTCCGGGAAAAAATTTGACCGGACACTTTTCCTGAAGGCTTTCGCAAAGACATCTGCGAGCAGAACTTCTTATATTGGTGTACTTGGAGTGCGTGTCAGTGGAATCCTTGAAAAAATGATCCGGGACAATCTTCATATGGATGTAAGAAATCTGACCTGTACCGGTGGGCGAAACCTGGCAGTTCTTCCTGAAGAAATGCAGGAAATGGAAGAAGACAGGCTGTTGCTTGCATATGCAGATGCACTGCTTGGACAGATGCCATGCTTTCGGATGAATAACAATACAAGAAGAAACCAGCTTTATTTAGACCCGGATTTAAAAGGAATTATTTACCATACGATCAAGTTCTGTGATTATTATGGATTTGAATACGCAAGTATTAAAAAGAACATCCAGGTGCCACTCCTTAAGATCGAGACAGATTTTACAAGTCAGAGTGCCGGACAGCTTTCAACCAGAATCCAGGCATTTTCAGAAACGATCGAAGGGTCAGAAGATATGAATCCTGAAAAGGAAATCAGCAGGGAGGAAAGAGAAAAAATGGAATCAGGAGTTTACTATGTAGCCGGAATCGACAGTGGTTCTACCAGTACAGACGTTGTTATTCTGGATCAGGACGGGAAAATCAAATCCACTATGATCATTCCTACAGGTGGCGGAGCAATGATGAGTGCAGAGAAGAGTCTGGATCAGGCAATAGAAAAAGCCGGTATCAAAAAAGAGGATCTCGTGCGGATCGTTACCACCGGTTACGGTCGTGCCTATATAGACAGCGGGGATGACAGCATTACTGAGATCACCTGTCATGCAAAAGGAGCAAATTATCTTAATCCGGATGTACGGACGGTGATCGATATCGGAGGACAGGATATCAAAGCAATCAGTATTGATGAACATGGTGCAGTTAAAAATTTCCTGATGAATGATAAATGTGCTGCCGGAACAGGACGTTTCCTTGAGATGATGGCAAGGACACTCGGACTTTCTTTGGAAGAAATGAGCGTAAAAGGATTGGATTGGAAAGAAAATGTAGTTATCTCAAGTATGTGTACAGTTTTTGCAGAATCAGAGGTTGTATCCCTGGTTGCCCAGAATAAAGAGGTGTCAGATATTATTCACGGACTGAATGTATCTGTCGCATCCAAAGTAGGGGCACTTGCCGCAAGGCTTGGAAAAAATAATCCGGGTGAATATATGATGACCGGTGGTGTCGCCAAAAATCAGGGAATCATCCAGGCACTGGAAGAAAAGCTCGGAGCGAAGCTCTATATCTGTGATGAGGCACAGCTTTGTGGGGCTCTGGGTGCAGCAATTTTTGCTTATGAAAAATGTAAAGATATTAATGTACAAAAGATATAATAAAGAAATAAGACAATAAAAAGAACATTTGTTCTAAAACGACTTGCATTGCGAAACATATGTTTGTATAATAGGACTATGAGTATAGAATTTATAAATAGCAATTATACAATACAGGAAAAACTGCAGATTCTCGCAGATGCAGCCAAATATGATGTCGCATGCACATCCAGCGGTTCAAGCCGCCGGGGAAAGAAAGGAGAACTCGGCAATGCTGAAGCATGTGGCATCTGTCATAGCTTTGCGGCAGACGGAAGATGTATTTCTCTGCTCAAGATCCTGATGACGAATCATTGTGCTTATGACTGCAAGTACTGCATCAACCGTGCCAGTAATGATGTCAAAAGAGCAACCTTTACACCGGAAGAGATCTGTGAGCTGACCATCGAATTTTATAAGCGTAATTATATTGAGGGACTGTTCCTGAGTTCCGGTGTTCTGAAGAATCCCTCTTATACGATGGAGAAAATGTGTGAGACGTTGTTATTGCTTCGGACAAAGTACCATTTTAATGGTTATATCCATGTAAAGACGATTCCCGGTGCTTCTGATGAACTGCTCGCAGCGGCCGGTTATCTTGCAGACCGTATCAGTGTGAATTTAGAACTGCCTACAGAAGCAGGACTTCGTACACTGGCACCCAACAAAACGATGCAGATCATTCTGAATCCCATGGGAAAAGTGCAAAGTACGATCGCCTCTCACCGGATGGCAATCGGTAAGACAGCTCATATGGAACGAAGTCTCGGGAACCGATATTTAGATCACGGGATTTTTTCGGCAAATTCCAGACAGAGATTCAGAAAAAGCCTGAGTATGGGGAATACAGTGTCAGAAGAACCTCCCCTTGTTTCGCTATTGGAAAATGAACTACCTTTCTCATTGAAGAACGGAAAGAGACCGGCATCAGAATATGTACTGGGATGGGAGAATGCCACCCAGTTGGCACCACGGGATATGTCAAAGTTAAAGCGTAGCTTTGCTCCGGCAGGTCAGAGTACTCAGATGATCATAGGAGCTACCGGTGAAAGCGATTATACACTATTGCAGACAACGCAGGCACTTTATCAGGGGTTTGACCTGAAGCGTGTCTTTTATTCAGCATACATCCCGTTAAATGAAGAGGCAGTATTACCGCAGATTGGTACACCTCCGCCTCTTCTGCGTGAACACCGGTTATATCAGGCAGACTGGCTTCTCCGGTTTTACGGATTCCAGGCAGGAGAACTGCTGTCCCCGGAAAAGCCGGATTTCAATGAACTGGTAGATCCAAAGTGTGACTGGGCATTGCGGCATCTGGATCAATTCCCTGTGGAAGTGGAGACTGCAGACTATGCCGTCCTGCTTCGTGTTCCCGGGATTGGTCCAAAGTCAGCCGGCCGGATCGTAAATGCAAGACGTTATGGAAGACTGGATTTCCCCAGCTTAAAGAAAATGGGAGTAGTATTAAAGCGAGCCCATTATTTTATTACCTGCCAGGGAAAGCAGATGTACCATACGCCGATTGAAGAAAATTATATCATCCGGCAACTGGTTCATACAGATAAAAAAGAATTGTGGGAGACTCAGCATGCCAATGAATCATTTTCACAGATGACCCTGGCAGATTTTGGAATCCGATAGGAGCAGAAGATTATGAAAATATATACTTGCAAAGACCGGCTTGAAGATATTCTGACCTGTATTTATGATGCATGGTCAGCGGCACTGCAGGTCGGACACGACCAGATAAAGTTAAGAAAAGAACCGGTATTTCAGCAGACAATTTTTGATGAATATATTCATGTGGATGGAGATACTTCCAAAGCAGAAAAAGTGATCCGGTCCATCCGCAGGGATATCTCGGATGAAGCCTATCTGTATGTGTATTATGCATCATTGTCTGATGAGGAAGATGCACTTCAGGCAATTTATCAGTTCCTGCGAGTTGGATTTGCCACAGGAAGCAGTGTATTGGAGCAATATGCGAATCCATCTGTGATGCGGATCGTAGAACTGCGGAGAAAAGTTGGAAACGAATGTCATCATTTCCGGGAATTTGCACGATTTGAGTCTTTAAATGGAAGCGTTTACGTCAGCCATTTAGAACCGAAAAGTGATGTGATCATGCTGGTTGGCAGACATTTTGCGGATCGTATGCCCTCAGAACACTGGATGATCATTGATGATAAACGGAAGATTGCATGTATCCATCCGAAAGACGGGACAAATTACCTGCGTTATCTGACAGATGAAGAATTCGATACACTGCAAAAGACAGAAGAATATACAGATACATATACCGATCTCTGGAAAACCTTTTTCCATGCGGTCGGTATCAAAGAAAGAGAAAATTATATCTGTCAGAGGAATCTGTTCCCGAAATGGAAACGGAAGCATGCGGTGGAGTTCAGGGAATAAGCCGAAGAGCTGGCGGTTTATAAATCCCCGGAATCTGATTGACTTTCTTTTGCGTTGAAATTTTGGCATTTTTAAGATAGGATTAATTTATGAGGCAAAGAAAACTATTCTAAAAAACAGGTTTGGAATCGAATGGAATAGTCCTGTTGATTTGAATCCCATGGTAATATTTGATTAAAAACGGATTTAGAAATAACGAAGTTTTTACTACTTGTATTAATTGAACGAAAGATAAGGGAGGGATAGCATGAAGACAGTCAGAGTAGTAGCAGGGATTATCATCGAAGATGGTAAAGTTTTTGCAACGCAGCGTGGATATGGAGAATTTAAAGACGGATGGGAATTTCCAGGTGGAAAGATTGAACAAGGTGAGACACCGGAAGAAGCAGTTGTAAGAGAAATCATGGAAGAACTGGATACAGAGGTCGAAGTGAAAGAATTATTCGATACTGTAGAGTATGATTATCCGAAGTTTCATTTATCAATGGACTGCTTTATCTGTAAGATTAAAAAAGGAAATCTTGTACTGAAAGAGCATGAGGCAGCAAAATGGCTGGCGAAAGAGACTTTGCATACGGTGGACTGGCTTCCAGCAGATTATGGACTGGTGGAAAAACTCAGAGAGATGCTCAGTTTACAGTAGAAGAAAATATGATGAGTAATGATAAAGATGTTGGGGTAAAAAGTCCCCAACAATGATGCCAACGGATTGTTTCGTGCTACGCACTCCCACAATCCTACCCGCTATTCGCATATCATGGTGCTTACGCCCCACTTTTATGCTCATATCGGGGCGGGTCTCAAGGTCATTCTACCACAAGTGTGCAAGCACACGTGTTTTCAGACCTTTTGCCCCTGACATCATGATACATAAATATTGTAGCAGGCAGGTGAAGATGGTGATACCGATAAATGAAAGATTACTATCCGGGAGAAAATTATATATCTCACAGAATGGAACCGGTGGTCCAGTCATTTTCTGGGGAATGTATCCGCATCGGGGAAATGAAGTAGAACATCTGAGAGAGTCTTTGATGGAAATAGCCCCGGGACAAAATTTTATGCTTGTTGCATTTCAGGTGGAAGACTGGAATCGGGATTTTTCACCGTGGGAAGCACCTGCTATGTTTGGAACAGAAAGATTTTCCGGACAGGGTGCAGAGACATTGAGATGGCTTACAGAAGAATGCATGCCATATATTGATCAGACATTTGATACGGAACGACGGGAACGCTGGCTGATGGGATACTCTCTTGCAGGGCTGTTTGCTTTGTGGGCAGCATATGAGTGTGATTGCTTTTCGGGCATAATCTGTTGTTCAGGATCTTTATGGTTTCAGGACTGGGATATTTATGTGGAAGAACATACTCTTCACAGTAAATGTAAGATTTATCTGAGCCTTGGAGGCCGGGAAGAGAAGACAAAGAATAAAGTGATGGCAAGAGTAGGAGACCGGACAAGGGAACAGAAAAAGAAATTGGAAAAGGATCCAATGGCAGAACGGGTGTTTTTGGAGTGGAATGCCGGAGGACATTTTGCTGATGAGGGGAAAAGACTTGCTAAAGGAATCCGATATCTGTTTCATATTTCACAATCAGGAGGAAATATTAAAGAATGACTTATTATGATCGAGAAGACCAGTTCCTGCGGCAGAGGTTGCAGAAAGAAATTCCGGTTTTAACAGCGTTAATAAAGAATTTGTATGAAGGACTGGATCGGAGATTTCATCTGAACGGAGCAAAAGTACCGGTGACATTTGGATTTGATACCGATTCTTTAGGATCTTATACCCGGCAAAGTGCTCATAACGAGGAGCATTTTCATTTTTCACTGTTCTTCATTGCATATGGAGTAAAAAATCCACTGTCTAAAGAAGATCGTATCGATTTATTTAAGCATGAATATGCACATTATATGCAGTACAATATGTCAATACCTGAAAAATATCAATGGCAGACAGGAACGCACGGGAGTGCGTGGAAGTATTGCTGCTCTCTTATAGGGGCAGTTCCGACTCCTTATTATAAGGCAGGAGAAGCACTAAGGGATCACGACTACGATAAGGTATTAAAAAATCGGATCCATGATAAGACGGTGCCAATCCGGGATACCTATCAACGTCTGCAAAAAGCACAGAAGCAAAAGAATGAAATTATCCATTATAAAATTGGAGATGAAGTTGCTCATCCCCGATTTGGAAATGGAATCGTAGAAAAAATTAGTCCAAGATCTGGCGGAGTACATCTTCATATTCGTTTTGATGGTGAAGTGAAATGCATAGATCAGAAGTGGCTAATGAAAAGAAGAGATTCATATAAATAGTGGAGGTGATTTTTGTAACACATGAAGAGTTTGAAAAAGCTGTAAATTATTGGAAGGATAAGCAGCAGACAGACATTAGAATATCAGAAATAATTTGGTGAAAAGAGGTTATAAGAGATGAATGAGACATTAAAGGTAATGGAAGCCAGAAGAAGTTGTAGAAATTTTGATAAAAAGAAAATGGTATCTGCGGAAGATATTGAGGCCATTGTAAAGGCCGGCACTTATGCTCCAACAGGAAGAGGAAAGCAGAGTCCGATTATTATTGCAGTTACGAATAAGGAATTAAGAGATCAGATAGCGACTGAGAATGCAAAGATTATGGGAACTGATATGGATCCATTTTACGGAGCACCGGTAATTCTGATTGTTCTTGCCGATAAAACAATCCCAACCTATAAATACGATGGCTCTCTTGTTATGGGGAATCTCATGAATGCAGCAGAAAGTCTTGGTCTTGGAAGTATTTGGATTCACAGAGCAAAGGAAGAATTTGAATCTGATTTTGGAAAAAAGATTCTCTCGGATTTGGGAATTGATGGTGATTATGAAGGAATCGGACATTGTGCAATCGGGTATGCTGCCGTACCGGCACCAGCATCTGCCCCCAGAAAAGGAAATTATGTATACTATGTAAAATAGAAAAACCAACGATAAATTTGTGCCATTTAAATGGTATTGGAACAGGTGGAAATATGAACAGAACACAAGAAGTAGAACTTACAAATATGTGCTTCATTTATGATGAAAACAGGATTCTTGTTGAAGAGAAAAAAGGAACAAAGTATACCAATGGATTAGTCTTTCCAGGTGGACATATAGAGCAGGGAGAAAGCTTCAGAGATTCTGTAATAAGAGAGATAAAAGAAGAAACCGGATTAGATATTTTTGAGCCACAACCATGTGGATTTAAGGACTGGATACAGGATGATGGAACGAGATACATTGTTCTACTGTATAAAACCAATAAGTTTTCGGGAACACTCAGATCCTCAGAGGAAGGGCACGTATTCTGGCTGGACAGAAAAGATCTTGATGATGCAAACTTCATTTGGGATATGAGAGAATTAATGGAAATATTTGAGACAGATCAATACTCGGAATTCTTTTTTGAATATAAAAACGGAGAACACGAACCGGGGCGATTGTTGAGGTAGGTGTTCATTAAAAATTCTATTACTTGGGGCATACGGTTGCGAATAGAACAACTGCGGGAGATGTATCAGGTGCAATAAATCAGAAGTGGAACAAGCACAGAACTTTGGAAACTGTTATAATTATAAGCTTATAAGCAGATGGAGGGAGTCTTATGCTGACTACACCATTAGGAGAAGAAATGGAAATATGTGCCCGATTACAGAAAAATATATGAAAAATGAGTATCTGGACTCTGTTGCCAATATACCGGTTCGTGTTGATGGTAGATCGGAAAAGGAGTTAAAGGATAAAGCGGGAAAAGTTTTAGCATTGCAGAGAAAGGGAGCGAAGCTGATTTTTCCAGATGTCCTTAGTATAGAACAGGAATTATTAAAATAGATGTAAATACCTATGTCGGATAAAGAGAGGTGTCTTTTCTAGTGGTAGGCATCTTTTTTTATTTAAAATCGTGTGGTGTATTTCGCACATTTATATTGACAAGAGAATATAAGAGTGGTATTTTTGTAATATAAGAGCGAAATATATCACATAAAGGAGATGGAAATTATGAATAAAAAAGAACCGATGAGTTTGTCAGAACACTATAATTTACGATATACCCTGAATGGATTTGTGTGGCTGATATACGCCATCATAAATCTGTTGCCAAATAACATTGTTACAAAAGTGCTGTGTATCGTTGCTTTAATTATGGCGATTATAACTTCATGCATTGCTTTATTTGTAAAAGCGGATGCTGATGATGAGATGTCAATTCTACACATATCAAAAGCAAAGGCAATGACGCTTGATATCACAGTTTCATTGTTTTTGATTATAGGTGTAGGCTCGGTAGTTCTTGGAAATATGGTAGTAAATATAGCCAAGTTATATCCGTTCGTTATCGGAGTGGTTCAACTTCTTACTGGCATTTTATTCTGGTTGGAAGAAAGGACGAGTGATTGATATGCCTATACTAAAAACAAAGCTGCATGAACTCCGCAAGGAAAATAATATGCAACAGGCGGAACTTGCAAAGTTGGTGGGGGTCCGCCGGGAGACAATTGGAAATTTGGAAAATGGGAAATATAATCCGTCATTGAAACTTGCTATGGATATAGCGAAAGTGTTTGAACGTACTGTAGAGGATATCTTCTTTTTCGAGGAAGAGGAATAAGTCCGTTTTTTGGTACAATACCTAGTATAATCCACTTTAAATAACAAACTATTTTAATTCACATTCCTATTATGGTATAATTGAACCATCGGAGGTGCCAATTATGCCTAATACAATTAAAACTATTTCTTTAACAGATGATGATAAATCTTACTTAAATAAACTGCTGACAAACTGGATATTGGAATCAGTGTGGTAAAATGTTGTCTTAACAAATTTAAAGAGAACGGTGTTGAAGCTTTTTGATTAGGTACGCGAGCAACGAGCCAAAGTCCGTGCTTGCACGAGACCTTGGCGACTGTCGCGATAGTGAGCTAAGATTATTTTGCAGAATCTGCGTCAATCACTGCCTTGATCTGTTTCATCAGTGCATCATAATTTTTCTGATCATCAACACCACCCATGAACTGCTCTCCAATGATATTTCCGTTCCGGTCTACCAGAACAGTGGTAGGAAATGCCATGATATTGGAAGCATATTTTCCTGCATCAGAATCGGAGGTGAGGGAAAGGTTACGATATTTTGCTCCCTGGCTTTTCAGGACCTTTTTTGCTTCCTTAATTGCAGATTCATTTCCATCAAAGGTTTCTGTATTGATACCAACAACTTCACCACCCATGGATTTGATGGCTTCGTTCATTTCATTCAGTTTGGATAATTCACCAACACACGGTTTACAACCGGTAAACCAGAAATTCAGAACAGTTACCGCATTGTTGGAAAACAGAGAGTCGTCTACTTTATTTCCGTCATAGTCGGTAGCACTGAAGTTCTTGAATGGGGTATCTGCATCAGAAGAGTCAGCTGCTGTTTCTGGGGTTCCTGCGCTTTCCAGTGCTGCAATTTTTTCTTCGATTCCACGAATAGTTTCGATATCTTTATGGAGAACTTCAAGTTCTTCCTCTGTAAATTCATCTTTGTTGGAGTCTACAAGATCAGCAAGGTAATCCCCATAGTTTCCGCTTGGGTCTGCAGAGCTTTTGTTTGCCATAGCAAATGCTTTGTTCCATTCATCCTGATGATCTGCAAACAGCTGGTTTTCCTGCTGGAATAAATCGTTGATCTCAGAACTGGATTCCGGAGTCGATGCTGCATCTGTAGTCTGTGTGTCAGTAGTGTCTTTTGTTTCCTTGCCTGTACAGGCGGTAAGTGATAAAGCTGCGCAAAGAGTAAGTACAGTGATGATATTTTTTCTTGTTTTCATGATAAAATCTCCTTTTATATATGTTATTTTGTAACTATTCTATTTTGCAATTTTAATAAAGTTAATCAGTTAATACAAACTTTACTTTGTTCCTTTATGTTTATGTATGCACATGTCTTTCCCCATAAATTGATAGTGGATTGCATCCTTTGGACATACCTTCATGCAGGCTCCGCAACGGATACATTCCGGATGGTTGGGTGTCTTGAGCACATTTACGTCCATCTTACACGCTTTTGTACACTGTTGGCAACCGATACATTTATCATTTTCGATTTTAATCCCTAAAAATGATATTTTGTTAAATAAAGAATATATTGCTCCCAGCGGGCAGATCCATTTGCAGAAAGGTCTGTAAAACAGAATGCTTAGTACCACAACCGTAATAAGGATGATGCTTTTAAAAGTAAATAGTTTGCCAAGTGCCGACCGGATAGCTGCATTGCCAAGAGAAAGTGGGATGGCACCTTCCAATACACCCTGAGGGCATATGTATTTGCAGAAGAAGGGATCGCCCATTCCAATCGAATTGGTGACCAACATTGGCAAAAGGATTACGAATACCAGAAGAATCAGGTATTTCAGATAACGCAGTGGTTTCAGCTTTTGTGTAGAGAACTTTTTGCCTGGTATCTTGTGCAGCAGATCCTGGAACCATCCGAAGGGACAGAGGAAACCGCATATAAATCGACCTAAGATTACACCAAGTAAGATGATAAATCCCGTGATGTAATAGGAAAATTTGAATTTTGAAGACCCAACCACTGCCTGAAAAGCACCGATGGGACAGGCTCCTGAAGCGGCAGGGCATGAGTAACAGTTCAAACCGGGAACACATACCGTTTTCCCATTACCCTGGTATATTTTTCCTTTAAAGAAATTCGGCAGATGTATATTTGTAAGTAATGTGGCTGCTGCCTGAACCCAGCCACGAAATCGTGCTATTTGTTTTGAGATGATACTTGTTTTCTTATCCAATTCCTACACACTCCATACATAATTTTATTGCCTTGGCAAGTACAACAGCTGCCTCGCCTCTGTATGCTCCGAATACGATCATGAGCACTCCAAGGGCAGGTAGTACAATCTGTGTGATACGTCTGTAATTCAAGATACGGATACTCCTTTCTACTGTATAATTTTATAACTGTCCGCCAGCAAACCCTTTGTTTTGGATAACGCATGTTACAGTTCACACAGCAGCCAGACACTTGCTGTCAGACTGCGTAAGAACATGATTCAGGAGTGAGCAGGCTTCTTTTGCGAAGCACAATTTCAGATGAGCCTGCGAATCGTTACTGGAACGAGGTACGAGTGAACAGTAACTAATCATTTTCACATTGCTCTGATATATAATAAATTCATGGATAAAACAGGTACTTTCTGATAAAATTGATGTATAAGTAACAATCATTTTTTGGAGGGATTATGTATGATGGCTGATGAAATAATCAAAAATTCCAATGAATTGGAATTCGCTGTATTTTGTATCGAAAATGTGGCGGCAAAGCTGGGAGTAGATGCAGAGCGTGTATATCAGGCATTTACTGAAAAAAGCGATATTTTAAACGGTTATATCGTGCCAGAATATGAAGTATTGCATACTCAGAGTCGGGAATATATCGTGGATGATCTTATTGATGTGATGAAAGAAAGGGGCGTGGAAGTATGATTCTCTATCATGGCTCTTTTCTAGAGATAGAAAAGCCAGATTTGGTACATTCGCGCCCCAATGTGGATTTTGGGCGCGGTTTCTATGTAACACCATTGTATGAACAGGCAGAAAAGTGGTGTGGTAAGTTCAAACGTCGTGGGAAGGATGGCATCATCTCCTGTTATAAATATGATGAAAGCCAGGAAGATGAACTGAAAATATTGAAATTTGATTCTTATTCCGAGGAATGGCTAGATTTCATTCTGGACTGCAGAAGTGGAAATGACCTGACGGATTATGACCTTGTTGCAGGCGGTGTTGCCAATGATAAGGTTTTTAACATAATATATAGCAAGAATTCTCCTTCCTCTACAGGTGGGAGATGAATTGCAAAAAATAAAAAGAACGCTTGTTTGGTAGCGAGATCCATGGTATAATAGAATCAGTCGATAAGATAATTATTCAAAAAAAGGACTGGTTTTATGGAAAATATGGATCATAATGCACATTCAGTGTACTTGATGTATTATCACCTGATTATGGTGGTGAAATATCGAAGAAAAGTTATCAATGATCCGATTTCAGAAAGAGCAAAGGAAATATGGGGATATATTGCCCCACGGTATGGAATTGTTTTGGAGGAATGGAATCATGATATTGACCATGTGCATGTAATGTTTCGTGCACAGCCTAAAACAGAACTCAGCAAATTTATCAATGCTTATAAAAGTGCCAGCAGCAGGCTGCTGAAAAAAGAGTATCCGGAAATCCGGGAAAAACTTTGGAAAGAAGCGTTCTGGAGTCAGAGTTTCTGTCTTTTGACGGCAGGAGGGGCACCAGTAGAAGTGATCCGTCAATACATCGAAACCCAGGGAGAGAAAAAGAATTGAACATAGCATATCGTTTCCGGATTTATCCAACAGAAGAACAGAAGATACTCCTTGGAAAAACATTTGGCTGCTGTCGTTTTCTGTACAACCAGATGCTTAATGACAAGATCCAGGAGTATAAAAAGACAAAGAAGATGTTAAAGAATACACCAGCCATGTATAAAAAGGTGTATCCATTTCTGAAAGAAGTTGATTCGCTGGCGCTGGCAAATGTTCAGCTCCATCTGGAAAAAGCATATAAGAATTTTTTTCGTGATCCTAAGGTTGGATTTCCACGTTTCAAGTCAAAACATCACTCCAAAAACAGCTATACAACAAATGTAGTCAACGGAAATATTCTGGTAGAAAATAACCGGATCCGGCTTCCGAAATTAAAATGGATCTCCATGAAAAAACACAGGGAGCCTGCAGAAAACTGCCGTCTGAAATCAGTGACAGTCAGTATGGAGCCGTCCGGAAAGTATTTTGCAAGTCTGCTGTATGAAGGATACAGCTGCGAAAACCAAGCAGCAGATAAGGATTACAGTAATGCCAAAATACTGGGGATTGATTATGCGATGCAGGGGATGGCAGTGTTTTCAGAAGAGATTGAGATGGAAGAAGCAGGATTCTTCAGAAAAAATGAAAAAAGGCTGGCAAGGGAGCAGCGTAAACTGTCGAGATGTGTAAAAGGAAGCCGTAATTATGTGCGACAGAAAAAGAAAGTTGCCAGGTGCCATGAAAAAATACGCAGCCAGAGAAGAGATTATCTGCATAAACTGAGCCGCAGGATCACAGACCAGTACGATATAGTTGCGGTGGAAGATATTGATATGAAAGCGATGAGCCAGTGCCTGCATTTTGGGAAAAGTATACAGGATAATGGATACGGGATGTTCCGGAATATGCTGGATTATAAGCTTGCCTGGAAGGGAAAAGAATTAGTAAAGGTAGACCGCTTTTTCCCGTCAAGCAAAAAATGCAGTAAATGCGGAAAGATAAAAAAAGAGCTGAAATTATCCGAAAGAGTTTACCGCTGTACGTGCGGAAATGAGATGGACAGAGATCGAAATGCAGCAATCAACATCCGTGAAGAGGCAAGAAGGATGCTGGTAGCATAAACTGTCCGTATCCGGACAAGACAATAAGTAAGAATATGCCCGTGTCCGGGCAAAAAATCGCGGGGCACGCGAGGATAGCTTGTAGATACTTGGCTCAGTAGAGCCATTGA
>ERZ838399.61-NODE-61-length-116134-cov-7.327630_pt1 | contig 116134 bp, 121 predicted proteins | sample MGYA00519683_ERZ838399 | MGnify/ENA primary metagenome ERZ838399 (study PRJEB31850, sample SAMEA3708833) | human gut metagenome | biome: human gut; feature: human-associated habitat; material: faeces | place: China | collected 2014 ...
GTCGAGTGCCCATTTATATTACCATCCCCTCTCCCTTTTGTAAAGCTTTTTTTCTGTATTTTTTTATCTTTTTCTCTATTTCCCTCTTTTTCTGCCTTTATATCAACGTTTTTTTCATTGATCTTTTTTGATGTTTTTTTATGATTTGGTGTTTACAAACTATTTTGAGTATCAAAAACAGCAAATTTTATATACCCTTTATTTGTTTTTTTATAAAAATGCAAAAGAATCAAATTAAAATTTGACTCTTTTATAGCATACTTTTATTATTATCTTCCTATTAAATAATCATTAAGATTTATTCCTTGTTTCATTGCATAAAGAATATTATAAGGATCTTCAATATATTCTACTTTCTTTTCTACAATTGTCGCAATATATCTTGCATCATCATTTAAAATCATTGGCCAATAGAAATAGAATGTTTGTCCATCTTTAAATGTGAATTTAAAATCAGAAACATAAGTTTCATAAGCCAATGGACTTCCTGTACTCATATATTTTTTCTTAGCAATAACTTCAAGTTTTTTAATATCTTCATATAAACATTTATGCATAAATTGATGTTTTTTATTAAAAACAACCGCAAAGAAATATTTGAAATTACTTATTGGTCCATTAAATTGATAATAATAAATACCATCACTTAAAAATTCTACAGATTGATTAAGTATATTATCTAACATCATCGCTGATGTTTGTTTAAAAGAAAATGCTATCATTAACATAAATGTAACTATAAAAAATACAATGCCTACTAAAACTCTCATATTTCCTAAATCATAAGGCATTCTAGAAAATGACACAGCAACTACAAGTGCTCCTATAAAAGTAATAATTAATTGTCTTCTTGCAAGTTCTGGTGTAAGTTTTCTTCCTAATGAAACTGTTGAAGTCGTTTTTTGAAAACCTAATCCCATTTTATTATTATTATTTTTAATTTCACTTAATTCTTCTATTAAAGGTAGATCTTTATCATAATAATCATCTATTGTATCTTTAATTTCATTCATACTTTCTATTTGTTTTTGCATGTTCACTTGATTGATTTTTAAACAATGCCTAAAATCTAATTCACCGTCTAAGATAGCTTTAATATCATCAACAGATATTTGAAGATTTCTTAAAAATTTAATAATTTTCAACTTTTGAACTGTTTCATCGTCATAATCACGATAACCATTTTCTTCTCTTTTAGGTTGAATAAGCCCCTCCTTTTCATAATATCGAATTGTGTACTTTGAAAGACCAATTTCTTTTTCTAATTCATTTGTTTTCATATTACCTTTCCTCCTTTCAACATCATTGAACACTATGGAGTGGCTCCACAGTCAATATTTATTGTAAAATAATTCAATAAAATACTCTATTTACATAAATTTAATAACAATCTCTTTAAATTTTCTTTGTCACATATCTTTTACTTCTTTTATATTTTAAACAATACACTTATCTTATTAACAAATCATATATTTCAACTTAATAAACCATATGACGCATCTTTTTAAATAAGATTTGAATTCATAAAATTTAAACCTTAATTTTATAAGCAAAATTATGGCTTTTACATGTACAAAACTTGACACCTAATCACCACCTGTTTCAGATGGTCAATTAAGTTATATATTATAAATTTATATTTAAATACACTTAATCCAGAGATGAAGAAATCTCTGGATTTTTTATTACTATTCAAAATATAAACACAACTATAAAACTATGGATTTTTGCTAGAATATTTTTATTCCAAAATAACACACTTCTAAAACTTGCCCTTACGATTAAGCGTTAAGGCTTGTGTTTTGTAATCATTCAAAATAACACACTTCTAAAACAGAGGGATGGTTGAGTACGACCTAGAGGGAGTTTTGTAATCATTCAAAATAACACACTTCTAAAACCGGGTATGGTGGTGTTGCAGGTCTTTCTTGGGTTTTGTAATCATTCAAAATAACACACTTCTAAAACTATTCTTCGCAATCTTCATTTTCTTCAAAAGTTTTGTAATCATTCAAAATAACACACTTCTAAAACAATTCTTTTAATTCACTACTGTTACTTGCTGTTTTGTAATCATTCAAAATAACACACTTCTAAAACAAGAGAAATGATGAAGAACAACAAGCGGATGTTTTGTAATCATTCAAAATAACACACTTCTAAAACTCAGCATTCTTATTGTTAACTGTAAGAATAGTTTTGTAATCATTCAAAATAACACACTTCTAAAACTCTTTGTCAGTAACTTTAAGTTTTGCACCTGTTTTGTAATCATTCAAAATAACACACTTCTAAAACATGAACATTGTTCTTGCCGGTGGTTATAATGTTTTGTAATCATTCAAAATAACACACTTCTAAAACATTGACGTTCCAATCTCAAGAGAAAAGAAAGTTTTGTAATCATTCAAAATAACACACTTCTAAAACGGGCTTGTAAGAGCCTATATCGTTAACAATGTTTTGTAATCATTCAAAATAACACACTTCTAAAACCATCCATCCATATATGAAATGCAGTATTATGTTTTGTAATCATTCAAAATAACACACTTCTAAAACTAACATGATTAATTATATCATTTGCTTTGCGTTTTGTAATCATTCAAAATAACACACTTCTAAAACACTCATTAATTTGGGTAGGTTCTTTTTTTGTTTTGTAATCATTCAAAATAACACACTTCTAAAACAGAAGTAAAAAATGATAGTTTAGCTACAGAGTTTTGTAATCATTCAAAATAACACACTTCTAAAACCAAAGTTTTATCAAACTTTTATCAAGAATAGTTTTGTAATCATTCAAAATAACACACTTCTAAAACGAAGGACGATATAACAACCGCAAAATTGCTGTTTTGTAATCATTCAAAATAACACACTTCTAAAACAGGGTTGAAAGTAACCGAAATAAAAGAAATGTTTTGTAATCATTCAAAATAACACACTTCTAAAACATAAACTAATGATAAATACTGCTAATGTTCGTTTTGTAATCATTCAAAATAACACACTTCTAAAACTATAAGACGTCATTCATGTCATTTATTTCTGTTTTGTAATCATTCAAAATAACACACTTCTAAAACTATAATACACCCAAAACGATACTTTTAGCTGTTTTGTAATCATTCAAAATAACACACTTCTAAAACCGATAAATTTGTATTCACATTTGATTGATAGTTTTGTAATCATTCAAAATAACACACTTCTAAAACAACCAACTGTAAATATCAATATCATTATTAGTTTTGTAATCATTCAAAATAACACACTTCTAAAACATTCTATATATTCTTGCTTCGGCTTGTATTGTTTTGTAATCATTCAAAATAACACACTTCTAAAACAGACCATTGTTATTAAAATTTTTTTCATTTGTTTTGTAATCATTCAAAATAACACACTTCTAAAACTGTAATAAGGTAATATCATTGAGTAGTTTAGTTTTGTAATCATTCAAAATAACACACTTCTAAAACCTCAAATCAGGTTTTAAAGTTATAAAAGCCAACACTAACTTTTGTCATCATGAATGATATAATCATAGAAATCATCATCTATGACATATTTATTTTCAAAATACACACTCCTATTATAACTATTTTCTAAAAATAAAACACTTATTTTTTTATAAGTTATATACTTTAATATTTCTCTAATTTCTTCATTTGAAAAATATGATAGTACATTAATAAATATCATTGTTTGATCATATAGCTCTGAATATATTTCTAATATATCTATAAATTTATCGATTAGATTGTTATATTTATTATCAAACTCAATTCCTGCTAATTTAAAATATTTCACTAAATCTATTTCTTCATTTAAATCAATATCAACATTATAGTATTCAATTTCATCATATAAAATATTTGAAATCTTCATAAAATATTTTTTTAATTCATTATCAATCTCTACATTCGATATTATACTTTTAGATAACTTATTATATAATTTAGTAATAATAGTTTTATCATTAAAATTAAAACTTAATATATCATTAAAAATAATAATATCTTTTATGTTTACTAACTTATCATTATCTATAAAAACAATTTTTTCAGTATCTTTTTTATTAAGATCGTAACAAAAACTTCCAAATAATTTATGATCATCAATTACCAATATATTTGTCTTATCTTTATTAATATCAACCTCTATATCAAATCCCATTATTTTCATAATCATAATATAATCAACCTGCTTTCTGTATCTTCAACATCTGTTTTCTTATCTCCTACAACATATTCAATACGCGCAAATTGCTTTTCAGTAATGACCAATAACTGAACTAATCCTTTTGATGGTTTATTCTTTTTTAATTTATCTCTTTCGCTTATTACAATAGAATTGTTCAATGCCAATTTTGTATATACACTTTCTTGCATCATAATGTATCCATTTTTTATTAAAAATTTATGAAATTTATTATATTCTTTTTGATCAACATAAGTAACAGATGGTAAATCAAAAAACACTATCATTCTCATATATCTATAACTCATATTCAAAAAAATTTATCAAATCAACATCTTTCTTATCTATTGCATTAAATACACTCTTTACATAAATACTAATAGCATTAGAAACATATTGATCTTTTCCTTTTATTCTTACTTTATGATTTAGCACATCCACTAATTTTACTTTCATGCCACCATCAAATCTTTCATTAAAATTCTCTTTAACAATTTTATCTACCAATGGTCTAAAAGGCTCCATTAAATCCGAAGATAAATTAAAACTATTATATACATTGTGATGTTTAATACCTAACTGTGTTAAATAGCCTTGAGAAACAATTTCTTTATTAAATTGAGATAATAATATCGTATATCCATAATTTAATGCATAATTGATATCACATTGATCTTCTCTAGTAAAATATTTTCCAAATAAACTATTAAAATAAACCTTTGCTGCATGACCTTCTCTATTACTTTCATCAAATAAAACCAAATCACCTACATAGTCATATAACATCTGATAATTTTCAATATTTAACTCTTTTAAAAAATTAGCTTGATTAATTATCTTTTCTTCAATTATTCTTGTCCAAATAATTTTACAATAATCATCCCATTTTATTTGTTTAAAAATTTGTTCACTTGTATTATGACTTCCATAATAGGATACTATTTCTCCTTGTGGATTTCTTTTTTTATCACAAATAATTATCTTAATCTTCCTACTTAACATTTCAGATATTAAGTAGGAAGTCATGGTTGCAGCTGTTGTATCTATGATAATTGTATTAATCTCTGATAAATGAATTAATTTTACTTCATCATTTCTTACAATCAAGTAATCATTTTTATAAGATAATTTTGCTTTATTTGTTATAACTACTGTTCTCCATGTCATAACTTGTATTTTTTTGAATATATGCCTGTTATAGAAACATCATAAAAGTAAGTATTATCCAACAATATTGATTGACAATTAAGTCTCCCTTTTCTATCATTTTTTAAATTATATGGTTCAAATGGAATGTTAATATATTGTTCTCCCCTTTTCATAACTCTAATCATTTCAAAAATAACGATACATTTTTGAGAATTATCTAATTCAAAAAACTCTTCTTCTCTTTCTTTAATAAATTCGTATACCTTTTTCTTATATTTTGGATAATTTTCTATCATTTTATGGCAAATCAATCTATATAATTCATCAATATTTTCCTTTTTATTATCAAAATAACTAAAATCATTATTTTGAATAGCTCTATCAATACGATATATCATCTCATTATCATCTCTTGATAAAATCAATTGATAAGCTGTATCTAGTTCATCAGCTGATTTTAAATAATAACATATACCATCTATTTCAATTAGTTGATTTTTCTTTATTTTCTTTATTATTTTAACATCGCTGTATTTATTATTTTCCATAATATATTTACATTGATCCTCGATAGATACATATCGCAATAAAATAGGAAGATTTATAAGTCTTCGATCTATCTTCTTTCCTTTCTTTCCTTCAATAGCCACAATATCACTTTGTAATCCACTAAATCCTCCATACTTACGTACATTACTACGCAATTTATTTACTGGTATCGTTGCTTTTGTCTTTCCTTTTTCACTATTCTTATCATTTGGTAAAATAGTCACGTTGAAAAGTTCCCTATTATTCGTATCTAATTTTTTAGTTATATATACATCTCTATAATTAAAACACTTAATGTAATCTAAAATTCTTTCTGGATTCCAAATAACTTCTCCTGTATCTTCGTCAATACATTCATATTTCATACTATTTATGATAAATCCATGATTTTCTTTATCGATATTGTTTTTTGTTTTCTTTACATTTTGCATATATTGACCATAAACATATTTTGCTTCTAATCCTGGAAATCTTATTTGTATATATCGTCCAATAATACAAGCAATATAAGCATCATGAGCGTGATGAAAATCATTTACGTTCCTATTTTTATATATTCCGTATTTTTCTCTAAATTCATGCGATAGATTAGCTCTTACTGTAAATACTTTAGTATCTTCATAATGGTTTTCAATAATATTAGCAACATGCTTAATAATTTGTCTTGTTTCTACTAATTGTCTATTAATGAATTTATCAATTTGATCTCGTCTAAATTCATCCCTCATTAATCGATAATATTTTGTTTGTGTTATTAATCCATTATCGTATAGTTTTTTCCAAAAAACTTCCATTTTATTTCTTATTTCTAAAGGTAAAACTAAATCATCTAATTTTCTTTGATTTTCTTTTTTCTTAACTAATACCAAGTTATCTAAGCTATCATCTGACGTAAGTGTTCTAGGAAAAATATGATCAATTTCGTAATCTGATAATTTATCAATATCTAATGATTCACCACTATACATACATTTTCCTAATTGGGTGTAATATAAATATAATCTTTTTTCAATAGAACTTTTTTCATCTTGCTTATTTAAATTAGAATATACTTCTTTTCCATGAACATCTAATTGATTTTTGATATCATTATATATTGATTTTAATTTTTTTACTCTTGTTGTAGTTCTAACTTTTTCTTGTTCTTCTCTAGCAAATTCTATGTAGATATTTTTAGGCTCATGCCCCATATAATTTTTAATTTCTTCAATAACTTGTAATGTTTGCCATATTCCTCTTTTAAGAGCTGGAGATCCTGCTAAATTTTCAATATCTTCATATTCAAAAGAACCTGTTTCGTTTTTGAAATTTTCTTTTTCAATAATTTGTTTAAAACCTAAATCTTGGTCATTGATGATTTCCATTAAAGCCATATGACTTTCCTTCATTACATCTAATATAGAAACACTTGAACCAAACTTATTATCAGCTCTAATACCATTTATAAGTTTTTTAGATAACCTTGACCAACCAGAATATTTTAATTTCATAATTTTTTTGACTTTATTTTGATTTAAATTATAAGCTTTTTTTAATCTTTCTTTTAAAATACTTCCTTCATTAAAAATTGTCATATCTTCTATAATTTTTTCAATTAAATCATAGTTGCTATCATTTATTTCATCAAATATTTCTTTAAAATCAATCCATGGTGCTAAAGAAGATGAAAATGCTTTTTCTTTTTGATAACCTGTTATTTCACCAACTGTTAATTGATTTTGTTTTAACCAGTTAATTAAATCTTTTTCTTTAACAGTTTTTCTTTTAAAAAACAAGTCCTCAATCAATCTATTCTTTGTATCTATAGACAACAATTTTCCATCAATTCTTATTTTATTAACTTCTGATAACACCTCATACATAGAACATGTTAATGATTTTTGAGGCATTACTTTTTCTATTGGCAAATATGTACAATAGTTTGTCAATTTTTTAATAAATTGTGCTGCTGTTTCTTGGACATCAACAATTTCTTGATGATTCCATGGTAATATTCTTTCATTTTCCTTGCCTTTTTTCTTTATCAGCCACCCAAATTGTTTATTACCATCTAAAGGTCCATAGTAATAAGGTATTCTAAATTCTAGAATTGAAATAATTTTATCTCTATTTTCTTTTAAAACAGGATAATATTTTTCTTGATGATCTAATATTTTTATAAGTTCATCTTTTTGCATTTGGTAAGGAATATAAGCATTATTTTTACTTGTTTGTTTTAACATATAAGTTTCGTTAGCAATCTTTTGAAGAATTTCATCTTTTCTTGAATCATCAGATTTTTCAATTGCTTTCTTTACATATTTATAAAAACCATCTGTTTTATCCCCTGAACAAGCTACAGGATTAACATAATTATAATAATTAACAACATTCTTTGAAGTTGGTTTAAACATTTCATCATATTCTTTTTTTCCAATTTTTAACATCACTTCTTTTAAAGTTCTCAAATCTTCTCTATGGCTTTCATAAATATTGACCATTGCACCAGAAATAGAAGCATGTTGACTATCAGAACCAACAATCTTACTTAATTCAATCCAACTGTAAAATCGTTGCATCAAATCAATAAATTCCATTTTTTCTTCTAATACATTTTCATATTCCATTATTTTTTCTTCATAAGATTTATCTGAAAATTGTAATTTCAAATCTTCATCATCAAATTGTAAATCTTCATGCATATATAACTTACTTACATTGAATTTATTTCCAACCAATCCTCTCATAAATTCTTTAACTATTTTTTTATCTTCACTATTTAATTTTAATTGCGACATGCATTCATCTACTTTTGCTGTTTTAGAAATATTTTCAACAACAGTTTTTAATATAAATTGAATTTGTTCTTCACTAATATCATAAACTGTATCATTATTCTTACCAAGGATATCAAAAAGTATTTTTAAATCTTCTTCTTTATTAGATGGTTCTAAATGTAACTCTTGTCCTTCATATAAAAAATTCCCACGATATTTAACAATATGATGTAAAGCTAAATAAATTAATCTTGGATCTGCTTTTTCATCACTTTCACATAATTTCTTTCTTAAATGATAGATTGTTGGATAAACTTTAAAATAGTCTTTGTCATTATAATCTTCATCACAAAATAAATTATAATTCATTTTATAATTATCCTTTAATATAGCTTTTTTATCCTCTTTATCTAAAAAAGTTGTTTTTTCTAAGCGAATGAAAAATGATGAATCTACCTCTAACACCATATCACTCATAATCATTTGTAGTAACCTAATTCGTTCTTTTCGTTTATTATATCTTCTACGTGACGAACGATAATTTCTACGATTTTGCGCAGTTTGTGCTTGATCAAACAAGCGTGATCCCCATAAATGATGTTTTCCTTTGTTTAATAAGTATCCATTTTCATCAATAACTGCCCATCCTACAGAATTCGTACCAATATCTACACCTATATAATATTTTATCTTTCCTCTATTTTTCACTATTGACATCCCCTTTCTTAAGCGTTATTCTATTTATGTCAAAACAAATAGGTTTTGATCATTCAAAATAACACAACACAGTTAAAATAAAGCTTATGCTAAAGCGTCAGTAACATGACATCACTTAGGTGATTAGAAAAAGTTCTTCGGAACTTTTTTTATTTTATATTAACCATTGTACCATTCACGCCTTGCAATTAAAATATTTACCTTATTAGATATTCTTTTATCTATATTATAAACCTACAAGTTTCTAAATACCGTCTTATATAAGCTGGTATTATACTTATTTACGCAAAAAAATAAGAAACCTTTTTCAAGATTTCTTATTTCAATAAATTATCTAATACTTTGATCATTTCTTCTATTTTTTGATCACAATCTTCACTATTGACTGCATCATGTACACAATGTGTCATATGTGCTTTTAAGACTTCTTTGTTGGCTCTTTTTAAAATCGCTTCACTGGCCATGATTTGATGTGAAATATCAATACAATAACGATCTTCTTCCACCATTTTTAAGATACCATCAATTTGTCCTCTTGCTGTTTTTAAAAGTCTTGTGACCTGTTTTTTATCGGCCATCATACTTATTCAATTCCTTTATAAGTATATCCAGCTTCTTCAATGGCTTGTTTTAGGATTGCTTCGTCAACTTCACCTTCTACAAAAGCACAGTTTTTTTCTAGATCAACTGTTGCTTGAATACCATCAATAGCATTTAATGCTTTTTCTACATGTGCTTTACAATGTTCGCACATCATTCCTTCTACTAATACTTTTTTCATTTTCTTTTCTTCCTTTTTCCTATTTTCTCGTATTTGAATAATTTGATGTTTTGGTTTAAAGAATCTTAATCTAAGTGCATTCGATACAACAAAGACAGAACTTAATGACATTGCTGCTGCTCCATACATTGGATCTAACAACCAGCCAAAGATTGAATAGAATGCTCCTGCAGCAACAGGAATACCAATGACATTATAGAAGAATGCCCAAAATAAGTTTTCTTTAATATTTTTAATTGTGGCTTTTGAAAGTTCATAAGCCACAACAACATCTTGTAAATCATTTTTCATTAAAACGATATCAGCAGATTCGATCGCAATATCAATACCTGAAGTCATCGCAATACCAACATCACTTCTAACAAGAGCAGGTGCATCATTGATTCCATCACCCACCATGATGACACGATGTCCTTTTTCTTGTAAGTCTCTTACATGTTTTTCTTTATCTTGTGGTAAGACTTCACCAATAGCTTCAATACCTAATTCATCAGCAATCGCATTGGCTGTTAATTGATTGTCCCCTGTCAACATATAGATATTCATGTTCATATCTTTTAAACAATCAATAGCATGTTTACTTGTTTGTTTTAAGACATCACTTACAACAATTAAACCGATCAGTTTACCAGCATAACTATAAAATAATGGTGTCTTTCCTTTCGACGATAATTCTTTATAGAGATCTTCAATCGAAGAAAGATCAACATCATATTCTTCCATCAATCTTTTATTTCCCGATAAAAGAACTTCTCCATTGAAAGAACCTACAAGACCTAATCCTTGTTTCATTTCAAAATGATCTAAAGTATTAATTGATAAACCTTGATCACTTACATAAGTATAAATTGCTTTAGCTAAAGGATGCTTAGAATATTGTTCAATTGAACCTGCATATTTCAATAAATCATTTTCACCTATATTTATTGGATAAACTTCAGTCACTTGAGGTTTACCTTCTGTAAGTGTCCCTGTTTTATCTAAAACAATCGTATCACATTTAGAAAGTTCTTCTAAATGTTGTGCTGATTTAACTAAGATACCTAAGTTAGCCCCTTTCCCTGTTCCAACCATGATTGCTGTAGGAGTGGCAAGCCCTAAAGCACATGGACAAGAAATAACAAGGACTGAAATTGCACAGTTTAAGGCAAAGTGGAAATCTTTATTTCCAAGGGTCAACCATAAAATGAAAGTAATGATTGCAATTGTAATAACGGTTGGTACAAAGACACCACTGATCTTATCGGCAAGTTTCGCAATTGGTGCTTTAGAAGCACCTGCTTCTTCTACTAAACGAATGATTTTAGAAAGCGTTGTATCATTTGAAGCATGACTAACTTCTACTTGCATATAACCATCTAAGTTATTGGTTGAACCAATAACTTGATCACCAACTGTTTTATCGACTGGTAAGCTTTCTCCAGTAATCATCGCTTCATTGATAGAACCATGTCCTTGAATGATTTTTCCATCCAAAGGAATATTGTTACCTGGTTTAACAATCACAACATCACCAATTTGAACATCTTCAATGGCCAATTCAACTTCTTTTCCTTCTTTTAAGACAATAGCTGTTGAAGGCATCAGCTTCATCAATTTTTCAATCGCTTCTGAAGTCTTTTGTTTAGAACGTGATTCTAAATATTTACCTAAAGAAATTAATGTTAAAATCATTCCTGCCGATTCAAAGTAAAGTTGCATCATATAATGATGGGTCATATCCATATCCATTCTTCCTAGATAATAAGCCATCATAAACGTTGCATATAAACTATAAATAAAAGCTGCAGAAGAACCTAAGGCAATCAAGGAATCCATATTTGGACTTCTATTCCATAAAGTTTTAAATCCTCGAATATAATATCCTCTATTAATAAACATAATAGGAACAACTAAACATAATTGAACTAAAACAAAAATCATCATATTTTCATGACCTAAGAGAATACTTGGTAAAGGCCAATTTATCATATGTCCCATACTGATATAAAATAAAGGAATCAAGAAAATAAATGATAAAATCAAATTCTTCTTTTTATGCTCATTTTCATCTTCTTGAACATTTGAAACCTGTTTTTCACCAATATTTTGAGCTTTATAACCTGCTTTATCTACAGCTTCAAAAATCTGATTTTCATTTATTTTATTTTCATTAAATTCAACAGTCATTGAGTTCTGTAATAAATTGACATTAACATCATCAACACCATCCAACCCTCTTACTGCTTTATCTACATGGGCCGAACAAGCACTACATGTCATGCCAATGACATCATATTTCTTTTTCATCACTATACCTCCCACCCCTATGGGGTATCTATATCGTACTTGAATACTAGAAAATAAGCAAGAAATATGCTTACAAAATTTCTTGCTTTTCTAAGATTAGTTTTCCCTCTTTTATTTGATAAATACGATTTCCCCATTCTTTTCTTTCATCACTTTCTTCAACCAATTCATTCATACTTACCCCAAACAAACAACTTAATGCATATAAATGATGAATTGAAGGATATGTACTTCCTTTAAACCAACGATAAATTGGTTGAGGACATTCTAAACATAAATAATTTTGGATATCTTTGACTTTATATCCTATTTTCTTAATATATTTTTTTAAATTCATTCCTAGTTTTAAAGGGTCTATTAATTTTTTATCCATTTTTATCACCAACATTATTGTAAAACAAAAAAAGAAAGCTGTCATTGAACTTGTAGTTCACTAGTCTTCTAGTCTTCCCTTTTTTCAGACATTCTAAACTTAAATCACCTTTTCTTTGTAACCTTAAAAAATGATTGATTTAATCTCAAAGATAACATTTTATCATTCATTTCTTTTGCCAACTTGTAGATAAAACTTATCATAAAAGCAAAGAATAAAACTATTATTGAAAAAATACTGGTAAAAAAAAGATACCAAAAATCGGTATCTTAATCATATTCTGGCATAAGGCTTTCATCAACAACATAGGCTATTCTATTGTATAGAATTTTTAATAGATCTTCTTTAGCAACATTTTCTAAAAGCCCTTTCCCAAGTTCAGATTTAACTAAATGAGTGAGACAGTCATATTGGAAAGCATATTTAAATGGAGCATAGTCATTTCTAAACATATAAATTGAATACTTATCACTGGCAAAAGGAATACCACTATCAACATGTACACCATATGTACCATATTTTTCTAATGAAAAATCATTTTTTCTATATCTATAATGTATTGTATCTTCTGTACCATAGATTTTAGAAAAAGCATAGAACTCCCTAAATTTATATATCTTATAGAGATCCCCCTCTTTTTCAAAATAAGAGTCTGAATCTAAACCAATGGTCATTGTAAATGGAAAATCAAAGACTTTTCCACTTTTATGTGAGTTAAATGAAACACTTCCTTTAATATCTAAAGAGCCAAGGTTAAAAGTTTCTTCATCATATATTTCATTAAATCTTAATTCTATTCCAAGATCAGAATCAACATCCCCACAATTATCATATTTATTGATATCCTCTAATAATTTGTTATGAAAAACATTATTAAAAAGTTCATTGTAAGAATAAGCACTTTTTAAATCAATATTAGCTATTTCATTGGCACTGTTTTTAAGCATGCTTATTTCTTTTTCATCTGTCATTTTTCTATAACAGATAAACTTATCAAAAACAGCTTCCTTTAAATTATTTTCAAATTTATTAAATTGATAAACAAGCTTTCCCAAAAAATTGTCTTGTATATAGATTTCATCTTGATTCAAACCTTCAAAATATTCTTTTAGGCCAGGAATATACCAATTGGCATCTTCATTCTTTACAAAATCAAAAAATTCATCAAATGTAACATGTTCCATATAAGAGTCCCCCTTAAAAATATATACTCAAATTTTAGCACAGAAATAAGAAAAGGGTAAAGAAAAAGACGATTTTAAATTTCCATCATCTCTTTGTAAAATTCTATAAATTCATTTTCAACTATTTCAAAAGCTACAAAACTTAAATCAACTTTTCTTTGCAACTTTAAATAATCTTGATTGATTTCATCATTTAATAATTCTTTTAATTCCAAAGATAACATTTCATCATCAATTTCAAAAACTAATTTAGTTTCATCTTTTGTTAAATCTCTTTGAATAAAATGTTTCCAAATCGTATTTTGTAAAACATCTTCCACTTCTAAATAATAAGTAAGTTCTTTTTTTATCGGTCTTGTAACATCACTTAAATAAACTTCACTTCCATCATGCAACAAACATCCTAAAATAACTTCTTTACTATATCCTCTTGCCTTTGCTTCCTTAGCACAAGCAAGACTATGTTGAGCTACGGAATAAAAATATTGAACATGTCCATTTCCTCGACATATTAAAGAAAGTGCATGTGCAATATCTTTAATATCTAATAAACTTTCATCAACATTTAATGGATCAAAATATTTTTTTGTATACGTTGTAATAAAACTCATAAAAACTCCTTTATAACTTAATAGATGTCGTGCTTAGGGCACACACCATAATTAACAAACAACAAATTGTCATATTCATTCCAAATGAAAATGATAAAAAATAAGCTATTATTGAATAAAATAAATACAATAAACATGTTATAAAAAAACGTATAAAATGTTTATAAGCATACTTTTTTCTTGACATACTTGTTGCCTCAATTGCTTCTTGATAAGAAACTCCTGAATACCAATAAATACATTCATTTTTATAAATCATTCCTGTAAGCAAGGTTATCATCATAAGCATATAATTACCTAAAATCAAGCTAAATAGTTTAAGATTTTTCAAATCAACAATCATCATCAATACCATGCCAACACAAAATAAAATCATCCAAACAATGTACCCCTTATAGCTTTTTTTCATTTTAAACCTATTTCCTTTCAATATCCCCACATAAACGCTTACAAACTAAATCTTTACAACGTTTTTTATGAGCTTCATGCAATGGGTGATTTTGAAAATCCTTTAAAGCTTCTTGATTTTCAAATTCACTATAAAAAACAAGATCATAACCTGATGATAAGTTTTCTTCCATTTCCACACATAATAAACCTTCTATATCTTTTAATGTTTCAACAGATTCTTTTAGCTTTATTAACGTTTCTTTTTCTTGATGCTTTTCTTTAACTTCGTCTGTATAATTCCAAAATAAAATATGTCTAATCATTTTTCACCCCTACTTTCATAATTTCATTAACAACTTCCTCTACTGTTTTATAAGAAACATCTATTTTATAAGTATCTAATTTTTGATACATTTCCATTCTTTCGATACTTCTTTTTAAAACATCGCTCTTTCTAATTCCTTGATCAATATCTTTTTGAATACGTTTTTCTAAAGCTTCTTTTTGACAAACTAAAGAAATCGCTATTACTTTTACGTCATTTAAATCAAGACGTGAAAGTATATCATCAATTATACTTTGTTCATGCATTACCCAACAAAAAATAATATTTTCAAAAGTATTACATTTTATATCATTGTTCAATAAAGTACAGATATTGTTTAAAACAAGCTTCTTTGTTTCTTTATTTACAACAAAAGGATGCATATCCCAACACCAATCACCATCTAAAAATACACTTTTATCTAATTTTGTTTTTAAAACTTGGCATGTGGTAGTTTTGCCAACACCCATTGTTCCACCTATTAAATATAATTTTTTCATACAAATACCTCAAATTTAATTCTACATTAAATATTTTAACATATATTAAAATAGAATTGATTTATTTATGATTATCAATTATTATTTTTATATAAAAGGGAGTAGTTAGCATCTTCGATGTTCTAATAATCGTCATCACGCTTATAGCCGGTTATTATGAGTAAATAACGAGACTTTTATCAATCAATTTTTTTGATGCGATAAAAGTCTTTTTTGTTGACTTTTTTCGCAAGAAAGAGGAAAACATGGAATATATTTTATTAATGATTGGTTTTATTTTTCTAATTAAAGGTGCTGATTTATTTGTTGAGGGAAGCTGTAATCTGGCAAGATTTCTAAAAGTACCCAGTGTAATCATTGGTTTAACGATTGTAGCAATGGGAACGAGCGCACCAGAAGCATCGGTAAGTATACGTGCTGCATTTACAGGAAATAACGAAATAGCTTTAAGCAATATTATTGGTTCTAATATTTTTAATGGTTTAATTGTTGTTGGTATCTGTGCTTTTTTAGCTTCATTTAAAACAGATAGAACGATTTTAAAAAAGGATCTTCCTTTTAATATCATCGTTACTTTCATTTTACTTATCATGTTATTTGATGGAAAACTTTCAAGATTAGAAGGAATATTTCTTATTTTATTAATGATTATCTATCTTGGAAGAATGATTTATGAAGCGATTTGTCACCAACAAAATGAAGATAACACAAAAACACGTTCTCTATTAACGAGTATTCTATTTATTGTTTTAGGATTAGCTTTCGTTATTTTGGGTGGACAACAAGTCGTTGATCAAGCTTGTATTATTGCTAGAAATTTAGGTGTTAGCGAAAATTTCATTGGACTTACGATTGTTGCTATTGGTACTTCTCTTCCTGAACTTGTAACTTCTATTGTTGCTACAAAAAAGGGAGAAAGTGGTTTAGCTTTAGGTAACGCTATTGGCTCTAATATCTTTAATATCTTATTTATTTTAGGATGTTCTGCTACACTTTCACCACTTACTGTTATAAATGAATCTATTATTGATTGTATTATCTTACTAGTAAGTAGCATTCTACTTTATCTATTTGCAAAAACAAATAAATCAATGAACAGAAAAGAAGGTCTTCTTTGTATTTTACTCTATATCATTTATACAGCTTATTTATTCATTAGATAAATCAAAGAGAGCATTCCAAATAGGAATACTCTCTCCTTTTTAACTCGCTCTTTTCCAAATTATATAACTTGATTTGGTGGCGTACACCGCTTTTTTAACTCCCTCTTAATGGTTGGGAACACCGCTTTTTTTGGTGGATTACCACACAACTTATAAGATTCAATACAATACTTTTTAAAAATTTGAACTATTTTATAGGTATTATTACTTTTTGTTGTTTCATTTTTAATTTTGTGTTGTCTTTTTTCTGTATTTGCATATAATAATAATGTAAATGGCACTTGGTGCGGAAGAAAACTCATGAATAATCATGAGTTTTTTCTTTACATAATTCTTTAATCATATTTAAATATTTTTTCCTATCAGATACTTTTCGTAGTTCATAGGTCTTAGGATTATAAAATCTAATTAATATTTCTAAACTATTACTATGCATTACACAATTACGAATAGAAACCAAACAAAAAATTTTATTAATAAAATCTGGTATCTTTTGTACATTGAAATTCATATTAAATCGCTTTAAATCTTCAAAAATTACATCTTGTTGTTTTTTATCAAGACACGTGAAAACAGTTAACATATTTCCTAAACTCATTCTATCAAAGAAACAATAAATATCTGCATAATTAAAAATTTGTTCTTTTAGTTTTTCTAAATGTGCATTCATATGTTTTATTCTTTGTTCATTATATCTATTTTCTAAAATTGCAGCTCTTATTTTTAAGCCATCAAAAAACATCCTCAATTGATTAGAATCTGTTAATTGATTCAAAGTTAAAATATGATAAGCTGTTATTGACTTGAAATGAATTTCAAAATCTAGTATGTTTTCAATAATCATCGGATATAATTTTCTTTCATTCATAAACAAATCATAATATTCACTAAATTCAATATTTCTTTCGTAAATATGTTCTCCATTTACTTTAATCACTTCTTTTTTTTCATTTGTTTTTGCAAAGTTATGTTTATACGGAGTTATTAAATTTATATAGTTATATTCTAATAATTTCTCACCCGCTATTTTTTTAGACATTATATTAAATTGAACATGCTTTTTATTTTCTAAATACTCAATTTGATTTGAAATTTTTTTCGCTAATTTATATTTTTGAACACGATTTTCATTCATATTATTTCCCCTTTTATTAAAATATATTATATCGAATCATATACTTTCTTCCAAGTAAACCTGCAATATTCAATAAAAATAATACTCTATAAATTTATTGTATTTTTAACTCTCATCAATTAAGATTAAATTATACGAGGAGGTCATTCTATGATTTATTTAAGTAGCTTTAAATTAAGTAACAAAAAACTTAAAAACCCTAATATTTATCCTTATAGTGTCTTTAAAGATAAATACATTGAACCCTTTTCTTTTGCACCTATTACTATTTTCTATGGAAATAATGGTTGTGGAAAATCTACTCTTTTAAATATTATTGCTGGAAAACTAAAGATAAAAGGAAAAGAAAGCCCTGCAAGCAATAATTATGGTTCAGAAAATTATTGTCAAAGATTTGAAAATGAATGTGCCTATAGTTTGGGAAGTAATGAATACGGTGTTCCTTTTTATCATCTTCCTGAAAATAGTCGTTATATCAAAAGTGAAGATATTCTCTATGAAATTAAAAAAATACAACAAAAAGCAATTTTAGAACATGGATTAACTTATGATTATATGCAAGATGGTTTATCTTTAGAAAAAGCTCAAAGTATTTTGGATCATAAAAAAGAACAAAGAATAGAAAATATTATTTTTTCTCAAGAAAAGTATTCCAATGGAGAAACCTCTTTACAGTTTTTTCAAGAATACCTTATACCTGAAGCGCTTTATTTATTAGATGAACCTGAAGTTTCTTTATCCCCTGCCAACCAGGTTGCATTAGCCCATGAAATTAATAAACTCGCACATTATTTAGGATGTCAATTTGTTATTGCTACTCATTCTCCTTTTATGTTAGGAACTTTAGATGCTAAAATATATAATCTTGATGCTAAAGAATGCCAAGTCACGCCTTGGTATCAATTAGAAAACGTACGTTATTTTTATGACTTTTTCAAAAAACATGAAAAAGAGTTCACTCAATGAGCTCTTTTTTTCTTTACCTTATTGACAAATCATTAAATGTATTATACTGTATTAGTGTACTAGTGACACTAATACAGTTAGGAGGACTCTATGTTTATAATAGATATTCAAAATAAAGTTCCTATTTTTGAACAACTCAAAAAACAAATTTTAGAATTTATCTCTATCGGCATTTTACTTCCTAATGATAAATTACCTTCGGTAAGATCTCTTGCAACAGATATTGGCGTTAATCCTAATACTGTTTCTAAGGCTTATCAAGAATTAGAGAACCAAGGTTATATTTATTCCATTAAAGGAAAAGGATGTTTTATTGCGGATAATCAAACTGATCAATTGATTAAAGACGATAAATTAGATGATTTTAAAGGATGTGTCAATGAAATGAAAAAGCATCAAATTACCAAAGACAAATTATTAGAAATTATTGAAAAAGTATATAAGGAGGAAACTGTATGATTGAAATTAAAGATGTGATGAAATCTTTTGAAAATAAAAATGTTTTAAATCATTTAAATGTCACAATTTCCTCAGGAAGTATTTTTGGTTTGATTGGTCCTAATGGAGCTGGTAAATCAACCTTACTTTATTTATTAAATGGGATTTCTAAATGTGATGAAGGAAGTATTTTATTTGATGGAAAAGAAGTGTATGAAAATCCTGATGTAAAAAAAGATATTTTATTCATTAGTGATGATCCCTACTATTTTCACTTTGCTACTATTGATGAAATGAAAGATTTCTATCTTACTTTTTATCCACAATTCAATTTAGAAACCTATCAACATTATGTCGATTTATTCCGTTTACCACAAAATAAACCTTTAAAAGATTATTCAAAAGGAATGAAAAGACAAGCAATGTTTGCTTTAGCACTTGCAATTGCACCAAAATATTTACTATTAGATGAAGCTTTTGATGGATTAGACCCTGTTATGCGTTTAGCCTTTAAAAAAGCTATAAATCAAATGATTGATGAAAATATGACAGTCATTATTTCATCTCATAATTTAAGAGAGCTTGAAGATATTTGTGATAGTTTTGGTATTTTAGAAAATGGATGTATGACAACATCTGGTGATCTCTATGATATTAAAGATCATATTCATAAAATACAAATTGCTTTTAAAGAAGAATTAAACAAAGAAGAATTTAGTCATTTAGATGTTCTATCTTTCCATAAACAATCTCGTGTGATTAATATGGTTGTTAAAGGAGACATCAATGAAATTAAAGATTATTTAAGAATGTTCAATCCTATTATGTTAGAAGTTTTACCTGTAAATTTAGAAGAAATATTTATTTATGAAATGGAAAGAAAGGGGTATGGTGTCTATGATTAATAAAGATTATTTTAAATATTTAATAAAACAAAATAAGAAATATCTTATTCTTATTTATGTAATTGGAATCATTATTCCTTTTCTACTAATCAATAAATTTGATTATGTACCTTTAAACGATGAAAATATAACGCGTTTTGCACAAATAATTCCTTTAGCTTATGGATTTATGTTATCTTTTATTGTCCCTATTTATCTGTTTTCTTTTTTACAAAAAAAGAAAAGTAATATACTTTACTTTTCCTTACCAATAAAAAAAGAATCACTTTATTTAACAACAAGTTTATTTTCTTACTTTGCAACTATTCTACCTGTTGTTATTTACCAAATTATAAGCCAATTTATTGGTAACTATATGATTTCTTTTCCATTGGACAAATTTATTCTAGCAATAATTATCACCATCGTCCATATGTTTGCGATGAATACAATCATTACATTTGTAACACTTTCATCTCAAAATATGACTGATAGTTTAATTTGTTCGATTGCTTATATGATCATACCCTTTGTTGTTTTTCTTGCTCTTAATATTTGTGCAACCAAGGTAGCCCAAACATTTATGATGGGATATGGAAACTATTCACAATCATTAAAATTATTACTTAATTATATAAGTATTGTTTATAGTGGGTTTTTCCAAGGAAACTATTTATTATCGCCATTTGTTTCTAATACACCTATTATCTATTGGTTTATTTTAAGTATTATCTTTTCATTGATTAATTATCATTTATTTTTAAAACGTACACTCGAAAAAAGTGAAACATACACAAAATCTATCTTTATGTATCCATTGATTATTATTTTAAGTACATTATCAATGATGTTATTTGTGTATGATCTAGAGGATTTAAAAATGACAACACTCATGTTTTCTGTTATTTTCATCATTTATTTAATTATGTATTATTTTTCAAAAAGAAAAGTTTATTTCAGCTGGAAAATTCCATCTCTCTTTATTCTATTGATTATTGGTTGCATTGGTTTTTCTAATATTTATTCTAATACCAAAGGTCTTAATACAATTTATGAATTACCAAAAAACAAGGATATCCAAGAAATCTATTTTTCTACTGATCGTTATATTTTCGACGAAGATAAGCCATCAACTGTCGATAATCAAGAAATAGAGAATTTAACAACGAAAAATATTACAATTCAAAATAAAAAAAATTTCATGAAAAGTATGTACGAAATTATGAACAAAAATTTAATTACTAAATCTGCTGATTATCATGGTTATGAAAACTATTATGAATTAACGATTAGTTTTACAACTAAAAACACCATCAATCCAAACAGAAATTATATTATTAAGGATGAAAATATGGCAGCTGTACTCGATATTTTTTCTAAATATGACATCATTAAAAACAAATAGGTTGGGTATTACCTCAACCTATTTCTATAGAAGGAGTCTTTATGAAAAAAACTACACATATATTATTTACTATTTACATATTTTTAGTCATTTGGATCATACTTTTTAAATTATCTGTTTCTATTGATCAATTACCACATTTTAGAAGCATTAATTTAATTCCCTTCTATTATCCAAATAAGACAACTTATCAAATAAGAGAAGTTCTTGATAATCTGATTATTTTTATTCCTTTTGGGCTCTATTTAAAAACATTAAATATTAATAGTGATCGAACAATATTTCTTGGTTTTCTATTAAGCATTTCATTAGAATTATCTCAATATATCTTTTGTCTTGGAGCAAGTGATATTACAGATTTAATTACGAATACAACAGGAGTACTTGTCGGTGTTGGTCTTTATTATCTTTTAAAAAAGATTTTTAAAGAGAAGACCAATAAAATTATTTTAGCATTAGCAGCTATTGTAACGATTTTATTTGTTTCTTTGATCATTATTATTCTTATAAACGTTTAATGCACATAAATCACAAGTTATTCACAATTGTGCATAATAAAAATGAGGTCTCCCTCATTTTTTTATTCTGTTGGATGACGATCACCTAATAAATAATCTTCTACATGTTCAAAGATATATTGAATAGATAATGGTTTTCTTCCTGTAAGTGAACTAAAATCACTAACAGGAACATCTAAATAGCCTTGTGTGACAGTTGTTCCAAAAGTAACCATTCCTTCTGATGTTGCTTTAATTGGACTTTTTGAAAAATCTCCATCCGTATTTCTAGGAACACCAATTGAATCAAAATAAGCATAAAGTTCATCATCTGTAAGTCTTGTATAAGTGATATGATTTCCTGTTGCTTTGTTTCCAATAGCTAAGAAATCTTCATAAGATAGTGGTTCTAAACCATTAATATTTAAAACAGCTCGATGTAATAAATGATTATTTAAAGCACAAGCTGCTGCATAAGCGCAATCCTTACGTGAAATAAACCACACACGTCCATCACCCATATTTTTAGAAATTGTTGTTTCTTTAGCTTCTACGGCTCTTAAATAGTCACTTGTAAATGCTTCAACAAAAAGAGAATTTCTTAAAAAGATATAATCAAGCGATGTATTTTGAATAATTGCTTCTGTATAAGAATGATCTACATTTTCAATGCTTGGGTTAAATGGATGTGCTGCTGATAAAACAGATGTATAAATAATTTGTTTAACATTTGCTTTCACACATGCATCTACTGCATTTTTATGAGCTTGTCTTCTTTTTTCACCTACAAAAGGCATTGAAATCAATAAAACTTTATCCGCATTTTCAAAAACTTTTACAAGTCCTTCAGGATCATTAAAATTAGCTATAGCTGTTTGAATTCCTTGATCCTTATATTCTTTTAAACTTTCTTCTTTAGGTGCTGTAAATACTAAATCTTCTTTGTTCATCAATTTTAAGGCGTATTTAGCCACTAATGAACCAAAATTTCCATCAACACCATTAATAACAATTTTACTCATCGTTCATACCTCCACATGTGAAAATTATATCATGAATATTTTTATAAAATAGACCTTAAAAATTAATAAAGACTATAAGTTTTTCTTATAGTCTAAAATAATCTTCTACATATTTCATAAATTGTTGTATCGCCTTTTTTTCATTATCTCGATGATAGCCTACTGCATAATCTGCATGGTGATGACTTTCTTTTAAAGGAATAGCCACAACTTGATCATTTTCATTAATTACTTCCGTTGCTGTAAGACCAATACCTTCCCCTAAAGAAATAGCCATCATATATTCATTTAAATCATCTACTTCTTTTTTTATGTAAGGAATCATCCCATCTAAACGAAAAGATTCCATATAATCATGATAATATTCTTCTCCTTGTTTTTTAGATAAAATAATGAGTGGTTCATTTTTAATATCTTCTATCGTTAAATATTCTTTATGACTTAAAGGATGTTCTAATGAAGTGACAACACAAATATGGCTATGATGTATTGTTTGATAAATTAAATCAGGATATTTTTTAAAGTTATTGGTTAATCCAAAGCCTAAGTCTATTTCCCTTTCATTTAATTTTTCCATACATGTTAATAAATTAAACGCTTTAATATCAATAGAAACATCATGATTTTCTTTAAAACTTCTTACAATAAAAGGAATATGTTGTTTTTCAAAAGGTCCTGTTATCCCTATCGTTAATACATCCTTTTGTAAGTTTTCCTTAATATCTTCATATTCATTATTATAATCATCTATTAATCTTTTAGCCAAATCATAATAACGCTTTCCTTCTTTTGTAAGAGTTGGACAATAAGTTTTTCGATTAAACAAAGAAAATCCTAAATCTTTTTCTAATTTTGTAATTTGTTGAGAAATTGCTGATTGTGAAAGATAGTATTTCTTAGCAGCTTTAGAAAAACTCCCTTCTTCTACTACAGCCATAAAATAATAAATCACTTGTTTAAACATCTACATCACCCTATTTATCATATCATCTTATGCACATTTTTTCATAAATTGTGCGTAAAAAAGTGAATAACTTGAGTTATTCACCTTATTCACATATTTATTCACTTTTGTACAAATAAAAAACACATCTAAGATGTGAATCAAATAACCTGGCAGGGGTAGTAGGAGTCGAACCCACATCAACGGTTTTGGAGACCGGTATTCTACCATTGAACTATACCCCTATTGGGTTTGCCTAATTAATATACCATAATAAAAATAAATATGCAATAGGTATTTTCACTATAATTGTAAAAAAAATAAACATATGATAATTTTGAGGAGGTTAAATATGAATGAATTAGAATTAACTATTTCTTCTATCAAAATACAATCATTTAAAGATATTTATAAAATGAATGTTGCTTTTGATAAAGGAACTATTTTTAAACAATTGGATAAACCTTGGGTGATGTGTCGTGGATGATACATTATTACAAATAAGTAAATTGGATTTTTGTATCCAAGATGTTACTTTGTTTTTAGATACCCACCCCGATGATCAAGAAGCTAAAAAATATTATAAGGAAGGGATGAAGCATCTTTTAAAGATGAAAGAAACTTATTTAAAAAATGGCGGTGCTCTTACAAATAGAGACGGAAAGAATATTGAAAACTATATTAATGAACCATTTCCTTGGATGAAAGGAGGATCAACATGTGGTTGTATGAAAAGCGCTTGCAATATCCCGTTAATGTAAGAAAACCTGATGCTAAAACAGCTAAAATTGTTATTTCTCAACTAGGAGGACCTAATGGGGAACTAGGTGCTGCACTTCGTTATTTAAGTCAGCGTTATACAATGCCTTATCCTCGTATACAAGCTTTACTAACAGACATTGGCACAGAGGAACTTGCACACGTTGAAATTATCAGTACTCTATTCTATCAACTTACCAATGGTCTAACACCTCAAGAAATTAAAGATGGTGGATTAGATGCCTACTTTACAGATCATACTCTAGGAGTTTATCCAACAAATAGTGCTGGTATACCATTTAGTGCAGATACTTTCCAATCTGTTGGTGATCCTATTACTGATTTAACAGAAGATATGGCTGCTGAACAAAAAGCTAGAACCACTTATGATAACATTCTTGCTTTAAGTAAAAATGAAGACGTCAATAAAGTCATTCGTTTTTTAAGAGAAAGAGAAATCGTGCATTATCAACGTTTTGCTGAAGGACTTGAATATGTCAAGAGTCAATTAAATAAGAAGAACTACTACGCTTATAATCCCTCATTTACTTCATCAAAACGTGAACAAACATGTGAATAAGGTGAATAACTCAAGTTATTCACCTTTTATGCACTTATTCACACTTTCCCCCACAAATATTCACTTAAATCTGTGACTAAAAACATTTGTATTTCTTGAGCCATTTCCTTATTTATCTTAGAAATTCTCCCTTTATTTTCTACATAAACATCGATATATCTTTTTTTAGCTGGAATTTGTTTACAAAAAAATTCTTTATTTTTTCCTTTATAAACACAATTTAATTGTCGAAAATCATCCCATAACTGTTTAATTTCTTTATCTTTTATTAATAAATCAATAAAATTCTTTTCTTGAAGATAAAAATCATCTTCTTTAACTACACCTCTATCAACTGCTTTTTTAATAACATAAGATAAATATTGCATCGCATAACGATCTTCATCACAAATATAAACATGTGAACACTTTAACATCATTCTTGTAAAAAGAACAGCTTTGTCTTCATGTTTAAAAATAAGTTCATCTTTCTTGTCATTTACTTTGAGATCCTTATAAATCATTTGTATCATCTCTAAATCACAAAATCCATAACTATACATATTTCCTAATGTATATTCCAAACGATCTGCAGAAAGTTTAGGAGATTCATTATCAGCCAACGGATATAAATGATAGTTACAAACATCTTCTATCGTTAAATGATACTTATGTAACAAAGAAACTAATAAGGTATCTTGTTCAATTACCTTTTTCGTATCTAATTCTGTTGATTCTTGTTTTAAATGATCTTGGTGATAGAAATCTATCGTATGTGCAAAAACAGGAGTTGCTATATCATGAAGCAAACCTGCAACTGTCTGTCTAAGATCATGTGTAAAATGATAAACAATTAATGCAACCCCTATACTATGTTGATAACGAGAATATGGTACAATATTTGAAAAGAAGTCAAAAGCAGTATATTCCACTCCACAATTCATCCCAATATCTTTAAGTCTTTGCATTGATGGAACATGTATAAGACCATTTATAAATTCTAAATGCTCTTTTTCATAAATTTTCCATAAATTATTCAATTTTTTCAACTCCTTAAAATTCTAAATTACATTCATTTTATCACACTTTTTTTAAAGTATATTAAAAAAGAGTAAAATTTATTTTAATGTTTTTTTAAAATAAAGCTTGATTAAAACGAAAATATATGTATAATTATAAGGGCAGTAACGGGAAGTAGCACAGCTTGGTAGTGCACCTGGTTTGGGACCAGGGGGTCGCAGGTTCAAATCCTGTCTTCCCGACCATTTATAAAAATTGGGGCCATAGCTCAGCTGGGAGAGCACCTGCCTTGCACGCAGGGGGTCAGCGGTTCAATCCCGCTTGGCTCCACCAATAAATAAACTAACTGCTTCGGCAGTTTTTTTGTTGTAAAAAAATAAATATACTCTATAATCCAATTGAGGGGGTAAAATATGGCACAAAGTAGAGGAAAAGGAAATTATGTAATCAATACTTTTAATGGAATGGCTTATGGCTTTTTTGCAAGTTTGATTATTGGAACAATATTAAAACAATTAGGAACATTAGTTCATGTTGAACAACTTGTAACCTGGGGGACAGTAGCAGGTTATTTAATGGGACCAGCCATTGGAATTGGTATGGGCTATGCAATTGATGCAAAAGGACTTAATTTGATTTCTGCGGTTATTGCAGGAGCAATAGGAGCTGGAACGTTTAATAATGGTGTTCAAGCGGGTAATCCAATTTCAGCTTATGTAGCAGTTTTAGCGGCTATTGAGGTAACAAGACTTATTCAAGGAAAAACACCGATTGATATTTTACTTGTTCCTTTTGTTTCTATCTGTATAGCAGGTTTGGTAACGCAATTTGTAGGACCTTATCTTACACAAATGATTACTTGGATTGGAAGTGTTATTAATGATGGGGTTTCTTTACAACCTTTATTTATGTCAATTGTTGTAGGGGTGTTAATGGGAATGGCATTAACGGCACCGATTTCTTCAGCTGCTATTGGTATTATGTTAGGACTTGATGGTTTAGCGGCAGGGGCAGCACTTGCAGGGTGTTGCGCACAAATGATTGGTTTTGCGATGATGTCTATTGAAGACAATGATATTGGTGATGTTATTGCTATTGGAATTGGAACAAGTATGTTACAGTTTAAAAATATTATTAGAAGACCGGTTATTTGGTTACCTACAATTTTAACAACGATTATTACAGCTCCTATTTCAACGGTCTTACTTCATATTCGTTGCAGTGCAATTGGCTCAGGAATGGGAACAGCAGGACTTGTAGGTTTATTGGATGCGATTCAAGTAATGGGAAATCAGTATTGGATACCACTTATTTTGATAGATGTGATTGCTCCAGCAATTTTAACATTTAGTTTTTACAAAGCTTTTAGAAAATTGAATTACATAAGAAAAGGAGATTTAAAGATTGAACGTCTTTAATCTCCTTTTTCTTTATTTAAATAAATCAATAATATCTGCAGTAGACATTTGGGTAATAGAACCATTATTGTTTTCGATAAACATATTAGATAAATCTTGTTTTTGTTCTTGAAGTTTTTGGATCTTTTCTTCAATTGAATTTTTCATAATCAATTTATAAACTTGAACATTATTTGTTTGTCCAATACGATAAGCTCTATCTGTTGCTTGATTTTGTGCAGACATATTCCACCATGGATCATAGTGAATAACGGTAGAAGCACTTGTTAAGTTAAGACCAGTACCACCTGCTTTTAAACTGATTAAAAAGACAGTTGTTTGATCGTTTTGGAAGGCATTAACAAGTTGATGCCTTTTGATTTTTGTTGTTGAACCAGTTAAAACATAATAAGAAATATCTTTTTTACGTAATTCAGCTTCGATTAAATCTAATGATTTAGTAAAAGAAGAGAATAGTAAGACTTTTTGATTATTTTCTTTTGCTGTTTCAATAATATCCATACAAGCTTTAAGTTTAGAACTTGGTTCAATGATATCTTTATATAAAATACGTTGATCACAACATAATTGACGAAGCCTTGTCATCATTGCAAGGATTTGGATCTTATCGATATGATTTACCTGAATAGCACTTTGTAATTCACTATTAATTGTTGATAAGTTAGCAAGATATACTTTTTCTTCCTCTGGTGTAAAAGGAATAATGACATTGTTTTCAATCTTGTCTGGTAATTCTGTTAAAACCTCTTTCTTTGTTCTCCTTAAAATAAATGGTTCAACTAATTGCTTAAGTTTTGCTTGTTTTTGTTGGTCTTCATTTTTTATGATTGGTATTTCGTAAGTTTCTTTGAAATGATGATAATTATATAAATATTGAGGCATCAAGAAATCAAAGATTGACCATAATTCTGCTAAACTATTTTCAATTGGAGTACCTGTTAAAGCAAAACGATATTTACCATTAATTAATTTAACAGTTTGAGCATTCTTTGTACTTTGATTTTTGATATATTGAGCTTCATCTAAAATAAAATAATAGAATTGATAATCTTTATATAATTCATAATCTCTACGAATATAATCATATGAAGTAATAACAATATCATATTCTGGAATGCTTTCAATTAATTTCTTTCTTTGAGCAATATTTCCAGTAATACAAACTGTTTTTAATTTCTTTGAGAATTTTTTGATTTCATCTTGCCAGTTATAAATCAAGGTTGCAGGAGCAACAACGAGACTGACATGATTTTCACCGATACCATCTTCAATCAATGTCATGACTTGTAATGTTTTACCAAGCCCCATATCATCAGCTAAGATACCACCGAAGCCATATTCTGACATTGTTTTTAACCATTTAAATCCTTGAACTTGATAGTCTCTTAAAATCTTAGAATAATTTTGTGGAACTTGAATATCTTCAGGATCTTTTTCTTCAATATGAGAAATCAAGTCTTGGAAATGTTGATCTCTGTTGAAATGTAATGATGAACTGTTCATAAAGTTTTCTAAATAAAGTGAATGATATTTATCAACTTCAACTTCACCATCTTTTAAATCGTTATATTCAATATTTAAATCATTAAATAATAAATCTAAATCTTTGATACTATCATCATCTAAATTAATAAATTCCCCATTTTTTAAACGATGATAATTCTTTTTGTGTTGAAAAGCATATAAAATATCTTTAATTTCTTCTTTATCAACGTTGATACTATTAATATCGATTTTTAATAAATCATTTTGTAAACGAACACCGATATTTAATTTCATATTTTTAGGTTTATTCATTTGTTTGATTTCTTCACTAATATAAATTTCACAATCATTATTAAGTGAAGGTAAAACACGAGTAATGAAATCATAAATATCTTCTTCATTATAAAGATAATACATTTGTGTGATTTCATCATATTCTAGGTATTTTTGTAGTGTTTGAATAACACCATCTAATTTTAATGGAAGTACTAGATCTTTAGGGTTTTCTAAGATTGTATTTCCTTGATCATCTCGATAATCTAATGTAACAGATAATTCGTTGTTGTTATTTAAATCGACATAAATTAATAAAGAAATATCCATAGGTAGATATTCATCGATATCATCTCCTGTAAATTCGACATAAGGAACAACAGAATCAATGATATATTTAGAAAAATGTGGTAATTCGTTATTTGGAATTGTAAGTGAATTGTTTTCTAAATGTGTAAGTAAAGGTCTTAGCGCATCACTACATTCTTTTGAATATCTATTAAGGGTATAGTGATCGAAATAATAGATATATTGATGACCGATGATAGTAATACCATCAGGTTCTTTGTATTTGATGGTTGTATAATCTTCATCTTTTTGGATTTCTAAAATGAAGTTTTGTAAATCGATTGTTGTAAAGTTAATGTTGATATCTAAATTATCATAATGTGTTAGAAAAAAATCATCAATATTATCTGATGTGATTCTAATACTACGATCATCATCTTTTAAATGAAAATATTCTTTAATAAAACGAATTTGTTTTAATGAAGAACTATCAAAGGCTTTAGAGTTATGATCGGTAACTAAAGCATTTCCATATTCAACAATTTCGTTTGCTTTTACATTTTGAATAAAAGTATTTAAGTTTTTAATTGTATAACTTCTATCGCTAGCAATCTTATAAGATAAACTTAATCGATTAAATGTACTTTTTACTTGTGGTATTAAATGAATGTGTTGATTAAGTTGTAATTGATGTAAACGATGTTGATTTTTATATTGTTCAATTAATGAAAAAGTTAAATTAGCTTGTTCTTTTAAATGTGCGGCTTCTTTTTTTGCTTGAAGTGCTTGTAATTGATCAGCGTAATTTCCTTTTTGATTGAAAGAATAAGGTAAATCACTTGCTTCAAGACCGTAAAATTTTAATAAAATAGCACCTATATGTCCACATGCCAGTTCATTAGGCTTACAGTGATTACAATCACAGTTAAATTCGAGGATATGTCCTCCTGTATCAACTTGAATTGTAGCGGTATCAATTTTACCATTAACATTAGTACTTCCTACGATTTGGTAAATTTGACCATCTTTAATAACAGACATGTTAGATATTGTATTATGTTGAAATAAGTTATGAGCTACTTTCCAATTGGGCTCATTAAAATACTTATTAATTTCATCATCTTTAATATACATAAGTAGTCCCTCCCATTTAGCTATTATAACATTATTTTTCTAAAATGATGAGATAGAGATACGCATTTTTTTGTTTTTTTAAAAATAGGATTGTTTCCAATCCTATTTCAAAACTGCTTTATAAACACGCAAGACATTTTTATAAAAAATCTTTTCAATTTCTTCAATAGATAATCCAGCTTCAATTAAAGCACCATATAACATTTGATAACCACTTGCATCCTTCATTTCAAGCTTGGATCCAATACCATCAAAGTCACTTCCTAAACCAATACAATCAATACCTGCAAGATTTTTGATATATAAAATATGTTGAACCATATCCTTAATATAACTTGTTTGATGAGTACCTTCGGTAGTTAAAAAATCACTACAGAAGTTGATTCCCATAACGCCTCCACGACTAGCAAGTTTTAAAATCATGTCATCTGACATATTTCTAGCGACACCACATACTTGACGAGCGTTACTATGAGAGGCAACGAAAGGTTTTGTTGTATGATGATAAACATCATAAAATCCAGCATCACTTAAATGAGAAACGTCAATAATGATTCCTAAACGTTCCATTTCTTTAATATATTGTAAACCAAAAGGTGTTAAACCATCGTGATCATTGATTTTAAACATATCTTCATAACAAGAAATATTAGAAAGGTTAGGGTATCCAATGCCATTTACGTGATTCCATGTCAAAGTAATCATTCTAACGCCTAATCTATAATAATGTTCAAGTAGTGATAAATCATTTTCTACAACAGCACCTTCTTCTAATGTTAGAAGAGAAGACATGATACCTGCTTGTTGATGGTCGATAATATCTTGATAACAAAAGACAGGTTTAATGAGTTCAGGATATTTTTCTATTTCATGATAATAATGGTTAATGAGTTGATTTGCTTTTAAAAAAGGTTGAGGATTTTCACTTAAATCGACAAACATCGCAAAGTTTTGAAGTAAATAATTTCCTTTTTGCATTTTCTTTAAATCAATATGACCGTCATTTTCTAATAAAGAACCTTCTTTACCATGATGTAAATCATCATAAAGTTTTAAAATAGTGTCACAATGCATATCAACAACTTTCATCATTAATCACTCCTTAAATTTTATATGTAGTATGAATTGCACAACAGGCAAGACCACCATGGCATGTTAAAACAGCAGGCAAATAATTGATTTCTACATCAATACCATGGAAGGTTGTTTGAAATAATAATTTTGCTTTTTTAGCAAAAGTTTCATTATCAGCGTGTGAAATATAAATCTTGTGTTGTTTAGCGTTAACACCTAATTCATGGAATTTATCAACAATCGATTTTAAGATTTTTACTTCAGTTCTAGCCATTGTATATTTATCAACTGCTTTACCTTGTTCATCTAAACAAAGCAAAGCTTTGATTTTTAACATCGATGCCATTCTGGCTGCCATTGGTGATAATCTTCCACTATGTGAAAGTTGTTTAAAGTTATCTGGATAAAGGAACGAAAAAGAATGATTTGTTTTTTCTTCTAAAGTAGCAAAAATTTCATCAACAGTTTTTCCTTCATCTGCAAGTTGTTTTGCACAAATAGCCATATCCATAATAGGAGCACCTACTTGGCGACTATCATAAATATAAACATTATCTAAACCAACGGTATCTTTAGCAAGATGGAAACCGTTGTTTGTTCCTGATAAATCTGCAGAGCAAGTAATAATAATGATTGCTTCATAATCTTCTTCTTGCCATTTTTCCATTTGTTCAACAAGATAACCTGTATTTGGCTGACTTGTTGAAGGAATTTTACCATCTCTTAAATAGTCATAAAGTTGTTTGGTTGAAATATCGATTTGATCTTTATATTCATGACCATCAACGATGACACTTAATGAAATAAGTTCGATTCCGTTTTTTTGTGCAATTTCTTGATCCATTGCACTTGTTGTGTCTGTCACAATTAAATATTTTTCCATTTTTGATCTCCTTAAAATTCTAATTCTAATTCTTGATAATCTTCTGTAAGAGATTGAGTAGTTTTTAACCAAGCGTAGGCTTCCTCAAATTCTTCTTCAGTAATATCTTCTATTATTCCAAATTTAATAAGTTTACATACATCATATATACTTTGCCATAAAGCATCGAATTGATGATCTTTTGCATCAATATCTGCTTGTTCACTTTCTTGATAAACAATAAATTCATGTGCGATTTGACTTGCCTGTTCTCTTTGTTGGTCCATAGGATCCTCCTTATATTATATGTTTATATAATTATACCATTAATCAAATATAGAATGGTATATAATATTACAAGAAGAAACGGTTTTTGACATAAAATTAAATTTTTTTAAAAAAAATTTAAAAAAGGGTTGATTTATTAGAAAAAGGATGCTAATATAAATGAGCACTGTTAAGTTGCTTGAATAGCTCAGTTGGTAGAGCAATCGGCTGTTAACCGATCGGTCGTAGGTTCGAGTCCTACTTCAAGCGCCATGTGGCTCGTTGGAGAAACGGTTAACTCACATGCCTTTCACGCATGCATTCACGGGTTCGAATCCCGTACGAGTCACCATTTGTCAATTACATCACTTCGGTGGTGTTTTTTTTATTTCTTCATCAAGTATGTTTATATAGATATTTGTAAGTTTTGTATTTCTTTGAACTATAGAAGAAGAAATATAAGATGTGAGTGTTTTTATTTTTTCATCATTATTTGCATTATAGCTTTCATTGCAAAATAGTTTAGTACTTGAACTTTCGTATTCTAACATCCAATATATATTTTTTTTAAAACTTCCTTGATCAACCGGCTCTTGAATAATTGGATGGTAACTAGAAGTATTAAGTTCTTGATAATAACGATCTAAATAAGATGCATTATTAAGTGTTTCTTCTTGAAAGAGTTTCATTTGATTTTCTAGTATTTTAGTTGGTGCTTGTAAAGCAAGAAGTTCATACATACTTGCTGAATAGAGTTGATTATAGATAAGATATTGTAAAGTTTTATTTGTCAAAAGGATCACCCTTTTTATTATATGTAGATCAAGGTTTTATATGAGGAGAATAATATGTCATATCAAGTATTGAAATTAATTGTTTATGTTTTTTCTGTTTTATCTGCAATGTATGGTTTAAGTTGTTTTCATTATGAAAAGTATATATTAAAAGGAAAGTTAAAACAGTTTTATTGTTTATATATTATTGTTTCCTTATCTTTAGGATATTTACTTGCTTCATTTATTTTAGATTTTGTAACAATACATTTTTAATTTAAGTTTTCATATATTAAAATATGAAAACTATTTTTTTTAAATTATTACTTATTCTATTTATTTTATTAGCAATTATTTTGTTGTATCAACCAACCAAAGAGAAAGATTCTTTATATAAAGGAAAAGAAAATGAAGATGTTTATGTAAGTGTAAAAGTTGGAGATAATACACAAAAAATTCTTTTAGATGACTATTTATTAGGGGTCGTTGCTGGAGAAATGCCGGCAAGTTTTGAACTTGAAGCAATTAAAGCACAAGTTGTCGCAAGTCGAACTTTTGTTTATTCACGTTTATTAAGTGTAGATAATACAACCAATACACAAGTTTATCTAGATGATGAAAAGATGAAGGTTTCATGGAGTGATCATTATGAAGAATATAAAAAGAAAGTTCAAAAAGCTATTGTAGAAACTAAGGGGGAAATCTTAACTTACCAAGGAAAGTGTATTTCAGCTCTTTTTTATTCAAGTAGTAATGGAAAAAGCGAAAATGTAGAAAACTATTTTAAAGGTTCAAGTCAACCGTATTTGGTTTCTGTAGATTCACATTGGGATCAAGAATATGATCCTCAGTTTATAAAAAAAGTAAAATATACTAAAGCACAGCTTAATTCATTTTTTGGAGGTTCGTTTCAATATCGTTTTTTAGAACGCTATCCTAGTGGGAGAGTTAAATCTATTCTTATTAATCAAAAACAATATAGTGGTAGGGAAGTAAGAGAAAAACTACAATTGTCTTCAAGTGATTTTGAAATAGTTAAAGAAGGAAATTCTTATATTTTTGTGACTAAAGGATGTGGACATGGAGTTGGGTTGTCTCAATACGGTGCACAAGGAATGGCGAAGGAAGGATATAATTATCAAGCTATTTTAAAACACTATTATCAAGGAGTAGAGATTTCAAAGAATAAAGAATGATTTTATGGTTACACTTCTTAAGAGGTGAAAAGCATGAAAGGATTATTGAAGAGGAATAAAAAAACATTTATTTTTATGACTTCACTTTTATTATTTTTAATAGGTGTCGGTGTTATTCAGGAAATTGTTAAGAATTTAAAACCATTCGAAGATGTACCAGTAGTTTCGGTAGAAACAAAAGATGAAAATAAAAATCAAGGAAGTGAAATCTTAAAAAAACCAGTCAATGATGATGTTAAAGTAAGTAAGGGTTTTTATGATACGTCTTTAGATGATAAAAAATTAGAAGAAGCACTTGTTTATTTTGAAGGAGTCTATCGTCCTAATGATGGGATTGATTATACAAAGGATAATGAAAGCTTTGATGTTTATGCAAGTGCAAGTGGGACTGTTATTAGAAAAGAAAATGATTCTTTATTAGGGTGGATTGTTACGATTGAACATCAAAAAGGTATTCAAACCATTTATCAATCTTTAGATGATATTAAAGTTGAAAAAGGAGATCAAGTGAAACAAGGAGATGTTATTGGAAAAGCAGGAAATAATGTTTATCAATCAACATTAAAAAAACATTTACATTTTATTGTTTCAATTGATGATAAAACTGTAAATCCTGATAAATATTTTAATCAAAAAATTGAAAAAATTAAGACAACATCATGATAAATTTATATTTATAAAAAAATTAGTGTCTTTTGTTTTTTTGCCTTGTAATTCAATAAAATCGTGATACAATATTGAGGAAAAAACATACAAGGAGGAGAAATAATGGCATTATCAAAAGAAATTGGTATCGATTTAGGTACTGCAAATATATTAATTTATGTCAAAGGTGAAGGTATTGTAGTCAATGAACCTTCAGTAGTGTCAATAGATGAAGAAACTAAAAAGCCATTAGCTGTAGGACAAGAGGCAAAAGATATGTTAGGTAAAACTCCTGGTAGGGTTCAAGCAATTAGACCATTAAAAGATGGAGTTATTGCAGATTTTAGAATTACTGAAATCTTATTAACTCATTTTATTAATAAATTAAATTTAAAAGGAATTTTTGCTAGACCAACAATCTTGATTTGTTGTCCATCTAATATCACTTCAATTGAAAAATCAGCAATTAGAGATGTTGCTGAAAGATGTGGAGCTAAAAAGGTATTTATCGAAGAAGAACCAAAAGTAGCAGCAATTGGAGCTGGTCTTGAAATTAATAAACCAACAGGTAATATGGTTATTGATATCGGTGGAGGAACTACTGATATTGCTGTATTATCTTTAGGTGATATTGTAACAAGTTCATCTTTAAAAATTGCTGGTGACGTCATGGATGCGGACATTATTAAATTTGTTAAAGATAAATATAAATTATTAATTGGAGATCGTACTGCTGAACAAATTAAATTAGAAATTGGTTCTGCTGTAAAAGGATCATCTGATAAAACATTTGAAGTACGTGGTAGAGACTTAGTAACTGGATTACCACATACAATTACTATTACATCAAACGAAACTGAATTAGCACTTAGAGAAACTTGTGCAACAATTGTTAAAGAAACTAAACATGTTCTTGAACAAACACCACCAGAATTAGCTGCTGATATCGTATCACGTGGTATTTTCTTAACTGGTGGAGGAGCTTTATTAACTGGTTTAGATAGATTATTAGAATCTGAATTAAATGTTCCTGTATTCGTAGCAGATGATGCATTAAATTGTGTTGCTAATGGATGTGGAGTTATGTTAGAAAACTTACATTATATGAAATAAAACTGTCTGATTGACAGTTTTTTTCTTATCTAGAAATTAAATAATATTATAATAGAATCATGATACAATTTCATTGAGGTGAAAGTATGAAGAAAGTATTATTTTTTGATATAGACGGGACATTATTGAATAGTGAATTAAAAATACCTGAAGGAGTAAAAAGAGAACTTAAAAGATTGAAAGAGGCTGGACATTATTTATTTGTTGCCTCAGGTAGACCTTTAGCCTTTATTTCAAATCAAATCATTGAGGCTGGGTTTAATGGTTTTGTATTATGTAATGGGGCACATGTAGAGCTTAATCATGAAATCATCTATGAAAATAGAATTCCTTATGAAAAAGTGAATGATTTAATGAATTTGTTAGAAAGCGTTGATTGTGAATACGATTTTGAAACAGCAACAGATTGTTATATTGATCCTTCTTATAAAGATTTTATAGAATTTTTTAAAGTATGTGATATTCGTCATGAAAAGTTAATCATTTCTTTTGATAAAGAAGAAGTAATGCATCGTACTTTAAAAATAGAAATTAGTGCTAAAAAAGATCATGATAAAATTATAGAATATATTGCTGATAAATTTTATTTTGATCATCATGGAACAGCTAATTCATTTGAAATATGTGCATTAGATACATCAAAGGCTACAGGTGTACAAAAGGTATTAGAACATTTAAATATTGATAAAGAGCATAGTTATGCTTTTGGAGATGGATTGAATGACTTAGAAATGATTAAATATGCAGGTCATGGGATTGCTATGAAAAATGCTGTTAAAGAGTTAAAAGATGTGGCTGATGAAGTGATTGGTCATGTAGATGAAAATGGTTTAGAAGAATATTTAAAAACAATAGATTAAAAATGAGGTTCGTTTTGAACCTCATTTAAATTATTTAATAAATTTGAAATGTTGACCTGGTTTAATGAAATCTAATAAACCTAAATCTTCATCTTTTACTTTACCAATTAAGTTTCTTTCACCATCATTTGGGATTTCAGTTAAAACAACTTCTAATTCACCACGATAATGAGCTAAGTTATCGTTAACCACTAAGATATCACCACGCGTAAATACTTTTTTACCACAGTCATGATGTGGAATAGATTTGTCTTCTTTAGCTTCTTTTTTATCACCAAATCCTGAATCTTGAACAGTTGCTTGGTTTTTGAATTGAAGTCTTGGGAAACTTGATCTTAACATAAATGATGAATGATCGTATCGATCCCAGTGTGGAGCAAATTCATACATGATGTATTTTTCATTATCAGTAATTCCTGGTACTTCATCAACACGTAATTCTAAAGCTTGGAAGTTGATTTTTGATAATGCTTCTAATTCTTTTGTACTTGCTGGATAGTTACCAACGATAATATCATCAACATCACCAGTGGCTAATAAATATCTTGCTTGTACTTCAATTGGTAAAGGTCTCATGATTTCTACTGTAGGTAAACCACAGAAAACTTCCCAAGGACCAATTGTTGGATCATTGTGACTTGAAACAAAGGCAGCTGTATGAAGATTTAATGCTTTCCATTGTTTATTAAATTGTTGGAATAAATCGAAATCTAGCCCAGTATATCTTTCTGGGAAAAAGTTATGACACATAATAATTTGGTCTTTATTTCCACCGTTTTTAATTAATAAATCAACACCAGCATCCATACTTGCATTGAATTCGATTTTAATACCATAAGGATTTCTAGTAACAGCGATATCTCCTTGAGTACCAAAGTTACCATCCAAACGAATAATATCTAATCCTAAATCTGCAAATGGTTTTAAATTATTTGGAGTAGCTCCAATTAATTTAAATACTTCTGGATTTGTATCAGCAGCAACAACAAATCCTAATTCATGAGCTTTATCCATGAATCCTTTAAATTCTTTTAAATAACTTTCTCTTTTATCATCTGGAATAGATAAAAAACAAGTAAAGATTCTAGTAAAACCTAATTTAGCAGCAGTTTCCATATAATCATAGACTTCTTTAATATCACTTTTATCTGGATAAACAGAGATTCCTAAACTATGCATAAACATATTCCTCCTTATATACTAGTATAGACAAGTTTTTGTCAGAATACAAGTCATAGAGCTATTTAAAAGTTGAAATTTACTAAAAAATAATGAATAATATAGGCATAAAGGAGGTGGCAAAATGTCACTGACGGTCATTCTTTCATTTGTTGTAACAACAATCATTTCAGCTTTAATGATTCCACTTGTAATTAAAGCTGGAAATCAATTAGGAATTGTTGCACATATGAATAAAAGAACAGTTCATAAACATGAAATAGCACGTATTGGTGGCTATGCCATTTATTTAAGTTCACTTATAGGATCAGCCTTATTTTTGAAAGCAGATCATCAAATAAATGCTATTATGGTTGCAGGATTTATAATTTTTATGGTAGGACTTTATGATGATAGTCATGATTTATCCCCTAAAGTAAAATTAATTTTTGAAGTGATTGCGGCGTTGATTGTCATTGTTTATGGAGAAATCTATATAAAAGGATTTGGATATTTCCCAAGTGATGCGATGACATTTCTTTCAGGGATTGTTACTTTATTTTGGATTGTAGGAATTACTAATGCGATTAATTTAATTGATGGGTTAGATGGGTTATCTGCAGGTATTTCAATTATTGTCCTTGTTACTATCTCAATGACTTCTTTATTATCTGGAAGAAGTGACATTGCTTCTTTATCACTCATTCTTGCTGGAAGTATTATGGGCTTTTTGTTTTTTAATTTTCATCCAGCAAAAATTTTTATGGGGGATTGTGGAGCTTTATATATAGGTTTCATGATTTCAGTTATTTCATTATTAGGATTTGGATACAATGCTTCTACTTTTTTTACTTTAGGAGCACCAATTATTGTTTTAATGGTTCCAATCATGGATACTTTAATAGCAATTTTAAGAAGAAAAATACATCATAAAAAATTTAGTGAAGCGGATCGAGGACATTTACATCATAATTTGATGTTTAAATTAAAATTAGGACAAAGAAAAAGTGTTTTAGTGCTTTATTTAGTCACTTTCTTATTTTCGCTTTCATCTTATTTATATTATTATAATCCAACTGCAGGAACAATTTTATTTATTGCTTTAATGATTATGTTTGAAATATTTGTAGAAGTAACAGATATGATTTCTAGAAAATATAAACCAATTTTAACAATTGTAAATATTTTTATTGATTCTGATAAATTACCAAAAATTAAATTTTTAGATCGTTATCGTAAAAGAAGATCTCCTCAAAAAGCCATGAGAGATCATTTAATTATTGCACTATGTTTTTTACTTATGATTGTAGGTGTTGGTTATTTTATGACATCTAAAGATACGCCTTTACCAATAAAAACTGAAACAGTACAATCTCCATACACTAAATCTGGAGATAGTGAACTATTAAATAATATTTATGCAAGACTAGATACAAGTTATAAAAATAAAGATGAAGAAGATGAATGTCAATTAGTGGCTGCTTATTTTGTGTGTGATTATTATACTTTTGTAGATAAGAAAAAAAATGAAATAGGTGGTGTTGATTATATGTATTCTGAAATGGTGGAAAACTTTAGTCAATATGCACAAACATCATTTTATAGTTATAAAAATCAATATCCAGAATTAGAGGTTTTAAAATATAATATTATATCTTATTCACCTTCAAAGGTAACAATTGCTGGATTAGAGGATAATGATTATTATAATATTTTGATTTCATTAACGTTTAATGAAGAAATTGAAGGCTTAAATTCGACAGTTAATGTAACGGTTGTAAGGGTAGAAGATCGTTACTATGTTTGTGGGTTAGATAATGCATAAGTTATTTTAAAATTATATTGTGTTTATGAGCTTTTTATGATAATATTTGCTATGCAATGTATTAAATTAATCGAAGGAGGTTAAAAATATGTTTGAAACAATTTTAAAGGTTGCTATGGTTATTATTTCCGTTGCTCTTATTATATTATGTTTATTACAAAGTGGAAAATCAGATGATATTGTTAATGCATTAACTGGTCAAAGTTCAAGTCTTTTTGCTGAACAAAAAGAACGTGGTGTTGATTTAGTAATGTCTAGAATGACAATGATTTTGAGTATTGCCTTCTTCGTGATCGCAATTCTACTACGTATGAATTAATGAATAATAGGACGCAAGGCGTCCTATTTTTTTTGGAGGTGAGAAGATGAAAGAAAGAATTTTGAATATATTAAAAGATAAAGAAAGATCAATTCATGAATTACAACATGTATTAGATCTAAATAATAGTGAAGGTTTTACAGCTTTGCTTAAAGCTTTAAATCAATTAGAAGATGAGGGTAAAATTGTAAGAAATGATAAAAATGAATATTTATTAATAGAAAATTCTAATTATATTTTAGGTGTTTTACATATTAATAAAAGAGGTTTTGGTTTTGTCATTATTGATGAAGAAAGTGATGATATTTTTATTTCTTCAAGAGATTTAAAAGATGCTTTTAATATGGATACAGTCATGGTTGAACTTAAAAAGCATCAAACAGGATCGCGTCAAGAAGGTAGAATTGTTAAAGTTATTGAAAGAGGACAAACAAGACTTGTTGGGCTGTTGAAAAATGCTAAAAGAGAACTTATCTTTGATGCGGATGATCAAAAGTTTACACAACCTATTTATATAGATCATGCACATAGTCATGGTGCAGTAGCTGGACATAAAGTTGTTGTTGAAATTAAAACGTATAAACCTTATTTAAAAGGAAATGTCGTAGAAATTTTAGGACATGTAGGAGATCCAGGGGTTGATATTTTATCTGTTGTTTCTCAACATGAAGCACATGTTGAATTTCCTAAAGAAGTTTATGAACAAATCGAATCAATTGAAAATGAAATTGATCAAGAAGAAGCTAAAACAAGAACTGATTTAAGAAATGAAACGATTGTTACGATTGATGGTGATGATGCCAAGGACTTAGATGATGCAATTTCTTTAAGAAGATTAAAGAATGGAAATTATTATTTAGGGGTACATATTGCTGATGTTTCTTATTATGTAGAAGAAGGATCTGAATTAGATAAAGAAGCACTTGCAAGAGGAACTTCTATTTATTTAGTGGATCGTGTTATTCCAATGCTTCCTCATAAATTATCTAATGGAATTTGTTCACTCAATCCTCATGTGGATCGTTTTGCAATTTCATGTTTTATGGAAATTACCCCTCAAGGGGAAGTCATTGATCATGATATCGTTGAATCAGTTATTAATTCAACTGAAAGAATGACTTATAATAATGTTAATAAAATACTTGCAGGGGATAAAAAACTACAAGAAGAGTATAGCCATGTATGTGATTTATTTTTCTTAATGAAAGAACTTGCTGAAATTTTACAAAAAACAAGAGAAAATCGTGGTGCAATCGATTTTGATACAAATGAAGCTAAAGTATTAGTTGATGAAAAAGGTAAACCAATAGATGTTGTTTTAAGACAACGTGGAGAAAGTGACCGTATCATTGAATCATTTATGTTAGTTGCCAATGAAACAGTTGCAAAACATTTTAAATGGCTTGATTTACCATTTATCTATCGTGTTCATGAAAATCCTAAGGTAGATAAATTAAGAAAATTCTCTACAATTTCTAGAACTCTAGGTTATACAATAAAAGGTTCATTAGAAGATATTCGTTCTAAAGAATTAAGTAAAATCGTTGAAGCAAGTAAAGGAACAGATGAACATGTGATTATTTCTACATTACTTCTTCGTTGCATGGCAAAGGCAAGATATGATGAACAATGTTTAGGACATTTTGGTTTAGCAGATGAATATTATACACATTTTACTTCACCAATTAGACGTTATCCAGATTTAATGGTACATCGTTTAATTCGTACGTATTTATTTAAAAAGAAATTAGATCAAGAAACTCTTTTCCATTTTGCATCAATTATGCAAAATGTTGCTGATCAAGCTTCTTCACTTGAAAGAAAAGCAATTGATATTGAACGTGAAGTTGATGATATGAAAATGGCTGAATATATGGAAGACCATATTGGTGAAACTTTTGAAGGAATTGTTTCTTCTATTACTAATTTTGGTATGTTTGTTGAACTTCCAAATACGATTGAAGGATTAATTCGTATGGAAGATCTTGTAGATGATTTCTATTATTTTGATGATGTGAATTTACAATTAATTGGAAAAAGAACTGGAAGACGATTTAAGATGTCTGATAAAGTCAAAATTAAGGTTTCAGCTGCTTCAAAAAGAGAAAAAACAATAGATTTTCAAATTGTTGGTATGAAATCTAACAAAAAGAAGAAAAAAACTGTTATAATAAATAAGCGACGAGATAGAAAGCCAAAACAAAAGTTTAAAAGAAAAAGAAGATAGAAAAGGTGGTGATATGTATGAAGATCATTTCTCAAAATAAAAAAGCACATCATGATTATTTCTTGTTAGATACTTATGAAGCAGGTATTGAATTAAAAGGAACTGAAATTAAATCTGTGCGTTTAGGAAATGTGAATTTAAAAGATTCTTTTGTCAGAATTAAAAATGATGAAGTTTACGTAGAAAACATGCATATCGCTCCTTACGATCATGGAAACATCTTTAATCATGAAGCAAGAAGAACAAGAAAACTCTTGCTTCATAAAAAAGAAATCCTTAAAATAACTAATAAGTTAAAAGAAGGTGGCTTAACTGTCGTACCTACTAAAATGTATTTTAGTGGATCTAAAGCTAAATTAGAAATTGCGCTTGCTAAAGGTAAAAAACTTTATGATAAACGTAATGATCTAAAAGAAAAAGCTGCAAAAAGAGATATCGAAAAGTCTCTTAAAAATTACTACTAATCTGGGGATGTCTTGGATTCGACAGGGGTATGTTTGACCTTAGCTGCAGTCGTTGGAGTACGTTAAACTCAAACAAAAAATAACTGGAAACAGACAAACTAATTACGCTTTCGCTTAGTCGACATAGACATGAAAGCTGCTAACATTTAGTGAGCCTATAGCTATTTGTTGGTATTATAACTTTTAGGATAAGGGTTGAAGGAGTCTTGACTTTAACCACGAAAATTTAAAGAATCGCTTGGTGTAAAATTGTTCATTGATTGTAGCCAAGTTAAATTATTCAATGGACTAAACTGTAGACGCTTTGGAGGAATTGCTTTTGGACGCGGGTTCGATTCCCGCCATCTCCACCAAAATTAAGAGTTAAAATGGATGTCATCGAAAAAATACCGATGAAATCAACGTTTTTTAAGATATTTTAAACAATCAAAAAATAGCGATTTACGTGGATGTCACCCATATAAAAGGGTGTCACTACCTAAAAATCGCTATTTTTTACTTCAAAGATGAGGCAAAATGGATGTCATTAAAAGAAAGCAGGGAACCAAATGAAATTTTATATTAACAACAATGAATTAAGTGAAAAAGTATTTTGGAGAACACTAGAATCATTAGTAAGTCCAATGCAAAGAGTACATATCTTGGATGGGATGAAAGTGAAGATTGCCGATTATTTATGTTGGATAGAAATAGTGTAATGCTTTTAAAAGTGAATATGAATAATGAGATAGTAGATTAGAGGATCTACTATTTTTTTATTATATATTATTCTTTATACTTTCTTTATACTTTTTTCCCGATTTTTTTATTAAAATAAGAGAACATTTGAACTATACTTTTATCCAGAAAGACGAGAGGTAAAAACAATGAGTGACACAGTAATAAAAATGAATAGTATTTCTAAAAAAATAAGAAATACAGTTATTCTTAATGATTTAAATATGACAGTTTATGAAAATGATATTTATGGATTTATTGGACAAAATGGTGCTGGAAAATCTACAACTATGAAAATTATTATGTCATTAGTAAAAGAAACACAGGGTCAATTAGAATTGTTTGAATCAACAGATAATCAGGTAAACAGAGGAAGAATTGGTGCTATTATTGAACAACCAGCATTCTATCCTTATATGACGGCTTATGAAAATTTGCAATACTACATTAAATTTAAAGGAATAGTTGAAGCAAATAGCATTGAAAATGTATTGAAAATGGTTGGGTTAGAAAATGCTGCTACTAAAAAATATAAAAATTATTCTTTGGGAATGAAACAAAGACTAGGGCTAGCACTTGCATTGATTAATAATCCAGATTTATTAATTCTAGATGAACCATTAAATGGTTTAGATCCACAAGGGATAGCAGAATTGAGGGAAACGTTAAGACACCTTAATAAAAAATATGGAATAACGATGGTTATATCAAGTCATATTCTAGATGAATTAGAGATGATTGCAACAAGATATGGTTTTATTCATAAAGGGCATATGATTGAAGAAATAACAGTAGATGAATTACATGAAAAATTAAAAAAATATATTTCTTTGGATGTTGAAAATATTTCACTTGCAACAATTACAATTGAACAAAAACTAAATACAGTAAATTATAAAGTTGTAAATGACCATACTATTTATTTATATGATTATGTAAATGATGGAGCAAAAGTGGCATCTACTTTGATTAAGGAAGGTGTTATGATTGAAAAGATGAATGTTTCAAATATGAGTTTAGAAAATTATTATTTTTCATTAATAAAAGGAGTTGAAAATAATGTTTAATATTATTAGTGCTGATTTATATAAACTAAAAAAAAGCAAAGTATTATTATGGATAATATTGGGGTTGTTAGGAATTGTTTTGTTAGGAAATATTTTAGCACAAAGTGGAGATGGGATAATGACTTTGATGTCAGATACTATGAATTATAATACAATTCATTTCAAAAAAAATGGAACTGAAATTATGCCAGAACTATTAAAAGGATCTAATATTCTTATATTCTTTTTAATACCAATTGTGATAAATGTATTTATTTCTGATTATAAATATGAAACTATAAAAAATACAGTTTCTTTTCAATATCCTAGAACAATGATTTATATTTCAAAAATGCTTGTTTGTTCTTTGTTTGCGATAATTATTCCCTTCTTATATGTGATTTTAGGATTAATAGTTAATTTGGCATTTAATGGATTTAACAATATTAAATTAGCTGATGTGTTAATAACAATCAAAATTGTATGCGCTCAGTTACCAATATATATTGGTTTTGTAGGATTGATGGTTTTAGTTGGAGTAGTTTTTAAAAGTAATACGGCAACAACAGTTTTTTCGATTTTGTATCAATTTGTTATATTATTTATTTCTTCTATTGCAAGTAATATTGATATATCAGCAGTTGATCCAATAACATGTTTGGATAGGCTAGCTTATCTTAATACATTAAGTACTACGAACATATTAGAAATACTATGTGTTGGAATTGTGCTAGTTATTTGTTCTGTGTTTTTTGGAAATTATATTTTTTGTAAAAATGATGTGAGGTAGGAGAGAATATAAATGAAATTATCAATTTATAATATAGAGAGAAAATAGGTTATATTTCTCAAAGAACTGAAATGTTTTCAGGTACGATTTTAGATAATATTACTCTTTTTAATTACGATATTACTAAAGAAAGAGTAATTAAAGTATGCAAAACGGTAGGAATACACGATGATATTATGAATTTAGAAATGGGATATAACACTTTTTATGGTGCGGAAGGAATTTCATTATCAGGTAGACAAATACAAAAAATTGGAATTGCAAGAGTACTTTTAAAGAATGCGGATGTATATTTATGTGATGAAATCTATGCATCATTAGACAAAGAAAGTGTTCAAAATATAAAAAATGTAATATTACAACTTTCTAAAAAGCATATTGTAATTGTTATAGATCATATAAATGATAATTTTTTAAGTGAAAATTTTTGTGAATGATAAATTAACACTTTATAAATGTTAATAATTAATTTTATATGATAAAGTAATAATGAATTAAAAGAAAAGAAGGTGCTATTCATGGATCGTGTTTTAATTGTTGAGGATGATACAGATATAAATAATTTTATAAATGATTATTTTATTATAAAAGGGTATTCAACTGTTCAATCATTTTCTGGAACAGAAGGATTGCTAAGGTTGAATACAGATAAGGAAATATGTTGTATTATTTTAGATTTAATGTTACCTGGTATATCAGGTGAGGAAATTATAAAAAATGTAAGAGATGTAAGTGATGTTCCAATAATTGCAGTTTCAGCTAAAAGTGGAGATGATACAAAGATTGAAGTTTTAAAACTTGGAGCGGACGATTTTTTATTAAAACCGTTCAATTTAGAAGAACTGCAGTTAAAAGTTGATAGAAATATAAAAAAATATAAAAAAGTAAATAACAAAAAACAGGAAACACAAATTAAATTTAATAATTTATTGTTAAACATTGAAACACGAGAGGTGTTTGTAGATGGAAAAAATGTTTATTTTACATCAAAAGAATTTGATATATTATTATTATTGATTAACAATGCAAATAAAGTTGTAAGTAAGGATAAAATATTTAAAGAAGTTTGGCATGAGGAGTTTTGCATGGATACACAAACTGTAACAGTTCATATTAAAAATATTAGAAAAAAAATTAAAGAAATTAATCCTACTGCAACAATTATAGAAACTGTATGGGGTATAGGATTTAAAATATGTTGATTTTATATATTGTAATTATTATTTTGGTGATTCTTTTACTTTTGACTAGTATGCACTTAATTTTATTAAAAAAAGAGATAAAAAATATTGATAGACAATTTGTAAAAATAATGAATGAATCAACAAATGCAAGAATAAATAAGGGATATGTAAATCATGATGCAGAGGCACTAATTAAAACTTTGAATCAATGTATTGATCAAACAAATAGATTGGCTCGAAAAAGCAAGGAATCTAATGATGTATTAAAATCAACAATTCTTAATATGTCTCATGATATTAGAACACCTTTAACATCTATACAAGGTTATTTGCAACTTATTAAAATGGATGAGATTGATGCTTTAAAAAGAAAAGAATACATAGAAATTATGGAATCAAGATTAGATTCATTGAAAAGCATGATGGAAAATTTTTTTGAACTTGCAAAAGTTGAATCAAATTCATTTCCTATAAATTTAAAAATTCTTAATGCGCATGAGATATTTGTAGAAATAATAGGGATGTATTATGATTTATTTCAAGAAAAGAAGATATTTTTGGACTTAAAATTAATGAATCATATGATTGTTATTGCAGATGAGAGTGCATTAAAAAGAATATTTAACAATTTAGTATCAAATATAGTAAAATATGGAAAATCAAAAGCACAAATAAAGAGTTATAGCAAGGATAATTATATTATATTTACATTTAAAAATGATACAAATGATATTAATGATGAAAACGTTAATAAGTTATTTGATAAATTCTATACGGTATCGAATAGTAGAACAGAGAAAAGTTCAGGGTTAGGTTTAGCAATAACTAAAGAACTTGTATATAAAATAAATGGACAAATATCAATTGATTATAAAAATGAGGAAATAACATTTATTTTAAAATTAAAGCAGTATATGGAACATTAATAGTTTAAGAAAAGATAGTAGATCAGAAGATTTACTATCTTTTTTTTACGAAAGAAGGTGGTACAATGAAAGAAATAATCATATCTATTGTTTCAATGCAAATTGGTGCATTTATAGGAATTGCTACAATGTGCTTTTTCCAAATCAATAAAGGTAATGGTAGCTCTGATAAGCAATAAATACAAGTATAGACTTTGTACAAATTTAATGATGATAATGAGTAGAGGAGATGAGAATATATGAAAAAAAGTAATATTATAGTTTTAGCGTTATCTACACTGTTGGTTGTTTGTAATGCACTACCAATGAACAATGTAGAAAACAAAAAAGAAATAGTTATTTCACAAAAAGAGGCATCAAAAAAGAAATCAAAGAAAAAAGATGTATCCAAAGATGAAACCAATGAAAGTGATGAAATTGTAAATGATGCAACCAAACAAGAAATAGAAGAAAATACGATTCAGGAAGATCAAGAATCTGTAAAAAGTGATGTGCAAACTCAAGAGAAAACGAGTAATCAAAATACTAATGAAAATAAAACAAAAAAGAAAGTTGAAACAAAACAAACACCAGTACAACCTGTTGAAAGCAATCAGCCTTCTTCTGTAACCCCAAGTCAGCCAGCATCAAGTGGAAATACTACTAATGCACAACAACCTCAAAAGGAAGAACAAACAAAGATTTTAAGAGTGACATATTGGGTTAAATGTGATTGCGGAAAAGAATTGACACATTCAATAGATTATAAAGATTACGAGTCTTACTATAATAGTAACGATTACTCAGTAAAGATTTTAATTAACCAATTATTAGATGAAGGACATTGTGCAGGAAATGAAGAAGTATGTGGTGCTTCGCATTATCGTTATGGCACAAATGAAAATTGGATTTATAAGTAAATCATTATCAAACTATGTAGAAACATGATAGAATTAAATACGGATAAAGAATAAGTAAATAGTTTATCATAGATAATTACTGAAAATTCAAAATATTACCAACAAGTTTTTATAAAAATCTCTCATTCTTTATCCATTTGATATTATAAGCAGGCAGGTCGATATGATCTGTCTTTTTTTGTTGGAGGAATATATGTATTTAAATAAATGGGTATTCAAGCCATAGGACAATCGAAAGATTGTCCTTTTTTCATTTAATAAACAAAAGAAGTAGGGCAATGTTTAAAACTTGCATTGCAAACAATAAATAACAGGAGAAAAAGTAAAATGAAAAATAAACTTTCTAAACTATATAAGATTTTTTTAGCAGTAGGAATGGTATTTTCAATGTGTTTCAATACACTTGGAATGAGTGTTGTAAATGCTTATGATTCATCTGTTCCTAAAGAATTTACAAGAGTGAAAAATATCAAGTATCCAGAGTGGTGGGGCAGAAAGATTCCATCCATTGCTTCATGGTCAACATATTCATGTAAATATGATGGAAAATGGGCTTTCTGTTTGGAAGCAGAAAAGAAAACGCCTGCCAGTGGGAAGTATCCAGCACAGGTAATTGATAATAATGAAAATGTCAGAAAGCTTCTCTATTATGGTTTTGGAGGTCCAGCAGCTTATGGAGAATTTACTGCGGATGCAGATCTAAAGACAGCTATCTGTCCAGATGATCCACTTACAAATGATGATATCAAATATCTTTTGACACATATCTTTTTAAGTGGTGCTTATTCAGGACAATGGAAAGGTTTTGATGAAAACTTATTCAACCAAACATTCGGGAGCAACTATGGTACAAATATCATGAACATCTATCGTCGAATCATTTCATTACCAGATCCAGGTAATGGTGTTTCTTGGGAAGGCAACAAGTCAGGAAACAGAGCATTATTTAAAGCAAGCTATGATAAGACAAATAATCAACAAGTCACAAATACTGTGAAGTTAAATGGTGCTTCATCTGCTGAAGTGAATATCCCATTGGCTTCAAATGTGACAATTCACATTGCTGGAACTTCTGCAACACAAACAGGTGGTACTGCAAAAGTGTATGGTGGACAAAGCTTCTATTTCACAGCACCATGTCAAAACTCACCATCAAATTTTGTCAGTGACAATGTATGTGGAAAAGGATGTGAACGATTTACAGCATTAGCTATTCATGATGGAGGTGCAGGAACTCAAGCACAAGGAACTTGGAACATGGATCCTGATGATGCGCGTCTTTATTTAAATATTGAATGGCTTGATTTTGGTTCTTTAGAATTAACTAAAAAGAATACAAATCAAGATCTCATTGATGGTGCAAAATTCAATATCAAATCTGTTTCATATGACGGTTATAATGAAAATACTGTTGTAAAAAATGGAAAAATTAAAGTGAATGATCTATTGGTTGGAACTTATGAAGTCAAGGAAACAGAAGCACCACATGGATATCTTTTAAATACAGATACTTTTACAGTCAAAGTAGAAAAAGATAAGACAACAGTATTGAGTGTTACAGATGATGAACCTAAAGGAAATATTGATTTTCAAAAAGAAATCGATACTTCTAAAACAAATGGTCTAAAAGGTGATGCTACTACTGAAGGTGTAACTTTTGAATTACATGCAAGTGAAAAGATTACAAATCAAGCTGGAACAAAAACTTACTATGAAAAAGGTGCACTGGTATCAAGCAAGAAAACAGATGCCAATGGAAAAATTGCTTGGAGTGAATTGCCATTAGGAAAATATTACATTCAAGAATCAAAGACAAATGATTCATTGATCTTCAATAATGCAAAGATCAGTGTATCAATTGATTATGAAGGACAAACAGTTTCAAAAGTATCAAGAAGTGCAAAAGGTACTAACAGAGTGAATATGCAAAAGATCCAAGTTTTCAAATCAGGAGAAAAGGACAGTATTTCAGGTCTTGTAAAAGGATTACAAGGAGCAGAGTTCACGTTCAAATTGTACAGTGAAGTTAACCATGTCGGATGGGACAACGCTACAACTTATGCAGTTATTACAACTGATTCAAATGGTAAAGCAAATACACCATATCTTCCTTACGGGAAATATATCGTCAAAGAAACAAAGACACCTAAAGATTATATTACAGCACCAGATTTCACAATTTCAGTAACAGATGATTACAGTGAATATAAAGATGTTGAACAGGTAAAACGTGTCAATGTGAATAACCGACCATTTACGTCACAACTTAAAATTATCAAATTAGATGCTGAATCAGGAAAGAAAGTCACATTAAATGGTGCATCATTTAAAATCAAAGATTCAAAAGGAAACTATGTTGTACAAAAAGTTGGCGGTAAAAAATATGACACATTTACAACTAATTCTAAAAACGTTGTTACAGTAAAGGATGCTGAAGAAGGAACAGTAACACTTCCTTTACAGTTAGACGCGGGAGATTATTCTATCGAAGAAGTAGAAACACCTAAAGGCTTCTTGCAACTAGAACAATCTGTAAAATTTACAATTACAAATACAAGAGATTATGACAAAGATGAGGATGAAGATCCAATTCTAACTGTCAAAGTTAAAAATGCACAGCCAAAAGGAAAAATTATTTTAACAAAGACAGACAAGGCTACAAATGAAGCACTAGCTGATGTTGAATATGAATTAACTGCCAAAGAAAATATCTACAGTGCAGTTGATGGTACTTTACGCTATGCAAAAGGAGCTACTGTTGCTAAAGGAAAAACAGATGCCAATGGAAAACTTGTCATTGATTCGTTATTCATGGGCAAATATGAATTAAAGGAAACTTTAACAAATGAAGGATATGTGCTTTCAGAAAAAGTACATCAGATCAATCTTGAACAAAAAGATCTAACAACTAAAGAATATGTCATTACAAAGAATGTAACGAACATTGCACCTCATGGTGAAATCCATGTACAAAAAAGAGACAGAGATACATTAGAAGATCTTTCAGGTGTTACTTTCCAATTAACAGCAAAAGAAGACATCTATTCACTTGATGGAAGAAATACACTTCTTTATAAAAAAGGTGAAGCTGTTTCAATGGATATTTCAGAAAACGGATATTATGTGACTAATGAATTAGGTGAAATTCATATTTCAGGACTACCACTTGGAAAATATGAATTGAAAGAAGTACAAGAATTAGAAGGCTATGTTAAAAACAATAAGGTCTATGACATTGACTTAAGCTATGATCACACAGATAAGATCATCTATTCAAAAGAACTTGATGTTCTTAATAAAAAGACAGCAACTGAAATTTCAAAAGTTGATGCAACTAATGAAAATGAACTTGAAGGTGCAAAGCTTTCATTAAGAGATGAAGATGGAAATCTTGTAGAAGAATGGACATCAACAAAAGATGTTCACATTATCAGAGGTCTTGTATCAGGTAAAAAATATATCTTGCATGAAGATCTTGCACCATTAGGATATGCAACAGCAAGTGATGTAACATTTACAGTAAATGAAGATGGAAGTGTGACCAAAGTTAAAATGAAAGATGAAATCACAAAGGTAGATATTTCAAAAGTAGATGCAACAACTGGAAAAGAAATTGAAGGAGCTAAACTTACCTTAAAAGACAAGGAAACAGGTGAAGTAGTTGAATCATGGACTTCTGGAAAAGAACCACATCGAATCGAAGGATTAACTGTTTCAAAAACTTATGTGCTTCATGAAGATTTAGCACCTGCAGGCTACAATGTTGCAAGTGATGTTGAATTTACAATCTCTGATACAGGAGAAGTTCAAAAAGTAGTTATGAAAGATGAAGCAAAACTTGTTGTAAAAACAGGTGATGATACAGACTATAAATCATTGAGTGCGTTACTAATTGCCAGTGGATTATTAATTGCAGCAGTGATTTGTAAAATCAAAAGAGGCAAAGATGAATAGGAATCAGAAGGTAATGTTTATGCTGTTAGTCATTTTCATTACCTATTTTCTTTACATTGTCTATAAATACTGGATGGCAGATATTGAATGGTTTTCATTCAAGAATATCTGTCTGTAACAAAGAAAAATAATTTTGAAGGAGGTGATGACTATAAGATGAAAATGAACAGTTTGATTTCATGGGTAGGTGGAAAGAAGTCTATTAGAGATCTAATCTATGCAAGATTTCCACAAAACTATGGAAGATATATTGAAGTGTTTGGTGGAGGAGGGTGGGTACTGTTTGGAAAAAAGCCAGATAAGTTTGAGGTCTATAATGACTTCAATAACAACCTTTCAAATATGTTTGCGGTTGTAAGAGATCAGCCATTGGCTTTTATTCAGGAACTTGGTTATCTTCCTGAAAACGGAAGAAATATCTTTAATCTTTATAAAGAAATTATAACCAAGCAAAGAGTGGAAGATAAATTTTTACAGGAAGAAATGGAAAAGGTAAAGGTTTATTTTACCGAGCTTCAGCAAGAAGAAATCATGGAAATCATGAATCAAGAACGAATTGAAAAACAGGATGTAAAACTTGCTGTTGCATTTTTTAAGCTTGTCAGATATTCCTATGGTTCAGGGTGTAAAACTTTTGGATGTCGACCTTACGATGTACGTAAAGCATTTAATACAGTCTGGCAAATCAGCGACAGATTGGCAAATACAGTTATAGAAAACAAGGATTTTGAGGCACTGATTATTCAATATGATCGATCAGATGCCTTTTTTTATTTAGATCCTCCCTACTATGAAACGGAAGGACATTATTCTGTCGTATTCACAAAGGAAGATCACATTCGCTTAAGGGATACCTTAAAGAAATTACAGGGGAAGTTCCTGCTTTCCTACAATGACTGTGAATTTATACGAGATCTGTACAAGGATTTTTATATTGAAGGATTTTCAAGAATCAACAATATGGCTCTTCGTTATGATAAGAGTTCACAGTTTCCAGAAGTGTTGATTTCCAACTATAATCCCATGAAGAATTCAGGAATACAGAAACAGCTTGATTTATTTGAGCAGGATGGAGGTGATGAAAATGATGAATGAGTATCAGATGAAACTTGAGGAAGGGAATAAAGTGACCCTTCCTGAAAGTTTAGTTAATAAGTTACTGTTAAGAAAAGGTGAAACAGTCTGTTTGATTCAGGAAGATGGCATCAAGGACAAGTGCTTTAAAGTAACTGCAGAAAATGAAAAAGAACTGTTCGATGAAGATTTTTACTGCATTCCCAAAAGGGTATTTGATATGTGCCACTTGGATTATGAAAGTATTCAGATCATTGTTGAACAGGGACAAATGGTCATTACCAATCCACAGTATGTGTTGAGTTATTTAGGAAAAGATATGATTACCTGTCTTTTAAATCAAAATGTGGATTTAGGATTATTTGCAAAGGATCTTGTAGATTTATTAAATGAACAGACAATCGAAGAAGCTGTTTAGAAAAGGAGGAAACAATGGTACAAATTTTAAAGAATAAAAAAGTAAAGGTCATTATCTGTTTGATGATCATCTTAATAATGCTTGTATTAACAATGAAACAGTCTTATGCGGCAGGAGATGTTTCAAGTGTTATTCAGCAGGCTTGGAAACAAATGGAGTCGCAGATTAAAAATATTGTCAACAATGTTGTGTTTCCTGTTATTGATATCATACTTGCTGTCTTTTTCTTTGCTAAACTTGCAATGGCATATTTTGATTACAGAAAACAAGGACAGTTTGATTGGACAACACCAGCAATACTGTTTGCATGTTTAACATTTTCCTTGATTGCACCAAACTATATCTGGAAAGTCCTATAGAGGAATAGATTATGTTTTTATGGGATTTTGTCGCAGATAAGGTCATGGGTCAGATCGTTGACTGGATCTACAGTAAGTTACTTGAATTTTTAGGTGAATTCTTTGGCATGATGGGATCAATGGGAGCTGATCTGTTTGACTATGACTTTGTAAGAGCCATTATTGAACTGTTTAGACTTTTTGGATGGGCGCTGTTTGTTTCAGGAATGGTCGTTGCAGTATTTGAGATTGCCGTTGAATATCAAAGCGGTCGAGGCAGTATTAAAGATGCCTGTCTTAATGCTATGAAAGGGTTTATGGCTGTGTCTTTGTTTACTGTATTGCCTGTAGAATTATATAAGTTCTGTATTTCTTTGCAGGTAACCATGTCCAATGGACTTGCTAAACTTGTAGGAAGTCAGTCCGTAGGTGATTCGGCAATTAAGTCACTGTCGTATATGCAAAAGCTGTCGCTTGGAACGGTATTGCTTATCTTTTTGCTGATTATGATGGGCTATTCCATTATCAAAGTGTTCTTCGCAAATCTAAAAAGAGGAGGTATCCTTTTAGTAATGATTGCAGTAGGATCGCTTTATATGTTTTCAATTGTGCGTGGCTATACAGATGGTTTTATTCAATGGTGCAAGCAGATCATTGGTATATGTCTTACTGCATTTTTACAGGCAGTCATTTTAATTGCAGGTCTGGGTGTTATGAAAGAAAACTGTCTTTTAGGAATCGGCTTGATACTGGCAGCCAGTGAAATTCCACGAATTGCAGGACAGTTTGGACTTGATACAAGCATGAAAGCAAATATCATGTCTACTGTTTATGCGGCTCAGTCAGCTATGAATATTACAAAAACAATTATGAACAGAAGCTAATAATCATCTTGCATTTTTCCTGCTTATTTGGTATTTCTGTTGTAGGAGGTACAGCATGACTATCGAAGAACTGAAAAAATATAAATGGTTTGTTGCAACATGCAAGTATGAAGGTATCGTTGGGAAAAAGCATTGTTTTACATATGATGTTGATAATTTAAATACAAATTTGTTAAGTGGAATGATTTTAGTTGATGATGAACTTGTAAAAGAAACAGAAGAAAAGGGTGTCTGGCAGGACTGTGTTTTTGATGCGATTTGTGATGAAAAAGTTCAAATCGTACAGCAATGTTCAAAGCCAATCATTCTTTATGAAGAAGTTCCAGAATATGATGAGTGGGTGAATCTGTTATTGTATCGCTATCTTGAACAGCATTATTATGAAAAGAAATGGATGACCTATATACAGGTCGATAGAAAAATGAATGATGAAATGAGGTTGAGCTAAAATGTATATGTATCCCGATAATTTAAAAGGGAAGGCAACATTATGGCTATGGTATTTAAGAGATATTGGAATCGTAGGTGTGGGGGCAATCATTGGAGTGATTGCCATTTCTCATGCCAATTTTTATATGCCAATGGCATTAGTAGGGTGCTATGCTTTTTTAACTATCCGTATGGCTGATACCAGTATCTTTGATTTTTTATCATATGCCTTTGCCTTCTTTATATTTTCACAACAGCTATATAAATGGCATTTTACAGGTGAAATAAAAACACCCTTGAATACAGAAAACAGGAAAAAGAAATGGAGGCTATGATGAAAAGAAAGAAGAAAACAGAGAAGAAAGATACCGTGAAAAAGAAAACAAAGAAAAATAAAAAAGTATCCAGTACAAGGATGCTAATCAATACTAAGACGATTACCGATTACAGTTTAAAACTGTTTAATGGAGAGGAAGTCGTCTTTTTTGTTGTTCAGCCACAAAATCTATCTGTTATGTCAAAAGAAAACATAGGTGCAAAGATATTTGCACTTACAAATGTTGTAAAAGGACTAAATGATATTGAAATTATCTGTCTGAACAGTCGAGATAATTTTGAAGAAAACAAATATTTTCTGAAAAAAAGAATTCAGGAAGAAACAGAAGAAGTTGTTATCAAGCTTCTTAAAGAAGATCTGTATCATTTGGATAAGATTCAAACACAGACAGCAACAGCACGACTTTTCCTGATCGCTGTTCGTATAAAACCTGATGATCAGTTAGAAGTACATTCTTTGATCCATCGTATTGAAAAACTCATTCGTATGCAAAATATCTCTGTAACACGAGTAGACAAGGAAATGATTAAAAGAATGTTGGCTGTCTATTTTGAACAGAATGTTACAACAAGTCAGTTTGAAGATTATGACGGAAAGAGGTGGTATGATGGCATTCAATAAATTATTTGGTAAATTCAAAAAGAGTGAAGTTGAAGATGAAGAAGAAATCAAAGTGCAGGATTATCTTGATATGATTGCACCTTCAACAATACGTTTCTATACAGAATATTTTATTTGTGGAAACAGCTACAGAAGTGTCTGGGCATTACGAGAGTATCCAACCTCTACAGATGAACAGGCACTTTTACGTTATATGGGTGAAAAAGACGGAGTCACCTTGCATATTTATGCCAGACAGGTCACTTCTGCAGAAGAAAAGAAGATTATTGGAAATGCAGCTAATAAAAACAGGCTCAGACAAAGCAATACGCAAGATCTAAAAGAAACAGTAACTGCTCAAAGCAATCTTAATGATGTTATTGAGCTGATTGCCAATATGCATCGAAACAGAGAACCACTTGTTCACTGTGCTGTTTATTTTGAGTTGATTGCTGACAGCTATGATGAGCTTAAACTTATTCAGACTGAAATGATGACAGAACTTGTGCGAAGCAAGTTGAATGTTGATCGTCTTCTTTTAAGACAGAAAGAAGGATTTCTAGCGGTTATTCCATCGGGCTATGATGGATTCAAGGAGCAGTTTGAACGTGTTCTTCCAGCATCAAGTGTTGCAAATCTTTTTCCATTTAACTATTCAGGTAAGACAGATCCGCATGGAATCTATATAGGTCACGATAAATTTGGAAGCAATATTATTGTTGATTTCAATGAAAGAAGTGACGACAGAACAAATGCCAATGCTCTTATTCTTGGAAATTCAGGACAGGGAAAATCATATCTTTTAAAACTTTTACTGTTGAATTTAAGAGAACAGGGAATGTCTTTAATAACGCTAGATCCTGAACATGAATATGAAGAAGTAACCTATAATCTTGGCGGTGTTTTTATTGATATGATGGCAGGACGATATATCATTAATGTTCTTGAACCAAAACAATGGTCAGAAGATATAGAAGATTCAGGTGAAGATGATGTTCCTGTTGCATTTAAACAGTCAACAGTTCTTGCACAGCATATTTCCTTTTTAAAGGATTTTTTCAAGACATATAAGGCGTTTACAGAAGAGCAAATCGATACGTTAGAAATTATGTTGGTTAAAGTCTATCAAAGATTCAACATTAATGAAAAGACAGATCTTAGTGTTCTAGAACATGACGACTACCCTATATTGAGTGATCTCTATGATTACATTGATGAAGAATACAAACATTACAACACAAACAGAAATAACATTTATACAAGAGAATCACTGCGTGAAATATTGCTTTTATTAAATTCAATATGTGTGGGAAGTGACAGTCGTTTCTTTAATGGGCATACCAATATTCATTCACAAAAGGTTGTGACTTTTGGTGTTAAGGATCTTTTACAGGCAAATAAGTCTTTAAAAGATGCGATGCTTTTTAATATCCTTTCCTATATGTCCAATGAGCTGTTGAAAAGAGGGTATACAGTAGCTTCAATCGATGAACTTTATCTTTTTTTAACAAATACAACAGCAGTAGAATACATTAGAAATTTTATGAAGCGTGTTCGAAAAAAGGAAAGTTCTGTTATTTTAGCTTCTCAAAATCTGGAAGATTTCAATATTGAAGGAATCAGAGAACTAACAAAACCATTGTTTTCAATACCAACACATACGTTCCTGTTTAATGCAGGAAATACGGATGCAAGGTTTTATATCGATACGTTACAGCTTGAAGAAAGTGAATATGAACTTATTAAATATCCACAAAGAGGTGCCTGTCTTTATAAATGTGGAAGTGAAAGATACAACCTTATTGTTCATGCACCAGATTATAAATCAAAACTGTTTGGTGATAAAGGCGGAAGATAGGATGATGAATATCCATGAAAAGTCAGCGTTTTGGAATAGAAATAGAAATGACAGGTTTAACAAGAAGAAGCGCTGCTTTGATTATTGCTAAACATTTTGATACAGGTTTTAGGCATGAACGTGGTGTATATGATACCTATTCTGTCTGTGATCAAGACGGAAGAAAATGGAAAATTGTGCGAGATGCCAGTATTACACCGCAATGTGGAAATCGATTTGATTATGATCCTGATTATAAAGTCGAGGTTGTTTCGCCTATCTGTCATTATGAAGATATTGAAACGATACAGAGCATTGTTCGTGAATTAAGAAGGAATGGTCATGCTAAAGTCAATGAAAGCTGTGGAATTCACATTCATGTGGATGCTTCAAAACACACTGCCAGATCATTAAGAAATATTGCAAATATTATGTATTCAAAAGAGGATCTTATCTTTAAAGCTTTAAAGGTAAGACCGCAAAGAGAAGTACGATTTTGTAAGAAAATAGATGATGATTTTTTAGAAATGCTCAATCGAAAAAAGCCAAATGATATTGAGGAAGTTGAAAATCTCTGGTATGACGGAAATACCAGCAGAAAATACGAACACTATGATGATTCGAGGTATCATGCCTTAAATTTTCATAGTGTTTTTTCAAAAGGAACAATAGAATTTCGGATGTTTAATGGAACACTTCATGCAGGTGAAATCAAGACCTATATCCAGTTTTGTTTGGCAATATCTCATCAGGCATTGGTTCAAAATAAGGCAAGCAGAGTTAAGACACATTCGTCTAATGAGAAATATACGTTCAGGACTTGGCTTTTACGACTTGGACTTATTGGCGATGAATTTAAAACAGCACGACATCATCTTTTAAAAAATCTAGATGGATGTATTGCATGGAAAGATCCACAACAGGCAGTTATGCAAAGAGAAAGATTGCAAAGTGCACAGGAAACAAATAATGAATCATTGGAAGATGTTCAAGAAGAACTTGGAATGCACATGCAACAGATGTAAAGGAGGAACAGAAAAAGATGAAATATTATGTGGCTTATGGCAGTAATTTAAACAGGGAGCAGATGGTACACAGATGTCCAGATGCTAAACTGGTTGGAACAGGTATGTTGTCAAATTATGAAATGGTGTTTAGAGGAAATAAAAGCAATGCAGTTGCGACTGTAGAACCAAAAAAGGGAATGGAAGTACCTGTAGGTATTTGGGAAATTTCAGAAAATGATGAGCATTTCCTTGATCGCTATGAAGGTTATCCACACCTCTACGAAAAGAAAAATTTGAGAATTTCTAATGGAACAATTACAACTGAGGCGATGGTTTATGTGATGAATGATGGTTATGAATATGGAGTACCAGGTAAGGAATACTATGAAATAATCAAGCAAGGATATAAAGACTGTTCTCTTGATGAAAAGTATTTAGATGAGGCTGTTGAAAAAATGAAAGAAACTGTTTTAAATCAAACAGAAGCAGCAATGTATCCTTATGGTTATAGAGATGTCAGACAGTAATGAAAACAAAACTTATAAAGTTAGCTCTGTCTTTTTTTAGCAGTGATGATGGCAGGAAGTTTGTCAGAACTGTAGCTGTTGTTATTGTTTCACCATTTGTTGCTATTACTGTTTTAATTGGTGCTATTTTTTCAGATGGTATTTCATTCAATCACAATCTTGTAACGGATCTGTTTGAAGGCAATCCAATTAGTGAACTTACAGATGAAATGAAGCAATATGTTCAGGAAATACAGGATGGACTTGTGTTGATTGACAGCCATATTGACAAAATTAATCAGACTTTTACAAATGGATCATCGCTTAATATTTATCAGGTTAAAGGCTATTTTATTGGTTATATGGTTTCTTCACAGCATAAAGTATTTTCAGATGAAATGGCAGAGGCATGGGTCAACAGTTTTACAGAGGGTGAAGAAGTCAAAATTCCTACTTCTGTAAACGCCGTCATCTATGCCAGTCTAGAAAAGAATCTGAATGAAAAACTGCTGAAAGATACAAAAAAGTCAATGGAAACCTGTTATGGTGCATTGATTGGAAATGATGGAAAAACAGTCACAACACTTTCCAAAGAGCAGATGGATGAACTGATAAAAAATATGCCTGAAGATACAAGTGAAATCAGAAAGAAAATAGTGATGCAGGCTGCGGATGCTGTTGGAAAGATACCTTATTACTGGGGTGGTTCTGCCAAGTGTGCAGGATATGATGGTAATGATTTTGGAGTAACTGTTGCACCAGACAGCAAAGGAAGAAATAAAAAAGGACTGGACTGTTCACATTTTGTAGACTGGGTCTATTGGACTGTTATGAACAATAATCTTGGCAATACAAATACATCAGGACAGATAAAAATGTGCAAGAAAATAGCAAAGCAAGATCTCAAAGCGGGGGATCTTGCCTTTTTAATTAACAAATCAGGAAAGACAACTCATGTGGGAATCTATGCAGGAAAGAATGCAAAAGGTGAAGCTGTGTGGATACATGAAAACAGTAACGACAGTAATGTTGCTATGAATACTGTGTCTTACTGGAGTGGTTATTACAGACTGAATATGATGGAAGGAAGATAGCAATGAATGAACAAAATGAATTTATAAAGAACTACTTGCATACAGAATATGTTGGCTGTTTAAAAACGGATCATGAAAAATGTATAGATCTTCAGTATGAAGAAATTGGAAACTTTGTACAGAATGCAGGGATGTTTGGTGATCTTGAAATCTCTATAAAGCACAATGGCTTGGTACTGTTTGATACAAATGGTATTTATATCAATAAGGTGTTTCCTAATACAGAATATTCCAGAGATTATCTTATGGAACTTATCAATTCTGTTGCGATGCAACTTCAAAGTGATTTTGATGATGGAGATATAGGACATCCAACAGGAAAAGTCAATGAGTTTATTAAAGAAAATTTTCAAGTTGATCTGTTGAATATCGAACAGGAAAATAAAATAAATTTTAGTTTGCAAATGTAAGGAGGTGAGGAAAATGAATCAAGATAAAATTAAGGAAATCAGACAGAAATATCCAAAGGGAACAAGGATCATGCTCAATTCTATGGACGATCCTCACCATCCTGTACCCTCTGGAACATTAGGAACTGTAGAAACAGTTGATGATATTGGAACAATCCATATGAAGTGGGATAATGGACAAAGTTTAGGTCTTATCGTAGGTGAAGACAGCTTCTATGTTATTGAAAGTGTTCAAAATCAAGAGAAAATACGAGAAGCCGATGAAAAAATACGTGTACTCGTTGTTGAGCCAATGAAAGAACCAAAGGTTGAATATATAGAAAATACATTGGATGATATGCAAAGAGTTGTTGGTGGTCTGATTGAAGAAATCAACTTGAATGATAATACTGTTCTTGTCTGTAACGAGGAAGGAAAACTTATGAATTTACAGGCAAACAGACGTGTTGGCAGAGATGTTATTGCTGGCACTTTTTTTATTGCAGGAGATGATGGATCAGAAGATCTAATTTCTTTAACCGATGAACAGGTCAATGAATATAAAGAAAGATTTCATGAATTAGAGGAAATCGAACAGCAAGAAGTGTTTGAAAAAATTGAAATAACGATAAGGGGGTTTTAAAAATGGTTAAACAAAAAGAGATAAAAATAAAATATCCTGAAGCAAGAGTTCGAGCAATCAACTCAAATCTTGCAAAGAAAAATACAACAATTGAAGTAGAAATTATGGAAAGCTTGAATCAAATCTATAAAAAGCACGTCAAACCAGAGGTCAGAGAATTCATTGAAGAATTAGAAGGAGATGAACCGGTCGTTAGTAAAAAGCCCAGAACAATCATTGAGGAACATCCATAAATCAATGTATCAAGGAGTGTTTGGCGGTAAATTTTGATCGTGTGCGCTTTTTATAGAAATATGGAATAAGTATGCCAATTTTATTTGTTTAAAAACGTGTGCCCTTATTTTAAAGGTTTTTCAAAACAGATGGATAGAATGTCCAATTTGAATTGAAAAATAAGGGTAACTTTTAAAAGATGTGGCGTGTGCAGGTTAAAGAAGCGACGTCGCTTCACCTTACAACAACGGGCAATGCCCGTTGTTTCAAAGAAGTTCACAAAAGAAAAACAACGTCATTATTGAAGACAGTGCGTCAATAGTGGCGTTGTACATTAAATGTTCTCCTAGAAACATCAGGAGATAACAGGTCGTCAAAAACAGCGTAAGCAGAATTTTGACGAAAACTGTAGTTTGAAAATATGTGATATGTTATAATCATAAATGGAACAGCCGTATACGGTAGGTGGTTATCCTTGGTCGTCATGACGAAGGTACGCAATCCTTCGAAATTCACATTCCTAGAAGTTTTGGGAAAATCTGAAAAACGGAGGTGATGCGCAATGACAACATATGAAACAGTCATGGTGGTGTTAACAGCGTTAGCATTTATTGTGTCTATTATAGGAATCATTGTAAAGTTACTTCTTATCATTATAGATAAAAGTGCAAAAAAATAACTACCTCACTCCTGGTCAAAGTATGAGTTAGTTATTTTAACAAAATTACAAAATCCAAGGACAACCGCTTACTGGCAGTTCCTTTTCTCAACTACATTATAGTTTATACAAAACTGAAAGTCAATATACCAGTGTATTGAGAATAACTACCTATTAACTACCTATGCACTACCTATGACATAAGTGGGATCATTTATTATTGCTTGTAAATTCAAGAATATTTGATGAAAAAATGAATGTAAAATTGTAATTAGAATGATGAAATTGATAAATTTTAAATTATATATAATAGAGAAAAACGGATGCAAAGGTATCCTTTTTTTATTGGAGGAAAATAAAATGTGAATAAGAAAAGAACAACGATTTGGCTAACTCAAGATGTGATGGACAGACTGGATGAAATGACAAAAACAGATGACAGCAAAAGTCGAAGTGAGTTTATTGAAAGAGCAATTAAGTTTTATGATGGGTACAATCGTTCAACGTTGGAAAATCAGTATTTGCCTGTTGCTATTTCAAGTGCAGTTCAAGGAACTGTTAAATCAAGTGAAGATCGTATTTCAAAATTGCTATATAAAAATACTGTAGAGCTTTCAATGGTCATGAATGTTCTATCAGCAATAGCTGATGTTGATAATGATACTCTAAAAAAATTAAGAGTGAAATGTATGAATGAAGTTAAAGCAACCAATGGCAAGATAAGTTTTGAAGAAATAAATAAATATCAAAAAGGTTCCTGATTCATAATAGCTATATAAAAACTGTTGTGATAGTATGTCGTCTAGAAAGGAATGATCTACATGTCAAAACAGGATGAATTTATAAAACAACTTTATTATGGAGATGACTTATTCTATGAAAATACTAGAAAAGATTCTTCAAAAAAATGTGAGTTAAATAAAATAAGAGATGAAATTCATAAAAAAATTATGAAGGCATTGATACAGGTATATGGCGAGGAAGAAGCAAACAAAATAAATGAAGAATGGATAGGATGTTCATCAGAAATAGAAATTGAAAATGAAATAGTTATTTTTAAAGAGGCATTGTATTTGGGATATGATCTTGCAGATGTATTTTTTAATAGAAGATAGGAAGTATATGTTAGGAAACTTTAAAAAGGTTTCCTTTTTTATTTGGTAAATATTATGGTAAGAGTTATTGTTAAGTCAGGATATATGAAAGGTAAAAGTCATAAAGAATATTATGTGAATTATATCGCTACTAGAGAAGGTGTAGAAAAGTTTAAAAGTGATTATGGAAATATGAAGGCAACAAAGAAACAGCAGAAACTTATTCAACAGCTTATAAAGGATTATCCAACTGCAACAGGAATGTTTGAATATAATGATTTCAAAGAAAATCCAACAAGAGAAAATGCCAGTGAATTTATATCGAGTGTAATTGATAGTAATCTTGATGATATTACAACAAAAGAAAATTATATAGATTATATTTCACATCGTCCTAGAGTAGAAAAACTTGGTGAGCATGGTTTGTTTTCAGATGCAGGTCTTCAATTTGAACTGAATGATGTTGTCAAAGAAATAGGAGAACATGAAGGCAACGTCTGGACACATATCATTTCTATAAAAAGAGAGGATGCTACCCGTTTAGGCTTTGATTCAGTTCAAAGCTGGATGTCACTTTGTCAGGAAAAAAGAAATGATCTGGCAAAGGCAATGAAGATAGATCCGAACAATCTCAAATGGTTTGCTGCTTTTCATAATGAAGGTCATCATCCTCATATTCATATGGTTGCCTATTCAAAGAATCCTAAAGAGGGTTATTTAACTAAAAAAGGAATAGAGTCAATCAGAAAACAGTATGCTGGAAGTATTTTTAAAAATGATCTTTTACATATTTATGAAAATCAGACTGCCAATCGAGATGAAATAAAAAAATACAGTAAAGAAAAAGTCGTTGAAATTTTAAATGGAATGGATCATGAACATTTTGACAGTTCACAGATTTTTAATGACCTTTTAAAACTCAAAATGAGCTTGAAAGATTACCATGGAAGAAAGATGTATGCCTATATTCCAAAGGAATCAAAGCAGATCATCAACGACATTTTAAGAGAGCTGGAAAAGGATGAAAATATTGCACAGCTATATGAACAATGGTATCTGTATAAACAACAAGTCAATGAAACATATAATGACACTGTCCTTGAACGTTTACCACTTCTTGAACAAAAAGAATTTAAAAGCGTCAAGAATATGATTTTAAATATGGTCATGCAGGATTTTGAAGATATTCACAATTTCGGCAATAGTGAATTGGATGATGTGACTAATGAAACAGGTATGAAATTTAATGAAGAAAATAGTTTGTTAGAAGAATATAAAACAAGGCGTGACTATAGAAAAATAGGTGATATCAATTTAGCAATTAAAAACAATGAATTTGAAATGATTCCAGAAAGTATAGAATGGCTTGAAAAATGTGAACTTCCATTAGCTAAATATATACTTGGTAAAATCTATCATGATGGATTCTATATAGATCGTGATTTGGATAAGGCAATAGAATGTTATAAACAAAGTGGTGATAACAAATTTGCTTATAATCGACTTGCAAATATCTATAGAGAATTAGGAGATAATGATTTGTATGTTCATTATCTTTATCAGTCGGCAGATGAAAATTTTTCAGTAGCACAATTTAAAATCGGTAAAATTCTTGTTGAAGGTGAAGTTACTGAAAAGAATGTAGAGCAGGGAATTTATTATTTGAATAAAGCCTGTGAATATAGAAATGAATATGCACAGTATTATTTAGGCAAAATGTACCTTTTAGGAAAAGATGTTGAAAAGGATAAAGAGAAAGCCATAGAACTATTAACATTGGCCGCTGAAAATGGAAATGAATACGCTCAATATTTTTTAGATCATATAGATGATATAAAAGAAGTTCCATTAAGTATGATGACAACAAGAATGTTTCGTCATATTGGAAGAATCATTGAAAATGAGTTGCCAATAAGAAATACCATTCTTACAGGAGTCGAACATAAACTCAAACAGAAATTAATAAGAAAACGAAGTGCAACGGGTCATAGAGAAGATGATCATTCACTTCGTTTTTAATTTGAAGAAAAAGGTGAAAGATATGAAGGATAAAATTAAAAGTATTAAGCATATACAAAAAGATGAGTCTATGAAAGTAAAGTCAATCAAAGGCAAAAAGCAAAATAAAAAGAAAAAAGCAAGGAGGCATCAGTAATGGTAAGAATGTTCAGTGAAGAACAGGTTGCAATGGCTAATTCAGTTGATATTGCATCTTTTCTTCAAATGCAAGGTGAAGCGCTCATAAAATCAGGAAAGGATATGAGATGGGCAAGACATACAAGTATTACCGTAAGAGGTAATCGTTTTTATGATTGGAAGGCAGAAGCAGGTGGTTATCCAATAGCATTTGTTCAAAGATATTTTAACTATAATTTTAAACAGGCTGTGGAATTTCTTCTATCCAATGTAGGTGACCTTCAAATGTCAGTTCCTTATGAAAAAACAGAAAAGGCAGAATTTAAACTTCCTGAAAAAAATGAAACTTTAAACAGGGTCTATGGGTATCTTTTGAAAACAAGATTTCTTGATAAGGAAGTCATTGATGAATTTGTAAGAAAAGGTTTGATCTACGAAGATAAGGAATATCACAATGCTGTATTTGTTGGTTTGGATGAAAATGGTGTTGCTCGTCATGGACATAAAAGAGGTACTGCAACTTATGGTAAAAATCAGTCATTTAGAGGAAATATAGAAGGCTCTGATCCATTATATCCGTTTCATTATAAAGGATCATCCAACAAGGTCTATGTTTTTGAAGCACCGATTGATATGCTTTCCTATATTTCTTTAAACAAAGAGAATTGGATGGAAAACAGTTATATTGCTTTGAATGGACTTTCTAAAATAGGACTGGATCATTTTTTAGATGTTTATCCAAATATTAATGAAATTTATTTGTGTCTGGATCATGATATTGCAGGTATCGAAGGAGCAGAGAGAATAAGTGATTTTCTAAATGAAAAAGGCAGTTACACTATTTCATGTATTCGTGCAAGAAATAAAGATTTTAATGAAGATCTGAAAGAACAAAACAATGTTGAATTTATTAAATCAACGGACAGTCCCAAATATCAGGAAGCAATGAAATATGTTTCAAATATTAAAAGTGATTTTAAAACAATTGTAAAAGACAGATTTCAAGAAGATGAATTTGATTCGCTTTTTGCCAAGTTCTATTATTCTTTTAATGGAAAAGAACCACGAGATGATTTTAAGTTTCAGACGCAGTTGGATAGACTTTTAAAAATGACAATGATCCATGAGCATTCTCTTTTAGGATTCTCTCATCCATTATCAGATAATTCACCAGTCTGGTCATATTTAAAACAGGATTATAGAAGTTATAGGGACAATGGCAATACAAAAAAGATGTTTGAAAATGTTTGTCAGTCAGTAGCTGACTATAAAAACTGTGTTAAAGAAAATAACAGAAATAATCTAGTAAAGGCTTGTAGAAATTTATCTGCAGGTCTTTTTTATATGGATGTTCATTATAGAAGGGAGATTTATAAAGCTATGGAAAATAAACAGGCATATGGTCTTCTTGAAGAAGAACGACCAAAGGCAAAGATGATAGGTGAAGATGGAAATATTTTTAATCTTATGGGGATTGCTTCAAGAACATTAAAAAGTGCAGGGTATGAAGAAAAAGCCAACGAGATGTTTGAAAGAATAACTTTCAATGCGAAAAGCTATGATGAGGCTTTGAATATTATCAGTGAATATGTTGAACCAGTTGAAAATTATGAGGAGTCTTTTCAAATGAAAGGATTTGAATGAATAGGTGAAGAAGGTGAGAAAAAAAGATGACAAAATCACAAGGAATATTTATAGCGTTTGGTATTTTATTTTTTCTTTTTATAGGATGTGCCGTGTATTTTAACGAAAACTATAATCTGAATAAGATCAAATCAAAAACAGTCGGTGATGGACAATACGGAACAGCTCGATTTGCGACAGATAAAGAGGTTCATCAAAGTTTGAAGTATATTGAATTTGACAGTGTGAAGTGGAGAAAAGGTATTGATCTTCCAAAATCACAGGGATTGGTTGTAGGAAGTAAAATAAACCTTGGAAAAACATTTGGATATGTTGATTGTGATGATATTCATTTGTTGATGATTGGTGCAGCTGGTGTTGGAAAAACAGCCCATTTTTTGTATCCAAATTTAGAATATGCCTGTGCCAGTGGTGTCTCTTTTATAACAACGGATACAAAAGGTGATCTGTATCGTCATTATGGTGGAATTGCTCATGATTATTATGGGTACAATATTTCAGTTATTGACTTAAGAAACCCCCTTTTTTCAGATGGGAACAATATGCTTCATATGGTCAATAAATATATGGATCAGTACAAACAAAACAGAAATGATTTGTCTTTAAAAGCCAAGACAGAAAAGTACGCCAAAATAATTGCTAAAACAATTATTTTTTCTGATGGAGAAAGTGCATCAAGCTATGGTCAGAATTCATTCTTTTATGATTCGGCAGAAGGACTCCTTACAAGTATCATCTTAATTATTTCTGAATTTTGCGATGATGGGGAAAGACATATTGTCAGTGTATTTAAACTTGTTCAGGATCTGTTGAAACCTTCTGGAATAAAAGGGAAAACACAGTTTCAGATCCTGCTTGATTATTTGCCTGACAACCATAAAGCGAAATGGTTTGCTGGTGCTGCTTTGAATACAGGAGAACAGGCAATGATGTCTGTTCTTTCTACTGTTTTATCTCGTTTAAATGCATTTATTGATTCTGAAATCGAACAGATATTGTGTTTCGAAACTACAGTTGATATAGAGAAATTCTGCAGTGAAAAATCTGCAATCTTTTTAGTAATGCCTGAAGAAGATAATACAAAACACTTTTTGATTTCTCTTTTTATTCAACAGTATTATCGTGAAATGTTGGCTTGTGCTGATAGTCAGGGTGGAAGATTAAAAAGAAAGGTCATTATGTATCTCGATGAAATTGGAACTATCCCTAAAATAGAATCAGCAGAAATGATGTTTTCAGCATCTAGATCAAGAAATATTTCCATAGTAGCAATAATTCAATCATTAGCACAGTTAGAAAAGAATTATGGAAAAGAAGGAGCAAGTATTATTGTGGATAACTGTCAGGATACATTGTTTGGAGGTTTTGCACCTAATTCAGAAACAGCGAAAGTAATGAGTGAAAATCTTGGATCAAAGACTGTCATGAGTGGATCAGTCAGTAAAGGTAAAAATGATCCATCACAGTCTTTACAAATGATAGAAAGACCTCTTATGACAACAGATGAATTAAAGAGTATGCCAAAGGGTCATTTTATTTTGATGAAGACAGGAATGCATCCAATGAAAACAGTATTAAGATTATTCATTAAGTGGAAGATAAAGTTGGACAAGGAATATCAAGTCAATCAAAGAGTACAGAGAGAAGTTAAATATGCAGATATAAATAAGATCACATCAATTTTAAAATATAAATTTGAAAAAGATGACAATATAAAATTTGATCTTAAAAAAATAATAAATGAGGCGGGTGTCAAAGTTGAATAAGGATTATATGTATTTTTATACAAAAGTATCAAGTGCAAATGTAACTCCAGCAGGAAGAATGGTATATAGAGCATTACTACGATACGCAAACAGGAAAACATGGTCTTGTTTTCCATCAGTTAAAACAATTGTCAATGATACAGGACTTTCAGAAAGAACAGTAAGAAAGCAAATAAAGATACTTGTAGAAGAAGAACTCATAATAAAAATCCCAAGAAAAAGAGAAAACCATGGAAATACATCTAACATGTATTTTTTTAATTGATCTTTATCTTGGGATAATTGTAATTATATAAGTGCATAGGGATGGTGCAGTTAAGACATCCCTGTAACTAGTTTGTTAATATTTGTTACAGAATATAATATTATCATTTAAATTATATATTTATTTTTTGAAAAAATTTTATGAATTGCTGTAACTGAATTTAAAAAATAAGTTATATTTATAACACTGCTACAATCAATGGGGAAAAAAGAATAAATTAAAAAGAATAAAATCCACAAAATATAAAATACTTTGGTCGGTTTACTAAATATTAATTGTATTAATAAAAAAAATATATTTATTACAAATATAAAATTATTTAATTTCATAATGTACAAAAGTATACCAACTAAAAAAAATATATTAAACACGATGCAACATTTTATAGGTGTACTGCAATGTGAACCACCTATAAAAATTCTATAAGGAGTCCAAAATATTATAAATAAACAGGTAAATTTAAGTTGATTAAAAATAGTTCCTAGAAGAAGTATATCTATTATTAGAAAACCATTATATAAAATTACAAATAATCCATACCTATATATATCGGCATCATCTTTATTGATGATATTATTTTTTATAAATATATTTACTATGTTATTAATCATATGATGTTAATTTCTCCTTGTATAATATCACTAATAAGTTATTAAGATTCTTAATTGATATATTTGGTATATTAATTTCTGAAAGATTATCTATTATTTCCTTTTGGACAAAATCATTTGTAGGAATTATAAATTTTACTTCTAAAAAATTATCTTGCTCTGTTAAAAATAATTCTATTTCATTTACATATGAATAAAAGTATTTTAAAGAATCTGTTATTTTATTTATAAGCTCTAAATTATTGTAACTTTGATTTTGTGATACAAAGGAACATATTTTTAATTGTTTATTTTGTTGATGAAAAAACTTAATTTCAAAGTTGAGCATAAAGTCAAATAATTCATTATGAGTGCAAATGAAATTTGAAACACTTGAAACTGTACTTTTATATGATTCTATTTTTGAAATTGCATCATCATAATTTTGTTCGTATAAGTCAAATTCGATAGACTGGAGAATATAATTCATTCTATGACTGATATTTTCTACCTCAAACTTTATAGCTTTAATATTTTTTAGGTTTTCTTTAGTATAATTTTCACGTTGTTTTTTTAATTTATTTTCATATATGACTTTATTCATTTTCACCATTTGATTGAAAATAAAACAAAATGATAAAAATAACATTACAAAGCATATAAAGATAACATTTGCTGAACTAAAAGTGTCTGAAAATAAAACATTTGAAGTAAAATAGTATATCATTAGTAAGATAAATAATAGTTCAAATGTTAATAAATAATTTGTTTTTGTGTTTTGTGTTTTAGTAAGAAGTAAAGGCCTTTTTTTCAATGTAATTAATAAAAGAGTAATAAAAACAATTCTAGAAAAAATAAGTTCAGGATAATAAATTGTATTTGTCGAAAATACTTTCGCAGGAGTTATATGGAAAATAAATGAGAAAGTTAAGATAGAAAAATATACAGCGATAACTAATAAAATATTACAAAATAAAGAAATCATAATATCTTGTGTTGAAAACTCCTTGTTGAATGTAAAAAGGCTTAACCATAAAACTATTTGAATAAGTAATGTTTGTGAAAACCCTATGATATTAAAATTTGAGAGAAAAGCACTTATAAATGTATTAATAGGGATAGTAATTAATAAAAAGAAAATCTTATTTTTTTTCTCTAACTTTAAATATGATGATATGAAGTATGAAATAAGAAAATTTTCAAATAGATCATTAACAATTTCGAATAACATAATATTAATCCTCCTCTATAGCATATTCTTTTAAGATGGATAGAAATTCATTTTTAAATGGCTTCCCAATTTTCAATATTATATCATTATCTAATTTAATATAGTTTTTTTGTTCATCAACAATGTGTAAAACATTAATACAATTTTTTCTATTTATTTGTATTATTTGTCTAGAATTTATTTCATTTTGAACAGTTTTTAAAGTTTTATAAACGTGATACTGTTTGTTATTTGTATATATTGTGGTTAAATGATCAGATGTTTCTAAATAAATAATATCATCAATTAGAATACTTATAATTTCGGAATTATATTTAATTTTGTAGTATTCCTTCACTGTGTAATAATCTGTTAAAAGTGTAAATGCAATTGTTAAATCTTTTTCTAAATTAGTTTTTCTAATAAAATAGAATGGCTGAACAGTAATTGCACTAAATATTAGATCACTACGTGAAGTAACAAAAATAATTTTTGCAGCCGGATTATCTTCTTTAATAAATTTAGCAATATCGATTCCATTAAGTTTAATTAAATCAACATCTAAAAAATAAATGTCATATTTTTTTTCTAAAAGAGTTTCACAATTAGTGTAACTATCAATAGAAGAAGTATCAAAAACATTACGAGAGAGAGATTTAACTTTATTGGAAAAGATTTTTAAAAAATTTTTATCATCATCAATTATAGCTATATTCATTTTTTCCTCCTAATAATTTATTTTATTAATATAATAGTACTTATTCAAAAGGATAAGTACTATTATATAATATTTAAAAAAATAATAACATAAATATAATATATTGAATAATTTTATTTTTTTAATTTTTCAGGAACTTCTGCTTGAAAATGTCCAATTTGTGATGGTGTACTTGCAGCAAATTGAGCAACAAATAAAACAAAAGCACTTAATAAATATAAATGTTTTTTCATATTTAAACTACCTCCTAAAAAAAATAGTATCAAAAAAAGAATAAATATTATAAATAATAGCGTAAGAAGTCCTTATATATCGTAAAATAAAGAAAAAAGAGCGATTTACGCTCAATATGTGTTAAAATAGATACACTAGGAAGGATGATAATTATGACACTTGGAGAAAGATTGAAAGCTGCTAGAATAAGAGAAAAATTATCACAGGAATTTGTTGCAAAAGAAGTAGGTGTTCATAGAACAACAATTGGTAAATATGAAAATAATGAATGTTTACCATCACTAACTACTATGATGAAATTAATTAAACTTTATAATGAAGATGCTAACTATATTTTATATGGAGATTCTAGGAGGATAATTGATGTTTCAAAATTTCCTGATAGCTTAATAAACAAAATATATTTTTTAATTAGTAAATTTTATCGGTAGCATAAGTAATATAAAATAATCTAAACTTGAGCTTTAATAAAACTTAGTAGTATATATATTAGGTTTTAAGCTCTTTTTTTATTAATATGGTATGTTCACGGTGTTTTTTTTGATTTCTACGTAATAAAAAAGGAACATGTCTCTATTTATTGTATATTTTTATTGTCTTAAGAAAATATATTAAAAATGGAGGTGATGCTAATGAGGTATAAACATAACATACAGTTATATGAGAACGATTGTGGGACTGCTTGTGTTATAAGTTGTCTAAATTATTATGGTTATACTGTTGACTATGAGAAAATAAAAAAAGGTATAAATAATAATGACTACGGAACAAGTATAAATGATATTAAGACTTTCTTCATATCAAATGGATTTGAATCAAAAATATTTAAAATTGATGAAAAATCAAAAAAGAATAAATTTAAGAACATTTCTAATAAAAATTTACCATGTATTTTATTTTTAGAAAGGGAATTAGAAAATCATTATATTGTACTTTATAAAATTTTATCTAATGAAAAATGTATCATATCAGACCCATCACATCCTAAAATAGAAAAAATGAAAATAAGTGATATTTTAAAGAATGCACAATACATTTTAAGCATAGAAAAGAAAACAAATTCAAAAATACAAAGTGATATCTTAAAAAAGGGAAGAGAAACAAATATTATTCTGGATTTATTGATTAAGTATAAGAAGGAACTCTCTGGATTAGTTGGAATTTCTTTCTTATTAGTTTTGGTAAATATTTTATTATCTTCAGTACTTGGCTTTTTTATAGACAATTTATTACCAAATCTAAAAATGATAAATGGACTGACTATTTGTATAGCAATAATGATTTATGTATTAGTAAGTTTTAGTGACACATATTTAAATTATTTAAAAATTGGGTATGTTCAAGATATAACAAATAATATTGAATATTATCTTTATCATAGGTATATAAATAATGTTTTAAATATTAAACCTAGATTATTAAGTTCTCTACACTCGGGCGAACTAATAAATAGATTAAAAGAAGGTATGAACATTGTAGACTTAATTTCAATGATATTAACGAGAGTAATAGTCGATGTGCTATTAATCATAATTGCAATATTGATACTTTTTAAAATTAGTAGTTTTTTAGGAATTATACATTTAATTATGTGTGTTATATCAATAATTATTGTAAAAATATATTTTAATAGAATATATGAAAATAGCTATAACATACATAAAGATTATGCTAATTTAGACGATAAATTAATATCAGTTATTACTAACTTAGAAAATGAAAAGATCTATAACAGAGAAGAAATTGATAGCGATAAAGTGGATTTTTTATTAAAAAAATATATAAACAATAGAAATGTAAGCTTTAAATATTCAAAAAGTTTAACAGCATTTCAAGGTATAATTTCACAAATAACTAATTTTTCAACTATACTCATAGGAATGGTACTAATTAACAATAAGATACTCAGTTTGGGATCGCTTATAGTATTTATTAATATTTCTAATTTATTAATACAAGCTGTATTAGAAACAGTAAATGTTCAGGTTGATGTTGAAAATCAAATGATTTCTTATAAAAGGTTTATAGCAATACTTAATATTAATAATGATGATGAAAAAATTAATAATAATGATATAGGTAAAATAAAACAGATAAGTTTAAAGGATTATTCCTTAGGGTATGGATTAAAAAGTCTGCTTATTAATTCAAATGCAGATTTTAAGATTGAAAATAATAATATTATTGTAGGTAAAAGCGGCAGTGGAAAGAGCTCTTTAGCTAAATCAATAATTGGACTAAATGAAAGTTATTTAGGAAATATATACTTTAATAATATTAATATTAAATATTTAAATGGTCATTATATACGAGAAAAAGTTGTGTATCTTTCTAATGATATTCCAATGGTAAAAGGAACTATAATTAATTTTTTGACGGATGGGAAAAATGTTATGTCAAACAAAGTTTTAACTGTCTGCCATGATTTGAATATTTTGGATTTTATAATGTCATTACCAAATCAATTCAATTATGAGATTCAAAAGGATGGATCGAATTTATCATTGGGACAAAAACAAAGATTATCTATAGCATATGGTATTTTAAAAAATCCAGACGTAATAATATTTGATGAGACTTTTTCAAATATTGACGATGCAAACAAAAATAAAATTTTAGAAAATTTGGATAAATACAATATATTAAAAATATATATTACACATCAAAAATTAAATGTAACAAATAAAAAGAAATTTGAAATAAAAAAACACTCAATACTACAACAAGAATAACAAAAAAGAGGTTTCAAAATGAAAAAAATTATATTAGTTATTTTTGCAGCGTTTATGTTTGTTGGTTGTGAGACAAAACCAAAAAATAATACAAAAGGAATTCAACAATATCTAGGTGCTATCAGTATAACGGATATTGAAAATAAGAATGATCATCACGATGAATTTTTTGTTTATGTTGCTCGTCCAACGTGTAGTGACTGCGAAATATTAGATGATAGGATTATACATGATTTAAAATCAAATCCAGACTTGAAAAAACTAAAATATTTAGATGTAACAGAGATACATAAAAATAATTCAAAATGGACAAGATTTAAGAAATGTCATAACATTGAGGGAACACCAAGTTTTCTCCATTATAAAAATGGAAAAATTGTTGGTGAATATGGATGGACAGAAAATGATGGATTTGATTATGAATATTTTTTAAATTGGATAAAGAATGAAGGTATATAGTAATGGATAATAGAGTAAATCTAATTTTTAAGTATTTAAAGAATAAAAATTTTATAGATAAATTCTACAGGGTTATATATCCAAGTCAATACCGTGACTTAAATAACGAACTTCTATTAAATAATATGGGAATCAAAGCTCATTTTTCTAACAAAAGTATTACAGATGATAAGTCAATATTAGTGAATGAAAAAAGTTGGAGATATGCATCTGTAAATAAGAAGAGCCAAGATGAAACTGTGCTTATAATAGATGAAATAGATGATGATAAATTAACGGCTTTTAAGAAAAATACAGTAACTTCTATATTTTTACGATTGATAAATTATTCTAAAGCACAACTATTTGGAGGAATTTTACTTAATGGAATTAAGTATTTGTCTTTGTTTTATATTTGTTTGTATTTTGCGAATATTACTGAATTATCTTTCAATCTAAAAGACAAGGCATTTTTCGAATATAGTTCTTTAGTCATATTACTATTGATTTTACTTAATGTCATTATAGCTATTTTTAATGATAAAAATGAAAAGAAAAATATAGATGAACTAAAAAATCATTTCAGTAAAAATATAACAAATAGCAGAAAATTTTTATTAATGAACAAGGGGTTGTTCAGAAACACTGTAAATTTATTATCTGTTATTTATGTAATTATATTGTTGTATTTTTTAGACATACAGTCTTTGAAGTATGGACTATCATTAATTATTCCTTTAATAATAATATCTTTTATAGAAATAAGTTATTTAAGTAGAAATGGAATAAAACTAAAAAAATTAAACAAAATTATAACAATATTATTTTGTATATCTTTAACTTACAGTGTATTCATATTCCTGTCATATAGAGTAATGTCTGATTCAATTGCATTAAATACATTTATTATTGATTTTGTTTTAATTGCTTTACTACTAATGCCTTTTATTCAGTTAGACATTAAATTATTAGACTATATAGATTATTTAATATATTTAGAAAATAATAATTTGAATAGTAATGATAATGAAATTGATAAGAAACAATTAGTTTTATTAGAAACGCCTGCAGTTGTTGTTAGTGAGTTATCAGATAAAAATGGTTTATTTGAATCTATTAATTTAATAGTTGATAGTAATAGTATTATTGAAATTTGTGGGGAAGCATTATCAGGAAAAACAATGCTTTATAAATTACTTACGAATTCTAAATTGAGAAAAAGTGGTACTGTAACAATTAATGATCAAGAATTAAATTCAATTAGTACATACAATAATCTAATAATGTATGTAAAAGAAAATAATGAATTTGGTAATAAGACATTTAAAGAGTTTTTGATAGGTGATGATAAAATATCAGAAGGTTATTTATATAATTTGATTTACGAATTAAATATCACATTTTTATTAGATAGAATGCCAAGCAAGCTTAATACTTGTATAAGAGTATGTGATTTATCAAATAGCGAAATTGTTTTGTTAAATATATTAAGAGCAATTCTACGAGACTATAGGATTTACTTTTTTGATCAATTGCTATCTCAGCTTAATTTAGAACAGTTGAATACTATTATGAATTGGATGAGTAAATCTAATTCAACATACATAGTTTTAGAAAATAATACTTTAGTACATTCAAAGATAAATAACTATTATCAAATAAATAATAATAAGTTAAAAGAGGTCGTTTAAAGTGATAAAAAAATTAGTTTTAATAGCTCTGTTATTATTATCCTTGTATTTTCCATTTTCGATGGTGGTTGCAGAAGCAAAAGATATGAATTTATATTATATTCTTAATACATCTAATGAATTAAAAGAAAAAATGAACACTAATCAATTAGTATATATATACTTTTTCAAAGATGATTGTACAGCTTGTAGCAGCTTTAAAGAAGTATTGAATAGTGAAATTGAAAAAAAAGGATTAAAAATATATGCGGTTAATATAAACAATAAAGCAATGAAATATTTTGATTTAGTAAAAAAATACAATTTAACCAAAACACCAACATTGATCTGTTTTAAAAATAATAAAGAGCTAAAGAGAAAAGAAGGTTATGTTAGTGAAGAAAAATTAGATAAATTTGTAGAAGGAGGAGCGAAATGAAGTTAAATATTAATGATAAATTTTTTAGTAAAGAATGCCTGAAAAATACGTTAAAAATAAACATTAATAATGCTGGTTATTCTAAAATAATAAATAAATTTTTATGCTCTCTCAATATTATTGATAATTACAAAAATGTTTTTAGTTATTTAAATACGAAGTATTCTACATCAGTTATTAGTAATTTAGAAATAGATGAGTATGAAAAATATAATAATGAAAAAATAAATATTACTTTATGTGCAATTGTAAAAAATGAAGAAAGATGCATAAAACGTTTTTTAGATAAACATTTACCTTATTTTGATGAAATTGTTATTGTAGATACGGGATCAACGGATAATACTTTAAATATTTTAAAATCATATAAGGCAGTGAATAAAAAATTAAATACCTTTGATTATATATGGGAAGATGACTTTTCAAAGGCAAGAAATTTTGCTAAAAAAAATGCTAAAAATGAGTGGATACTATTTTTGGATGCTGATGAATATATTAAAGAATCAGAAATAAATAAGCTTTATGATTTATTAAAAATCATTGATTTTCATGAAAATAAAAAAGAATTTGCATTTAGCTTGGAAATTCAAAACAAGGATTCTAATATACGAAATATTACAATGCAAAGAATAATAAATAATAGTAAATATTTAAATTATTATGGTAGGGTACATGAATATGTTAAATCAACTTCTAAAAATGGACAGTTTGCATTATGTCATACAAATATAGTAGTTTTTCATGATGGTTATATGAATGGAATAATCAAGAAAAAAGATAAAGTAAATAGGAATCTAGAGTTGTTGAGAAAAATGATAGAAGAGGATACTTCTAATTTTAGGTGGCTTTATTATTTTACAAGAGATATTATCTATAATCCAAATCTTGAAGAAATTAGTTATATTACAGAAAACTACTTACCAAAAATAAAAAAACAGTTTAATAAAGAATATTCTAAAGAAGTAATAGTAAATATAATTGCTATTTATTTCCAATGTGGACAATTTGAATTGGTTGACAAATTGATACAAGAATATGAGGAATTGGAAAAGGATAATTACGATTTTGTTTATTATAAGACATTACTACATTATATTGAATGCAAAAATAAGATGAATTATTTATTGAAGGAAATATGTAAATATCGAAAGAAAACATTTAATAAAATGGAAAGTAGGATTAATTATGATGGATATCATATTGATTTATTAATAGGCTTATTGCTATTTGAAATTGGAAAATTTGATCAGGCACGAAAATATATTGAATTTATAGATAATAAAATAGATGATGATTTATTATTTGTTGATATCGAACCTATTAAGCAATTATTGAATATCCAAGATAGTTAATATAAATGTGATTTATAGATATGAAAGTGAAAGGTGGAAATAAAAATGGAAAGTAAAAAATTATTTAATGAAGTATTTGAAGAAGTAGACGTAGATGAATTAGCAGGTAAAGCAACAAAAGCACAATGTAAATATTGGTGGAAAATGACAGCTGGTCTAACAAGTTGTTTAGGTACAGGATCTACTTGGTGTCAACTTTATCAAGAAAATTGTTATAACAAGAAATAATAGATACTATTAAAAATTTTATATTGAGATATCTATAAATCACATCTATGTTAATTATTAACTCTAATAAATGGTAGGTAATGTTGATTTTAACAGATATATAAGTCTAATTGGAAGGGAGTTAATTTATATGTTAAGTATTTCTATTGAAATGTTATTTAAGGAAAAGAAAAAAATCATGAGTTTAATGCTGTCTTTAATAGCTACATTTGTTGTTTGTATTGTATTTATTCAATTTTTTTCGAATCCGTATTTAATAAAAATGACAAGTATTAGTCATAAAATTGCATATGGTAGTAATTATATTTTGCCTTTGGATGTTGTGAATTTTTCTGATAATTTTGCAGTAATGACTTTATCAATAGCATTGTTAATTATATGCATTTTTCTTATAAGTTACAGTTGTTATTATTATTGTTTAACATCGTCTGTAGAATTAGGATTCTTGAAAATGGCAGGATACAATACATTTCATATATTGTGTTATAAAGCAATTCAAATGTTAGTTATAACAATTGTTTCATTGTTAATTTCAGTAATTTTATCATTTATTTTTGTACCACTTGTTTTATTAATTATAAATATTTACACAAAGTCTAATATACCATTATTTAATTTTTCAATTAAATCATATTTATTTTTATTAGGTATTGTTTTATTTATTTTTGTTCTATTGATTGCATTTGAAACAAAATATGTCATCTCAACTAATATCTCAGGATTATTAAAAACTAACAATATGAATGGTTATAAAGTAGATAACAGATCATTAAAAATACCTGATGTTGTCTTTTTAATAGCTTATTGTGTAGGTCTATTTGCGATGTATGTAGGAAAAGAATTGGATTTGGGTTTTGTTATTGCATCATGTGTGGGTGCTTTAGGAGCCTATGGGATGTTTTACTATTGGGTACCAAATACAATTTTAGAATTATTTGATGATGTAGAAATAGAAGCTAAGAAGTATGTTGTTTTAGGAAATGTATCTATGTTTATGCAACAGTCAAGAACATTAATTATATTGATTATGATTTCTGTAATTATTTTTCCATCCTTAATTTTATTTGCAGATAGTAGACCATTTTTATCAATTGCATTGCATATTGCATTTGTCCTAACAAATATTTTATTAGCAACGAGTTTAATAAATCGTTTTCAAATAGATAATCATGAAAAAAAAGGAAGTTATAATAATTTAATGAAGATAGGATTATCTAAAAGTGAGGTTACAAATATTTCTACTCAACAAGTAAACGTATTTTATATTATATTTTGGATTTTTACTCTTATATATATATTATGTATATTCATTGCGTTTTTTATAAGGGGAAAATTAAATATAGTATTAGGATTAAAGGTTTTGCTTGAGTATACTGTACCATACTTATTATCACAATTAATTATTTATCAATATAAAAGGAGAGATACATCATGGCAATCATCGAAATAGAAAATTTGAAAAAAGTATATAACCCATATAGCGCATATCCTAAAGTTGCATTGAATAATTTATCTTTAAAGGTAGATGAGGGAGATTTTGTTTGCATAATGGGTGCTTCAGGATCTGGTAAGACAACATTGATTAGTATTATGTCTACAATAGATGATGCGACTAACGGAAAAATTATTATTGGAAATAAAAATATTGCAACAATGAATGAAAATGAAAAGTCAAAGATGAGAAAAAATGAAATCGGATTTATTTTTCAAAACTATAATTTAATTGATTCGCTAAGAATTAAAGATAATATTTTATTTTCATTAAGACTTAATAAAATTAATAAAGAAGAACAAATTGAGAAATTAAATAAGCTCTCAAAACAGTTAGGAATTGAAGAAATATTAGATAAGTACCCTTCGCAATGTTCAGGTGGGCAACAACAAAGAGCAGCAATCGCAAGAGCATTAATAATGGAGCCAAAAATCATTTTTGCGGATGAGCCCACAGGAAGTTTGGATAGTATCAACGCTAAAGAACTCATGGTACTTTTTAGAAAAATTAATAAAATGAATAATACAACTATTGTGATGGTTACTCATGATAGTTTGGTTGCTTCATATTCGTCTAAACTCTATTATTTAGAGGATGGAAAAATATCTAAATGTATAGAAAAAGAAAATAAAAAGCAAGAAGAATATTATAAAGAAATTATAAATATAACTACAAAAATGGATTTATCACATGTATAGGAGGATAATCTTATGAAAAAAACAAAACAAAAATTATTAATTGTAGTAATGGTCATTGTTGCTTTAGCTATAGTAGCAGTGGTAACCTTAACAGGTCATAGCGATCCTTATAAAACAAAAGAATATAAACATTTAGAAGTAAATGAAATATTTAAAGGAGATCATTATGTATATTTTTATTCCCCAAAAGATTCAAAGAGTGTAAGTAGTGATACAGGAATTAGAAGTTTGAACAAGGGAATCAATGATTTATATTTTGTTAATCTAAATGAAAAAAATGATGACTTAAAAGAAATTGATTTGACAAAATATGGTAATTTAAAAGAAATTAAACCAACAACACTTATTTATGTTAGAGATGGTAAAATTGAAAAGGTTTATAAAGGTGTAAATCAAATTAGTAATGCACAAGAAAAGATATTAGAAGGATCTTGGGATGATTAAATTTTTTTAGAGAAAAGAATTGTGGAAATATCTATAATTCTTTCTCTCATTTTAATTACATGATTAAAAATTAGTTTAGATTAATATGAAAAGAAGATTTAATAATAGTATGTAATCGAGATAGAAAATGATTAAAATGGAGGAAAATAAATTGAATAAAGATTTAAAAAATGTAGAAGATTTTTATAGAAAGTATGATGATACTTGCACAAAAAAATCAATTATAAATAGTTTGGGAGGAATATATCCTTATGTTTATAATATAGAGGAAAAACTAATTTATTTAATTTTAATTGGATATTTTTTAGTACAAATTATTATAAGTGGTTTTAAATTAGAAAAATTTACGTTAAATATCTTCCAATTAATTTGTCATTACATACTTTTACCAATATTATTCTTGATTTTGTTGTTTTTAATTATGGTAATATGTGAAAAATTATTGATTCGTAAAATAAAAAAGAAATACAAGATAAAAGATACAGGATATCAAACATTTTTTTGGAAAATTGAAATACCAAGTGTTAATAGAACTATTAAAAAACAATTAGAAACTAATAAGGTAGAATTTATAAAAAAAGAATTATCAAGTTATTCTAAAGAACAGATGTTAATAATTTATAAATTTACGGAAAATTCAATTAGAAACATATCTATAGAGATTTCAAATAAATCAAACATAAATATATACAATTCCTTTTTAACTGTTTTTTTGACGGTTCTTTTAACTAATTTATTGTCTTTTAAAAATATAGATACTATAAAAGATATGACTATTATTATTGTTTATTCCTTAATTATTGTTGTGAGTATGTATTTTATTTATAGATCTTTTATTTATATATATAAAAAATATGAAACCAATTTTTTATTAGGACATTTAAAAAATGAAGAAAAACAGATGAAACAATTTTCACATTTTATAAAAAAAGTGATTATTAATTATGACTATTATAAGGAGGAGATTAAGTGTATGAATGATAATGTTCCAAAGAATGCAGTATTAACACAAGAAGATAAGGATAGATTACATGAAAGACCATATTTCACATTTGTAGAAGCAAATCGTTCTTCATTATCAAATAATTTATTTTTTATAGATTTAACATTTAAAAATGATGGGATGGAAAAATCTTTTAGAACATATCCGGAATCAAATGGTAAAACAAATATTTTAAATAAAACTGTTACTTTTAAAAGAGTAGAACCTAATAGAACACCTGTTATAAAGGTTGATCAAGAATTCACAACTACATGGTGCTTTGATGATGCTAAAAATTTCGAAAATTGTATGGTTAATGTAGTTATTGAATTTCTAGATGTTTTAGAAAGAAAATATACCCAATCTTTTGAGATTGCTTTATCAATGGTTAATGGAGAAATTCATGGAGATGCAATAAGCTATAGTGATCCAGTTCTTAAGAGTGAATAAGTAGAAAAAATGTAAAATTCAGTTATCAAGGGTACAACAAAATTTATATTTTTTGAATTTGTACCCTTTTTTTAATGCGTAAATTACTATGAAAAATTAATAATCGTATCGGTAGTGAAATTAGACGAAGTCTAAAGCACTACTTTTTTTATACCCCGCTTTAGACATTGTCTATTAAGGGGGATGTATTTGTGAATAAAATCAGATCTCCTCCTGATTATCTTCAGCCAAAAAAATACAATGGAGGAAGATAAAATGGAAAACGATTATAAAAGAAATTATTTTTGGATCAAAAGAGATCTTAAAGGAAACAAACACTATTATTTTAAAATAAAAGGTCAATACCATGAGGTATCGGAAGAAGTATATAAAACTTGTTACAATTCATTTAAAAAAGAAGAACGTGAAAAAGAAAAGAGAAGTGAGTTTAAAGTATCCAGTTTAGATCAGTTAGATAATAATAATACAGCACTTGTAGATAAGATTGCTGATAATAATAATCAATATGATACTTTTAATGTCAATGAAGAAGTTGAAAACGTAATGAACATCATTAATCACCTTTCAGAAGAAGATAGGAATCTTATTACGAATCTTCTTATCAAGAATAAAACAGAAAGAGAACTCTCTACATTGATGGGTGTTTCTCAACCAGCAATACATAAACGTAAAAAAAGAATAATAGAAAATATCAAAAATAAGTCAAAAAAGTAACTTGTTTTTTTTATAAGGTTATCAAGTAATAAAAAAATGTCCAGTTATATATGAGGGGAGTTATTAAGCATCTCCTCTCAAGAGGACATTAAAAACAGAATAGTCTGAATCAGCAACAAAAAGTTTTCTAGCACGTTGATAGTTGCGCTAAGAGAATATGTGACATAGAAATGTAAGGTCACAATAAAATGTGAACTTTTTTCTCTGTTTCGTATTGGAGCGAGAAACAACTGATCATAAAAAGGTGGGGATAGACCTTTGCCGATATGAAAACGTAAATGATACTTCACTCTATTCAACAGTCGAGCGTGAACAAACCGTCGCAACAATTGAGGAGTGGTCTTTGACACGTGTGTCGTATGTTCTTGATGATCCTATACAGAAGCTGGTTTGGACATTGGAAAACAGACTTGAACCGATACGTTTATTGATAGATCGTGACACCTGTATTTTTTACAGGTGTCATCATTGTGTTAATAAAGGAAAGGATTGATCTTATGAAAAAAGTACATATTTTAACACAAGAAGAAAATAAACTTTCTTCGAAGCAGTTAGAGGAATATATGGAATTCGCTGCTAAAAACAATTATGAACTTACTGGGGAATTGCATTTTCATTTTTCCAATGCTTTTTATGAACCAGAGAAGTTTGTGAATACAATAAAGGATCTTACAACAAGCAGGACATTTGTTACTGATGGTGAGTGCATCGTGTTTGCTAATGCATTCAATGATGGAAGACTTCTTAAGGCATTTGAAGATAATGGTTTTGAAGTCTATGAACGTGACAGTGGTCGTCTTATTCAGGATGTGTTCAATGAATTCAACGAAAGACAGATTCATACTTTGAAAGCTGTAATTAACAGTGCATTAGAATCAGCTGTTAATAACAAGCCACTGTTTGTAACAAGCAATTCAAACAGTGAAGCCACTCATGATTGTGTACGAGAATATGTATCCAAGTATGACTTGGATCATGCTGTTGTTATTCAACTTTCAAATCTGAATGAAGAATTTAAAAAACAGATTGGAGATGTCATAAAAAATGAAAAGTGTGACCATCTGGTACTTATTGAACCTGATTCTTTTTCAAAACAAATGCAACAGGATGTTGTTGACTTTGCATTGGAAAATAATCTTAAAGTAGACAGTTACTATGCACAGCCAGAAGTTGAAATTTCATTACAGATGAAAGGCATGGTTAACTGATTGAATGGATATCTTTGATTACTATTACATATATACATGCCTGAAGAAACTTGTCACCTATAAAAAGATCACTAAAAATGTTGCCAATAAAGTTCTGAAAAAGTATGAAGAAGAATGTAATCCACTTGTCAAATATCATTTTTAAATTTGCAAAATAAAGTGAATAATGTCATGGATAGTTCGAAAGAGTTGTGGTACTGTGTGTGGTGATAAGAAAGGGGATTTTTAGAATGGCTCAAGCTCAAAAACAAGTACGCATTATCGAACCACTGGAAAGATTTGTAAACAGAATCAATCTTGTTGGCTGTTATGCAAGAGTCAGTTCAGACAGTGAAGATCAGCTTAATTCATATAACAATCAGGTTGATTTCTATGAATCCTATGTCAACAGCCTTGAAAATTCCAAACTGGTTAAGATCTATACGGATGAAGGAATAACTGGAACAAGAATGGACAAAAGAGATGGTTTTCTTCAAATGATTGAGGACTGTCGAAAAGGTCTTATAAATAGAATAATTACTAAATCGATCAGTCGATTTGCACGAAATATAACGGAGACACTTTCAGTAGTAAGAGAACTGAAATCAATAGGTGTCTCCGCTTATTTTATGACAGAAAAAATTGATACAGCAAAAATGGGAAGTGAAATGATGCTTGCTGTTTATGCTGCCTGTGCCGAAATTGAATCAAAAGCAATTTCAAATGCACAAAAATGGGCATTTCGTACAAGGGCAAAAGTAGGAAGATACAATCAACCAAAACTGCCATATGGATATCAAAGAATAGATGGCGAAGTAAAAGTCATAGAAGATGAAGCAAAGATTGTTGAAGATATCTTTAATAAATATGTGAATAAAGATTTTTCGGTAACAAAACTTGTGGATTATCTGAATAAACATTATTTCAAAAAGAAAAAGTGGTCACAGTCCACAGTTTCATCAATGCTTAAAAATGAAAGGTATTGTGGAGATATGCTTCTTCAAAAAAAGTATTCACCTGATGTCTTTCCTTATAAGTTAGTCACAAATAAAGGTGAACTTGAACAGTATTATGTTTACGATGTGTTCCCAAAAATCATTGATAGTGAACTTTTTGAAAAGGCAAATGAAAAACTTGTGAACAACAAGTTGAAGTTCAATAAAAATCAGACAGATGGAAATAGAGAATATCTGCTGACATCAAAAATAAAATGTGAACATTGTGGTGGAACTTTTAAAAGAAGGGTGTTGAGGAATAAAGAATATTGGAGTTGCAGTAATCATGTTACTTCAGCAAAGAAATGTGAAGTAAAAATGATTGGAACGAATGAAATAGAAGATGCATTTTTAAAAATCTTCTATAAGCTCAAAGAAAATATTCATGTTTTGAAAGCCTATAAAAAACATATTGTGAATTTTACGACAAATGACGATGACAGATGTGAACTTGATCTCGTTAATCGTGAACTTAAAAAAGTAAGCAGTTCTATCAATACACTTGTTCGATATTATCAGAAAGATCTTATAAGTCTGGAAGATTATAAGAAAAAGCATAACGAGTTGCTGGTAGACAAATCAGTTTTTGAAATGCAAAAGTGCAAACTCAATGAAAAAATCTATCAGAGGTTTGAAGTGATACAGACACAGATCATCATTGAATGTCTGGAATCAGCAAAAGAAATTACTTCACTGGATGAAGAAATCTTCAATACTTTAGTTGATTCGATTGAAGTGGGAACATTGGATATCCAGTTCACATTGAAAAACGATCTTAAGTTAAAAGTAGAAAGGAAACAGTTCTAATGGATAAAGAAAAGGCAAAAGAAAATAGAATGATACAGCAGTTTTTTAAAAACAAGGTTTTTTGGGGAATTGACAGCGTTCCTTTAAAAAGAAAAATCTACAGAGGTAAAAGAGATAAGAATGGATCTCGAAAAAATGAATGCTTCTATGTAAGTGAAGATCAGAAATATCGAATTGAAGAAAGTGTTCTGGTCAAGAATGTGAATTTGTTGCTGGAAGAAGTTATCAATATGAAAGACAAATACATACAAGGATGGAACAGTGAATCAAGTGAACAGTATTTTGAAATACTAAACAGAAATGCACTTCAAAATGTGAATACAGAAAGTGACTACAAAAACTTTATCTGTGACTATCTGAATCAGCAAAGTTCACAGGAATATGAAAATGTGAAGTTAAAAAGCAATATAGAAAAATGTGAATTCAAGAATATTATTGAAAAGATTGAGGTATATGAAACAGGAATACTGAGTATTTTCAATAATGGTCTTGAACTTTTTATTAATTATTAAGGAAAGGAGGTAAGATTGTGAACTATATTATCAGAGATGACAAAGAACATGAAACAGCTGCACCGAAGGTTAAAGTGATTGCTCCAAGAAAGAAGTTTCAGCCATAATACAATGACAGGCAAAACAGGGAAATAAGAGTTGGAGCATACTGCAGAGTTTCAACAGATTCTGACGAACAGGAACTGAGTTATGAAACACAGTGTGAATATTATGAAAACTACATAGGCAGTCATGAAAACTGGGAACTTGTTGCCATTTATTCAGATGAAGGAATAACGGGTACATCAACCAATAAAAGATCAGATTTTATGCGTATGATTGATGATGCTCGAGCAGGAAAATTAGATATGATCATTACTAAAAGTATTACACGATTTGCAAGGAACACTGTTGATTCACTGATGTATTTGAGAATCCTCAAGGAATACAATGTCGATGTTTACTTTGAAGTAGAGAATGTTCACAGTCTGGAAGCAAATGAGATGTTGCTGACGATCCTTTCAAGTGTTGCTCAACAAAGCAGTGAAGATAAAAGTGAAAGTATCAAGTGGGGATATCAAAGGCAGTTTGAAAAGGGAAAAGTTTATGCTGCCAACATGTATGGCTATAAGTCAAACAGAGGAACACTTAATATTATTGAAGAAGAAGCAGAGGTTGTTCGAGAGATCTTTTCTAAATATCTTTCGGGAATGAGTGAAAGTAAAATAGCAAAGTATTTGACGGAAAACAAAGTTCCCAAGAAGAATGGGAATACAAAATGGGATTCAGGAACAATTGGCAGAATGCTGCAAAATGAAAAGTACAGTGGTGATGCGCTTTTAAAGAAGACATTCAGCATAGATTTTCTTCATAAGAAACGGTATAAAAATGAAGGTCAGAAGAAAATGTACTTTGTGGAAAACAGTCACCCTGCGATTGTGACCAAAGAAGTATTCAAAGCAGCTCAAGTAGAAAGAACAAAAAGGAATATGAAATCAAATGATGAAAAAGAAGTTGTGGAAAATCACCATCAGAATCGCTATTCATCAAAAAATCCTTTAAGTAACAAAATCATCTGTTCAGAGTGTGGCGCCTTATATAGAAGGGCTGTCTGGACAAAAAGAAATAAGGAAAAAGAACCTGTATGGAGATGTTCAAACAGGTTAAAGAATGGAAATGCAATCTGCCCCAACAGTGTGACTTTAAAAGAAAAACCATTACTGGATGCTTTGACATCATTGATCAATGGAAAAACCAAATCAAAAGAAAAAACACGACTTGAACTTGCTAAAGAATTATCGGAATATTTGAATCCAAAAGATATTGTTGAAAAGAAGCAAAAACTGAATTGTGAATTAGAAAATGTGAATTCACAAATAAATGAATTATTAGATAAAGGAATGTTACTTGTTGCCAGAGGCGTTCAAGACGAAAGTCAGATTGAGGAACACTTGGCACAATGTTATCAAACTAAACAAATGCTTAAAAATGAACTGCAAAAGATTGATGATAAATACAATGCATTAAAGCAAGGCAGACAGGAAAAACTATTAAAAACGTTAGAAAGAAACAGCAATGAACATACTGTTATGACTCAAGAAGATCTTGCAGTTTTTATTGATAGAATTATCGTGAAAAAAGACAAGATTGAAATAGAAACAATAGATAATCAAGAGTGTGAGCTTTTAATAAATAAATTCATGTGAACAGACATATTTTTCAAAGAAGAAAAATAATAGTAGTAATTAATTAAATAGGTAATTTGTATTGAAAATAAATATTGTTTTATGATTTTGGGTTTTTATTAGAAGTAGAAAATATTAAAAATATGATTACTGCTAACTGATAAAATAGTAAATGAAAAAAATCTTATATATAACAATTAAGACATATTATATTAAATATTTGTACTTGCATAAATTATTGATATTTGATAAAAAATGTTAAAAGAATAGGTTTGAATAAGTAGACATGTTATAATAAACTTAAATTGATTAAAAATTGAAAGGAGAAGATTAGTGTGAATAATGGAATATATTTAGATTATATAATTAGATATTTAAGTATCCTCCAAATTACAGTAATTGAAAAATCTAAAATTAATATTCTTGATACAAATTTGTATGCTGAGGATTTTTATAGAGATCTTTTTAATTTGGTTTACGGACTAAACCTTGAAAATGCAAATAGTTTAAAACAAAATGCTCCTTCAATTGATTTAATAGATAATGCTAATAAAACTATAATACAAGTTACTAGTACTGTTACAAAAGATAAAATTGAAAATACGCTGTCTAAATCTATTTTTGAAAGAGAATATTTTAATTATACATTATATTTCATTTTTATAGGAAAAAGTGCAGAAAACCTAATAGGGAAAAAATATAAAAATCCATATAAAATTAAATTTGATTCTAATAATAATATATATGATATAAGTCGTATTATAAAAAAGATCAAATCATTGGATATAGATAATTTGAGACGGGTTTATGAGTTAGTAAAAAAATATTTTGAGAAACCAGAAATATCTCCAAAAAGAGTCAATGAATTACTTCCAAAAGTTATCAAAGCCATATTATGTTACGATGATCAAGAATCCTTAAAGATGAAGGATAATATTGATCCATTTGAAATATCTGAAAAAATAAATTTTAATAACTTAAGAGAAAGCAAGTATGTGATAGATGAGTGGATACTATATCAATATTGTATGGTAAATATTTACGAAGAATTTGATCGTAGTGGAAAATTAAAATCTATAGCTGTATTACGAAGAATAAATAAAAAGTATAGGGAATTAAAAAAGAAATTTGAGAATTCAGATGATATTTTTTTCGAGATTATATATTCATTAGAGGAGGAAATGAGATATAATGAAGAATTGGTTGAAGCTGGTATAACTGAAGAAGAGTTAGATATGTGTATTGAAATTATAACTGTTGATGCATTTATAAGATGTAAGATATTCGAAAAGCCTGGAGGTGCAAATAATGATTTTATCAAACAATTCAAATCCTAAAAATAGCTTGTACTATATTGGTGGAATAATTCTTTCTTTAATGAAAAAAGAAAAAATCTGTGATTATCTAGAATTATATATGCTTTTAAAAAAAGAACATGATATTTCTTTTCCGTTATATAATTTTGCTCTTGATTGGCTATATTTAATTTCAGCTGTAGAATTTGATGAGAAAGAGGGGGTTGTAAAGTGTATTTAAAACAACTTTTAGTCATAAAAAATGGAGTTATTCTACGTAATATAAATTTTCATAAAGGATTAAATCTAATTATAGATGAAACAAAAGAAGAAGGGTCAACTACAACAGGAAATAATGTAGGAAAAACAACTGTGTTAAAATTAATATACTTTTGTTTTGGAGGAGATCCAAAAGAAATTTATACTTCAACAGAGAATGCAAAAGATGAATATCCCTTAATTAAAGAATTTTTAACAAATAACAATGTGGAAGTAAGATTAACGTTAAAAGAAGATTTAAACGTTGTCGACTCTAAAGAAATAGTAATAGAAAGAAATTTTTTGAAAAGAAGTAAATCATATCGAAAAATTAATGGAGAGAAATATACAGAAAAAGAGTTTACTAAGGAATTGAGAAGTCTAATATTTAATGATTTAGAGAGTGATAAACCAACACTAAAACAATTAGTAGGACATAATATCAGATATAAAGATTCTGCAATTTCTAATACTATAAAATATTTGGCTCCATATACAAAAGATGTAGAATACGAAGCACTATACTTATATTTATTAGGATGCTCTCATAAAAAGGGACAAAAAAAGGAAGAATTATTAACAAAACTTAAACAGGAAGAAAAATTTAAAAGACGTTTGGAATTAAGTGCTACAAAAAATGATTATGCTATTATGCTGGCAGCAGTTAATAATAATATTGAAACTCTAGATAAAAAAAGAAGTAATTTAAATATAAATGAAAATTTTGAAGAAGACTTAAATACACTGAATAGAATAAAAAGTGATATTAATCAACTTTCGGAAGGAATATCACTTTTAGAAATTAGAAAAGATTTAATCAATGAATCTAAAAATGAGTTAGAAAAAAATAATGTTGATATTGATTTAGTCGAACTAAAATTAATATATGAGGAAGTATCAGAAAATTTAAGTGATTTAAATAAAACTTTTTCAGATTTAGTTAATTATCATAATACTATGATTAATAATAAAGTAAAATATATTACTAAAGAATTGCCATTAATTGAAAGTAAAATAAATTCATATAATGAACAATTAACAAAATTATTAGATGATGAAAAAGAGTATACAGCCCTTTTAAAGAAAAGTGATACTTTTGAAGATTTAGAATCAATTATAAAAGAATTAAATTCTGAATATCAAAAAAAGGGAGAGTATGAAGCAGTCATTGTTAGAATAGAAGAATCAGAAAAGCAAATAAAAATTATAGAAAATAATATTTCTGACATTAATAATGAAATAATGTCGGAGGAATATCAGCAAGATGTAAAAAAACAAGTTACTGAATTTAATAAGTATTTTGAAGAAGTGTCACAATATTTGTATGGTGAAAAATATTTGTTAAGTTATAATATAAAGAAAAATAAAAATAACCAGTCATATTATAATTTTATCACATTCAATGAAAACTTAAGTTCTGGAAAGAAACAGGGAGAAATTCTATGTTTTGATATTGCGCTTATCATGTTTTCAAGATCTAGGGGACTTTCACATTTATCATTTGTATTAAATGACAAAAAGGAATTGATGGATAATCATCAACTATTGAAAGTTGCAAATTATGCAAAAAAGAATGGGATACAATTGGTATTTTCTATGTTAGCTGATAAAGTTCCTGATAATTTAAATAATGATGAGAATATAGTTTTGAGTTTATCACAAAAAAGTAAACTATTTAAGATTGAAGAATAGTTGTGACGAAATAATTTAAATAGATAGTTATATTTTTTAATCTAGATACGTTATTTTAATTTGAATAATCAGGCATTCTAGTAAAAAATACAAAGAAACTAGTAACTAAAATTAGTCTATGAATCTGATTTAGAAAAGGTGTTGGTACACTCAATGACATCTGTATTGACGCTTAAATTCATGTAAACCACGAAAATGTAAAATTTCGTTAATATAAATAATGAAAACCTATGAAATACATGAATATGAAACATGTAATCATAGGTTTTTATTTTAAATAATAGTATTAAATTGTCTTTGTAAACTGTAGTTTGGAAATAGGTGATATGATATAATCGTAGATGGAACAGCCGTATACGGTAGGTGATTATCCTTGGTCGTAAGACGAAGGTACGCAACCCTTCGAAATTCACATTCTCAGAAGTTTTGAGAAAATTTGAAAAACGGAGGTGATGCGCGATGACAACTTATGAAGTACTCATGGTAATGTTAACTATGTTAACAATTATCGTACCTTTAATAGGAATCATTGTAAAGTTACTTCTTATCATTATAGATAAAAGTGAAAAAAAATAACTACCTCACCCTCTGGAAAAGTATGAGTTAGTTATTTTAACAAAACACAAAATCCAAGGACAACCGCTTACTGGCAGTTCCTTTTTTCAACTACATTATAGTTTATACAAAACTGAAAGTCAATATACCAGTGTATTGAGAATAACTACAGTTTGATAAAGTATCTTCATTTATTTTATTTTCAAATTCAAGTCCTTCAATAAGCCAATTGAGCTGCTGGGAAGTAATCATTAATACACCTGATTCTTCGTGCTTTTTAAACTTGAACTTTCCATTTTCCAATCTTCTTGTAAAAAGCCAGAAGCCATTAGCTTCATAATAAAGTATCTTGATGCGATTACGTGAAGCGTTGGTAAAAATGAACAGACTATGATCTAAAACATTCATGTTAAATTGAGATGTAACGATCAAAGCAAGGCCATCAATCTGTTTTCTCATATCACAAAACTGTTTGGAAACATAGATATTTTTGATTTCATTAGTATTAATGATCATAATAAGTTCTCCAATAAATACTTGAGATTATGTTTTGAACAAGAAATGTGATGATGATCTATTTCAAAATCAATATTGTCATTACCCTTATCAATGACGACAGGAAGAAAAGTATTTTCTTCTTCGAGAATCAAAGCTTTTTGTTTATAGAAGCTAGAAATACAAATATGATTATCTGTACAATATTTTTTAATAGTCAATCCGCTTTGTTTTTGTGCTTCAATAATTTCCTTCCATTTTTCTTTTCTTCTAATTATCAAAAAGATGCACCTCCTTATCAAGTACATCCTTATTCTATTAGATTTAATTGCTTGTTTATTTGATGTTTACAAACAAATATTGATAATTAAAGAACTAAAGAAGTATATAGGTTGGAGTAACATATAGAGTTATCAAATAGAATAAGATATTCACAAGATTTGCAAAAAGAGGATCAAGAAATGTAAAAATATATTTTTTATTATATGATGAAGGTATAATTTAAAGAAAATGATACGTAAGCTCTAAAAAGAGTGATAGATAAAGTAAAAAGAAATGATTAAATAAAAAGTGATACACATGAAAGAAAAGAAATCTTTATGGTATAGAGTCATTGCATCAAAGAAGAAGTAATCTCTTACCGCAAATGGATAAATATTTTTTTATGCAAAGAAAAGCATAAAAAGAAAAGGAGCTGAACGCAATTAATTTCTTAAATAACTGTATCTTTACTACCTCATTTTCTTCATTTATATTTTTATGAATTTGATGAAACAATTTTGGCTTTATTAAATAATAAATGATGCTAAATAAGTATATAATTTAAATTTTGTAAATCGATAAATAAAAATGATAATCAATTGTTTTATTTGAAATAATATTCTAAAATTTTTGTTTGTCATTTAATGCAGATAACCTTTGTCGTTAGTATTTTTTATCATAAGAATTATTGATTAATGATCTAGCGTATTATTCCAATATCTCTTAATAAAGAATTACTATTAATGTAAGATACCTATTTATGAAATATAATAAATTGATAGCCAATAGAATAAATGTTAAATATTTTTTTACTTATTAGAAGTAATAAATATATTTACTTGTTTTTATAAATAATTAGTATATATTGAAAATCTTTATATCTTTGAATAATGTTTTCTATACTTACCAGGTGTAATACCATTTAGTCGCGTAAAAGTACGTATAAAATGATCAACACTATTGTAACCAATTGCTATTGAAATTTCATCTAAGTTCATGTCTGTATTTATTAAAAATGCTTTAGCATGTATCATTTTAATATTTTTAAGTATAGTTGAAAATGATATATTGAATGTTTTTTTGATTAATGAACTAAGATATGCTTCATTATAATGGAATTTTTTTGCTAAATCAGACAATGTAACATGTGAGTAATTATTTTCTATGTAGTTTAGTATGGTATATAAAGTTTTATATGTATTTTCAATTGGAAAATACAATGATGATGAATTGAAGTTACGTAAAATATTATATATAAAAATCTTAAGCCAGGACATAGCTATTTTTGATGAATATTTGTCTTGATGAACATGACTTTCTAAAATAATCTGTTTTAATGCTTCTTGCATTGTTTGATTGTTTTTGGTTTCACATAACAAATAATTTGGATTGGATTCTTTATTAAGCATTATTCTGTAAATGAATTGGGAAATAATATCAAATTCCTCACTACTTATGTCGAGTACATTTTTTAATATTTTGTTTCTTATAAAAATATTAATAATAAAAGTATCTTTTTCAACTTTGATGTTATGTCTTGCTAATGGGGAAATAATACAGACATGTCCAGGTAATAATTGTATTTGTTTTTTTTCAAAAAATAATTGCGCTTTACCTTCGATAACAAAATCAATCTCAATACAATCATGTTCATGTATTGTACTTTTTAAATGATTGAGATGTTTAAAAGCATAGATATCTTTTGACAATGGTATAAGACTACTATCCTCAACATTTATGCGCATAATTGGTGCAGTTAAATCATTTAATGAAATAAGAGTGTTATTTATACTTTGAACAAATTTATTTGAATTAAATTCTTTTTTTTGGTTAAGAATAATAGCTTCATAATTATTTTCTAAATATGTAATAAGTTTTTCATATTTTACAGGTTCTTGTGTTTTAGCAAAAAGATGATTACAACATTTTTGTACAGTATTAATATATAATTTTTTTTCCATAATATTTCCTCCTTCTAAAAGAATTATAACTAAAAATCAATCTAAAAAAAAGTCGATTTTTAATAAAATGATTACATGGTTTTTGTTTTAAAAAAAAGATAGATTATTAGTGTAAACTAGTTTATACAAAGTATTTAATAGAGGAGAGATAAAATGAAAGACACACTTTTAAATAAGATTAGTAATTTTACTGCAAAGTTAACGCAGTTAAAGTGGATTCAAGGAATAAGTCGTGGCGGTATGCAAGTCATGCCATTTATTATGGTTGGTTCATTTGCATCATTATTTGCTGGATTGCAATTTGAATCTTATCAATCATTTTTAACAAGTACTGGTTTAGGTACTGCATTGCAATGGGTAACAAATTGTACAACAAATATTATGGGAATTTTATTTGTATATTTTATTGCTAAATCATATGCAGAAATTTTAAACTTAGAAGAAAAAAATATTGGTATAATTAGTATTGCAATATATTTGATTTTATGCCCATCTGTTATGACTGAAACAGGATCTTTATTATCTTTTGATTATTTGGGATCAAAAGGTGTTATTATGGGGATTATCCTAGCAATTGTAGTTGTAAGAATATATCAATATATTTTGTCAAAGAATGTAAAAATTAAGTTGCCAGAAGGAACTCCAGAATACGTTTCTAATTCATTTGGTGCAATTATACCATTTATTATTTTAGCAATTATTGCATTAATTATTCGAATGGTATTTATTTATACACCATATAATACTATTTTTGAATCTTTTTATGCATTATTACAAATTCCCTTAAATGCAATTGTAGGTGAAAATATATTTAGTCAATTAGTATTAAATGTTGTTGCTCAATCTTTGTGGGTATTTGGTATTCACGGTTCTTCAATTATTGATACATTAAGAGGTCCAATTATGTTTGGATTAGATGGTGCTCAACAAGCTGCATATGCAGCTAATCTTCCATTGCCAAATATTATGGGAATGGCATTTTCCTATATGTATTATACGGCTATAATGTATCCTGCAGTTGCTATTGCAGTTTGTTGCTTTGCAAAAAGTAAACGTATGAAAATGGTTGGAAAAATGGCTTTACCAGCAAGTTTTTTTGGAATTAGTGAACCGCTTGTTTTTGGATTGCCAATTGTTTTTAATCCAATATTAGCTATTCCATTTATTTTTATACCAAGTATTGTTATGGGAATTGCTTATTTAATTACTTCGTTAGGTTTGGTTGCTACACCAATTGGCGTACAAGTATTTAATATTCCTTTGGCTATTAATGGTATATTAAATGGTTCATGGACTATAGCTATTTTACAAATACTTTTATTAATTCTTTCAGTTATTATGTGGATGCCTTTTATAAAATTTGCCGATAAAAAAGCACTTGAAGAAGAAAAAATAGGAGAATTAAAGTCACATGAATAAAAATTTTTTATGGGGCGGTGCTACAGCTGCCAATCAATGTGAAGGAGCTTATTTAGACGGAAACAAAGGCTTAAGTATTATGGATGTTATGACTAATGGATCAAAAAATCATAAAAGATTAATTACTGATAGCATTCAAAAAGAATATTACTACCCAAATCATGATGGAAATCATTTCTATTATCATTATAAAGAAGATATTGCATTAATGGCTGAGATGGGATTTAAATGTTATAGAATGTCCATTGCTTGGACTAGAATATATCCAAACGGAGATGATGAACAACCAAATGAGGATGGCTTAAAGTTTTATGATAAAGTTTTTCAAGAGTTAAAAAAATATAACATTGAACCAATAGTTACATTATCACATTATGAAATGCCTCTCAATCTAGTGAAAAAATATGGATCTTGGCGTAGTAGAAAACTTATTGATTTCTTTTATAATTTCAGTAAAACAGTTTTAACTAGATATAAAAATTATGTAAGATATTGGATTACATTTAATGAAATAAATGCAATTGAATTTATGCCATATTTTCCGGCTGGACTTCTTATTGAAGAAGATGAGAATCGTCATCAAGTTATTTATCAAGCTGCACATCATATGCTTGTTGCAAGTGCCAAAGTTGTGAAATTAGCTCATGATATTAATCCGAAAAATAAAGTGGGATGTATGACATTATTTGGAGTAAATTATCCGCGTACTTGTCATCCAAACGATGTATTAAAAGCAGAAATGGCAAATCAAGATTTTCTCGGTATCCCGGATGTACAAGTTTTTGGTTATTATTCTGCTTATCAATTAAAACAATATCAAAATAAGAATGTGCATTTAGATATCACTGATGAGGATTTAGAAATTTTGAAAAATGGCACAGTAGATTTTGTTTCTTTTTCATATTATATGTCTATGGTTCAAGGTGAAAAAAGAGAAGGTGAAAATTTTGCACAAGGAAATATGGTTGCTGGACTAGAAAATCCATATTTAGAATCGAATGAATGGGGATGGCAAATTGATCCTGTTGGTTTGAGAATTACTTTGAACTATTTATATCAAAAATATCGTAAACCACTATTTATTGTTGAAAATGGATTAGGATCTGAAGATATTCTTACGTCTGATGGAACAGTCCATGATGATTATCGTATTGATTATTTAAGAAAACATATTCAAGAAATGATTAAAGCAGTAGATGAAGATGGTGTACCTCTTTTAGGTTATACAATGTGGGGATGTATAGATTTAGTAAGTGCAGGTAGTGGAGAGATGAAAAAACGATATGGCTTTGTATATGTAGATAAAGATGATTATGGAAATGGGACATATAAAAGATTTAGAAAAGATTCATTCTATTGGTATAAAAAAGTAATTGAAAGTAATGGTGAAATTTTATGATCGAATTATCTAAAAAACCATTTTGTTTGACAGAAAAACAAATAAACAATCTTCATGAGATATTTTCTGTTATGTCTTTAGATGAAAAAATAGGACAACTTTTTTGTCCTATTGGATCATCATTTGATGAAGAACAAATTAAAGAATTTATAGAAAAATATAAACCAGGTGCTATGATGTATAGGCCTATGGAATCTCATAAAATAAAAAATATTCATGAAAATTTACAAAAATATTCAAAAATTCCACTTATGTTGGCTGCAAATTTAGAAAGTGGTGGCAATGGTATTTGTTTGGATGGAACATATTTTTCAAGACAGATGGGTGTTGCAGCTACAAATAATATTGATCAAGCATATAATTTAGGAATGATAGCTGGAAAAGAAGCAAATGCAGTGAAATGTAATTGGTCTTTTGCTCCGATTGTTGACATCGATAAAAATTTTCTTAATCCAATAACAAACATCAGAACATTCGGAAGTGACAAGGATCTAGTTATTCAATGTGCTCAATATCAAATGAAGGCACTAAGAGAAAATTGTGTTATCCCTTGTATTAAACATTTTCCAGGAGATGGTGTTGATATGAGAGATCAACATTTAGTTAGCAGTGTTAATGATTTGACGGTCGATCAATGGGATAATTCATATGGAAAAATTTATCAGACATTAATTGATGATGGTGTTGAAACTATCATGGTTGGACATATTTTATTACCATATTATACCAAATATATTAATCCAGAGATAAATGATGAAGATATCCTCCCTGCAAGTATGTCTAAAGAAATTTTATCTGGTCTTTTAAGGGGAAAATTAGGGTTTAATGGTATGATTGTCACTGATGCTACTGCAATGGTAGGATATAATGTTTCTATGCCAAGAAATAAGGTAATACCTTTAACGATTGAAAATGGCTGTGATATGATTTTATTTAACAAAAATATTGATGAAGATTATCAAGCTATGAAAGACGGCATAGAATCAGGATTATTATCTATAGAAAGGCTTAATGAAGCAGTTTTAAGAATACTTGCTACAAAGATGGCAAATGGATTGTTTGAAAAACTTAATGAATTCCATGATTTGTCAATTATTGGATGTAAAGAACATCAAGAACTTGCTTATCAATGTGCAAGTGAAGCAATAACACTTGTAAAAAATCGTCAAGATGTTTTGCCTATTAGCCCTCAAAAGTATAAAAAAGTTAGAATTTATAATTTGACTGATAAGACATCTGGTGGTTTTAAAGAAGAAGGAAGTCAAAGAAGACTAGAAGATTATCTAGAAAAATTAGGATTTGATATAGATGTTTATGATTATGAAAATCTAAATTTTTATGAAATTTTTGAAGCTGGTACATCATACATTAAAGAAAAATATGATTTGATTATTTATGTAGCAAATTTCGATACTGCAAGCAATTATACAGTTCGAAGAATTGAATGGATCAAACTAATGGCAGCTGATGCTCCATGGTTTGTGCAAGAAGTACCAACAATTTTTATTTCAATGGCTAATCCGTATCATTTGATAGATGTACCAATGATTAAAACGTATATTAATTGTTATAGCAATAATGATGCATGTTTAGTAGCATTAGTCAATAAATTAATTGGAAAGGAAGAATTTTCCGGAGTGAGTCCAGTAGATGCATTCTGTGGAAAGTGGGATACAAGAAGATGATAGAAGCAATAATATTTGATCTAGACGGAGTCATTTGTTCAACTGATCAATATCATTATAAGGCTTGGAAAGAATTGGCGGATGAATTAGATATTCCTTTTGATGAAAAAGATAATGAGAAACTTAGAGGAGTATCGAGAATGGAAAGTTTAGATATTATTTTAGAAAAAAGTTCAAAGAAGTATTTAAATGACGAAAAACAAGCATTTGCAGAAAAGAAAAATATTATATATCAACAATATCTTAATCAGATGACTGTTGAAGACCTCCCAAAAGAAGTCATGGATACTTTACAGAAACTCAGAAATAATGGCTTAAAACTTGCCATTGGATCTTCTAGCAAAAACACATTGCTTATTCTAAAACAAATAGGATTAGAAAACTTTTTTGATGCCATAAGTGATGGAACAATGATCACATATTCAAAACCACATCCAGAAGTCTTTATGAAAGCAGCAGATTTATTGAATGTTAACTATAAACATTGTTTAGTTGTTGAAGATGCAGTAGCTGGATGCATTGCAGCAAAAAGTGCTTCTATGAAAGTGGCAGCAATTGCTAGTGCTTATGGAAATAATGTTGCTGATTTTCATTTGAATTGTTTTAAAGATTTACTAATCATTCTAAATACAATTAAATAGCAATCAAGTCATCATAATATATACTTCTCTAGAATATTAACCTATTTTTCTGCCTCCCAACATCCTATAAGATGTAAAAATATTATAGAGAAGTATTTTTACTTATAAAAGGAGAATAAATATGAATATAACAATTTCAGAAAATAAGCGATATTTTAAAAAAAATAATAAAAATTTTTTTTATTTTGCAGACACTTGTTGGAGTGCTTTTACAAATATTGATTTAGATTCATGGGAATACTATTTGCAATACCGTAGGAGACAAGGTTTTAATGTTTTACAGATTAATATTCTTCCTCAGTGGGACGCAAGTGAAACGCATTTCAATTATCAACCATTCGAAAAGGACAATGATGGTTTTTATGATTACTTTCATATTAAACAAGAATATTTTCAACATGCAAGAAAAATGTGTGAGAGAGCAAAAGAATTTGGATTTGAATTGGCTTTAGTTGTTTTATGGTGTAATTATGTGCCGGATACATGGGCAAACAAACTTATGAAATCTAAAACAATGCCTTTCGATGCCATTGAAAACTATATTAAAAAGGTTCATGAGACATTTTCGACTTTTAATCCATTTTACATTATAAGTGGTGATACTGATTTGGAAAACCAAAGTTCAATTAATCATTATAGAAAGGCAAGTCATCTTTTAAGACATCTTGCACCAGATTGTTTACAATCATATCATATTAGAGGTCGTATGGTTGAACTACCAGAAGAAATCATCGATGAAATAGATTTTTATATGTATCAAACAGGTCACAGTGCTAAAGAATCTGATAAAGAAATGTGTTATCAGATGCCAGAATACTTTTTAACAAACTATCCTGTAAAACCATTAATAAATTCAGAACCATGTTATGAATCAATAGGATATGCTGGAAATATGTATGGAAGATTTCATCAATTTGATATTCGTAGAGCAGCTTGGCAAAGTCTTTTAGCTGGGGCTAGTGCGGGAATAACATATGGAGCAGGTGGAGTATATAGTTGGCATGAGTATGGTAAACATTTTTCGCCCTGCATAGGCGAAGGGTTTGATATGCCTCATCCATGGCAAATAGCTTTGCATTATCCAGGGGCATGGGATTATAGTGATATCAAGCACATCTTTTGTGAATATAAAATTACAGATCTAAACCCAAGACAAGATATTTTGTTAAATGAAACAAAAGAAATCAGAATTGCTGAATATCAAAATAGATATTTTATATATGTACCAGAAAATACAACTATTAAACTAAAAATGGACATCAATGATATTGAGTCTATAATCATATTAGACCTTGAAACAAGACGTAAGGAAATAGGGAATAAATATAAAAAAGATGGAATTTGTTGTTTAGAAATGCATACATTTGGCCATGATGTATTATATATTGTTGAATTAAAAAACATTTAAGCGAAAAGTAGATTTTTTAAGCAAAGTATATTTTAAAGAAACTGGTGAATTTTGGTATGAGAATTGTTGATGTAAAAGTAAATCATTTTAATAATCCAATTGGTTATTATATTGATAAACCTTGTATAAGTTGGAAAATAGAAGATACAATAAGTGAGATACAAGAAGATGTGTCTATAAATATAAGTTTAACGTATAATATGAAAGAGACAATTTATAGAATTCATGGAAATCTAGATCAATGTGGTACAGTTCTTGATTTAAAATTAAATACTCGAACACGCTATTATTTTCAGATAACCGTTAAAGGTAATAAAGATCAAGCAGTAAGTGATATATATTATTTTGAAACTGCCAAAAATAATCAATGGAAAGCAAATTTTATTGGTAGTCTGACAAGATTCTGTCATAATTAATAAAAGCATTCGTGTCACGAAAAATATTAAAAATGCTAGATTATATATTTGTGGGTTAGGCGTATATGAAGCATATTTGAATAAACAGTTTGTTAATAATGAATATCTTATGCCTGGTTTTCATTGTTATAATGATTATTTACAATATCAGACTTATGATGTGACTTCATATTTAAAACGTGGTGATAATCTATTGTCAGTTTATTTAGGTAACGGATGGTATAGAGGACGTTTAGGATATGAAGGGGGATTTGAAAAAATATTTGGGGATGATTTAGCACTTATATTTGAAATGTATATTGAATATGTCGATGGTTCAGAAATAGTCTTTTTTTCTGATGAAAGTTGTGAAGTAAGATCCGCGCCAATCATACAATCAGGAATTTATGATGGAGAATATTATGATGCTAATAAAGAAAATAGTTCTATGAAATTACCATTGAATATTATTGAAATTGATAAAAGAAAACTTTTTCCCAGATTATCCCTTCCTATAAATATAGTAGAAAAAAGAAAACCACTTAAAATTATATATTCATCAAATAATGAAAAAATTTTAGATTTTGGTCAGAATATTACTGGATGGGTAGAAGCAAATGTGGATAGAGATATTCATATGTATTTTGGTGAAATATTGCAAGATGGATGTTTTTATAATGAAAATTATCGCACTGCAACGTTTGGATATTATTACAAATCAGATGGTGTAATGCGAAATGTTCGACCACATTTCACATTTTATGGTTTTCGATATGTAAAAATTATTTATGATGGAGAAGTGAATTTAGATTCATTTCAAGCGTGTCTTCTTACATCGCAGATAGATAGAATTGGTTTTATTGAAACTGGTAATAATAAAGTTAATCAATTAATATCTAATGTATATTATTCTCAGGTAGATAATTTTTTAGATATTCCGACAGATTGTCCTCAAAGAGATGAAAGGTTAGGTTGGACAGGGGATGCTCAAGTATTTAGTGATACAGCTTGCTATAATAGTGATGTATCAGCTTTTTACAACAAGTATTTATTTGATATGTACAATGAACAAAATAAAAGAAATGGTAGTGTTCCTAATATTATTCCAACTTTAAATCCTAGAATAGAAAATTATGCAGGTAATGTATTGGAAGAAAACATCTATAAAAAAGCAGAAAAACTAAAAGAAATGTTGATGTCACAAGATTCATCCCCTTGGGCAGATGCGGCTACAATTATACCTTGGAATGTATTTATGCATGATGGAGATATGTACCATTTAAGCATTAACTATAAAAACATGAAAGCATGGGTTGATCATATTATAGAATTAGATAATAAGAATGGTTTACATCATTTACTTGACTTTGGATTTCATTTTGCTGATTGGTTGTCATTAGATAACCCTAATGGTGGTCCGTTTGGAAAGACTGACATGTATTATGTTTCTAGTGTTTATTATTATTATTCTGTTTTGTTAGTTTCTAAGGCGGCGAAGTTATTAAAAAAGGATGAATATATATATTATTATCGTAAAGCAGAACAAATTAGGACAGCAATAAGGCAAAAATATATTAAAAATGGTCACGTAAATATTACGACACAAACTGCATTGGTTTTAGCGATATATTTTAAAATATTAAATGAAAATGAAGTTGAAAAAAATATTAATATTCTTGAAAAAATGATAGTTGATAAAGGACATATTGATACAGGATTTGTTGGAACAGTATATATTAATGATGTATTGGCAGATAATGATAGAGAAAAATTAGCATATGACGTTTTATTAAATGAAAGTTATCCAGGGTGGATAAACGAAATAAATTTAGGAGCAACTACTATTTGGGAAAGATGGAATTCAGTATTGCCAGGAGGTAAAATGAATTCTGATGGTATGAATAGTTTAAACCATTATTCATATGGATCGATTTTAGGTTGGATGTATCGATATATTGGTGGTATAAAAGCTGTAGAACCAGGTTTTAAAAAGGTTATAATTAGACCAATTTTTGATGAAAGAATCAAGTATTCTAAATTAAGATATAACTCAGCAATGGGTGAGTATCAAATATATTGGAAATATGTCAATGATAATAGGGTTAATATAACTGTTAAAATACCTTTTCTATGTCAAGCAAAGGTTATACTTCCAAAAAAAGTAATTGATTGCAAATCAGGAACGTATAAGTTTGATATTAAATTGAAATAATGTACTATATTTAATTAAAATTTAGCATTCATAAAATATTATCTAATAATAAATGTTAGTACTACAAATGAATTACTACTTATTTAATACGTAGTTTGTAATATTGTTCTAAATTATGTTGTTAAAAAGTATTTTCTTAAATATTATAGTTTGAATAGTTATAAACTTAAATCGTACAAGTATTTCATATATTTGAAATGTTACAAATGTGTGAGTATATGAATAATTTTTTTGTGTTTAGAGTGGATGAGATGACATATAGATGTCATTTCATTCACTTTTTTTTAATTATTTCGCTCTTTTTAAGAATTTTGTTGTTTTTTAAGATAAGCATCTGAAAATATTCCGTAGTGATACTCATAATAGGCTTCTTTTAATGATATTGGCATTGGTGTGTTTAACACCAATGCATTTTTAATAAATTCACTATCTTTCACTTCTTCGAATAACTTCTTTGCTTGTTCATCTCTTTTATACTTATATTTTATTTGTTTTCTTAAAATATTAAAATCTAAATATTCTTGTGCATATCTTGTTGAAAAACCATGTGTCCTTTGAATAATATTTTCTATTTCACTCATTAATTTATTAACAGACGCTAGACTATTTCCATCTTCTGTTAAATAATGCTTTTGTGTTGGTGAAGTTTTAATATAACTATTTTCTGCTTTCAATTCATTTGAAAATTGTTTAAAGCATGACTTTGAATCACTGATTAATTTCTTTACATTATCTAGTCTATTGATTACAGACATGTATTTTTCAAATGACTCTGATCCCAAACCAAAAATATTCATCATTATGTTATCTTGACTATCTATTGCACATGTAACACATACCTTATGATGTGATATTCCTCTATATGCTGATTGTTTTCCTCTTTTTTTTGAATATCTAGGCATATTTTCTAGTTTGGTTCCTTTAAGATTGATACTTAAATATTGAGAATCGATTTCTATTTCATCACTTAGTTTTTGTTCTTGAATGATTTGTGATGCTGTTTTATAAAGTTTATGTCTCATATAAAAACATGTTGTTATCGATGTATTCATAAAATAAGCTTCATCTTTTAGTGTTAAATCACTTATTTCGTAATCAATAAATTTGAGCCATTGATCTTTTGTAAAATGAGAACAGAAAAATAATGTTTTAGTGTTTTCACTAAAAAATCTGTGTCAGTCATTACAAAAATAACGTTGTTTTCATAGGAATCTTTGCCATTTTTCTTGACAGAAGACGAACCACATATAGGACAAATTATTTTAGACTCAGATTTAACATAGATTGAACAAGAATTTTTAATACGTTCCAGAAGATTATCAATATAGTCTTGATCTTTATTTTTCAAATATTGAACAACTTGTTTTTCAGTAATCATTATAAACACCAACCTTTATTGATATTTTAATCATTATCTGAAATATATTCTTTTTGAGCATCTGATTAGCCTTCAATATATTGGTGTTTATTCAATTAGCAACATTTTTCTTAAAAAGAGCGATTTAAGTCACCTTGTTTGAGATTTAAGGGAATGATATACTATTAAATGTTGAGAAAAAGAAAAAGGTTGGTAAACAAAATGAAATTCTATATAAATAATAAAGAATTAAGTGAAAAAGTATTTTGGCGAACATTAGAATCTTTAGTAACACCACTTCAAAGAGTTTATATTTTAGAAGGAATGAAGGTAAAGATTGCAGATTATTTATGTTGGATGGAAATTATTAAATAACTATTTTTTTGAAAGGATGTGTTTTTCATGAATTATATTTTAAAACAGTATGATAATGATTTATTGTATTTTTCTATGAAAAATACAAATAATGGATTAGAAATTTTTATTGATGCTGTTAATCAAAATTTACACGATCTTTTACCATTAGATTTAGAATTAAGTAATGAAGGATTAAAAAATGGCTTCAAAAAAGGACAATTTCTAGAAATAGAGCCTATGCTTCTAATTTTTTATCACGATTAGGATTAAATGAGAAAGATACAAAAGGTATTATTGATATATGTCAAGGCTTATCATTGAATGATAGTTATTGGGTTGTACAAGAAAATTGTAAAGACTTATTTAAAGATAAAAATCTTTATCATAATTCTTTTAATACCAACATTGCTTCTATTGCTTTTACAGGATATGGAAGTTATACAAGAACTTCATTTAGATCATCACCTGAATTTACAACAAATGGGATGCTTGCAAAATCATGGAGAAGAATAAAAAATAATATTTTTCTTTATAAATCGGGAACAGAAGGATTTGCGAATAGTGGCTTAGAACCTTATAGTGAATATTATGCTTCACAGATTGCTAAAACAATGGATTTACATTATGTGGATTATGGGCTTTCTAAATGGAAAGGAAAGCTTTGTTCAACATGTTTACTTTTTACAAATGAAAACATATCTTATATTCCAGTTGGAAGAAATTATTCAAAAAAGAGTTTTAGAATTATTAGAATAGTAGAGCATATCTACTATTTTCATTTTAAATTAATAAATTACTTGACTATATCCTAAGGTCATACTGTTTAATATAAGTAGAGGTGATAGTTATGACAACACATGAAGTAGAAGAAATGTTAGATATTACAAAGAAAATGTTGATTTATTATGAAAATGAAGGTTTAGTGAAACCATTAAGAGATAATAATTATCGATGTTATAATCAAGATGATGTTTCAAAAATTAAGTTTATTCTCCTATTAAGAGAGATGGACGTCACTATAGAAGAAATCAAACAGATTATTAATAAAAAGAAATCAATTAGAGATGTTTTGGAAAATAAAAAAGATTTGATAAAACAACGACAACTTGATTTAGATCATATAGATGAAAAAATTAATAATTATATTAAAAGAAAAAAAGTTAAAATAGCAGTAGATAATGTTTTAGATTATGGAACGATTTATGATCGTTTATATTTTTATAAAGATTTTCTTCAATATTTTCAGACAGAAATAAAATACAGTGATGTCAAATGCTTTAAACTATCAATGTCCAGTTCAATTGGATATATGAAATTCATGGAAGTACATATGAATTATTATGTGGATTTAGATGTTATTACACAATATGATACTTATTCTTTTCAAATTATGAACAATGAAGTTGTTTATCAAATGATGGAAAGAATTAAAGCTTATCCATTAGAAGATCCTCTTGGATTAATTGATTTATATCTTAATAAACGAGATATGGTTCAACTTAATCAATATATTAATCGGCATTTTAGAAAATGGGCAAAAGAATATCATTTAGATAATCCAAGAGATAGTATAATAAGAAGATACAAATAAGACCAATTTGTTCCAAAATAAAAAGCTGATTCTAAAAGAGAGTATGATTAAAAGGTACATAGAAATGTGTCTATCACTAATCCCTCTCCATATATGAGTTCATTTTCTATTGCAATCATGTTAGTGATAGGAGGAGAAATTCTCTTTCTCCTTTTTTAATTGACAAAAGAAAGAACAAAGATTAAAATATAAATAGGAATTATTCCTAGCAAGGAATAAAAGGAGGAAATAAACATGGCTAATAAATATGCAGGAACACAAACAGAAAAGAACTTAATGGAAGCTTTTTCAGGAGAATCACAAGCAAGAAATAAATATACTTACTTCGCTTCAAAAGCAAAAAAAGAAGGTTTTGAACAAATTTCATCTTTATTCTTAAAAACAGCAGATAATGAAAAAGAACATGCTAAAATGTGGTTTAAAGAATTAAATGGTATTGGAAATACAGCTGAAAACCTAGTAGCAGCAGCTGAAGGTGAAAACTACGAATGGACAGATATGTATGAAGGCTTTGCAAAAACTGCAGAAGAAGAAGGTTTTCCAGAACTTGCAGCTAAATTCCGTATGGTTGGAGAAATCGAAAAACATCATGAAGAACGTTATAGAGCATTATTGCATAATGTAGAAATGCAAGAAGTTTTCGCTAAAAGTGAAGTAAAGGTTTGGGAATGTCGTAACTGTGGACATATCGTTGTTGGGGAAAAAGCACCTGATGTTTGTCCAGTATGTGATCATCCACAAGCGTACTTTGAAGTTCATGCAGAAAATTATTAATAAGAAAGGTGCTTTGGCATCTTTTTTATTGTTTTTATATAAGAATATTTTTTAAGTTTTTTGTGCTCTTTTCATAAATAAAAATATTTATTCGTATAATAATAGCTGTCAAAGAAAGGCAGATGAAAGTGAATAAATGTTATAAATATGTTTTATCTTTAGGCTATTTATGTTAGAAAGCATTTAATTTGCTGTATTACCATAAAAGAATGAGCATTACACCAAAACACTATCAAAAACCACTTTTTAATCATCGTCAAAATAATTTACAAGACATTTAGGAGAAAAGATTATGTATTATAAAACAACATATAAATCACCCTTAGGAATTTTATATTTAGTAAGTGATGAAGAAAATTTAATAGGATTGTGGCTTGAAGGACAAAAATATTTTCAGGCAACATTAAAAGAAGAGCCCATCATTAACGATCAAATAAAAATACTCCAAGAAACCAAAAGTTGGTTAGAGCGTTATTTTAAAGGAGAAAAACCAGATATTAAAGAGCTTTCTTTAAAACCACAAGGAAGTCTTTTTAGACAAGAAGTGTGGAAACTTCTTTGTGAAATACCTTATGGTGAAGTCACAACTTATGGAAAGATTGCTAAAGTTGTAGCTCAAAAACTTCATAAAGAAAAAATGTCAGGACAAGCCGTAGGGAATGCGGTAGGTCATAATCCTATTTCAATTATCATTCCGTGTCATCGTGTCGTTGGTACAAGTGGCAGTTTAACGGGATATGCAGGTGGTATTGATAAAAAAATTGCTTTATTAAAACATGAAGGTGTGGATATGACACGTTATTTTAAACCTAAAGCCAGATGATTCTGGTTTTCTTTTATTTTACTTTTATTATAGTATAATAAAAGTAGGGTGAGGATAATGAATGCATTAAAAGAAACGAAGAAAAAACATTTATTATCTGTTTTAAAATATCTCTATCTTCATAATAGTTCAACAATGAACGAATTAGTAGGAAATCTTCAATTATCACAACCAAGTATTCGTAATATGGTAAGAATACTTCAAGAAAAACAATTGATTCAAGAAGTAGGAAATGACTTATCAAGTGGCGGAAGATGTCCAACACGTTTTGCCTTAAATGAAAAAAATTATTTAATTCTATGTCTTTATATTCAAGTGGATAAAATCATTTATCAAGTAAGAGGTTTTAGTGAAATAAAAAAAGAAGATACTTTATTTTATCAAGGGGAAGAAGAATTAAAAAAAATAATAAGACAATTAGTAGATAAAAATGAAGTTCATTGTTGTCAAATAGCGGTTGAAGGAATTGTTTATGAAGATGAATACGTTACTGATCATCAAAATATTCTAAAAAAACATCATTGGGTGAAAGATATCAAAAAAGAAATAGATCTGCCAATTCAACTCCAAAATGATGTCAAGATGATTCATCAAGGATGTTATTTTACGTATCAACAAGACACTACTTATTATCTATATATAAATGAAGTGGGAATAGGAAGCTCTTATTTTTATAAAGATGAACCGCTATATGGAAATACTGGAATCATGGGTGAAATAGGCTTGATATCTTTTAAAGGAAAAACGATTAATCAACGCATTCGTGAATGTCAAAGTCAAGATGAATTTAATGAACTTCTGGGGTTATTGGTAAGTATGATTTTTACAATGCTTGATCCAACGCGTTTAGAACTGTCATTAGATTTAAAATGGAATTATGAAGAAAAGATTATTAAAAATATATTAAATAAAATAGATAAAAATTGTTTTAAAAATCTTTATTTTCATAAAGATATTTCTTCGATGTTATTTGAGGGATTGGCTTATCGAGGTATTGTTTATTTATTGAAAGAAAGGATTGAAAGAGATGAAAAAATATAAAGCGATTATTTATGATATTGATGGTACACTTTTAGATACTTTAAAAATGAATATGTACCCCCTTATGAAAATTATTAAAGAAGAAACAGGAGAAGATTGGACTTTTGAACAGGTTTTAAAATTTGCAGCCTATCCAGGTATGAAGGTCATGGAAGAATTAGGTGTTAAAGATCAAGAAAAAACCTATGCTAGATGGGTGCAATATGTAAATGACTATGAAGATGGTGCTACTTTATTTGAAGGATTTGAAGAAGTTTTAGAAACATTTAAAAACAAAAAAATCAAACAAGCAATTGTCTCTTCTAAACTTAGAGAACAATATGAAATTGATATTGTTTCTAAAGGAATTGATCAATACATGGAAGCTGTTATTTTACAAGATGATACTACTTTTCATAAACCTCATCCGGAACCACTATTAAAATGTATTGAAAAATTAAATTTAAAACCTGAAGAAGTTATTTATATTGGAGATGCACAATCGGATTATGAAGCATCTAAAAACGCACACATTGATTTTGGTCTTGCAAAATGGGGTAGTGTTGCTACGCAAGAAATACCAGCCACTTTGGTTTTCAAACAACCAAAGGACTTATTGCGATTATTAAAAAAATAATTTTTCTTTTAGAATTATTTAGTTTTTCTTTAGAAATAGTTCACGGCTTGTTCATATAACTTTTTTATGCTTTTTTTAACAAAAGGAGGCATCTATGAAGTTACGTTACATCTACCAAAGTGTTTTATTTATTATTGGACTATTCTTTATTTTATTAGGATTCGTTGGTTTATTGCTTCCAATTGCTCCTCAAGTTCCATTCTTTATTATTGGAGCAATTTGTTTAATGAAATCATCAAATCGTATTAGAGATTGTGTAAAACAACATGCCCTTTATAAAAAGCATTGTCAAAAATTTATAGAAAAATCGAAATTATTAAAGCGAATACTTGGTTAGTACTCGCTTTTTAGTATTTCTATAAAATTTTTTTGTAATAAAGAAGTAGGTTTCTTTTTTTAATAAGATGCCAATGATATAAAGGTATGTTTTCTTTAACCATTATTTTTACGTTTTCTGGTAAATCAAAAATAGCGACAATTTGTTTGTTATCAATAAAATCAGGTATTTCTTGATTTTGCATGGCTTGTCTAGCGACCATTATTTTTTCATCTTTAAGATCTTTTTCTGCAATGATTTTTTTAGAAGCGAAGGGATGTACTTTAAAAGCAAGAATATCTAAAGAATTTGTACTCTTTAAAGGAATTCCTTCATAAAGATTTCTATCGTAATCATGAATAAAAAGACCAAAATCAAGAAGATTTCTTTCTAATTGTTTTAATAATTTTTCTTTATCATCACTTAATAAATGAAATTGTACATGAGGATAACGTTCTTGAAAGAGTTTCATCATTTTCACAATTTCACTTAAATTATCTGTTTGCGCTGTTCCAATATAGAGAGGTCCTGTTAAAGGATCGCTTTTCATTTTTCTATTATTAAAGGATATGGATTTAAGAAAACAGAAAGGGAGGTCAAAGAAATGTGTGATTATGCAAACTATCTTGAAAGAAAAGCAAGAAATGAAGGAATTAGTCAAAGAATCAACCAAGGCAAAAAAATAGAACGTAAAGAAAAGAATATAGAGTATGTAAGAAAACTAATGGAAAGATTACAAATGTCATTTAAAGAAGCGGTTAGTTTATTAGAAATACCAGAAAAAGAAATTAAAGAAATAGAAAAATACTTTCAATCATAAATAATGAGCTTAAAGGTAAAAAAAGATATTTTTAATTAGAGTAAAAGAGGCTTTTGTAGCCTCTTTTTAAGCAAGTGTTTTTTTCACAAAATGCTTGAAATAAATACCATTAAGAATTGTTGTCATTAAATCCGAAATCGGTTCTGCTAGAACAACAGCATAAACTCCATAACTTGGTAAAATAAATGGTAACAGATAAATCAAAGGTATTAATAAAATGATTTTTCTAAAGAATGCAAAGAAAAATGCATTTTTTCCACAACCTAATGCATTATAGGTTTGTTGAAAAGTAGAGAAAGCACCCATGATAATAAAGCCAAAGATATAGATTCTTAATAATTGATAAGAAAGTTGAATTAACTGAGTATTATTAGCAAATAAGGAAACAAATACTTGAGGGAAGGCTTCCATTAGTAAAACACCAATAATTGAATAGGTTAAAGCTACTTTGATCGTAATTTTAATAGTCTCTTTTACACGATTATATTTTTTTGCGCCAAAATTGTAACTAATAATAGGTTGTGCTCCTTGGGCAATTCCTTCCATAGGAAGAGATAGGATTTGTGACATTGAAAGAAGTATTGTCATAGCACTTACCGATAAATCTCCACCATAAAGAAGAAGTTGTCTATTAAAGGCGACTTGTAAAATTCCTTCTGTTGATGACATAAAGAAAGGAGTAAAACCTAAACCTAATATCTTTTTCATAATATTTTTATCAAATAAAAGATATTCTTTTCTTATTTTTATAATTGTCTTTTTACCAAATAAAAAAGATAACACCCAAATACATGAGACGAATTGTGAAATAATGGTTGCAAGGGCAGCACCAGCAACATTCATATGTAAAACATAGATAAAGATAGGATCTAAAATAATATTTAAAATACCACCAATAAGTAAAGTCATCATGCCAAACTTCGCATATCCTTGAGTGTTGATAAAATAATTAAGACCGACTGTTAATTGGATAAACACAGTTCCAACTGCATAAATTCTTAAATAAGATAAAGCATAAGGAAGTGTTTTTTGACTTGCTCCAAAAAGAATAAGAATTTTATCACCCCAAACCAAAAGACAAAACATAATTATAAGAGAGGTCAAAATTAAACTACTAAACGCATTTCCTAAAATTCTTTCAGCTTCTTTGGGGTTCTTTTCTCCTAATTTAATAGAGGCAAGTGGAGCACCACCTCGACCAAAAAGATTACTAAAAGCAGTAATGATTGTAATAATTGATGTACATAAACCAATTCCTGCAATGGATAAACCACCATCGGGAAGTCTACCAATATAAATACGATCAACCATATTATAAATAAGTGTTGCAAGCTGTGCCAAAATGGATGGTAAAGCGAGCGAGAATAAAAGTGATGACACTTTTTCATTTTCTAATCGATGATTCATAAATACCTCCAAACAGTCTTAATTATAAATGTTTAATTATAAAGGTCAATATGATAAAATTATGGAAAGAAAGAAGGGAAAAGTATGGCATTATTTGATGACTTAACAAAAAAAGCGGTAAAGTTTACGGAAAAAACAATTGAAAAATCTTCTGAACTTGCAGATACTGCAAAAACGAAAGTAAGTATTAAAAGTGCAGAAGCTGATTTGGATGATCAATTCATTGAATTAGGGAAGTTGTATTATGAAGTTTTAAACAAGGACAATGTCTTTGATGAAAAAGCTGCTCCAGTTGTTCAAAAGATTGATGAAATCAATCAACGTATTGAAAGTTTGAAATTAAGCCTTGAAAAAGAATAACGCAATTACTGTTCATATTTACTATACTGGAAAAAATGGAAGTGCGAAAGCTTTTGTCAAAGAGATGTTAACAAGTGGTCTTGTTGATGAAATTAGAAAAGAAAAAGGAAATAGACGTTATGAATATTTCTTTTCAGTAGAAGATGAAGAAACGGTTTTATTAGTGGATAGTTGGGATAATCAAGCAGCAATTGATTTACATCATGCTTCTAGTATCATGGATCAAATAACGGAACTAAGAATCAAATATCATCTACATATGAAAGTTGAACGTTATTTTTTAGATGAAACAGGAATACCAAAAGAAGATCAAAAGTTTATTCAAAAATAAGGGCCTATTGAGGAAATAGGTCCTTCAGACTATTAACATTTTATTTGTTAACAGTTTGAAAGAAGGCTACTAAAAAGGTCTTCTTTTGCTGTAAAAACACAGTATATTATTCAAAAAAGGGAAAAAGGCAAAAAAAGAGTATGATAAAAAACATCGATATAAAGGCAGAAAAAGAGGGAAAGAGAGAAAAAGATAAAAAAAGATAGAAAAAAAGCTTTACAAAAGGGAGAGGGGATGGTAATATAAATGGGCACTCGAC